>Ga0214919_10000044_pt1 | contig 176607 bp, 165 predicted proteins | sample LL1503_MetaG_FD_177994 | JGI IMG/M metagenome (GOLD analysis project Ga0214919, IMG submission 177994) | Freshwater microbial communities from Lake Lanier, Atlanta, Georgia, United States - LL-1503 | ecosystem: Environmental > Aquatic > Freshwater > Lake | place: USA: Georgia | collected...
AGTTTTTCTCCAGTTTAGCACGAAGACGATCTACTTGCAAACGCTCTTTTTTAGAAAGAGTCATGAATGTACCGTCTTTCTTCATTTTATCAATAGTAGCCATTTTTTTAACAGCTTTACGAATAGTTACGAAGTTGGTTAGCATTCCACCAGGCCATCTTTCAGTGATGTATGGCATGTTTGCAGCAGCAGCTTTTTCAGCAACGATGTCTTTTGCTTGTTTTTTGGTAGCAACAAATAATATTTTTCTACCTGATGCGGCGATTTTTTTCAAAGCTTCATTCGCTTCTTCAATTTTTGCTGCAGTTTTATATAGATTGATAATGTGAATTCCATTACGCTCCATATAAATGTAAGGAGCCATATTTGGGTCCCATTTTCTAGTCATGTGTCCAAAGTGAACACCTGCTTCTAGTAATTCTTTTACTTCTACTTTGTTTGACATTTTTTGTTTAGTTTACGTTCTGTTGATTAGCAATGTTCCGTTTTTGATTTAATGATTTAAAAATTCAAAAATTTAAAAATTCAATTAGGAAATCTTTTAATTATTCAATCTTTTAATTATTTTAATCTTGGCTTCATTTAGATGCTAAACTAATTTCCCAACGCATTGGGACAACAACAACATTGTTTTTAAATTTATTAATCAATAAGTCTTGTATAAATAATACAAGACAGGTACTATTAACGTTTAGAGAATTGGAATCTCTTACGAGCTTTTTTCTGACCGAATTTTTTACGTTCCACCATTCTGGGGTCTCTTGTTAATAAACCTTCTGGTTTCAAGATAGCTCTGTTTTCAGCATTTACTTCACACATAACACGTGCTAATGCCATTCTTACAGCTTCTGCTTGACCAGTTGAACCACCTCCATAAACGTTTACTTTTACGTCATAGTTAGTTGCATTTTCTGTCATTGACATAGGTTGCAATACTTTGTACTGTAAAGTAGCGGTTGGAAAGTAAGTTGCAAATTCTTTTTTGTTCACAGTGATTACTCCTGTTCCTTCCGAAACATAAACACGTGCAACAGCGGTTTTTCTTCTACCGATTTTGTGAATTACTCCCATTACTTAAGATCATTAAGGTTAACTGTTCTAGGTTTTTGAGCGCCTTGTTTGTGCTCTGATCCTACAACAACATTTAAATTTCTGAAAAGTTCAGCGCCAATTTTATTTTTTGGCAACATTCCTTTTACTGCTTTTTCTACTAATAATGCAGGGTTTTTTGATTGCAATACTTTAGCGGTTAAAGTTCTTTGTCCTCCAGGATAACCAGTGTGACGGATGTATGTTTTTTCATCCATTTTGTTACCTGTAAGGTTGATTTTTTCTGAGTTGATAACGATTACGTTATCTCCGCAGTCGACGTGTGGTGTGTAACTTGGCTTGTACTTACCTCTCAAAATCATAGCGACTTTTGAAGCAAGACGACCTAAGTTATGACCATCGGCATCAACAATGACCCACTCTTTTGTAACGGTGGCTTTGCTTGCTGATTGTGTCTTGTAGCTTAATGCGTCCATAATATATATTTAATTAAACATTCCATCCCCAATAAAGGGGTTGCAAAAGTACAATTAATTATTTTAAATACAAATACCTTAAAAGATTATTTTTTGATCGTTTTTGAGCTGATTATCAAATGGGTATTTGAAGGTAAATTCATTTCCGCTTTCTTGAGTTGTTGTTTAATTTAGAGTTTCTATATTTGCAGAGGATCTGTTTAAAAAAATGTACATTACACTGAAATAAAGATTTATTTTTGAGATGTATTTTTTGGAATAAAACAAAAAATAATTGAATTCACTTCCTTAGAAAGCACATTCTACTCATTAATGATACAAAATACGATTATAAATATTTACTTATGAAAATTAGAGCAACTTTAAAACAAATTGCAAAAGAACTTGATGTCTCTGTTTCTACAGTCTCAAAAGCACTTAATGACAGTCCCGAAATCAGTGAGAAAACCAAAACTAGAATAAAGGAATACGCCAAACTCAAAAACTACAAGCCCAATGTTATTGGTCTAAACCTGAAAAACAGGAAGACAAAAACAATTGGGGTTATTATTCCAAATATCTTGAATTCCTTTTTTGCGAAAGTTTTTAGTGGTATAGAAAAAGTAGCTGATGAAAAAGGCTATAATGTGATTACTTGTATTTCTAATGAATCTTTAGAAAAAGAAATCAATACCCTAGAAATGTTGAGCAACGGAACTATAGATGGATTTATTCTGTCTGTTTCTGAAGAAGCTCAAAAATTACAAGAATACAATCATTTTAAAGAAATTATCAGCGAAGGAACTCCTGTCGTAATGTTTGATCGAATTGCAGATGAAGTTGAATGTGATAAAGTAATTGTAGATGACTTTGATTCGGCGTTGAATGCCACTCAACATTTAATCAATATTGGTTGCAAGAATATTGCTCTGGTTTCTTCTGTTGACAATTTGAGTGTTGGTAAACTTAGAGCTGGAGGTTATCTCAAAGCTTTGCAAAATAATAATATTCCCGTAAATAAAAATTTAATTCTTAGAACGGATTCCGAAGAAGATATGAAAAATAGAATTGAAACTATTTTTGATACCAATACAATTGATGGGATTTTTGCTTTAGATGAAAATGACTCTGTGGCTGCATTGCGAGTTGGTGTTAAAAAAGGATTTCAAATACCGGAAGAACTTTCGATTATAGGTTTTGCTGATGGTATTCTTGCTTCAAGAAGATTGTCACCAAGTTTAACTAGCGTGAGTCAACACGGACCAGAAATTGGTGAAGCCGCCGCCAAATTACTTATAGAAAGACTAGAAAGCAAAGAAGAAAATCTTCCTTTTAAGACTACAGTAATCAAAACCGAATTAAGAGAAAGAGAATCGACAAGAAGGAAGTAAATAATTACTTATCATCAGATTCGCGGGGAAAATCACATAGAATTGAATCTAAAATCAATGCGCTTCTAGCCAGTCTCTTCCAGCTCCTAAATCTACTTCTAATGGAACGTCGAGTTGGAATGCATTTTCCATTTCGTGTTTAATCATCGGTTGAATTTTCTCCAGTTCCGAGTGGTGAACATCAAAAACAAGCTCATCATGTACTTGTAAAAGCATCTTTGATTTCCAATTTTCAGAAGTAAGTTTTCTATGAATGTTAATCATGGCAATTTTGATGATGTCCGCAGCACTTCCTTGAATTGGGGCGTTTACGGCATTGCGTTCGGCAGCACCACGAACCACTGCATTGGCCGAATTGATGTCTTTTAGATACCTACGTCTTCCCAAAATAGTTTGCACATAACCATGTTCTCTCGCAAACTGAATTTGCTCATTTATATACGATTTTAGTCTTGGGTAGGTTTGATAATACGCCTCAATTAAGGTAGCGCTTTCGCTTCTGGACAAGGAAGTTTGGTTGCTCAATCCAAAAGCCGAAACACCATATATAATTCCGAAATTCACGGTTTTGGCGTGACTTCGTTGTTCGCGAGTCACTTCTTCCAACGGTACATTAAATACTTTCGACGCAGTCGATTTGTGAATGTCTTCATGGTTTTTAAAGGCGGCAATCATATTCTCTTCACCAGATAAAGCGGCGATAATTCGCAATTCTATTTGGGAATAATCCGCAGAAACCAAGGTATAATTTTCATCTCTGGCAACAAATGCTTTCCTGATTTGACGACCACGTTCGGTACGAATTGGGATATTCTGCAAGTTGGGATTATTGGAACTCAAACGACCCGTCGCTGCAACAGTTTGCATATAATCGGTGTGAATGCGATTCGTGATTTTGTCCACCTGATTTGGCAAAGCTTCCACGTAAGTATTTTGCAGTTTTATCAGTTGGCGCCAATCGAGGATGTCCTTTACAATGGGATAATCAACAGCCAAATAGCTTAAAATTTCTTCCCCTGTTGCATATTGCCCGGATTTAGTTTTCTTTTGTTTGGCTCCTCCAATTTTCAATTTGTCAAATAAAACCTCTCCCAATTGTTTTGGAGAAGCTAAATTAAACGAATGACCCGCAGTTTCATAAATGGATTTTTCCAATGCTTTGATGTCGTTGTCCAGTTCTTTCGACAATGATTTCAGAAAATCGACATCCACTCGAATACCTTCTTTTTCCATATCGGCAAGCACTTTCACCAATGGAATTTCAATCTCTTCAAAGAGTTTTTTGGTTTCCGTTTTGTCCAATTCCAAGGTAAAAATATCCTTCAGTTGCAAAGTAACATCGGAATCTTCAACGGCATATTCCTTGATTTCTTCCAATTCGATGTCGCGCATCGATTTTTGATTTTTGCCTTTTTTGCCAATCAAATCTTCGATAGATTTTGGCGAGTATTTTAAATAGGTTTCCGATAAAATATCCATATTATGACGCATATCCGGGTTGATGAGATAGTGCGCGATCATGGTGTCGAATAATTTTCCCTCTACTCTAATATTGTAATTAGAAAGAATTTTTAAGTCGTATTTCAAATTCTGTCCAATTTTTTCGATGGTTGAATTTTCAAAAAACGGTATGAATTTGTTGATTAATACTTGAGCTTCTTCCTGATTTTCTGGAAACGGAACGTAGAATCCTTTTCCTTTTTCGAAAGAAAACGAAATGCCAACCAATTCTGCGTGCAAAGCATCTAATCCGGTGGTTTCAGTATCAAAACAAACTGAAGACTGATTCTGTAGATTTTGCAATAGCAATTTCACTCCTAAATCACCCTGGATAATCTGATAGGAATGTTCGGTGTTTTCTAATGAACTGTAATATTGCTGTCTTGTTTCATCCGAAGTTTCATCGTGAATAGCACTGCCAAAAAGATCGAATTGTTCTTCGCTTTTGGGCTGCGGTTTTTTATATAATTTGGCTTCGTCTATAGGAGCGTTTGCTGTCGCCGTTCCTCCTTTTTTGAAGATGGCGTCAAATTGTTCCGCCATTCTTCGGAATTCGAGTTCGTTAAAAAGCGCATCGGTTTTGTCAACATCGGGTGTCGATAATTCATAATCAGTTTCGTCGAATACTACCGGACAATCCAATAGAATGGTTGCCAAAGTTTTGGATAATATTCCTTTTTCCTTGTTGGCTTCTATGTTCTCCTTCATTTTGCCTTTCAACTTGTCGGTATTGGCCAAAAGGTTTTCCATCGTGCCAAATTCCTTGAGTAATTTTTTGGCGGTAACTTCGCCAACACCCGGAAGTCCTGGGATATTGTCGGCAGTATCACCCATCATTCCGAGGAAATCAATCACTTGGTCTGGATGCTCGATTTCGAACTTTTCCAACACTTCGGGAACACCCCAAATTTCTATTCCGTTGCCCATTCGAGCGGGTTTGTACATAAAAATATTTTCGGAAACTAGTTGCGCAAAATCCTTGTCCGGGGTTACCATAAATACTTTGTAGTTTTGTTTTTCGGCTTGTTTGGCAATGGTTCCAATCAAATCATCGGCTTCATAGCCTTTGACTTCAATAATGGGAATGTGCATCGCCTGCAATAATTGTTGAATATAAGGAACGGCGATTTTTATCGCTTCGGGTGTGGCATCGCGATGCGCTTTGTATTCTGGAAATATTTCATTTCTTAAATTACTTCCACCATTGTCAAAAGCCACAGCCAAATGGTCTGGTTTTTCCCGTTTGATTACATCCATCAGGGAATTCATAAAACCCATAATCGCCGAGGTGTCCATCCCTTTGGAATTAATCCGAGGATTTTTTATAAAAGCATAGTAACCGCGGAAGATTAGCGCGTAAGCATCGAGAAGGAAAAGCCGTTTTTGTGCCATAATGAAATAAATTATAAAGGCGTAAAAGTAACGAAAGTTTGTAACTTCTCAGGATGTTTTTTGCCTTAGTTTCAATTGACATTACTTTGTTATTTTTTGAAATGTCAGGGGGATATGCGGTTTGTTAACCTTATTATAAAAGTATGGTTTTGAATAATTATGGTATGGTTTTAGTTAAGTTTGAATTAATTAAAATTCGTTTCACCTAATTAATTTGTTATTTTGCACAAAATTTATATCTCCATGATTTTACGCATAGTACTATTATTTCTTTTCCTTTTTGTTGTTGAAATTTATGCTTATCAAATAGTAAGGACTTTGGTAAAAGCAAAAGCTATCCTGGTTTCCTATCAAATAATAAGCGCGCTTCTTTTGGCATTTATTGTTTATTCCTTTACCCAATTTGACCGTTCAGTAGGACAAACGAGTCAAACGATGCGAACGATGGGTTTACTGCTGTTAATTTACCTTCCTAAAATTATTTTGACTTTAGTCCTTTTTGGCGAAGACATTTTCCGAATCGGTTTCGGTTCCGTAAATCATTTCGCAAAATTTAACGATAGTGTTGATTTTTTTGCTTCTAGGCGAAAGTTCGTCAGCCAAATAGGATTGGGATTAGCGGCCATTCCGTTTTTGTCCTTACTATATGGCGAGACAATAGGAAAATACAATTATAAAGTAATCAAACAACGCATATTTTTCCCTGATTTGCCGGATGCCTTTGACGGTTTTACTATTACACAAATATCCGACGTCCATAGCGGTAGTTTTGACAACCCAGAGAAAATTAATTATGCCATAGACTTGGTTAACGAGCAAAATTCGGATATGATTTTGTTTACCGGTGACATCGTAAACACACATGCTAAGGAAATGCATCCTTGGATAGATACTTTCAAAAAAATCAAAGAACATAAATATGGCAAATATTCCGTTTTAGGGAATCATGATTATGGCGAATATATTTCTTGGCCATCTGAGGCTGCGAAGGAAGAAAATTTCCAAAATATTAAAAATTTATACGGACAAATTGATTTCAAATTAATGTTGAATGAACATACTTTGATTGAAAAAGGGAATGACAAAATAGCGCTGGTCGGCGTCGAGAATTGGGGTCATAATTTTAAGAAAGTGGGGGATATTAATTTGGCTTCTGCCAATTTAGCCAAAGAAGACTTTAAAATATTGATGAGCCATGATCCAAGCCACTGGGATTACGAAGTGAAAAATCATGAGAAACATTTTCAATTGACACTTTCCGGTCATACCCATGGAATGCAATTTGGCATAGAAATCCCAGGAGTAATTAAATGGAGCCCAATACAATATATTTATAAGCAATGGGCTGGTTTGTATGAAAATATGGGAAGGTATGTATATGTAAATAGAGGTTTTGGGTTTCATGCTTATTCTGGAAGAGTAGGAATTATGCCTGAAATTACTGTCATCGAACTAAAAAAAGGCAAGAATGTGGCTTAATTCGTTTTAAATGCTACATTTGTAAAAAATTTAACTATTTACAATAGATTTAGAAAATTAAATTCGTTGGTTTTATGTCAAAATTTGGAGAACTTATAAGCACTCAAGTCCCTGTGTTAATTGATTTTTACACAGATTGGAATGAATCATCTATCTTGATGCATCCTGTAATCAGGGATGTTGCCGCAGCTCTAGGCGATAAGGCAAAAGTGATAAAAATTGATGTTGATAAAAATCAGGAATTGGCAGATGCTTTGCGCATCAAAGGCCTTCCTACTCTAATGATTTATAAAGAAGGTCAAATGATCTGGAGACAATCCGGCGAATTAGACGCCAATACTATAATTGGTTTGGTTCAAGAGCATCTTTAATTGAGTTTATCGAAAACAAATCCCTTTGCTGCCCAATATTGCAGCGCTTTAGGCAAAGTATATTCCAAATTTGGGAAGGCTTTTATGCTGTCGTGAAATACAATTATACTTCCCGATTTTACATTTTTCAAGACGTTTTCCAAGCATTTTTCTGGAGAAATACGAGTGTCAAAGTCGGCGCTCAAAACATCCCACATGATTATTTTGTATCCTAATTGGCGTAATCTTTTAGACTGAGCCATTTTTATTTTGCCGTAAGGAGGACGGAACAGTTTAGATTGCAGATTTAAGATTGTAGATTTAAGATTGAGGATTGAAGATTCGCATAAATTTACATTTTCTAAATATTCTTTAGTAGAAGTTTTCCAACTGTTTAAATGATTAAAGGTGTGGTTTCCTATGGAATGGCCATTGGTTACAATTTTTCCGAAAATCTCTGGATGTTTTTCGATATTGTTGCCAATGCAAAAAAAAGTGGCTTTGGCGTTGTATTTTTGCAATTCTTCAAGAACCCATTCGGTGATTTCAGGCGTCGGCCCATCATCAAAAGTCAAGTAGATTTTATTTTCTGCATTGGGAATAGCCCATATATAATGAGAGAATAATTTTTTGATGAGAACGTTTGTTTTTACCCAGTAGCAACTCATGGCTTAATTTGAAAATTTGAAAATTTGAAAATTCAGGAACAGCTAACCATTTAAGTGACTTCTCCCCAAATTTTCAAATCCCCTAATTAAAACTACTCTCTTTCGCGTTCAAAATGCTCAAACATTTTTATATAGGTGTTGAACACAGTCCTATTTTTATTATAAAACGGCATATCTCTATTTTCCCTCATCACTTGTAACAAGCTTCTATACCGTTCGATGTCGGTAATGACATCAATCGCAATATCGCTTTGATCTGCAGGATTGAGACTGCCGTAATAATTGAGGTTTTCCTTGTATTTTGTCATTAATTTTTCCAGCAGTTGTCGGGCTTTTTCTTTTTTCCCAATTTCATAATATCCTTTGGCAAAAGGTTCTATCACCGAATAATAATTAAATTTATCCAAAGGCATCTTTGTCATGGCTAGGTCGATAATGTTTTCTGCCTTGGCATTTTTTCCTTCGGCGATTAATTTGTCCATTAATCTGGCAAGATTTGTTCGATAGGTGATACTGTTTCTTCTGGTTTCTGGGTCGTGGTATATCTTGTTGCTGTCACTATTTCCCCAATCCCATTTCATGACATTGGCATACATTTTATCGGCATCAATCTGACCCATATCCATCGGACCCGCCTCTTTGTCAATGGGGGTTCTTATCGGAACTAATTTATAGACCATTCCGTCTAACTGAAGGTAGTCTTTCATCCATAAATAATCTTCATTGTCAAAGGCACCTCCACTAAAGTAAATTGGTCTTTTCCAATTATTGTTTGCCAAGATGTCCAGCATCATCAGTCTGTTTTTGTAAAGTGCACTTCCTTTGATGTCAATATCAATATAAGGTACAATGGAATCAAAATATTTTGCGGCGACCACTTTGTTCTTGATAATGGTGTTTTTGTCAATAGGAATTCTAATTTTATTGGTAGGATAAAAATGAATGGTTTGTCCGTTTTGCATTTCAACGGTAGATTTCGGATTCTTAATAAAATTGATAAAATCCTTTATTTCCCAACGACTTTCTATTTTCGGAATATGTGCCACATAGTCTAATTTGTCACCCACATATTCGTCGTGTTTAAACGAAATAGGCAACGGATTTGATTCGTAGGTTTTGGTTTTCATTTGGTCAATATACCAATCGGTCATAAAAAGACTCGTGTTTACGATTTTAACATCGGTACGCACTTTTTCAATCTCTTGCGCATACCATAGAGGGAAGGTGTCATTATCTCCAATGGTGTATAATATGGCGTTAGGATCGCAGGAAGTTAGGTAGGCTTTTGCCATCGCTACTGCGGTATATTTTCCGGAACGATCGTGGTCGTCCCAATTTTGTACCGCCATAAGAACAGGAACTGCCAGCAAACTTGCCGCAATTACTATAGGTCCGGCTATTTTTGGTTTTAAATAAACACAAGCGCTTTCATACAAGGCGTATACTCCGAATCCAATCCAAATGGCAAATACGTAGAAGGAGCCTACAAGCGCATAATCTCTTTCACGAGGTTCAAAAGGACGTTCGTTGAGGTAAATCTTTAAGGCAATACCCGTAAATAGGAATAAGGCCATGAGCACATAAAAACTTTTTAAATCTTTGTTGGCGTGATACATTAAACCGATGAGTCCCAATAAAAAAGGCAAAAAGAAATACACATTCCGCCCTTTATTATTCAATACATCAGAAGGCAAATGGTCTTGGGGACCCAAATGTAATTCGTCAATAAAGGGAATCCCACTAAGCCAATTGCCGTCTTGATAGTCATATTTCCCCTGATTGTCACTCTGGCGACCAACAAAATTCCACATTAAATATCGGAAGTACATGTACCCAAATTGGTATTCAAACATGAACCTCAAATTGTCGGCGGTAGTTGGTTTTTCCACTATCAAATAATCGCCATAACTTTTTAGAAATTTAACGTAGCCTTCATTGTCAATTTGTTTTTGGGCATAGGCTTGTCTGAATTCGGTTATTGTTTTTTCGATTTCATTCTTCAGTTGATCAACCGCTTTGTAATAATCTTCCTCGCTTAGTTGGCTTGGATCAACACCATATTTTGATAAATCGTCCTCGAAAGGATAATCAGGATTCAATTTAAACTCAGGCGGATTTGTAAAGTTGATGTAGTTTTCGATATTTTCGCCACTCCATAGCCTTGGTAAAATCGTTTTTTGATTGTCATCGCTGTTTTGTTCGGCGTTTTTAAAATTGTTTACAATTTCATATTTCCCAGTTGTATAATCCCTTTCGTAGTTGGGGGCCTTATCTAAATAAGGATTTTTTTCATCTAAACCCGCAAAGGCTTCGGTGTATTGGGGTCCGTAAAACAAAGGGTTTGAACCATATTGTTCTCTATTGTAATACGCCAAAACCTCCCGCGCATCCGATGGTTTATTTTCGTTTATTACCGTGTCGGCATTCGCGCGAATGGGCAACATCAACCAAGTGGAAAAACCTATCAGTATAAATAATACGCACAATAGTAGTGTGTTGTAAAATACAAGTCCTTTGTTATGGGTATATTTTAGCCCAAAATAAAAGAAAGCTATAATAAGTAAGGCGACAAAAATAGTTCCGGAATCAAATGGCAAGCCCAATTCGTTGACCATAAAAACTTCGGTTTTACCAAAGAAGGCCATTGTCAAAGGCAATAACATTTTGAAAATAAACAACAAAATGGCTACAACAACACCATTGGCAAGGATAAAATTCTTGACAGTAACTTCTTTGTAATGTTTGAAAAAATACAGAAAACCTATGGCGGGGATCGTTAACAGAGCCATAAAGTGAACACCAAACGAAAGGCCAATCACTAAGGAAATGAGCAACAACCATCGATTGCCTCTTGGAGTGTCCATGTCTTGCTCCCAGCGCAAACCAAGCCAAAAAAGCAAGGCGATAAATAACGAGGCCATAGCATAAACTTCAGCTTCTACGGCATTAAACCAGAAACTGTCCGAAAAAGTATAAGCCAATGCTCCCACAAAAGAGCTTCCTAAAACGACAATAGCGTTTTGCTTATTGAACTCCGTAAACCTTGAAATCAATTTTTTTAATAGCAGTGACGAAGACCAGAACAAGAACAAGATCGTAAAAGCACTCGAGAAAACCGACATCATATTGACCATCAAGGCGACATGCTTGTCATCAGAGGCAAATAAGGCAAAAAAAGCGCCAATCATCTGAAACAAGGGTGCTCCCGGCGGATGTCCCACTTCTAGTTTTGCCGCGGTGGCAATATATTCGCCGCAATCCCAGAAACTCATGGTAGGCTCCACAGTAAGCGTGTAGGTGACTAACGCGATTGTGAATGCGAACCAGCCTATAATCGTATTCCATTTATTGAAATTGAATGTTGCCATATTAGTATACCAATAATTTAATTTTATTTTGCGATACAAAGAAAATGTTTTTTTATGGAATGCCACGGGCAATAACAAAATTTTACCAAAAATGGAATCCACCCAAAAACAACCCTTATCTCCAGGCTTGTTTGAGTGAATGAAACCCCTCAAAAAGTTTTTTGATAAAAAGGGATTAAAAATTTGTAAAAATTAAAATTTCGTTTAAATTTGCACTCGCTTAACGGCACCGGTATTGGTCTATGGTGTAATGGTAACACAACTGTTTTTGGTGCAGTCTTTCTAGGTTCGAGTCCTAGTAGACCAACGCAAAACTCCTCAAGAAATTGAGGAGTTTTTTTATTTTTAGACGAATTGTTTTTTCTTTTGTGTTGGATATTTGTCATGCTTTCAAAATGGACTACTGCTGCAAGGGGTTCACTTCCCATTTATAGTAGTTTCTCCGCTCCTTTATATTTTACGTAAAACCGTAAAAAACTGAAAATCTACTATTTAAGATTATTTTTTCTAACCAAAAATTAGGAATTTATTTATAATACTATTTATTTTGTTAAAAATTTCAAAATTATGAAAAAGTTACTCCTTGTATTGACACTAGCTTTGTGTGCTTCAATGACATTCGCCCAAAACATTCCTTCCTATGTTCCCACCGATGGTCTGGTAGGCTATTGGCCTTTTAACGGCAATGCCAATGATGAAAGCGGTAATGAGAATAATGGAACGGTGAATGGAGCTACATTGACCACAGATAGAAACGGGAATGAAAATTCTTCTTATAGTTTTTCAGGGTCAAATATTAGTGTTCCAATAACGGCAAATCTTCATAATTTGCCTATACGTACATTTAGTTGTTGGTTTTATGCAAATGGAGAGCAAAGTGGGGGTAGAATTTACGAAACTACGTATTTAAATGGGGGGATTGCAATGTCTAATGGTAATATTTTAGATGCTTGGTATTATAATGGGGCAAATGAGTGTAATGTTATCAATATTAATACAGGAACATTGAATCAATGGCATAATTTGGTTTATATATCTGATGGTAACACAGGTGATGGCACTATTTACTTAGATGGCATTTTTAATAGTTCAAGAACAGGAGTGCACTATAATTCACCTCAAATTTGGCAAGGAGAATTTATTCGTTTTGGTTTGGGTGCATCAGGAGAAATTTTTAATGGAGATATTGACGACATCGCCATATACAATCGTGCCTTAACCCAAGAGGAAATCTCAGCCTTGTATCAAGGATGCGCGCTTTCAATAACGACACAGCCAACCAATCAAACTACCAATATTTCAAATAACGCCCAATTCACTGTGGAGTCTTCAGACCCGGATGCAACGTATCAGTGGCAAACAGATTTGGGTGTTGGTTTTCAAAACATAAGCAATGCGGGGCAGTACAAGGGAGCTACTACTAGTGCCTTAACCATTGCCAATACTACCTTGAGCAACAACAATCAACTTTTTCGTTGTTTTATTGCTAAAGCTTCTTGCACCGATACCTCCTCAGTAGTGACTTTAAACGTAAATGAAGCCATCCCTTCTAATGTTCCAACCGATGGCCTCGTTGGCTATTGGCCTTTTAACGGTAATACTAATGACGCGTCCTCTAACGGATACAACGGAACACCTTCAAATGTCACTGCTACTACCAATAGATTTGGAGATTCCAATTCGGCTTATTCTTTTAATGGTACTACAAGCCGCATCGATGTGACAACTGCCTTTTTTAACGTTGGATGGAATCAGTTCACTATATCTTGCTGGATGAATACAGCTAATGCCAATAATACCAATAACAATAACGATTCAAAAGCATTGATTAATACAGATGGCCATAATGGTATTGCAATAAACATCTACGGAAGCAATAACCCTTTTTCCAGCACATGGGATAATAAGTATATAGTTTTAGCTGGATCAAATCCTGCTGGTTCAAGATGGGATGTTTTTGGTCCAACTATACCTGTTTCTTCTGATTCTGTTACTTTAAGCACCTGGAATCATATCGTGTTAGTTAAAAATTCGAATATTTATTATCTGTATGTCAACGGAGTTCTGGATAATACTACCTACACCGGAATCGTTACTCCATCAAGTTCTTTGTGTAAAATGGTATTCGGAGCTCTGGCTACCGGAATCTCACCGGAAGTTTTTTTGGGTAAACTGGATGATTATGGCATTTGGAATCGTGCTTTAACACAAGACGAAGTTACCAGTTTATATTATTCTGAGAATACTTGCCAATCTTTAGTTATAAACACTGGGGTTTTAAGTTTTAACCCGCCAACGTATAACAATACGGTTACCATATACCCCAATCCAGCGAACGACCACATCACAATTGATTGTGGCAATTTAGCCAATGTGTCGGGTTGGTCCATCAAAATTTTCAATACCTTGGGTCAAGAGGTGTTTAGTGGCTCCATGAATACCCAACAATACGTGGTTCCGCTCAACACCTGGAGCGGTCAAGGAGTTTACTTCGTCAAAATTTATGATGCTTCGAACCATTTGATTAACACCAAGAAAATTATCTTGCAATAAAAGCAGCCGCTTTTTAAAATAAGGAGTCCCGAATTTTACAGATCTTCTCCAATTTATTGGGGTTAATTTGTAAAATTCAGGACTCGTTTTTTTTTGAAACCCAACTTAGAGGCTTTATGGTTCCGGGAATTGGTTGGTTTCAGTAATTGTAAGTTATATTTTGAAAGTGATTAATGGTCTTGTGGAATGGTTGGCAATGTTTTCTTCCATACTTCCGTTAAAAAAATGAGCCAATCCGGTTCTGTCGTGGGTGCAAATTCCTATTAAATCTGCCTCTACAGTATTGGCAAAATTAAATAGTCCCTTTTCGACATTCGCATCATTATAAATATGTGTGGAGTAGTTCTCCATATCAAAATCGGCTACAAAATCATGCATGATTTTTTCCGCGACTTCGGTTGGTTTAAAATTACTAGGGGTGCATATCATGACCAAATACAGATTAGAGTTGAAAATTTTTGAAAATTCCACTATTTTTTCGAAAGGTTTTCGTATTTCTTTGGAAAAATCAGAGGCAAAAACTAAATTTTTTGCTCTAAAATCGCCGTCATTCCTTTTTACTACCAAAACAGGGATGTCAGACATCCGAACCACCTTTTCGGTATTGGAGCCAATAATTAATTCTTCCAGTTTCGATTTACCATGAGATCCCATTACAATTAAATCGACATCATTTATTTTACTAACCTCTAAAATGCCTTCAGGTACTTTTTCAAACTTAATGACCTCAGAAACATAAATCCCATTTAAATAGTCTGCGTCCATTAAATCTTCGAGATTACTGATGGCCGTATTTTTAAAAAACATAATTTCGGGAATACTACTTCCTGTACTAATTGAATCGCTGCCCTGATGGGGTAGTTCCAATAAGTGCAATAAAATAATTTCACTTTTGTTTTTTCGAGCAATTTGGGCTGCCACTTTTAAAGCCTCTTCCGAATATTTGGAAAAATCGATGGGTACTAAAATCCGTTTCATAATTAAATAAGTGTTAAATTATTGGGTAAGCCGGACGTAAATAAGGGCAGAATAAATTTACAAAATATTTAAACAAAAAACAATCATTTTTGATTTATAAAAAAAACACTATATTTGCACTGTTATTTATTAAAAAACTAGATAATGAGGCACGCATTGCGTGCCTCTTTTTATAAAGAGTATGACATTTAAAGACAAAGTTGACGGTTTGCTTTCGGAAGGATTACAGGAAAAACCCTCTGTCTTTCTGATTGATTTGACCATTACCGAAAGTTTTAAAATTATCGTGACCTTGGATGGAGATAACGGAGTGGCTTTGCAGGATTGTATAGATATAAGTCGGGCTATCGAAAATAATTTAGATAGGGAAGAGCAGGATTTTTCCTTGGAAGTGGCTTCGTTAGGAGTGGGTTCCCCTCTTAAAATGGTGCGACAGTACAAAAAAAACGTTGGCAGGACCTTAATAGTAAAATTAGCGACCGAAACTATTGAAGCAGAATTAGTTGAAGCTAATGATAATTTTATAATTTTGTCGTGGAAAGCAAGAGAACCAAAAAAAGTGGGAAAAGGAAAAGAAACGGTTCAAAAAAGACAAGAAATACCGTATTCAGAAATAAAAGAAGCAATTGTTACAGTAACATTTTAATTAATTAGTTGGCATGGAAAATTTAGCATTAATCGATTCATTTTCAGAGTTTAAAGACGATAAACTTATTGATCGTGTGACGCTTATGGCGATATTAGAAGATGTATTCCGAAATGCATTGAAGAAAAAATTTGGTTCAGATGATAATTTTGACATTATTATCAATCCTGATAAGGGTGATATGGAAATCTGGAGAAGAAGGGTTATCGTTGCCGATGATGATTTGGATTTGGAGAATGAAGAAATTACATTGACTGAAGCCAGAAAAATCGAACCAGATTTCGAAATTGGAGAGGAAGTTTCAGAAGAAGTAAAGTTAATAGATTTAGGAAGAAGAGCTATATTGGCCTTACGCCAAAACTTGATTTCTAAGATTCACGAACACGACAACACCAATCTTTACAAACAATTTAAAGATTTAATTGGCGAAATTTATACTGCCGAAGTGCATCACGTTCGTCCAAGAGTCGTTATTTTGATTGACGATGAAGGAAATGAAATTATTTTACCAAAAGAAAAACAAATTCCATCTGATTTTTTCCGTAAAGGAGACAATGTTCGTGGGATTATTGAAAGCGTTGAACTAAAAGGCAATAAACCTCAAATCGTGATGTCAAGAACGTCAGAATTGTTTTTGGAAAAATTATTTGAACAAGAAATTCCAGAGGTTTTTGACGGATTGATCATGGTTAAAAAAGTAGTTCGAATTCCGGGCGAAAAAGCAAAAGTAGCGGTAGATTCTTATGACGACAGAATTGATCCAGTTGGAGCTTGTGTCGGAATGAAAGGATCCCGTATTCATGGAATTGTTCGTGAATTAGGAAATGAAAACATCGACGTTATTAATTATACGGATAATATTCAATTGTTTATTACAAGAGCATTGAGTCCAGCGAAGGTTTCGTCTATCAAGATTAACGAAGAAACAAAAAGAGCTGAAGTTTTCTTGAAATTAGAAGAAGTTTCTAAGGCAATTGGAAGAGGTGGGCACAACATTAAATTAGCAGGTCAATTGACGGGTTACGAATTAGATGTTATCCGTGAAGGAGATGTCGCAGGTGCTGCCGCAGATGAAGACGATGTTGAATTGACCGAGTTTTCAGATGAAATTGAAGAGTGGGTTATTGAAGAGTTTGCCAAAATTGGTTTGGACACCGCCAAAAGTATCTTAAAACAAGATTTGAATGACTTAGTAAGAAGAACTGACCTAGAAGAGGAAACGATTTTAGATGTAATGAGAATATTAAAGGAAGAATTTGAAAGTTAGGGAATTCTTAAAAATAAATTTTAAACCTTATTTTTCCTCTTCTAAAGAGAGTTAGTCTGAGGAAATAATAAAAAAAACATCATGTTTATTGCCTCTCCGCTAGAGAGGGTTTGGCTGAGAAAAAAAAGGTAATATTAAAAAGGTTTTATGTCTGAAGAAAAAGTAATTAGAATAAACAAAGTTTTAAGGGAATTGAATATTTCTTTAGAAAGAGCTGTGGATTATCTAAAAGATAAGGGTATTGTTGTTGAATCAAACCCAAACACAAAAATTTCTGACGATGTATACCATGTTTTGTGTGGTCAGTTTGCAGGAGACAAAGGGAATAAAGAGGCTTCAAAAGAGGTAGGAGAAGAAAAAAGAAAAGAGAAAGAAGCTTTACGCATAGAGCGCGAAAAAGAAATTGAAGACAAACACAAACAAGATGAAGAACGCTTAAAAAACCAAGAAGTTATCAAAGCGAGAGCTACGGTAACTGGACCAGTTCATGTTGGAAGCATAGACCTAAATACTAAAAAAACAGCATCTGCTCCTGCAGTTGTTATTGAAAAAAAGGAGGTTTCTGCTGAAAAATCACTCCCAAAAGTGACAATAAAGGAAAAAGCAGTTTCTGAGAAAAAATCAGCCAAGCCTCTAGTAGAAGAAAAAAGCGAAGTGGCATCTGCCAAAAAAGCTGTTTCTCCAACTGTTGAAGCTCCCGTTGAGGAATCCATCACCACTCAATATACAAAATTATCTGGAGCTACATTGACGGGTCAAACCATCGATTTGTCACAGTTTAATAAGCCTAAAAAGAAAAAAGAAGACCCTAAAATTGCACCCAACAAACCAGTAGTTCCTGGGGCGCCAGGAACCGCAGCGAGTAATGCAAACAAAACCAAGCGAAAAAGAATAGCACCAAAACCAGGTGGCCCGAGACAAGAAACTGGTACTCTTGGGACTCCAGGATCACCAAACCCTAATAAAATTACCCCAAATGCTGGAGGAGCTTTCGGTGCGAACAGAGGAGCTAGGCCTGGATTTGTAAAAGGAGCTAGACCTGCTATCACCGCCAAAGTGGAGCCTACAGAAGAAGAAGTAAAAAATCAAATTAGAGAAACTTTAGAAAAACTACAAGGTAAAGGTGGAAAATCTAAAGCGGCTAAATATAGAAGAGATAAAAGAGATACGCACCGTCAAAAATCAGATGACGAGCAAAGAGCTATTGACGAAGGAAGTAAAACTATAAAAGTTACTGAATTTGTTACTGTAGGTGAAATTGCCATCATGATGGATGTTCCCATTACCAAAGTTATTGGAACGTGTATGTCTTTGGGGATTATGGTAACGCAAAATCAACGTTTGGACGCGGAAACATTGACCATTGTTGCGGATGAATTTGGTTATGAAGTGGAATTTATCACCGTAGATATTGAAGAAGCTATAGAAGTTGTTCCGGACAAGGAAGAAGATTTAGTCTTCAGAGCGCCTATAGTTACTGTAATGGGTCACGTCGATCATGGTAAAACATCTTTACTAGATTATATTCGTAAAGAAAATGTTATTGCAGGTGAATCAGGAGGAATAACACAACATATTGGGGCTTACGGAGTGGAATTAGACAACGGACAAAAAATTGCATTCCTTGATACGCCAGGACACGAAGCGTTTACTGCCATGCGTGCTCGTGGAGCTCAAGTTACGGATATTGCTATTATTGTAATTGCTGCGGATGATGACATCATGCCACAAACCAAAGAAGCCATATCTCATGCTCAAGCAGCTGGCGTTCCAATTATTTTTGCCATCAATAAAATTGATAAACCCAACTCTAATGTAGAGAAGATAAAAGAAAAACTAGCTGGTATGAATTTGCTTGTTGAGGATTGGGGCGGAAAAATTCAATCGCACGATATTTCAGCAAAAGTGGGAACTGGTGTAAAAGAATTGTTGGAAAAAGTATTGTTGGAAGCAGAAATTCTAGACTTGAAATCCAATCCAAACAAAGCGGCACAAGGAACAGTTGTGGAAGCATTTTTGGACAAAGGAAAAGGATACGTGTCAACAATCCTAGTTCAACACGGAACTTTGAAAGTTGGTGATTATATGCTGGCTGGAAAACACCACGGAAAGATTAAAGCCATGCATGATGAACGGGGGAACATTGTTAAAGAGGCTGGGCCTTCAACTCCAGTATCAGTATTGGGATTGGATGGAGCAGCAACAGCAGGGGACAAGTTTAACGTTTTTGAAGACGAAAAAGAAGCCAAACAAATTGCCTCAAAACGGTCTCAATTAATGCGCGAACAATCCGTTCGTACACAACGTCATATTACCTTGGATGAAATTGGACGTAGAATTGCATTGGGTCAATTTAAAGAATTGAACATCATTCTTAAAGGGGATGTGGATGGTTCTGTTGAAGCCTTGTCTGACTCATTCTCTAAATTATCTACTGAAGAAATTCAAATCAATATTATACATAAAGGTGTTGGGGCCATTACTGAAACTGACGTAATGTTGGCTTCTGCTTCAGATGCCATTATCATCGGATTTAATGTTCGTCCTGCAGGAAATGCAAGACAATTAGCCGACAAAGAAGAAATAGACATCCGTTACTATTCTATCATTTACGCCGCTATCGACGACTTGAAAGATGCGATGGAAGGCATGCTTGCCCCAGAAATGAAAGAAGAAGTTCTAGGAACTGCCGAAATCAGGGAGATATTCAAAATATCTAAAGTGGGTTCAATTGCAGGTTCTATGGTTATGGACGGTAAAATCACTAGAAATGCCAAAATTAGAATCATACGTGAAGGTGTGGTTGTTCATACAGGGGAACTTATTGCACTGAAACGTTTCAAAGACGACGTGAAAGAAGTAGCTAAAGGATATGATTGTGGTATTCAAATAAAAGGATACAACGACATTGAAGAAAGAGACGTTATAGAAGCTTTCCACGAAGTGGCAATTAAAAAGAAATTGAAATAAAATTTCTGTATATTTAAAATAAAAAAATCCCGAGCAATCGGGATTTTTTTGTCAACCAAATTTGTTAAAACGCATTTCTTTAAACGGTCAGTGAAATCTGCATAGCAACGCTATCGCCTGTCTCGGCAGCTCCCTCCATATATCCCTGGAAGAATAGACTGGTGTGTTCTCCGGCAAAATACAGATTGTCTACTTTCTTACCTTCAGCTCCCATAATGGTAGTCACCTGTCCCACGCGCCAGCAGGCATAACTTCCTAATGTCCATACATGCGAAGGCCAATGTACAAGCTTTGCACTGTTGTTGTATTGTGCTGCTGTGCCTGGCCACATGGCGTTAAGGTGGTTCAGCATAGTAGGTACTTGTGATAAACTCAAATTGGAACCCTGATTTCCTCCCTGAAAAACGGTATAGCCGCCATTTGGTCCCGATTGCAGGCGTGTATTATCCCAACCGGTTTGGATAAACTGTGACGAAGGCAGGGCTGTACCATTAGAGAAAATACCACCACTATGGCCATAGTCACGCCATTTTTTTCCTCTAAAGCCCATAAGTAACTTCGCATTCGAACCGTACCCTAGGTTTTGTATTGCATTTGTTTTCCAAGATGGTAAATTTAACCCGCTGAGGTTTACCTGGCGCAGCAGCGTAAATGGAATCGTAATCACACAGATATCGGCTATTACATTAGAACCTGTTTGAAATTGCAACACGTATTTGCCACTTGAGTTCAATGAAATTTTAGTGAGCATACGATTTAATTGAATTTGTCCCTGCAGGCTATTTGCCAAAGCATCGGAAATCTGCTGGTTACCGCCCTGCACTTTAAATCGTTCATCACTCAAACCAAAGATATCGTAGTTGGTATTCCCAGGATTTATGGTAAACAAGAAAAGGAAGTTTATAGCGGTTTGGTCGTTAATCTCGCGACCATATTCGGTCAGATACGCCTGTTCTAAACCTTTGCGAAGGAATGAGGATTGAGCCAAACCGATGTTATCAAAATACTGTTGGATGCTGATGGAATCGAATTTTTGCACAGCGGAAGTATAATTTTCGAAACTAAAATTGGTTGGCAACGACTGCACATCTCCGGCGATAATCGAAGCATAGGGATTGAAAGCTTCAATAACTTGTGCCTCAGTGTAATGTTGCCCATCAATAAAGAAAGTATCATTCAGGAAACTTGCCTCCGAAGCATTATTGGTATCCAGGAGTGTAAGACTAAATTCACTTGCCAGTTGACGCATTTTCTTATGACTTGTATCGATGAATTCTCCACCCAATTCGGAGTAGGTTCCCGCTGCGATAAAGTTTTGTCTTGTCAACACACGACCACCGGTACGATCTGAACCTTCGTATATTGTTGATGTAATTCCTTTCTTTTTAAGCTTATAAGCGCAGTTGAGACCTGCCAGACCTGCACCGATAATTGCGATACCCGGCTGTGCTCCGGTTCTTGCTTTTGAAAGATCTTCCTCGGGTACCATGAAATCATCGTTGGTGCAACCCGGTAACATGCTTGCCAATCCGGCGAACATAGCAGCTTTAGAGACATCACCAATAAAACGTCGGCGGCTGAATTCAGCACGTGCCTTGTTTACCTGTCTGGCCAATTCATTAATTTCGGGAGCATTTGGTTCACGGCTGATTTCGGACAAGGCAAAGGCCTTGCGAATGATACGTAAGAGTGGAGATTTTGTAGTTGACATTTGAATAGAATTAATAGTTTTTATCTTGGCAATTCCAAATCACAGTTTGTATGGTGAATCGCATTACTCTTCGCAAATGTATTGGATATTAGAATTAAAAAAAAAGAAATCTATTTTTTTTCGTTCAAACGCAATCTTTGTCGATGAAGGGAATAGTTCTTCATTATTTTATTTATTTGGCTTGATTAAAAACGCATTCGGATACCTCTTCTTTAACTCAACCAGATTTTGTTCCGCTTCCATTCTGGTTCTAAAGTTTCCAACCCATACTTTGTAATTAGGAGTATTAAAAATAATTGTGCCGTCAATAGCTGCGAATTCTTTTTTAAACTCGCTCAATGTTTTTTTGGCGTTTTCACTACTCCCATTAAATATTTGAATTTTGTACACATCATTTAGGATCAATGAGGTGTTTATTTTTCTTTTTTCGCTCAATAGTTGCTCAAATTTCGGGTCTTGATTTAAAGTGCCATTTTGCTCTTGGCCATTTACTTTTGAAGTCGAAAAATAAACCATAATTAAGACAGAAATAATTTTAAAAACAGCTAGTATTCTCATAATGTGTTAGTTTTTAGGCAAAAATAGTATTTAAAAGTGAATACTAAATTTTCGACACTATTTAGAATAAATATAAATTATATTTAAGACTATTTTAAGGTTTTGAGAATAGTTCTTAAATTGTATTTTTGTGCGAGTTTTAAAATAAAGGATTGGTTTTTTAAGAGTATTTTATTTAAAAAACGATCCCAATTTTAGTAGATAATCACTATATCATATGAAAAAGGTGGGTAACCATAATTCGATTTCAAGGAAATTATATTTGAGCTTGGCTCTAGTGCTAAGTTTGTCCTTAAATTCATTTGCACAAGATGCAACTCCGGCTGCTCCCGCGGCAGCTTCAGCTCCGGTTGCAGCAACTGCAGCTCCAGCTAGTACACAGGGTGGTGATCCAGTAAAAGGGAAAGAACTTTTTAATGCAAATTGTGCTGCATGTCATAAATTAGATGCCAAAGCTACAGGGCCAATGTTGAGAGGTATTTCAGCAAAACACGACATGGCTTGGATTTACAAATGGGTGCATAATAGTTCCGAATTGATTAAGTCAGGAGATGCTGCGGCGGTTAAATTGTTTGCTGAAAACAACCAATCAGTTATGACTGCTTTTCCACAATTATCAGAAGGCGATATTGATAATATTATTGCTTATACTTCTGAGCCAAAAGCGGAAGCTCCAGCTGCTGCAGGTGTTGTTGCCGTACCAGGCGCTGCATCTTCAGAAAGTGACATTTCGAACACGCTTATATTTGGTGCTTTGGCACTAGTGTTAGTGATACTTATTGTTATGTTATTTTTGGTAAATAAGGTTTTAAGAAAAGTGGCTGCGGCAAACGGAATAGTTGTAGTTCCAAAAGAACCAACAACTCCAATATGGAAAGCATTTGTAAAAAATCAATTTTTAGTGTTGGTTACCTCTATATTTTTATTGTTGGCAAGTGGGTATTTTGTTTATGGTTATTTAATGCAGGTGGGTGTTGATCAAGATTATGAGCCAATACAGCCTATTCATTATTCCCACAGAATACATGCCGGAAGCAATGGCATTAATTGTAATTATTGTCACTCCGCTGCACGAGTAGGGAAACATTCTAACATTCCTTCTCTAAATGTGTGTATGAACTGTCACAAAAACATAGCAGAAGTTTCAGATACAACGGCTACTCCAGATTATTCTAAAGCTTTTTATGATGGGGAAATCCAAAAATTATACAAAGCAGTAGGATGGGATCAATCTACTCAATCCTATACGGGTAAAACAGAGCCGGTAAAATGGGTTCGTATTCACAATTTGCCTGATTTCGTATATTTTAATCACTCTCAACACGTAACGGTTGCCGGAGTAGCCTGTCAAACCTGTCACGGACCTGTCGAAACGTATGAGGTAATGAAGCAATTTTCGCCACTTACTATGGGATGGTGTATCGATTGTCACAGAAAAACAGACGTTAAAATGGAAGGAAACGATTATTATACTAAAATTCACGAACAACTTTCCAAGAAATACGGTGTAGACAAATTGACTGCAGCACAAATGGGTGGATTAGAATGTGGTAAATGTCACTATTAGAAAAAGGTTAAAAGTTTATGAGTTTTAGAAGTTTAGAAAAAAATAACTTATAAGAGTATTCACTAAACTTATAACCTCATTACCTTATAAACTATTAAAGAAAATAATTAAGAAGCTAATATTTATATAGAATATGTCATCAAACAAAAAATACTGGAAAAGTGTTGAAGAACTAGACGGAAATAGTTCTATTGTTGAGGCGCTTAAAAATAACGAATTTGTTGAAGAAATTCCTACGGATGAATTTTTAGGAAACAGTGATGCTTTGTCATCTTCCTCAACAACACGTCGCGATTTTTTAAAGTACGTTGGATTCAGTACTGCAGCAGCTACACTTGCAGCTTGCGAAGGTCCTGTTCATCTATCAATACCTTACGTAGTACAACCAGAACAAATCATTCCTGGAATTGCTGATTATTATGCAACATCGGTTTTTGATGGTTTTGATTTTGCTAACCTTTTAGTTAAAACTCGTGAAGGGCGTCCTATCAAAATAGATAACAATACTATGGTAGGCGCTAAATTTTCAGCCAATGCCAGAATTCACGCATCCATATTGTCATTATATGACAGTATGCGTTTGAAGGAGCCAAAAATTTCCGGTAAAAACGCTAGTTGGATTGATGTTGATTCAAAAATAAAATCAAGTTTGGCTGATGCCAAAGCAAAAGGAGGACAAGTTGTACTCTTGACTAATACCTTGGCAAGCCCTTCAACTGAAAAGTTAATAGCTGAATTTATTGCCAAAAATCCAAATGTAAAACACGTAGTTTACGATGCCGTTTCTGAGTCAGAAGCATTAGATGCATTCGAAACGGTTTACGGCGAAAGAGCTTTGGTTGATTACGATTTTTCAAAAGCATCATTAATCGTTTCTGTCGGTGCAGATTTCTTGGGAGATTGGCAAGGCGGAAGTTATGATTCAGGATATGCTCAAGGCAGAATTCCTAAAAGCGGAAAAATGTCACGTCATTTCCAATTGGAGGCGAATATGACTTTGTCTGGTGCTGCTGCCGACAAACGTGTTGCTATGTCAACCGCAAATCAAAAGCAAGCATTAGTACTTATATACAACACAGTTGTTGGAGCCTCGGTTCCAGTAAATTTAGAAGCTAAATTTAAAGCGGATGTTACCAAAGCGGCTCAACAGTTAAAAGCTGCTGGGCGCCAAGGTGTTTTAGTTTCTGGTATTCAAGATAAAAATGCACAGTTATTGGTTTTAGCCATCAATCAAGCATTGGCTAGTGAATCTTTTTCAACTATTGGAACAAGACAAATCAGAAAAGGATCTAGCCAAAAAGTAGCCCAATTAGTTAATGATATGAAAGCAGGAAGCGTTCATACTTTGATTATGAGCGGTGTTAATCCAGTGTATTCTTTACCAAATTCAAAAGATTTTGTTGAAGGTTTGAAAAAAGTAAGTCTTTCGGCTTCATTTTCTTTAAAAGAAGACGAAACGGCATCCATTACAACTATTGCGGCCGCCGCACCTCATTATTTAGAATCTTGGGGAGATGTAAGTATTACAAAAGGAACGTATGGTTTGACTCAGCCTACCATTCGACCACTATTCAATACCAAGCAATTTCAGGATGTTTTATTGTCTTTAAATGGTAATGCTGGAACTTTCTATGATTATTTAAAAGTAAATATTGCTTCAAATGCCGCAGGTTCTACTTGGAATAAAGTACTACATGACGGAATTTTTGTTGGAACAATACCATCTGTTGCTGCGGGTTCGGCTGATTATACTGCCGCTGCAAATGCGTTGGCTAAGTCAAAAGCGGCCTCCAATTTTGAATTGTTATTGTATACAAAAACAGGTTTAGGGGATGGTCAACAAGCCAACAATCCTTGGTTGCAAGAATTTCCAGATCCAATTACAAGAGTTTCTTGGGATAATTACGTTACGGTTTCCAATGCAGATGCGAAACGTTTAGGTTTGTCAAATGAAATCGTGGCCAACGGTGGTTTGAACGGAAGTTATGCTACTATAACCACTGCAGATGGCGTTGCATTAGAAAATGTACCTGTAATTGTTCAACCTGGACAAGCAGTTGGGACACTTGGTTTAGCCTTAGGGTATGGTAAAAGTGCCGCTTTAAAAGAAGAAATGCAGGTAGGTTTAAATGCTTATTCCTTATATAAAGGCTTCAATAATGTGCAGTCTGTTTCATTAACAAAAGTTGATGGACAACATGAGTTTGCTTGTGTTCAAGGTCAGAAAACATTAATGGGAAGAGGGGATATTATTAAAGAAACTACTTTAGAAATATTCAATACCAAAGATGCTGAAGTTTGGAACGAACAACCAATGGTTTCCTTGGATCATAAAGAAGTAAAAGCAACATCAGTTAATTTATGGGAGTCTTTTGATCGTTCTGTTGGACATCATTTTAATCTTTCCATCGATTTAAACGCTTGTACGGGTTGTGGATCATGTGTTATAGCGTGTCACGCCGAAAATAATGTACCTGTTGTAGGTAAATCTGAAATTAGAAGAAGCCGAGATATGCACTGGTTGCGTATTGACAGGTATTATTCTTCTGAAGATACTTTTGCCGGTGACAACGAAAGAAAAGAAAATATTGCCGGTTTATCTAGTTCATTATCCACTTTTAATGAAATGGAAAAAGCAGGGGATAATCCACAAGTTTCTTTCCAGCCTGTAATGTGTCAACATTGTAATCACGCTCCATGTGAGACTGTTTGTCCTGTGGCAGCAACTTCACACGGTCGTCAGGGACAAAATCAAATGGCTTACAACAGATGTGTTGGTACTCGTTACTGTGCGAACAACTGTCCATACAAAGTACGTCGATTCAACTGGTTTTTGTACAACAAAAACAGCGAATTTGATTTCCACATGAATGATGATTTAGGACGTATGGTATTAAATCCAGATGTAAATGTTCGTTCCCGTGGGGTTATGGAAAAATGTTCTATGTGTATTCAAAAAACACAGGCAACTATATTGGCAGCCAAAAACGAAGGAAGAACGATTGTAGATGGAGAATTTCAAACGGCTTGTTCAAGTGCTTGTACTACTGGAGCAATGATTTTTGGAGATGTTAACGACAAAGAAAGTCAAGTTGCCAAGTTGGTTGAAGAGGAAAGAATGTATCATTTGTTAGAACATGTGGGAACAAAACCAAATGTTTTCTATCATGTTAAAGTTAGAAATACTTAAAAATTTAAAAATCAATTTAAAGGATTATGTCTCATATATACGACGCACCCATTAGAAAACCTTTAATCATTGGTGATAAATCTTATCACGATGTAACAGTAGATGTTGCTGCCCCTGTCGAAGGGAAAGCTAACAAACAATGGTGGATTGTATTTTCAATCGCTTTAATAGCCTTCCTTTGGGGATTGGGCTGTATCATTTACACTATTTCTACTGGTATCGGAACTTGGGGATTGAACAAAACAGTAGGTTGGGCCTGGGATATCACGAACTTCGTTTGGTGGGTTGGTATTGGTCACGCGGGAACCCTTATTTCAGCAGTGCTTTTATTATTCCGTCAAAGATGGAGAATGGCGATTAACCGTTCTGCAGAAGCAATGACTATTTTCTCCGTAATTCAAGCGGGTTTATTTCCAATTATCCACATGGGTCGTCCTTGGTTAGCTTATTGGGTTTTACCAATACCAAACCAATTTGGATCTCTTTGGGTAAATTTTAATTCCCCTTTACTTTGGGATGTGTTTGCAATTTCGACTTATCTATCTGTATCATTGGTTTTCTGGTGGACAGGTTTACTGCCAGACTTTGCTATGCTTAGAGATAGAGCAATCACTCCTTTCAATAAACGAATTTATTCTATATTGAGTTTTGGATGGAGCGGAAGAGCAAAAGACTGGCAACGTTTTGAAGAAGTTTCCCTAGTCCTTGCAGGTTTGGCAACACCATTGGTGCTTTCGGTTCACACTATTGTATCTATGGACTTTGCTACTTCGGTTATACCGGGATGGCATACCACCATTTTTCCTCCTTACTTTGTTGCAGGAGCCGTTTTCTCTGGATTTGCTATGGTAAACACCTTGCTTATTGTTATGAGAAAAGTATCTAATCTTGAAGCTTACATCACCATACAGCATATCGAATTAATGAATATTGTAATCATGATTACAGGTTCTATTGTAGGGGTTGCTTATATCACGGAACTTTTTGTTGCTTGGTATTCTGGAGTGGAATACGAACAATATGCATTCTTGAATAGAGCTACTGGACCTTACTGGTGGGCCTATTGGTCGATGATGACCTGTAACGTTTTTTCTCCACAATTTATGTGGTTCAAAAAATTAAGAACAAGTATTATGTTCTCGTTCATTATTTCGATTGTTGTAAATATTGGAATGTGGTTCGAAAGATTTGTAATTATCGTTACTTCATTGCATAGAGATTACCTTCCTTCATCTTGGACTATGTTTTCGCCAACGTTTGTAGATATTGGTATTTTCATAGGAACAATAGGTTTCTTCTTTGTGTTGTTCTTATTATATGCCAGAACATTCCCTGTAATTGCCCAGGCGGAAGTAAAAACAATATTGAAAGGAACCGGAGACAATTACATTAGAGAAAGAGCAGCAAATAAAGATTCACATCATGAGTAATAAAGTAATACACGCCATTTATAATGACGATGATATATTGATGGATGCCGTTAAGAAAACTCGTGCAGCACACCATCATATTGAAGAAGTTTTTACTCCATTTCCGGTGCACGGATTGGATAAAGCAATGGGACTTGCCCCGACAAGAATAGCTATTTGTTCTTTTATCTATGGTTTGTGCGGCTTATCATTTGGAACTTGGATGATGAATTACATTATGATTCAAGATTGGCCTCAAGATATTGGCGGAAAACCAAGCTTTAGTTACATTCAAAATATGCCTTCTTTCGTGCCAATTATGTTTGAAGAAACGGTGTTCTTTGCGGCGCATTTAATGGTTATCACTTTTTATATGAGAAGTAGATTGTGGCCTTTCAAAGAAGCAGAGAATCCAGATGTAAGAACAACGGATGATCATTTCTTAATGGAAGTTGCGGTAAATAACAATGAAAAAGAACTTATTTCTTTTTTCGAAAAAACTGGAGCAGTAGAAGTAAAAGTAATTGAAAAGCATTAATTGTCGATATGAAAAGTCTATATAAAATAACACTTTTAGTTTGTATTACTATTTTAGTTTCGTCTTGCCATGATAATTCGAAGCCTAATTACCAATACATGCCTAATATGTACGAGTCAGTTGGATATGAAACCTATTCTGAATCCAATGCTTTTAAAAACGGGAAAGAAGGTCAACTTCCTCCTGTGGGGACAATCAAGAGAGGTTTCGAACCTTATGAATATGAAAATTCAACAGCAGGTTATGATTTAGCCAAATTAAATTTAAAATCTCCCCTTGATTCCATTTCTGAAAAGGAGCACACTAAATCTAAGGAATTATTCGAAATTTACTGTGCTATTTGTCACGGTAATGCCGGTGATGGAAAAGGGAAATTAGTGACTCAAGGAAAATTCCTTGGGATTCCAAGTTATAAAGATAGGGTTATAACGGAAGGAAGTATCTTTCATGTACAAACATATGGTTTAAACTCAATGGGTTCTTATGCGAACCAATTGAATCAACATGAACGTTGGTTAATAGCATCCTATGTTTTAGAACTGAAAGCCAAATTATAATTGTAGAACAAAATCATCATAATAGATATGTATACATTTTCAAGTAAATTAAAAACATTTTCTCTAATCTTAATGGTCGTTGGTCTTTTAGGAATTGGGTATGGTTTTATGTCTGCACCAAAAGATATTCAAGAAGTTGAGGCAATTCTCGCTTCTGATGCACACGGAGGCCATCATGAAGCCTCTAATTCTTCAAGCGAGGCACATGCTGTAGCTGAAAACGACAAAGTAAGCGCTGAAACGGAGCATAAAGAACATCTAGAACATGTTTTGCATCAATTGCAAAATAAGCCTTGGTCTGCATTGTATGTTGCCTGTATTTTCTTTATGTTAATTTCTCTTGGAGTTTTGGCATTTTACGCCATTCAACAAGTGGCTCAATCAGGTTGGTCTCCCGTATTGTTTAGAGTGATGCAAGGAATAACGGCTTATTTGCCTGTAGGTTCTGTAATTTTTTTCATAGTATTGCTACTTTGTGGTTTACATTTCAATCACTTGTTTGTTTGGTTAGATCCTGAAGTTGTGGTAAATGATAAACTTATTCAGGCAAAGTCAGGATATTTGAATTTCCCTTTTTGGATTATCAGAGCAACAATATTCTTAATTGGATGGAATCTTTACCGATATTTTTCTAGAAAAAATTGTTTGGCTCAAGATGAAGCAAAAGACGACAGTTTCTACAAAAAAAACTTCAAGATGTCAGCGGGATTTTTGGTATTCTTTATCGTTACAGAATCGATTATGTCTTGGGACTGGATTATGTCAATAGATCCACATTGGTTTAGTACTTTGTTCGGATGGTATGTTTTTGCTAGTTTCTTTGTGAGTGGTATTACAACCATTTGTATGATTTCTTTGTATTTAAAATCAAAAGGATATTTGGAGCATGTAAATACAAGCCATATTCACGATTTAGCAAAATTTATGTTTGGTTTTAGCGTATTCTGGACTTATTTATGGTTCTCCCAATTCATGTTGATTTGGTATGCTGATATTCCTGAAGAAGTAACTTATTTTGTTACAAGAATTGAAGTTTTTAATCTTCCTTTCTTTGGCGCCGTTGTCATGAATTTCGTTTTCCCAATATTGATTCTGGTGAACACTGATTTCAAGAGAATTACTTGGGTATTAGTAATGGCTGGCACTGTAATTTTATTGGGGCATTATGTTGATTTCTTTAACATGATTATGCCTGGTACTGTTGGCGACCAATGGTTTATCGGAATTTCAGAAATTGCATCCCTTCTTTTCTTCCTTGGATTATTTATTTATGTTGTTTTTACGGCATTGACAAAAGTGCCCTTGTTGCCAAAAAGAAACCCATTCATAGAAGAAAGTAAGCATTTCCATTATTAATATTTTAAAGAAAAATTAGATGACAAGTTTGTTGGTAATTATAGTTTTAGTTTTATTGGCTATTGCATTATGGCAATTGACTAAGATATTCGATTTGACTCAAGTTGGCGTAAATAAAGATAGTTCTCAAGTAGCTAATGATGAGGACAATAACACACAAGGGTATTTGATGTTTGGTTTCTTAGCATTCATTTACATTTTCACCATTTACGGATTATTTAAATGGGGCCATTTAGTTCTGCAATCTCCTGCTTCTGAACATGGCGGTACCGTTGATAATTTAATGAATATTACATGGATTATAATTTTTGCAGTTCAGGCAATAACACAGGTTTTATTACATTATTTCGCCTTCAAATACAGAGGGAATAAAGATCAAAAGGCTTTATATTTTTCCGACAGTACTAAGCTAGAAGTGATTTGGAGTGGAATTCCAGCAGTTGTTTTAGCCGTTTTAATTCTTTATGGATTGTATGCTTGGACCAATATTATGTTTATAGATGAGGATGAAGATACTGTTGTAATTGAATTATATGCACAACAATTCAATTGGACGGCACGATATTCTGGAGCAGATAATGTTTTGGGGAAAGCCAACGTTAGATTGATCGACGGAGTAAACAGTCTTGGTGTTGATTTGTCAGACCCGAATGCTCAGGATGATATAGTAGTCAAAGAATTGCATATTCCAAAAGGCAAAAAAATACATTTTAAATTTCGTTCTCAAGACGTTTTACATTCAGCTTACATGCCTTATTTTAGAGCGCAAATGAACTGTGTTCCTGGTATGGTAACGGAATTTGCTTACAAGCCTATTTACACTACGGAGGAATATAGAGAATTGCCTTATATGATTGAAAAAGTGGCAAATATTAATAGAATTAGAACCAAAAAAAGCATCGAGCTTCTTGCAAACGGCGAAACCCCTCTTGATCCATATGCTTTTGATTTTTTATTGCTTTGTAATAAAATTTGCGGTGCTTCCCATTACAACATGCAAATGAAAATAGTCGTGGATACTCCGGCAGAGTATAAAAAATGGTTGAGTGAGAAGCCTACATTAGTTCAGGAAGTTAAAACCGCGAATGCCCCAGCGCCACTTGAGGGTGGAATGGGAAAAGATTCTACCAAGGCCATTGATACTTCCGCTATGTCTAAAATAGCCATGAAATAATTATTTAAAAATATTTAAAGTACACATATATGTCAGCAGAAGGTCACGATCACGAACAAGATCACGCACACGAACACCACCATAAAGACACTTTTATTACTAAATATATTTTTAGTATAGATCACAAAATGATTGCCAAACAATACTTGTTAACAGGCATTATTATGGGTGTTATTGGTGTTGCTATTTCTTTACTTTTTAGATTACAACTAGCTTGGCCAGAACAATCTTTCAAAATTTTTAGTATTGTATTAGGCGATAGTTATGCGCCAGATGGAGTAATGTTAAATGACAGGTATCTGGCATTGGTAACGATTCATGGAACCATAATGGTATTCTTTGTTCTTACCGCTGCCTTAAGTGGTACATTTAGTAATTTGTTAATTCCACTTCAATTGGGCGCTAGGGATATGGCTTCGGGTTTCTTAAATATGGTGTCTTATTGGTTATTTTTTCTTTCCAGTGTTTTAATGGTATCATCACTTTTTGTTGAATCAGGACCAGCATCCGCAGGATGGACAATTTACCCACCATTAAGTGCTTTGCCACAAGCAATCCCAGGTTCTGGAGCGGGAATGACTCTTTGGTTGGTTTCAATGGCAGTTTTTATTGCTGCTTCTTTAATGGGTTCTTTGAACTATATTGTAACGGTTATTAATTTAAGAACTAAAGGAATGTCATTGACTAGGATGCCTCTTACGATATGGGCTTTCTTTGTTACTGCTATCATTGGAGTTATTTCGTTCCCCGTATTATTATCGGCTGCTTTGTTGTTGATTTTCGATAGAAGTTTTGGAACTTCTTTCTTCTTGTCCGATATTTATATCGCTGGTGAAGTTTTACATTATCAAGGGGGTTCTCCTGTTTTGTTTGAGCACCTATTTTGGTTTCTTGGGCATCCTGAAGTATACATTATTTTACTACCTGCTTTAGGAATTACTTCAGAAGTTATTGCTACCAATTCACGCAAGCCTATTTTTGGATACAGAGCCATGATTATGTCTATATTGGCAATTGCATTTTTATCTACCATAGTTTGGGGTCACCACATGTTTATAACGGGGATGAATCCGTTCCTTGGATCGGTGTTTACATTCACCACTTTATTAATTGCGATTCCTTCAGCTGTAAAAGCATTTAACTACATCACTACTTTGTGGAAAGGTAATTTGCAATTGAACCCTGCCATGTTGTTTTCTATCGGTTTGGTTTCCACATTCATTACAGGAGGCTTAACGGGGATTATTCTTGGCGATAGTACCTTGGATATTAACGTACATGACACTTACTTTGTAGTGGCTCACTTTCACTTGGTAATGGGGATTTCTGCTCTTTACGGAATGTTTGCTGGGATTTATCACTGGTTTCCAAAAATGTTTGGAAGAATGTTGAATAAAAATCTTGGATATGTTCACTTTTGGGCAACTGCAGTTTGTGCTTATGGGGTCTTTTTTCCAATGCACTTTATAGGATTGGCTGGACTGCCAAGACGTTATTATACCAATACTAACTTTCCTTTATTTGATGACTTGCAAAATGTAAACGTTTTAATAACTGTTTTTGCTTTAATTGGTGGGGCATTCCAATTGGTATTTTTGTACAATTTCTTCAGTAGTATTTTCTATGGAAAGAGAACGGTTCAAAATCCATGGAAATCGAATACTTTAGAATGGACAGCGCCTATTAAACATATTCACGGAAACTGGGAAGGTGAAATTCCTCATGTTCACCGTTGGCCATACGATTACAGCAAACCAGGTCATGACGAAGATTTTGTTCCTCAAAATGTTCCGATGAAAGAGGGTGAAGAAGTTTTACACCATTAATATATTTCAATACAATACTAAAATGCCTTTCGTTTCGAAAGGCATTTTTATTTGCTCATAACTTTGTTATATTTGTAGCATGAACGAAAATTTAGACCCAACAACTAACGGCTACAATTCTGAGGAACTTGATCTCGAAAAAAAACTGAGACCCCTTACTTTTGATGATTTTGCTGGGCAAGATCAAATATTAGAAAACCTAAAAGTTTTCGTTCAGGCAGCCAACCAAAGAAACGAAGCTCTTGATCATACCCTTTTTCACGGACCACCGGGATTGGGAAAAACAACTTTGGCAAACATACTTGCCAATGAGCTGCAAGTGGGTATAAAAATCACTTCAGGACCAGTCTTGGACAAACCCGGAGATTTAGCAGGTTTGTTGACCAATCTCGAAGAAAGAGACGTTTTGTTTATTGACGAAATTCATAGATTAAGTCCAATTGTCGAGGAATATTTGTATTCGGCAATGGAAGATTTCAAGATTGATATTATGATTGAGTCTGGACCCAATGCCAGAACCGTTCAAATCAATTTGAATCCATTTACCTTAATTGGAGCCACCACGCGTTCTGGTTTGTTGACCGCCCCAATGCGAGCCCGTTTCGGAATATCCTCCCGCTTGCAATATTACACCACTGAACTTTTAACCTCGATAGTTGAACGAAGTGCCTCCATTTTAAAAATGCCCATTTCCATGGAAGCTGCTATCGAAATTGCGGGTCGAAGTAGAGGAACGCCTCGTATTGCGAATGCTTTACTGCGTCGGGTGCGTGATTTTGCCCAAATCAAAGGAAATGGAACTATCGATATTGAGATCGCACGTTATGCCTTAAAAGCCTTGAACGTTGATGCACATGGTTTGGACGAAATGGACAATAAAATTCTAAACACTATTATCGATAAATTCAAAGGAGGCCCTGTTGGTTTGTCTACTTTGGCGACAGCCGTATCGGAAAGTAGTGAAACTATAGAAGAAGTTTACGAGCCCTTTTTAATCCAAGAAGGCTTCATTATGCGAACGCCACGAGGAAGAGAAGTTACCGAGAAAGCATACAAGCATCTTGGCAAAGTAAAAACAAATATTCAAGGCGGTCTTTTTTAAACTTTCAGTTGATCAATAACAAAGAAAAATATACAACTTTCATTAAATCCGAAGCCAAACGCCTCGGGTTTTTGTCTTGTGGCATATCCAAAGCAGGATTTTTGGAAGACGAAGCTCCGCGATTAGAAAGTTGGTTAAACAAACAAATGAACGGTCAGATGTCCTATATGGAAAACAATTTTGACAAGCGATTGAATCCCGCTTTATTGGTCGATGATGCCAAAAGCGTTGTGTCGCTTTTGTTGAATTATTATCCTTCCGAATTCCAAAATCAAGATTCCTATAAAATTTCAAAATACGCCTATGGACAGGACTACCATTTTGTAATTAAGGAGAAACTCCAGGAATTGTTGTTTTCTATTCAATCGACTATCGGGGAAGTTTCAGGTCGGGCTTTCGTGGATTCTGCTCCGGTTCTCGATAAAGCTTGGGCGGCCAAAAGTGGTTTGGGATGGATTGGTAAAAATAGCAATCTGATAACTCAACAAGTAGGCTCTTTTTATTTTATTGCTGAACTCATTATTGATTTGGATTTAGAATATGATCAAGCAACCACCGACCATTGTGGCAGCTGCACGGCCTGCATTGATGCTTGTCCAACCCAGGCTATTGTGGCGCCTTATATGGTTGACGGCAGCAAATGCATTTCCTATTTTACCATAGAGCTCAAAGAAAATATTCCCCAAGAAATGAAAGGAAAGTTTGATGATTGGGCTTTTGGTTGCGACGTATGTCAAGATGTGTGTCCTTGGAACAAATTTTCAAAACCCCATGATGAACCGCTTTTCAATCCCAATCCAGAAGTGTTATCAATGTCAAAAAAAGATTGGAAAGAAATCACCGAAGAGACTTTCAAAGCGGTGTTCAAAAACTCTCCATTGAAACGAGCCAAATTTGAAGGTTTAAAACGGAATATTGATTTTTTGCGATAAATATTTTTAAATTTAATTTGCGCCAAAAATTATTTTTATAATTCTCTTTATATTAAATATTTTTTTTAAATTTATAATCCACTAAAAATTATTCTATTATGACGGTATATCAAATTTTGAGCAAGAAAGGAAAGGAAGTGTATTCAGTACTGTCAACGATTACTGTATATGAGGCTTTGGGGGTAATGAGCGAAAAAAACATTGGGGCAATTTTGGTTATAGAAGACGAAATATTAAAAGGAATATTATCCGAAAGAGATTATGCCAGAAAAATTGCTCTTAAAGCCAAGTCTTCAAAGAAAACATTCGTACATGAAATTATGGCAGAAAATGTGATAACGGTAAAGCCAACAGATAACTTAGATTATTGCATGGAATTGATGTACACGAAAAAAGTAAGACATTTGCCAGTTATAGACAATGGTAAAATTATAGGTATTGTCTCTATTGGTGACGTAGTCAAATCAATAATAGATATTCAAAAAGACACAATTCAATATTTGGATTCTTATATAAATGGAGCTGCCTTGTAGATTCAATCAAATTATAGTATAAATAGCCGCAAAATCTGCGGCTATTTTTTTAATGAATAGATAGAACAATTTTTGTAAATTGAATAAATCAAAAGCTCCCTTTTTAAAGCATGTCTATATCTTTGTTTGTGTGAATAAACTCCAAAATGATGGAAAAAAATAGTAAAAGAAGAGAGAGTCATTATTATAATACGCAAAGCCCATTCAAGGAAAAATACAAGTAGTTCCAACCAAAAAAATATGCTACGCAAAGAGATTTGGCTTTGGCGTATTCGCCAGGTGTTGCTGAACCGTGTTTAGATATCGCAAAAGACTTTAACAATGTATACAAATACACAGCAAAAGGCAATTTAGTTGCTTTAATCACTAACGGAACAGCTGTTTTAGGACATGGAGTTATTTGGCCTGAAGTAACAAAGATTGTGATGGAAGTAAAAGGATTGTTTTTATTGACTATCAGTAAAAAGAAAAGAAAAATAATAAAACAAAAAACAACTCGTAAACAATACTCATAACTTCTCCATTTTTGATGAATTCTATTTAAGTTTTGTTATATTTGGGGGCATAAAATTTATTGATGATAGCACATTTACAAGGAAAATTAGTAGAAAAAACACCAACTCAAGTTATTATTGACTGTGGTGGAGTCGGGTATCACGTAAATATTTCGCTGCACACATATTCATTACTCCCAGCAACTGATTTTATAAAATTGTTTACACATCTTCAAATAAAGGAAGATGCACATACTTTATTCGGTTTTGTAGAAAAATCAGAAAGAGAAATTTTTAAGTTGCTTTTGTCTGTTTCTGGAATTGGTGCCAGTATTGCCAGAACGATGTTGTCCTCATTAGATCCAAAACAAATTACAAATGCTATCGCCTCTGGTGATGTGGTTACAATTCAATCTATAAAAGGGATTGGCAGTAAAACAGCACAAAGGGTAATCCTTGATTTGAAAGAAAAAGTATTAAAACTGTATGATTTAGATGAAGTTTCAATGTCACAAAGCAATACAAGTAGAGATGAGGCGTTATCTGCTTTGGAGGTTTTAGGTTTTGTTCGAAAAACTTCAGAAAGGATAGTTGAAAAGATCATTAAAGAAGACCCTGACAGTTCTGTTGAATCAATTATTAAGAAGGCTTTAAAAATTTTATAAAAATTGAAAATACTTTACTCGGAAAAGACCCCATCGATATATAAAATTTGTCAATTTTTGACTATTTTATTTTTTGGATTTGCATCACAAGCCCAAGTAAATCAATCGGTCCAAGATACAGTGCCCACTGGATTTTTAGTTGGGAAGATTCAAATTAAAGATCCCAAAAGCGTTCTTTCGTCATATACCTACGATCCGGTTACGGATAGATATATTTACACCAAAACTATTGGTGACTTCCCTGTTAAATATCCCATTATATTGACTCCAAAAGAATATGAAGCCTTATTTTTAAAGGAATCTATGCGTAATTATTTCAAGAAGAAATTAGACGCTATTGATGGAAAGAAAGAAGGCAGTGAAGAGGGTAAAAAAGATTTATTACCTAGATATTATGTAAAATCGGGTCTTTTTGAATCTATTTTCGGAAGTAATACCATCGATGTAAAGCCTTCGGGATCGGTTGAAGTGGATTTTGGAGCTCGTTATACCAAACAGGACAATCCTTCATTCTCTCCAAGAAACAGATCGAATTTGACTTTTGATTTCAGCCAAAGAATCAGTATGAGTTTATTGGGAAAGGTAGGAACCCGATTAAGTGTCAGCGCTAATTATGACACCCAATCTACTTTTGCTTTTCAAAACCTAATCAAATTAGAATTCAGCCCATCAGAAGATGATATTATTAAAAAAATTGAAGTTGGAAATGTTAGCATGCCCCTTAACAGTTCTCTGATTAGAGGTGCGCAAAGTTTGTTTGGGGTGAAAACCGAATTGCAATTTGGTAAAACTACAATTACTGGTGTTTTTTCAGAACAAAAATCGCAAACCAAAAGTGTCGTCGCCCAAGGGGGTGGAATGATTCAAGACTTTGATTTATATGCACTTGATTACGATAACGACAGGCACTTTTTTCTTTCCCAATATTTTAGAAATAGATATGATGCAGCGCTAAAAAACTATCCTTTTATTGATAGTAGAGTCCAGATTACGCGTCTGGAAGTTTGGGTCACCAACAAACAAAATAGAATAAACACTACTAGTAATAACCTAAGAAATATTATAGCTATACAGGATTTAGGTGAAGGTCAATTAACAGGTTTGTCAGATAAGGAAGTGGTCGTTTTGAATCCTATTCCTAAAACACCCACAGATCTCAACTCGTTTTTTAATCCATTAATAGCAATTGATTCACCTACGGATAATAAAAATAACAAATATAATCCTGCCTCAATCGGCGATGGTGGTTTTTTAAATAATAACATTAGAGAAATTGTTTCTGCAAGCAAAGGGTTTTCTGATGATATTAAGAATAATATCAGCGAAGGCAAGGATTATTCTAAGCTAGAAAATGCCAGAAAATTGACGGCCAATGAGTATACGTTCAACCCTCAACTAGGCTATATTTCCTTACAGCAACGTCTCGCCAACGACGAGGTTTTGGCTGTTGCTTATCAGTACACTATCGGTGATGAGGTATACCAAGTAGGGGAATTTGGTAATGATGGGGTAGATGCAACTATTGTAACGGGAACTAACCCTTCGAATCAATCCATAATTACGCAGAGTTTGATCTTGAAAATGCTAAAAAGTAATTTGACCAATGTGAATAATCCAGTTTGGAATTTGATGATGAAAAACATTTACCAAATTCCGGGAGCCTATCAAATTAAACAGGAAGATTTCAGATTCAATATAGTGTATAGCGATCCTTCTCCCTTAAATTATATCACCCAAGTCGGGTCTTCTACTTTGCCTCCAGATGTTGCTGAAACCCCCCTATTGAAAGTGTTTAATTTAGATAAACTCAATTACAACAATGATCCACAAACCGGAGGTGATGGTTTTTTTGATTTTATGCCAGGATTGACTGTAGATGCTCAAAACGGTAGAATAATATTCACGACCAAGGAGCCCTTTGGTGAATTGCTGTTTTCTAAATTGGCAGAAAAAGACCTAAATGGAAATCCCAAAAACGATTATAACGACCTAATTAACTATAATCCAAACCAAAATAAATACGTGTTTCAAAGTATGTATCGCAGCACACAGTCTGGAGCCTTGCAGGATAGCGAAAAAAACAAATTTTTATTGAGAGGGAAGTACAAATCTACCGGGGGGGACGGAATTCCTATTGGGGCTTTCAATGTGCCTCAAGGTTCTGTCGTGGTTACTGCAGGAGGAAGAAAATTAGTGGAAGGAATTGATTATAGTGTCAATTACCAATTAGGAAGGGTGCAAATTTTGGATCCTTCACTTCAGGCTTCGAACACGCCAATTAATGTGTCCTTGGAGAACAATTCTATTTTTGGTCAGCAAACCCGTAGGTTTATGGGAGTAAATGTAGAACACAAAATTTCTGATAAATTTTTGGTTGGAGCCACCTACCTGAAAATGACTGAAAGACCACTAACCCAAAAATCTAGTTTTGGGCAAGAATCCGTAAACAATACTATTTTTGGATTCAATACTAATTTTTCAACTGAAGTTCCTTTTTTGACCAGATTAGTGAACAAACTTCCAAATCTTGATACCGATGTCCCTTCGAATCTTTCCGTCAGAGGTGAAATTGCATTTTTGAAACCAGATGCCCCAAAGGCAGCCGATTTTGAAGGAGAGTCAACCATTTATGTGGATGATTTTGAAGGATCTCAATCGACCATTGACATGCGTTCTGCTTTCGCTTGGAGTCTGTCATCTACACCAGTGAAGGATAACGAGAGCGATTATGATTTTAATGAAAGTGCACCCGATTTAAGTTATGGTTATAAAAGAGCTAAAATGGCTTGGTACACCATTGACCCCATATTTTACACGCAAAAACCTTCTGGAATCTCAAATGAGGATCTGTCTTTAAATAGCACTAGAAGAATTTTTAGTGAAGAATTGTATCCACTAACGGATATTGCTCAGGGACAGACTCAAGTCATTAGCACTCTAGATTTGAGTTATTTTCCAAAGGAAAGAGGGCCTTACAATAACGATCTAGATTTTGCTACCAATCCGGAGAAAAATTTTGGAGGAATCATGCGCTCCATCAACTCGACTAACTTCGAACAAGGCAATGTAGAATACATCCAGTTTTGGGTATTGGATCCTTATGTAGGCAAAGGGAAGGCTTTAGATGCTAATAGTGGAAAAATTTATTTCAATTTAGGGGAAATATCAGAAGATGTTTTGAAAGATGGTAGAAAACAATATGAAAATGGACTTGGGCCAGATCAGATTATTTCGAAACCAAATGCTGGAGTTGCTAATTGGGGCGATGTTCCCGCTTCTCAATCTTTAATCTATGCCTTTGACACCAATGTGGATAATCGAAAAAATCAGGATGTTGGGTTAGACGGTTTGGCTGATGCCAATGAAGCAACAATTTACAAAAATAACACTACAAGTGATCCAGCAGCAGATAATTACACCTACTATTTGAATGCTCCGGGAGACATTTTAAACCGATATAAAAACTACAATGGTCTAGACGGAAACTCCGCAGTTGATATCAATGATCCGAATAGAGGCGCCTCGACTGTTCCTGACGTCGAAGACATTAATAGGGATAACACCATGAATACTATCAATGCCTATTATGAATATAGGATTGATATGAAGCCGCGAATGGAAGTTGGAGATAATTTTGTTACTGACATAAGGAATACTCAGGTATCTCTACCTGATGGATCAACCACGGATGCAAGGTGGATTCAGTTTAAAATTCCTGTTTCACAACCCGAAAACACCATTGGTAACATCTCCGATTTCAGGTCGATTCGTTTCATGAGAATGTTCATGACAGGTTTCAGTAATCCCATCACAGTTCGTTTTGGATCTTTAGATTTAGTGAGAGGAGAATGGAGAAGGTACACTAATACACTTGATTCACAAGATGTGGATGTTGCGGATGACAAAACAAATTTCGATGTATTGGCGGTAAATATTGAAGAAAATAAGGATAGATGTCCTGTTAATTATACTACACCTCCAGGAGTGCAACGCGAACAATTGAATAATAACAATACGATTATAAATCAAAACGAGCAATCACTTGCGCTTAGAGTTTCTGGATTGGAGCCATTAGTTCCTGGCGGATTGGAACCTGGAGATTCAAGAGCTGTTTTCAAGAATGTGAGCGTTGATATGCGTCAGTTCAAGAATTTGAAAATGTTTTTGCATGCGGAATCCTTGCCTTCTCCAAATGAAGTTCTTTTAGATAATCAAATGGTTGGTTTTATTCGTTTTGGAAATGATTTTACCGAGAATTTTTATCAAATAGAAATTCCACTTAAAGTAAGCGTTCCAAATGGAAGCGATTGTAGTTTGAAAGATTATGAGGTTTGGCCTGAAGAAAACGAGATTGATTTACCATTGGCATTATTGACTAAATTGAAGGTTCTTGCCATGAATCAAACTACCCTGCGGCCAGATGGAATATTTTATAAAAAAGAAGAAGAACTTGGCAGTGATAAAAATAAATTAACATTAGGAGTAAAAGGAAATCCTAATTTTGGGTTTGCACGAACCTTAATGGTAGGGGTAAAAAATAATAGTGAAAGTAATGGTATGCGTAATGCCATTAAAGGGGAAGTTTGGTTCAATGAACTTCGTTTGTCTGATATGGATAATAAAGGAGGGATGGCCGCCTTGTTAAATATAGATACTAATCTTGCTGATTTTGCCACCATTTCGGCCACAGGTAAAAAGAGTACCATTGGTTTTGGAGCTTTGGAACAAGGTCCAAACGAAAGAAGCCGTGAGGATAGCCAACAATATAACATTGTCACTAATTTAAACTTAGGAAAATTATTGCCTTTAAAATGGGGAATTAACTTACCCTTTAATTATGCCATTGGGGAAGAAATCATAACTCCGGAATACGATCCATTTAATCAAGATATCAAGCTGAAAGAGTTGTTAGAAAACACTGCTGATAGACAAAAAAGAGATAATATTTCCAATAGAGCGATTGATTATACCAAGCGCAAAAGTATCAACTTTATTGGCGTAAGGAAACAAAGAGGCCCTGAGCAAAAGCAACACATCTATGATCCTGAAAATTTAACTTTTTCCCAATCCTATAATGAGGTGGAACGCCATGATTTTGAAATTGATGAATATAAAGACCAGCAGTTAAATACAGGGGTTGATTATGCTTATAGTTTTAAACCAAAATCAGTGGAGCCATTTAAAAAAACAGCCTTTCTGAAAAAAAGTGACTATTGGAAATTGCTAAGTGATTTTAATTTCAATTATTTGCCTTCAAGCATCTCTTTTAATTCTAATATTATAAGACAATACAACCGTCAGCAGTTTAGGCAGGTTGATGTTGAGGGAATAGGTCTTGATCCTTTATACAGAAGAAACTTTGCTTTTAACTACCAATATGGGTTTAATTATAATTTGACAAAATCATTGAAATTAAATTATACGGCATCCTCGAGTAATGTAGTTAAAAACTATTTGAACGAAAATAATGAGCCGATAGACAGTTTTACCATTTGGGATAGTTATTGGGATATTGGAGATCCCAATCATCATATGCAACAATTAGTTTTGAATTATGAGATACCAATTAATAAAATACCTTTATTTAGTTTCATAAAAGCGAATTATTCTTATACCGGTGACTATAGTTGGCAACGGGCCTCTAATGCATTGTCTGAAATTGAAATTAAAGGAGACACCTATAATTTAGGTAATATTATTCAAAATGCAAACTCCCATAATTTGAATGCGACTTTTAATATGGATACCTTTTATAGCTATTTGGGGTTAACAAAAACTAAGAAAGCAACACCTAAGCCCAAAATAGCACCTAAGCCAGGAGAAAAGGTGGTCAATACAAATGTGAAGACCCAAAACGACAATCCTTTTGTAGGTTCATTGATAGGAGTTTTAACTAGCGTGAAAAACATGCAAATCAATTACACTCAAAATAGCGGTACAGTATTGCCTGGATTTACCCAAGGAGTCGGTTTCTTGGGTTCCTCTAAACCTACTTTAGGATTTATTTTTGGAAGTCAAGACGATGTCCGATATGAAGCAGCTAAAAACGGTTGGCTGACAAATTATCAAGAATTCAATCAGAATTTTACTCAAGTAATAAATAAAACATTTAAGGCAACAGTCAATGTGGATTTATTTCCGGATTTTAAAATTGATTTGACATTGGACAGGGCCTATTCTGAAAATTCTTCGGAACAATATAGGGTCGATGATGTAAAAGGGTATATGCCGCAAGCACCTTATAGTTTTGGGAATTTCTCCATTTCAACGGTAATAATAAAAACAGCATTTTCAACAAGCGATGAAAATTTTTCTGCAGCTTTTGATGATTTTAGGGCAAACAGAATTGTTATTGCCAATCGTTTAGCTACTCAACGCGGGATTGATCTTAATGACCCTACCAAAAGAGGTTTAGATGGATTTCCAATTGGTTACGGAAAAAACAACCAAGCCGTATTGTTACCAGCGTTTTTAGCGGCTTATTCAGGAGGTAATGCGTCTGGTGTTTCACTTGGAATTCTAAAAAGTTTCCCCATACCAAATTGGGCCGTGAAGTATAATGGATTGATGCGGTATGAATTTTTTAAAAATAATTTCAAGCGCTTCTCCTTACAACACAATTATAGGGCGTCCTATACTGTCAATGCGTTTAGATCGAATTTCGAATACGACAAAGAACCAAACGGAGTTGATGTAGGTGGCAATTTTCTCAACAAAACCATAACGTCCAATGTCAATTTAGTAGAGCAATTTAATCCTTTAATTAGAATGGATTTTGAGTTAGAAAGCTCTCTTAAAGTGCTTGCCGAAATCAAAAAAGATAGAGCATTATCCATGAGTTTTGACAATAATTTATTGACCGAAGTAAAAGGGATTGAATATGTGGTTGGCCTTGGTTATCGATTTAAAGATGTGATTTTTTCCTCAAGATTAGCTGATACTCCTACAGGAATAATAAAAAGCGACATCAATTTGAAAGCGGATTTGTCATATCGTAACAATCAAACCATCGTTAGATATTTAGATTATGATAACAATCAATTGGCAGGTGGACAGAATTTATGGTCTTTAAAAGTCACTGCCGATTATTCCTTCAGCAAAAATCTAACGGCCATCTTCTATTATGACCACTCTTTTTCTAAAGCAGTAATTTCAACCTCTTTCCCTTTGACAAATATTCGATCTGGATTTACGATTCGCTATAATTTTGGCAATTAATTTGTAAACCTAAATGTGTTTTAAATAGAAGATGGTTACATTTGTCCTATAAAAATTTAAATTATTAATTACAATTGTCATGAGCATACCAGCAAATTTAAAGTATACAAAAGATCACGAATGGGTAAGCCTTGAAGGCGATATTGCAACAGTAGGAATTACTCATTTTGCCCAAAAAGAGTTAGGTGATATCGTTTATGTTGAAGTGGAAACTTTAGATCAAATTCTAGAAAAAGATGAAGTATTTGGCACTGTTGAAGCTGTAAAAACGGTTTCAGATTTATTTCTTCCTTTGTCTGGGGAAATTATCGAATTCAATGAAGCTTTGGAAAGCAAACCAGAAATCGTAAACTCGGATCCCTACGGACAAGGATGGATGATAAAAATAAAAATTTCAAATAGTGCTGAAATAGATTCCTTACTTTCAAGTGAATCATACAAAGAATTGATTGGTGCTTAAACAATTGTTTTTTTGGGCAGCCATTTTTTGGACCGGAATTATTGCTTTTTTCTGTTTGGTGCAGTTGAATAATGTTCCGTTTGCAACCGTTTCAAATCTAGATAAATTAGTTCATACTTTTTTTCATCTTGTGTTTACATTGCTTTGGTTTTTGTTTTTCAAAAAACACTTAAACAACAGCAATAGCATGAAACCTTTGTTGATTTCGTTTCTGCTTTCATTCGGTTTTGGAATAAGTATTGAAATACTCCAAGAGCTTTTTACGACAACTAGGCACGCTGACCTCTTTGATGTTTTGGCTAATTTAACAGGTGCCACTATAGCAATTTTAGGAGTTGTTTTATGGAATAGGTTTGATAAAGTGGTTCGCTGGCGTTATTAAAAAAAGGGCATTTCAAATTTTAAAGAATAACAATATGTTTTGGTTAGACGTAAAGCCAATAGAAACTTCGGATACAGCCGCCATTCAATAGCTAAAATACGCAAACCGAATACTAAATAAAAAGAAACCACATGAGAAAAGTGCTATTGACATTGTTTTTATCTTTTTGCTCATTTTTTGTGTTTTCACAAAATGTGCCTAGTAAATACGCTCCATCTAAATCTTCGCCCGAGCGATTTCCTGTTTTTCCGGATTGTGAAAATTTGCAAACCACGGCTTTAGAAAACTGTTTCTATGATGAAGTACAACAGTTTGTTTACCAAAATTTCGAAGTTCCAGAAAATTTGAAGCAAAATAATTATCAAGGCATTGTAAAGGTGCTTTTTGAAGTAGACAGTAAAGGAGTTTTCAAAGTGCTTTATGTTAGTTCTGTTGAGGAAACATTGATACAAGAAGCTAAAAATGTTTTTGATAAATTCTCAACGATTGAGCCATCAACTTATGACGGAAATCCAACTTATTCCAGATTTAATATTACTATTTCGATACCATTAAAAGACCCCCAAGAGATACAATCAGAAGCAGTTGCGACCGCCTCCATTCTGAAAAATGTAAAGCCTGCACTATCGGAATTGGACAATATTGTTTATGGAAAATTTAATAATCCCCAATTTGAAAGTCATTTGAATGTTCCTTTTTCACATAGTTATTATGCCCAGTTTGACAGTGCTTTAAACCAAGTGGGAAGTAACAATCACACTGCATCAAAACCATATACTTATGCTGAGGTTTCAAAATATTACAACCTTAAAGCCGAGAACGAAAAGTTAAAGAAAAACACTACGGGTTGGTGGTCAAGAAAATTGTGGAATGAAAACATAGTCGAAATTCAAGGGGATGGTTATTGGCTTACCCTAAATCCAATATTTGATTTGCAAGGAGGAATAGCCACAGCTAATAACCAGATAAAAACTTTTGTAAACACACGCGGAATCAATTTACAAGGAGCATTAGGTTCCCAGGTTTGTTTCACGACTACTGTTTTTGAAAGTCAAGGAAGATTTGCTGATTATTTCAATCGCTACGCCCAATCCATAAAACCTGCTGGTGGTAACCCAGCCATTATTCCAGGAATGGGAATAGCAAAAGATTTCAAAGTCGACGCCTATGATTTTCCTTTGGCAGAAGCCAATTTAACTTATACAGCCAATAAATTTATCGATTTTCAATTGGGGTATGGTAGAAATTTTATTGGGGATGGTTATCGCTCCTTATTGGAAAGCGATGGAGCAAGTCCGTATCCTTATTTTAAAATGAATACCAACTTCTGGAAAATAAAATACACTAATACCTTTATGTGGCTTAAAGATGTAAGGCCAGAAGTTACTCTCGAAAGAACGTATGCTAAGAAATTCATAGCAAGCCATTATTTGAGTTGGAACGCTTCGAATAAGTTAAATCTAGGGCTCTTCGAATCGGTGGTTTGGGCAGACACTAATAATAGAGGGTTTGATATGAGTTTTATCAATCCAATTATTTTCTATCGTTCGGTCGAGTTTGCTTCGTCGGCCAGAAGTGGTAACGCATTGTTGGGATTGACCGCAAAATACAAATGGAAAAACCAGATGAATTTTTACGGGCAATTTCTTTTGGACGAGTTTTCGCTTGGAGATGTAAAAGCGAGAAACAATAGTTGGAAAAATAAATTTGGCTATCAGTTAGGCTTTAAATATTATAATGCTTTTCAGATTCCGGATCTGTTGTTACAGGTAGAATTCAATCATGTTCGACCATATGTGTATTCGCACAGCGAGCCGATTACAAATTATGCCCATAATAATCAAAGTTTGGGACACCAATGGGGTGGAAATTTTAAAGAATTAATCGCAATTGCCCGTTATCATGTTGGCAGGTGTTTTGCCGATGTCAAGATTACCTATGGCACCCGCGGATTAGATTTTGACACTACTGAGGATGTTTATAATTATGGAGGAAATATTTATAAAGATTATGATATAAACCGGCCATTTGATACCGGTGTAAAAGTAGGGCAAGGAAACAAAACTAACGTTTTCATTACTGATTTACAAGCGGGCTACTTGGTAAATCCAATGACAAATTTGAAGCTTTTTGGCAGTTTTGTTTATAGAAATTTTGACCCTACAAAAGATACTTTGACGGCTTTCAAGGAAAGCAGTACTTGGTTTAGTTTAGGGATTCGCTCGGATGTGTTTAATTGGTATTTTGATTATTAGAGGTTGTTTTATTTTTAGAATTTTTGTGAGTTGTTTTTTGCCAAATCCTTTTTGATAAACTACTTTTGCTAAAGTTTTACAAAGCAATTAAACTTTAGCATTGAGCGCAACTATAAATCCCATTTCCATAAAATCTATTTTCATTGATTTCAAAGCAATCACCAAGGCAGGTTTGGCTATAAGTGTGTTGTTTTCGTCAATAGCGGGTTACTTATTAGGTTTTAATGATACAAATCCATTTAGTTGGACCGTTATATTAAAATTAGCTATCGGCGGGTATTGCATGGTAGGTGCTTCCAATGCCTATAACCAAGTAATTGAAAAAGACCTTGATGCCTTGATGGATAGAACCAAAAACCGCCCCGTCCCGGCAGGAAGAATGTCCCCGAATGCGGCTTTAGTAATCGCCAGTATTCTGACCATTATCGGTATTGTTTTGCTTTATACCATCAATCCAAAAACAGCGATGTTTGGTGCGATTTCCATATTTTTATATACCAGTATTTATACACCGCTAAAAACGGTGACTTCTTTGTCTGTTTTTGTAGGCGCTTTCCCTGGAGCAATTCCTTTTATGTTGGGTTGGGTTGCGGCGACAGGAAATTTTGGCATTGAAGCTGGAACCTTGTTTTTGATTCAATTTTTCTGGCAATTCCCTCATTTTTGGGCTATCGGTTGGTTTTTATTTGAAGATTATGAGAAAGCAGGTTTCTTTATGTTGCCAACAGGCAAAAAAGACAACGGAACGGCAATACAAATAATTTTATATATCATTTGGCTTATTATAGCTTCACTCTTGCCGGTTTTGGGTTATACGGGGCAATTATTTATTACGCCACTAGCGGCAATTTTAGTATTCTTGTTGGGACTTTGGATGCTTTACTATGCGGTACGGTTATACAAATTAAGAACAGCAAAGGCGGCAAGAACCCTAATGTTGGTTAGTGTTTCCTACATCACTTTACTGCAGTTAATTTATATATTTGACAAATTTTTAAGATAATTATGGAAATGACAATGACAACAGACGAACATCAATCAAGAACAGCAAGATCATACAAATTGCTTTTGCTGTTTGCCATGATAAGTATGACGATGATGTTTGCGGGACTTACGAGTGCTTTTGTGGTGAGTAAATCCAGAGCCGATTGGTTAAAGGATTTTCAACTGCCTACTGCTTTTTATTTTAGCACTGTGGTGATAATTAGCTGCAGCCTTACTTTTCATTTGGCCAAAAAAGCCATTCAGAAAAACAATCAGACTGCCACAACCACATTTCTTTTGGCTACTTTAGCCTTAGGAATTGGCTTTGTAATTTTGCAATTCGTGGGGTTTGGACAAATAGTGGCCAATGGCTATTATTTTACAGGTCCTGAAAGTTCTATAACAACTACATTTCTCTACATAGTCACCGTTGTACACTTGGCACACCTTGCAGGTGGATTGATATCTCTTTTAATTATTATTTATAATCATTTTAAACAAAAATACAATTCAACCCAAACCCTTGGAATTGAGTTAGGTGCGATGTATTGGCACTTTCTTGATTTATTATGGGTTTATTTGTTTTTATTTTTATATTTCTTTAAATAAGAAAAAATTGTAAATTTGGGAACTTTTTAACGAATAACTTTTATGGATACAGTTACTACTGCAAATAGTGGGGAAAAAATTTGGGGAGGCGGCAATGAGCCAATGGGAGCAAGTTATGGCAAATTAATGATGTGGTTTTTTATCGTATCAGATGCTTTAACATTCTCAGGATTTTTAGCCGCTTATGGCTTTTCAAGATTTAAATTTATAGAAACATGGCCTTTGGCTGAAGAAGTGTTTACGCACTTTCCATTTATGCATGGTGTTTCGGCACCCATGTATTACGTGGCATTCATGACTTTTGTTTTGATTTTTTCTTCTGTAACGATGGTTCTTGCCGTTGATGCGGGTCACCAATTAAAAAAAGATAAAGTCGCGATTTACTTATTCTTAACCATAATCGGAGGTTTGATATTTGTTGGTTCGCAAGCTTGGGAATGGAAAAACTTCATTAAAGGCGAATATGGTGCTATTGAAACAAAAGGGGGTAGTTTACTTCAGTTTGTTGACAAAGACGGACATCGTGTGGCAATATCTGAATTTGCTGCAACATTGCCAGAAGAAAGAGAACAATTGACAAGAAGTAAAGGGAGATGGTTTATGGAGGAAGCGACTTTACCAACCTATTCGGTGGCAGAAGTTCAAGCAGGTTTCAAATCTCATCCAGACTTATTGATAAGAACTGAGACAATAACAGCCCAAAAGAAGAAAACAATACTTTCTAGAAAAGATTCAGAATTGCGTTTGACTCAAGCAAGTTTAGTTGTCGAAGGGGCTAACTTGACTCGAAATGAATATGGAAGCAAACTATTTGCTGACTTCTTTTTCTTTATCACTGGTTTCCATGGTTTTCACGTATTTTCAGGAGTAATCATCAATATTATCATATTTTTTAATGTTTTACTTGGAACTTATGAGAAAAGAAAAAGCTATGAAATGGTAGAAAAAGTGGGGTTATATTGGCACTTTGTCGATTTAGTTTGGGTATTTGTTTTCACGGTTTTCTATCTAGTTTAATTTACAAAAAATTATTATTATGTCACACGAACATGTATCTAATACCAAACGAATTTGGACAGTTTTCGGAATATTATCTGTAATAACTATTGTTGAGGTGTTTTTTGGAATTCTAAAACCTGAAGCGTTACACTTCAACATTTTTTTGGGTATGAATTTGTTGAATTGGTTATTTATTATTCTTACCCTTGTAAAAGCGTATTATATTGTATGGGCTTTTATGCACATGGAAGGAGAAAAATCCACTTTGAGAAACTCAGTCGTTCTACCGGTAATTTTTCTAGTTTTGTATTTGCTTTTTATTCTTTTGACCGAGGCAAATTATGTATTTGAGGTTTTTAAAAATAGCACCATCAAGTGGAATTTTTAACAAAATATTAATTCAAAAAAAGGTGCGCATGGCGTGCCTTTTTTTATTTTTGCATATTATTTTTAGGTACAATTATGAAAAAAAATAGTGTTCTCTTCATCCTTTTTGTTTTGCCTATTGTTGCCTATCTTTTTTTTGCGTCGGGAATAAATAGTTTTACAAAATTACCCGTTATTACTCCTAAAGTTGCCGATTTTGGAAATTGGGAATCCCTAAAAAACGAAAAAGTTAGCCTAAATAACAAAATTACAATCCTTGGATTTTCGGGTTATACTATTTTAAAAAACAGAGGAAACCTCTTCAACCTAAATCAAAAAATCTACCAACGTTACCATACTTTCAAAGACTTGCAATTTGTGGTTATTTGTCCTTTGGGAACAGAAGACGAAGCAAAGAGTATTTTGGATGCTTTGAAGGCTTTCACGGATGTGAGCCAATGGTATTTTGTGTTTGCTCCACCCGAAGAAATTAAAACGTATTACAAGCAATTAAATCTCGTTGATCAATTAGGCGAGGATTTAGGGACACCAAATGTGTACATACTCGATAAAGAAAGAAATCTCAGAGGAAGAAAGGAAAAAAAAGGCTATAAAGAAGGTTATAACACTTTCCATCCGTCCGATTTGAGTAATGAAATGCTGGATGATTTCAAAGTTATTTTGTATGAATACCGAGCAGCCCTCAAGAAAAACCACAATGCCACCAAAGAACTTTAAACTTTAGATATAGTGCTTAAAAACAAATCCTATATCGGTATTTCGTTTATCATCTTGATTTTCGGTATTTACGCTATTCCAAAAATTATCGATAGAATTCAAAATGATGAAATTGTAAAAGGAGACCGATTGGATGCGATTTCAAATTCGATGGAAGCCAATAAAAGATTGGTTAAAATTGGTCCAGCGCCAAAATTCGAATTGCTTAACCAAGAAAATTCCAAAATTTCAAACGAAACTTACAAAGGCAAAGTCTATGTGTTGGAGTTTTTCTTTACAACTTGCCCTACTATTTGTCCGAAAATGAATCGAAGCATGTTGACCATTGAAAACACTTTCTTTGGAAATCCTAATTTTGGGATTGCCTCCATTTCCATCGATCCAGAACATGATACGTCTGAAGTGTTGAAAGAACATAAAGAATTATTAGGCGCTAAGTCGGCGAATTGGAATTTCTTGACGGGCGACAAAACAACTATTTTTGATTTGGCCAACAAAGGATTCAATCTTTATGTAGGGGAGAACAGTAAAATAAAAGCGGGTTTCGAGCATTCGGGATTGTTTGCTTTGATTGATAAAAAGGGTTACATTCGATGCCGAAAAGATGATTATGGAAATCCGATTTTGTATTATGATGGTTTGGATAAAAAAGGAGTACGGGACATTCAACAAGATATAGCAATTTTATTAAAAGAATAAAAAAATGGAAAGCAATATAATAGAAAAGAAATACAACAAATGGATCATCACTTTGTCAGTCTTACTTCCCGTTGCGGTAGCGGTACTGTTCAAGATAAAACTAAAAGATTTAGGTTTTAATGTAGCGCCGTTGCCTATTTTGCCTCCTATTTACGCAACGATAAATGGAGTTACTGCGGTTTTATTGGTGTCGGCAGTTCTCGCCATCAAAAAGGGAAAGAGGCAATTGCATGAAAAATTGATGAAAACAGCCATTGCCTGTTCTTTAGTTTTTCTCCTGCTTTATATTGCCTATCACATGACCACGGATTCTACGAAGTTTGGCGGAACAGGAACCCTTAAATATGTTTATTATTTTATCCTTTTGTCGCACATCCTTTTGTCCATCGCAGTGATTCCATTGGTTTTGATTACCTATGTTCGGGCTTTGGCCAATAAATTTGACAAACATAAAAAAATTGCCAAAATCACCTTCCCCATTTGGCTGTATGTCGCCGTTACAGGGGTAGTAGTTTATTTGATGATTTCGCCTTATTATGTTTAGTAAATTCAAAATTCAAAATTCAAAATTCAAAATTCAAAATTTATTTTTTGGAGTTTGTTTTTTCTTTTTTGGAATTTCATCCTACGCCCAATGTGCGATGTGTCGTGCTGCATTATCTGGCGAGGCCAATAAGGTAAAAGCGCAAGCCGTAAATGACGGGATTGTTTACTTGATGGTTATTCCATATATACTTGTGGGTGCCATTGGTTATGCCGTTTTTAGGATGTATGCTAAGAAAAGTAATAAAGAGTAGATTCAAAATAATCTAAAACTTACCCTATAAAAATCTGAAATTACTTCAGTCCATCCACCGCAACATTTACGGTGCCATTTACTTTTATAAAGGCAATAATAGCCTTGTTGGTCAATTGAATTTTCTGAAATTGAATATCTTCCATTTTTCCATTGACAAAAACCCCTGGTAAGGGCGAATAATTTTTTAGGTACTTCATCATATTTTGCTTCCCTTCCTCCAGATTAGGAGCCAACGAATAACGGCAGCTTTCCTGAATTTTTCTTAAAACCAGTCCTTGTGCCAGCCAGTTGGCGGTGAGCATTAACTTGTTTTTGGTGTCTAATGCGTAGTCCAATTTATCGAAAAACAATTCTTTTGTTTGCGGGTCATATTGTGGAAGTCCCGTTAAGTAAATCGTTCCGTTTACGGTTCCCAATAACTCCAAGGCAATAACCATCTTTCCGTTTTTATGCCAAATTTCTACCTTTTGAACAGTTACTTTTTTGCCTCCGGATCCAAATTCCTGTCCGGCGAAATTCTTCGTCATTATTTTTGTAGCTTCTTCATAAGTGGAAACTGCAGTGATGTTGGCAGTGATTTGGTTTGGGATTTTGGTCACTGGTTTCAGAATGATTTTCGTCGCGTCGAATTTTGATTCCGGTTTTTTGCCTATCAAGGTTTCCATTGTGGCTTTCATTCCCATTTCTAATAAAAAGGTATTGTTTTTTAGCTTGGCCGTAGTTGAATAGATTTCAAGAGGAACGATTCGAAGCCAACTTTCATAGGTTTCATTCATTAAGAAAGGAGTGCAAATTTTATCCAATGCAGTCAATACATTGGGTTTGAAATCCATCGATTTTTCAATGGCGGCATCAATCTGCTTTTCGATTTTTGATCGGAACAGTTTGACGGCGGGATTGATGAGGTAGGTGACCGGAACATTTTTCCCAAAAACAGTCATTGTTGGACTTTCGTTCCAGTCCAATGATTTGAGTTCGGTTTTGGTGCCCAGTTTCCAATTGGTCAAAGCCACGTCACTCACTAGCGTTACGGTGCCATTAAGGTTGAATTCCCTGGTGTTGTATAGCGCAACTCCCAATGTTTTGGTGCCGATTCTATATTTGATCACCGCTTTTAGGGGTAAAACCGTTTTTAATTTTTCGTTTTCGTTGGAAATTGAAATGGGAGCTAGTTTCCAAATTTTCATTTCAATGTTGTCGTCTTCAATATTGGTGTCTTCGTAGATTATGCCATTCAAGAGTGTGTTGGTTTGATTTTCGATATCTTTTAGTTTTACGCTAACGGGTAAATTAATAAAAGAAGGCATGTTTTCATAGACCAAAGGATTGGCGTCGTCCGGTTCGGGTTTTAAAGCGGCTATTTTTGAAGTGGTGGTGGCGCAGCTTGAAATTAACAGAGCACATAAAAAAAATCTAAAAATTGAAGGAATCTGGATCATTTTTTTTATAATTTGAAACACAAAATTAATTAAAACAAATAGGTTTTTGATGGTTTTTATAACAATTACTCATTTTAAAAGTCAAATGAATTTTTCGACTTGATTTTGCAATCAAAATAGTTGCCTTTAAAGCTGATTTTTTTAATAGAAAGCGGTAATTTTGTGTAGCGTATTTGTTACAATCGTACTCGAAATTTATGGACAAAAAAAGTTTTTTCGGTTTACTGCTTTTGTTGCTATGTAGCTTCGCTCTTCAGGCGCAATCTAAAAAATGGACATTGGAAGAATGTGTTGACTATGCTATACAAAATAATATTTCCATCAAGCAAACTGATCTAGATACTAAAATTGCGGCGATAGACAAAAAAGCAGCCAAAGGAAATTTTTTACCTTCTCTCAATGCCAATACTTCCCATTCCTGGAACATTGGGTTAAATCAAGACATCACCACGGGTTTTTTACGTAATCAAACCACACAGTTTACCTCGGCAAGCGCTACTGTTGGGGTGGATATTTACAACGGCTTGCAGAATCTGAATACGCTTCGAAAAGCCAATCTTTCGATTGTGGCGGCGAAGTACCAATTGCTTAAAATGCAAGAGGATGTTGCACTCAACGTAGCCAATGCTTTTTTGCAGGTGCTTTTTAACAAAGAAAATCTAAAAGTACAACAAGAACAGCTGGCCTTCAACGAAAAACAATTGACTCGTTCACAAGAATTAGTGTTGGCGGGTTCGGTTCCTCGAGGTGATTTGTTAGATATAAAAGCCACGGTGGCATTGGACAAACAGAAAGTTGTAGCGGCTGATAATGCCTTATTGATTTCCAAATTAGGTTTGGCTCAACTGATACAACTACCCGATTTTGAAAATTTTGACATCCTTGAGGATACTAGCCTTAAAGAGGAACACACTATTTTATCACAGACACCAACCGCCATTTATGACACGGCAAAATTGAACAGAACCGAATTAAAAATTGCGCAAACGAATCTTGAAATTGCGCAGAAAAATATAGCCATTGCCAAAGGTGGTTTTCAGCCCAATTTGAAAGGTTTTTATAATTTCAGCAGTCGCGTTTCTTATGCTGACGTTCCCGCATTTGACCCCATTACGGGCAGTATCATAGGCACTAAAAATCCAGCCCCTTTTTTCGATCAGTTTAGCGACAATAAAGGACAGTCTTTTGGGGCGCAATTATCGATTCCCATATTTAATGGTTTCTCGGCACGAAACAGCGTCGAACGTTCAAAGGTGAATTTAGAGAAATCTAAAATAGCGTTAGAGCAACAAGAATTAGACTTGCAGCGAAATGTGTATGCTGCATTTGTAGATGCTAAAGGAGCATTAAAGGCACATGAAGCTTCACTTGTATCATTGGAGGCAAGGCAAGAAGCGTATCATTATGCCAAGGAAAAATATGCGGTGGGAATGATGAATTCTTTCGATTTTAATCAGTCGCAAACCCTGCTTTCCAATGCGCAGTCGGAAGTACTAAGGACGAAGTATGATTTTATTTTTAAAATTAAAATATTGGAATTCTATTTTGGAATTGCCATCATCAAAAACTAATATATTATGTCAAAAAAAACTATTTATATCCTAATTGGTGGAGCAGTTTTACTTATTGCCGTGCTTTTGGTGCTATCAAAAACAGGGGTTATCGGGAATAAAGATAAGGCAAAATCAGTGGAAACATCCCTGGTTAAAGCCACGACAATAGTGGAAACTGTCTCGGCAACAGGGAAAATTCAGCCCGAAATTGAAGTGAAAATAGCTTCTATGGTTTCGGGCGAAATTATCGCATTGCCTATAAAAGAAGGGCAAGTGGTCAAAAAAGGGGATTTGCTGGTTAAGATAAATCCTGATTTATATACTTCGGGATTGAATAGGTCGGCTGCTAATTTATCAGCGGCTAAATCAGGATTGACTCAGGCGGAAGCACAATTTAAAGAAGCCAAAGCCAATTATGACAGAAACAAAACCTTATTCGAAAAAGGCATTATTTCAAAGTCAGATTGGGATAAAACGGTCGCTTCTTTTGAAGTGGCAAAAGCCACCAAACAATCTACGTATTTTAACGTGCAAAGTGCCGCCGCTACCGTAAACGAAGCTAGAGACAATCTCGGGCGAACCGTAATTTATGCTCCTGCCGATGGTACCATTTCAGTGCTCAATGTAGAATTAGGAGAGCGCGTTTTAGGAACCCAACAAATGGCCGGAACCGAAATTCTGCGCGTCGCTAACCTCAATAATATGGAGGTGGAAGTCGATGTCAATGAAAATGACATTGTAAAAATAAAAGTGGGTGACGAGGCTAAAGTTGAAGTTGATGCCTATTTAAAAAAGCAGTTTAAAGGAATTGTGACCAGTATTTCCAATTCGGCAAGTACCGCTTTAACGGCGGATCAAGTGACTAATTTTAAGGTTAAAATACGAATATTGAAAGAATCCTACCAAGATTTATTAGAAGGAAAACCGGCAAGTTATTCCCCATTCAGACCGGGAATGACCGCAACTGTTGACATTGTTACCAAAACAAAAACCAATATTCTGGCCGTGCCTATTAGCTCGGTTGTGGTCAAATCCGACACCACGGCGGTAAAAGAAATTAGGGTTGACGTTGCAGAACCTACTGAAAAAGAACCAATACCAAAAATTGACAAGAAACTGGAGTGTGTGTTTGTGAAAGTAGGGGATAAGGCTAAAATCCGAATCATAAAAACAGGAATTCAAGACGACACCAATATTGAAGTGATCACTGGACTTAAAAAAGGTGAAGTAGTCATCATAGGACCCTATACCACAGTCTCAAAGGAATTAAACTCTGGGGATAAAGTCACCAAGGAAAAAATAGAAGAAAATGAGTAATCAGTATTCAGTCCAATTTTTCATTAATCACGGTTTTACTTTATACCTAAAACCCAAAACCCAATACCCATTTTGTCCTACATTCTAAACATCGAAACCGCCACCAAGAATTGTTCTGTTGCTTTGGCAAAAGAAGGAAAAACAATTTTATGCAAAGAAATTGCCGAAGAAGGCTATTCCCATGCCGAACGATTGCATGTTTTTATTGAAGAAATCATCAAAGAAGTCGGGATCACTTTCCAAGATTTAATTGCGATTGCCGTGAGTCAAGGACCCGGTTCTTATACTGGATTGCGTATTGGAGTTTCGGCGGCAAAAGGCTTGTCTTACGCATTGGAAATTCCGTTGATTGCTGTTGACACTTTGCAGATTTTGGCTTCGCAAGCTACCATTTCAAGTGGATTGATTATTCCAATGCTTGATGCCCGAAGAATGGAAGTCTACAGCGCTATTTTTACTTCAAATTTAAAGAAAACAAGAGCTGTCCAGGCCGAAATCATCACCGAAAATTCCTTCGAAGAGTTGCAGGAAACCCTTTATTTCGTGGGGGATTGTGCCGAGAAATGCAAGCCATTTTTAACCAAAGATAATTTTATTTTCTTAGATGAAATCAAATATCCTTCGGCAAAGGAAATGAGTTTTTTGAGCTTTGAAAAATACCAAAAAAACGAAACCGTGGATGTTGCTTATTTTGAACCGTGTTATTTGAAGGATTTTATGATTACTACTTCTAAGAAATGAGATGATTTTTGTTTAATGGTCAATTCAAATCAACAATAACTTTTTCGAAATCTTTTGTCGGCTGCGTACAGGTTTTATTTTGGCAAAGATAAAAAAGCATTTCGTTTTCATTAAAACGATTTTTCAAAAAAGGAAGGTAAGAGGTTTTTTCAGTTCCGGCCAAAATCAGATTTGGAAAATAGAAGCTGTTTATTTTCGTAGAATATTCCAACGCCAAATTGCCACAAATCGCTAATTCCTTGTTTTCTTCCGAATAATTCAATGCCAAATCCATCCAATTGGAATACGCCGAGGGGTAGTCAACACCGGGCATGATATTATGCAACATTCGTTGGCTTACTTTTTCGTAATACGAATTTTCAAAATAGATACCCAACTGAAATAAGTTTTTCCCCATTACAGAATTCGATGCAGGAATCACGTTGTCTTCGGTTTCAAAATGTGTTGTTATCAAAGCTTCGTCCAGATTAGAAGTAAAGGCAAAAAAACCCGTTTTCTCGTCGAAAAAATGTTTTAAACTGTAATCAGTCAATTGTTTGGCATTTAGCAGCCATTTTTCATCAAAAGTCACTTCGTATAAACTCATAAACGCAGCAATAACCCAGCAATAATCCTCCAAATAGCCGTTGATGGTACTTTTCTGATTTTTATAATTGTGGAACAAGTTTCCTTCGCTTGACCATAGGTTTTTGATGATGAAGTTGGCATTCTGCAAAGCCAATTCTAAATAGTTGCCGTCTTCCAAGGCTTTGTATGCGTCAACACATCCTTTGAGCATTATCGCATTCCAGGAAGTCAAACATTTGTTGTCCAATCTAGGTTTAGAGCGTTTTTCTCTTTTGATATAGAGTTTTTGTTCCCAGATTTTCTTCTTGCTTTCAAGTTCAGAAAGGGATATTTCATTGTCTTTTGCAATGTCTTCCAAACTTTGATTTTGAATCAAGACATAATTTCCATCTTCCCATAATCCAAAGGTGTTGATATTGAAAACTTGACTGAACAAATCAAAATCTTCACCAATAATGTTCTTCAATTCTGGAATTTTCCACACATAAAAAGCACCCTCTTCCAGATGATTTTCTGCATTCAAACTATCGGCATCGAGAGCGCAATAAAATCCGCCATCTTCATTCATTAATTCCCTTTCGATGAAAGAAAGTGTTTTTTCGATGACTTCTTTATACAAAGGATTCGACGTCAGTTTGTAGGCGTCGCTGTATAATGAAACCAATTGTCCATTGTCATAAAGCATTTTTTCAAAATGGGGAACGTGCCATTTATTATCCACCGAATAGCGTGAAAATCCGCCGTCAACGGTGTCAAAAACTCCCCCAAATGCCATTCTGGTCAAGGTGAGATTTACAAATTCAAGTAATGCATTGTCTTTTTTTTGGTGCGCGTAACGCATTAAGAAATGATAATTGTTGGGCATCATAAACTTGGGAGAACTTGCCATTCCACCAAATTCCAAATCAAAACTCTTTTTCCATTTTTCCACTAAAGCGAGAATTTGTTCTTGTAACTCAACTGCGCTAGGGATAACATTTGGGTTTTCATTTTGTATGATTCCTATGGATTGAATTCCTTGATGTAATTTTTCGGCATAATCAATCATTTTCTCGGGAGCGGATAGGTATATTTCCTGTAATTGGCTAAGGGTCTGTATCCAATCCTGCTTTCTGAAATAAGTTCCGCCCCAAACCGGTCTTCCATCCGGAAGTGTAACCACATTTAGTGGCCATCCGCCGCGGCCAGTCATAATTTGAATGGCTTTCATATAAACCGCATCCACATCAGGGCGTTCTTCTCGGTCCACTTTGATGGAAATAAAATGAGCATTCATGACATCGGCGACTTCGTCGTCTTCGAAACTTTCGTGTTCCATGACGTGACACCAATGACAAGCCGAATAGCCGATGCTTATAATGATCAGCTTGTTTTTTTCTTTAGCTTCCGATAATGAATTTGGATTCCAAGCTTTCCAATGTACGGGATTAGTGGCGTGCTGTAATAAATACGGACTGGTTTCTTGCGAAAGTTGGTTCATTTGTGCAAGTGGATTATGCATTTACTGCCTCAACGGTAATACTTTCGTCGTTAAGCATGCTTTTTAGCATATTTTCTATTCCGCTTTTCAAGGTAAAAGTTGAGGAAGGGCAGCCGCTGCAGGCTCCTTGAAGGATAACTTTTGCTGTTTTCGTTGATTCGTCATACGATTCAAATGCAATATTTCCGCCATCGGCTTGAACCGCGGGTTTTACGTATTCTTCCAATATATTGATGATTTGTTGTGAAGTGAGGTCTAGCTTATCAAAGTTCTCCGTTTTTATAGCCTCTTGTTCAACGCTTTCAGCTATCAAGTTTTCATCAAGTACAATTCCTCCGTTTTCGATATATTGTTTGATAAAACTTCTTATTTCCAAGGTGATATCATGCCAATCGTTGATTTCATATTTTGTTACCGATATGTAATTTTCATCAATAAAAACTTCTTTTATATAAGCGAATTTGAATAATTCTTTTGCCAAGGGAGAGGCTGACGTTTCGTCGATATTTTTAAATTCAATAGCGGTTTTAGTTAACATTCTGCTTACCACAAATTTCAAGGCTGCCGGATTTGGAGTTGTTTCTCCATAAACGGTTATGGGTTGTTTTTGCGTTTTGTTTTCTGGGGCTGTAACAATCACACCGCCGTTGGTTACAAATGATTCTATTTGTTCCGCCACGGCATCCTTTACGTCTTCCCATTCCACAATACTAAATTTTTCGATTGCGATGAAATTTCCCGAGATATAGACTGTTTTTACGAAAGGCAAATAAAACAGTTGTTGTGCCAAAGGAGAATTTTTGGCCTCATCAATATTTTTGAATTCAAAACTCTCATTTTGGGTAATAAAATCTTCAAATTCGAATTTTAATATGCTGGGATTTTGTGTTTCTTTTATAGTTATTTTTGGCATGAGTTCTTTAATTTTTTACAAATTTAGCGAAGTTATTTTCTACTAATACCTATATTTGATTTTTTAATGAATAAATTAGCTTTAATCTCGTTTCAATTGAATAATTATTCTTTTTTTGCGTTGTTTTTAATTGGTGCCAAAGCTCATTAATATAACACTATTTGAATGGTATATAAAATCAAGATTTTATTAGTCTTTATTCTGATTAGCCAGAACTCTTTTTCACAGGAGGGAATTGCGGTTTATTCAGACTATTTATCGGATAATTATTATTTGATTCACCCATCAATGGCAGGCGCAGCAAACTGTGCAAAAATTAGACTTACTGCTCGAAAACAATGGTTTGGTCAGGCAGATGCGCCAGCACTCCAAACCCTAAGTTTTAACGGAAGAGTGGGGGGAAAATCTGGAATGGGAATTATACTTTTTAGCGATAAAAACGGCTACCATTCACAGAAAGGAGTTAAGTTTAGTTATGCGCATCACATTATGTTTTCCCGAGACGAGATTGATTTAAATCAACTGTCTTTTGGTATGAGTGTAGGAATGATTCAAAGTCAATTAGACGAAACTGAGTTTTTGCAATCAGGCGATTTTGATCCGATTATTGATGGGACCATTGTTCAAAAAGACTCTTATTTTAATATTGATATTGGGGCATCCTACAATTATTTAGATTTTTATGTACATGGAACAGTAAAGAATGTCATTGAAACGAGAAGAGGAATTTATACCGAGTATGAAAGTGATAATCTAAGGAAATATTTAATAAGCGCTGGTTATTTGTTTGGAGATAAAGACAGAATACTATGGGAACCCTCCATTTTATTTCAACTTGTGGATAAAACGAAAGAAAAAGCGATTGACGTTAACATGAAAGCCTATAAGAATTTCGATTTCGGAAAACTTTGGGGAGTTTTGTCCTATCGCAGAAGTTTCGATGGTGCTGAATTCCTTAGTGGAAGCGCGGTTTCTTCACAAAAACTGCAATATATTACACCAATTGTTGGGGTTAATTTTCAAAATTATGTGTTTGCCTATACGTATTCTCATGTTTCAGGGGACATAAAATTTGATAATGGTGGCTATCACCAAATCACTCTAGGAATCAATTTATTTTGTAAAAGAGAGCGATATGAATGCAATTGCCCCGCCATTAATTAATTTTATTAAACCATCACACGCTTAATTTATCTGGATGTCAATACTATCTGTAAACGGGAAAACTCCAAATATACCTGAAGATTGCTATGTTGCGGAGAACGCTACTATAGTAGGCGATGTAACTTTTGGCGATTTGTGCAGCGTTTGGTTTAATGCCATTATTAGAGGTGATGTTCATTTTATTACCATTGGAAATAAAGTGAATATTCAAGATGGCGCCATTATTCACTGTACCTATCAAAAACATCCCACAATTATAGGAAATAATGTCTCTATTGGGCACAATGCGATAGTTCACGGCTGCACGGTTCAAGATAATGTCTTAATAGGAATGGGCGCAATAGTGATGGATAATTGTGTTATAGAAAGCAATTCCATTATTGCCGCAGGTGCCGTTGTTACTCAAAACACAGTAGTACAATCTGGAAGTATTTATGCTGGGGTTCCTGCCAAAAAGGTAAAGGACATCGACCAGTCCGATTTTGCTGGCGAAATCGAACGCATTGCCAATAATTATGTGATGTATTCAGGCTGGTACAAAAAAGAATAACAGAGGACTAAAAATCTATTTCAATCACTTTATATTTATTTTCTAGAATATCAGTAAGCACCATGGCGTTGGTATTGGTATAGAAAATTGGGTCGTTTTTTTTAGCCAATGAAAACCCCACTTTTTCTCGTAAGATGTTTTCGGTTTGTTTGGCTACCGCTTCGCCCGAATCAATAATGTGAATATTTTCCGGAATTATCTTTTTTATTTGAGGAATCAAATAAGGATAATGGCTGCAACCTAAAACAAGATAATCAATGTTGGCTTCAACCATTGGCGATAGATAGGATTGGAGCAGTTGTGTCATTTCTGACGAATCTATTTTACCACTTTCTATGAGTTGAACTATGCCATGACCCACCTGTTCAATGATTTTTGTCTCCTGAAACTTCTCGGTGGTTTTGTTGAAAAGTTCACTATTTAAAGTACCCTGTGTAGCCAAAATTCCTATGGTTTGCGTTTTCGAATGAGTCGCCGCTGGTTTTATGGCTGGTTCTATGCCAATAAACGGTACCGAATATTTTGCTCTCAATTCCTGAATAGCATTGGTAGTTGCTGTATTACAGGCTACTACAATTAATTTGCAACCCATACTAAGCAATAACTCCGTGTTTTTTATGCTTAGTGCTATAATCTCAGCCTTCGATTTTTGGCCGTAAGGGGCATTTTTGCTATCGGCTAGGTATACGGTTTTCTCGTTGGGAAGCAAATGGTGGATTGCCGCCCAAATGGAAGTTCCTCCAATGCCCGAGTCAAAGATTCCGATAGGTTGATTGTTATGCATAAACACAGTTATTGCGACGGATTAAATATACTATAAATTTATATTTTAACAAAAAAACTGCTCGGTCCAATAATTGGTGAGCAGTTTTTTAAAAGCGAATCGTTTATATTAGAAACCTAAATCCTTTTTAACGTCGGCAGTCAAGTTTGGACCATCGGCAAGTAAAAGTGTAGCTCCATCCAAAATGTACTGGAAACCTTTTGCCTTACCCACTTTTTGGATAGAAGCTTTTACTTTTTCGTATATAGGTTTTGTAATGTCTTCTTGTTTTTGTTGTAATTCTTTCTGGGCATTTTGACCAAATTCTTGGATTCTTTTTTGCATATCAGAAACCTCTTTTTGACGTTCTCCATTTATTGCTTCGCTAACAGTTGAAGCTTCGGCATCATATTTTTTTAATTTTGCCTGAAATTCTTCTGCCATTTTTTTGTAATCGGCATCGTAAGTAGTACTTAGTTTTTCGAGTTGTTTTTGAGCATCTAACATTGCTGGCATTTTTGACATGATTTCGCTCACATCAACATGGGCAGTTTTTGCTTGTGCATTAATTTTTTGGTTGGCTCCTAATATTAGTATTGAAGCAATTAGTAAAGTTTTGATTTGTTTCATCGTTTTTAAAATATTTATTAATTAATTATTGTTTGTAATCTATTTTGTTGCTTTTAATTTTTCTTCGTTTGCTTTTTTAGCGGCTTCTCTATCTTCGATTACTTTTTTCTTCTTTTCTTCCAGTGCTTTTTTATTGTCTTCAATTGTTTTTTTGCGATCTTCCAATGTTTTTGCTCTAGCTTCCATTTGCTTTTTCTTAGCATCTTCTACTGATACTTTTTCGGGCACTTCGGTTTTTGAGTTTTCAATTACGGTATGGGGGGGTATATCCTCTATAATTTTTGTTTCAGAAACCATGCCAGTTTTTTTAGCTTCTCTTTCTAATAATATTTGTTTCCTTTTTTCTTCTATTGTCTTTTTTTGATCTTCAACTGCTTTTTTTCGATCCTCAATCGTTTTTGCTTTCTCCTCTGCCTGTTTTTGTTTTGCCTCAGCTGCAGCAGTTGTTTTTGAATCATCTCCATTTTTTTCTGGCACAATTGCAGCTGTTTTTGATTTCGCGGGAGTTACCACACTTTTTTTAGCTTCTCTTTCCTCAAGTATCTGTTTTCTTTTTTCTTCTAAAGCCTTTTTTTGATCTTCAACCACTTTTTTTCGATCCTCAATCGTTTTTGCTTTTTCCTCTGCCTGTTTTTGTTTTGCCTCTTCTGCTGCTTTTTTTGCAGTTTCTTTGACTGTTTCGGTAGTAGTTTCGGATGTTTTTGAATCAGCTGGAGTTACGCCACTTTTTTTGGCTTCCCTGTCGATTAGAAGTTGTTTTTTTCTGTCTTCTATTTCTTTTTTCTTTTGTTCTTGTAGTAATTTTCTGTCTTCTAGAGCTTTATCTCTTGCCGCTTTTTTCCCGTCTAAAGCTTTCTTTCTTTCTGAAAGAGCTGGATTTTCATCAATAGCGTCTTCTTTTAGTTCTTTTGCCTCCTCTGCGGCAAGTTCCTTTTTAGTGAGTTTTTCTCTTTTTTCGCTTCTATTTAATACCCGTAAAACCTGGTCGCTTATGTCAAATCTTTTTGCGGCAAAAAGCATTGTTAAATCGGAAGTTTTATCAAATATAAATTCATATTTTTTTGTTTCGGCAATATCTTGTATGGCTGTAAAGACCTGATCCTGAATCGGCTTTGTTAAAACTGATTTTTGAAGCATTAAATCTCCATTAGGACCAAACCTTTTTTGTTGGTAGTCCAAGTTTTCGGTTTCAAGATAATTGATTTCGGCCTGTCTCTCTTCAATAAGCTCTTTCGTCAATAGTGCCTGCTCGGTTTTAAGTGCGTCTTTTAATTTGCTTATTGCGTTTTTTTTGGCTTCAACTTGTTGCTTCCATTCCTGGGCTTTTTGCTCTAGTTGGTTTTGGGCTTCAGTATAGTTAGGCACATTTTGTAAAATGTACTCCATATCAATATAACCGATTTTAATTCCTCGGGTTTGCGCTTGAATAGTATTTCCTATAATAAGACATACAAATAGAATCAAAAACTTTTTTTTCATAACTGTATTTTTTAGAAGCTTAAATCAAATTTATTTTAAAATTGCTGTCCAATGATAAAGTGTGTTTCCCAACCGTTTGCTTTGAATTGTCCTGGTAATGCGTCGAATCCATTTCCAAAATCTATGCCTAATAATCCAAAAGCTGGCATAAATACCCTTAAACCAAATCCTGCTGAACGTTTTAAATCAAAAGGGTTATACCCTCTGAAATTTTCAAATGACGAACCTGCTTCCATGAAAGCAAGTGCATAAATTGAGGCAGACGATTTTAATGTTATAGGATATCGCATCTCCATTGAAAACTTGTTATACACAGAAGCGCCTATTTGTTGTCCGTAACGTGAGTCGTTTTGATCAGTGATAATTGGTGTCAAGGAGTTGTTAGGATACCCTCTTAACTGAACTGTTTCTCTGCCGTCCATAGAATAATTGGCCATTCCATCACCTCCAACATAAAATCGCTCAAAAGGAACTATGCCTCTGTCTTGATTGTAAGCGCCTAAAAATCCAAATTCACTTAGTGTTCGAAGTACTAATTTACCATAAATTTTGGTATACCAATCGGCTTTAAATTTAATTTTATAATATTCCAGCCAATTAAATTTCTTTTGGTCCACTTTTGAAGGGTCTGCAGCAGCATCTTTATAAGTGCTTACCCAATTTCCTCTACTGTCAGTATAATCACCAATTTGAACAAGATGATCATTTTCATCAGGGATATTACTTCTATCAATAGTATTTTTTAGTTTATATTCTTCTTTATCGCCTAGAGTTGCATAATCAATTCCATTAAATAGTGAGTATGGAAAAGTAAATTTTCCGGACAGGCTAATTTCAGAACCATAAGTTGGAAATATAGGGTTTACCCCTTTACTACTTCTGGATAATCCAATGGTATATGATAAGTTTCTTGATGCGCCATCTCCAAATGTAAACAACCCTGTGTTATAATTATTTAAGTCATAATCTTGGTAGCTTACCGATTGAGACAATACGAAGAAGTCATCAGGAACCGTCAATCTTTTAGCCAATCCAACAGATAAAGTTAGAATATTAAAACTCTTTGATTTATCAGCGGTTTGGGTTTGATAATCGTTTAAAAATTGTTTGCTATAAGATAGTGATGTGCTAAATTGTACCGGCTTTTTTCCTCCAAACCAAGGCTCTGAAAACGATACACTATAGGTTTGAAAATAAGTACTCCCTTGTAATCGCAAGGAAACTTTTTGACCATCACCCATGGGTAGTGGCTTGTAAGCTTCTTTTTTAAAGAGGTTTTTGGCTGAAAAGTTATTAAACGATAATCCTAAAGTCCCTATAAAACCACCACCACCATAACCTCCTTGAAGTTCTATCTGGCTAGCGCCTTTTTCCGTTAGGGGATATTCAATATCAACAGTTCCAGCTGAAGCATCTACATTTTTGAATTTTGGCTCAATGGCTTCCGGATCAAAAAAACCTAATTGTCCAATTTCACGAATGGTTCTGATCAGTAATTCTTTATTGTATTTTTCTCCAGGCTTTGTCTTCAATTCTCTGTAGATAACGCGATCGTTTGTTTTGTCGTTTCCTGTTACCGTAATTTTGTTGAAATAGGCGATAGGACCTTCGGTGATTCTTACTTCAAAATCGATGGTGTCGTTTGCTGTTTTCACTTCTACAGCATTGATATTCGAAAATAAATAGCCATTGTTTTGGTACAAATTGGTAATATCATCGCCGTCTGGCTTCGATTTGTCTGCAATTCTTTTTTCGAGAAGAACACCATTATATATTTCTCCTTTTTTTATGCCTAACATACTGTTAAGTCCTTGATCAGAATAAACGGTATTGCCCAAAAACTTGATATTTCCAAAATAGTATTTGTTTCCTTCTTCTACATTTATTTTAACTAATAATGCATTTTTGGACTTATTGTAAACAACAGAATCTGAAACAATTCTGGCATCCCTGTATCCTTTTTCTTTATAAGATGCAATCACTTTTTCTAAATCACTTTTGTATTTTTCCTTGATAAATTTAGAGGCTTTTAAGACACGAATTGGATTTTTTTGCTTGGTATCTTTCATCACTTTTCTTAAAGTTTTGTCTGATAATTTTGTGTTTCCTTCAAAATCAATGTTTTGAATTTTTACTTTTTCGCCTTTGTCAATACTTACAACCATGTGCACTTGGTTTACGGCTGAGGTGTCTTTTACGGTATTTATACTAACCTTGGTGTTGAAATAACCGTCTTTTTTGTATTTATTTTCGATGTAATTTTTCGTGGTGGTTATTAAATTTTCATTGACCACTTTACCTTTAGTAAGATCAGTATCTTTTATCAAGCCTTCGGTTTTGCTTTTCTTTACACCAACAAATTTAACTTCATTCAGTTTGGGTAATTCTTCAATATTCAAATCAAGATAAATACTATCATTTTGAATTTTATTAACATAAAATGAAATTTCATCAAATAGTCCTAATTTACCTAGTTTTTTAATGGCGTTGCTTATTTCTTCTCCAGGAATTGTGACTTCCTGTCCTTTTTCAAGGCCAGCAAAAGTTACTACGGTTTGAGTGTTGAAACTTAGTTTGCCAACTATGGTTACATCGGCTAGAATATATTTTTTTCCTTGGTCAAAGGGAACTCTTTCTTGTGCTTTAATTTGAGAAAAACCGCCAAAAATTAATAAAGTAAAGACTATTTTTATGTTTTTTTGTAACACTAAAAAATTATTTAATTTGTTCACTTGTTTTTCCAAATCTACGTTCTCTTTTTTGATAACTAATGATAGCCTCATATAAATGGTGTTCTTTAAAGTCAGGCCACAATACATCCGTAAAATATAATTCTGCATAAGCAATTTGCCATAACAAAAAATTACTTATTCTATGTTCACCGCTTGTTCGTATTAATAAATCTACATCCGGTAAATTTTGCGTGTAAAGATGCTCATTTATAATTGAATCGTCAATAGTGTCTATTGAAATTATATTATTTTTAACTTTATGACTGATGTTTCTTACAGCATTTACTATTTCTTCTCTCGAACCATAACTCAAAGCTAGGGTTAATGTCATGCGGGAGTTGTCTTTGGTTGCTTCAATCACGTCGAGTAGTTCCTTCTGGGCTGATTTTGGTAATTTTTCCAAATTCCCAATTGCATTCAACTTAATGTTGTTGACTATTAGCGTTTTAAGTTCTTTTTTTAAAGATTTGACCAATAACTTCATCAAAGTTTCAACTTCTAGTTTTGGCCTGTTCCAATTTTCGGTTGAGAATGCATATAACGTAAGAAACTCTATTCCTAACTTGGCACAAGCTTCAATGGTTGCTTTTACGGATTTTGTTCCGTTTTCGTGACCCATAGCTCTTAAAAGTCCCTTTTGTTTTGCCCAACGCCCATTGCCGTCCATAATGATGGATAAATGTTTGGGTAAATTTGTAGTGTCTATTTTATTTAATAAATCCATTTTATTCTGCACAATAGCAAGGTTTTTCTCCAAAGGTGTAAGTGAATGTTAATCCTGAGAATAAATACACATCATTATTATTTATATTGCCAAATCTAAGCGTTTTATAATTTTCATTTTTAGGATTGCTTCCATCTATATTGTCTGTAAATGTAAATCTTGCTCCAACTTCTAATCCCAAGACAAAATAACGACTAATGTTTGATTTTATCCCTAAATTTAGAGGGATAGCAAATGAATTTTTACTTTTATCTTTTATAGTTACACTATTTAATACATACAACTCATTGTATTTAAAATAACTAATTCCTGAAAACAGATAAGGTGTTATTTTTGTGTCGGATTTATGTAAATTAAAATCAAAAAAATTAAATTCAAGGCCTAAAGATACTTCTTTTATGCTGTTTTTAAAATGTTTTGCTCTTCCAAGTCTGCTAGGTTCTTTTGAGTAAAGATCATTTGCGATAATTTTTGATTGGGTATAGGAAAAGCGATAAGAATGCCTAGGGCTTTTATTCCATTTATAAATTATTCCAATAGCTGGTTTGTTAGGATAAATGTAATTCGTAATCCCTACATCTCCAATATAATTACTTCCTCCCACAAAAAACCCCACTTCGTTAATTTGCGCATTCATTGCCATAATAGGAAATAAAAATAAAATATGGAAAAGTTTGTACATTCTTAAAATAAAAATTGCGTGCAAATATAATAATTATCAACTCGAATCAACTCGTGAGGGTTTTAATGTGTGCTATGCCAACAAAAAGACACGAAAACCGATTGCCATTCATGGGTTTAGTACTAGAGAAACGATAAAAATAGGGGTATTCGTATAGTATACAGCTAAATAATAATTTAGTTTCTTCGGTCTTCACCCCAAAACAGCTTGGTTCGAAGCGTTTTCAAAAAAGTTTCCTCGGGGATTTCCACCATATTTATCTGAAAAGGGGTTTTCTTTATAACCAATATTGTTTCGTTTTTAACTGAAGTAATTCTGGAATCCAAGGAAACTAGGTAATGTTCTTCTCTGCCTGAAACTTTTAGTCGAATTTCAGTTTCGTCCGGAACCACAAGTGGACGTGCGTTTAGATTGTGTGGCGCAATTGGGGTTAAAACAAAGCCATTAACGTCCGGAGTCAATATAGGACCTCCGCAACTCATGGAATATCCTGTCGAACCTGTGGGAGTTGCAATAATCAAACCATCGGCCCAATAGGAATTTAAAAACTCATTGTTTAAATATGTTTCTATGGTAATCATAGAAGTAGTGTCTTTTCGGCTCACGGAAATTTCATTCATGGCAAAATTGATTTCTTCAACTGCTTCATTAGTGGGGGTACACGATAGACTCAACAAAGTCCTTTTTGAAATGGTGTATTTTTTATCAATAATAAACTGCATGAATTCAGCGATATTCTCCTTTTGAACGGTAGCCAAAAATCCCAATCGACCTGCATTTATACCTAAAATTGGAACGCCTGAATTTCGGACTAGGGCGGCGGCTCTTAAAATGGTTCCATCGCCACCAATGCTGATTAGCATATCAAAACTGCTGTCTAACTCTTTATGTGAAGTAAAAGTCTTATATTCTTTTTTGATGATTTTTTTTTCGTGCAGTATCTTTAAAAAATCGGATTCGATAATCATTTCTACACCGTTGTTGTTAAAAAACACAAAAATGTCATTTATGATGGGTTCTGTGCTATTTAGATAGTATTTCCCGTAAATGGCTACTTTCATTTTTATTTATTTAAACTTTACGCCCTCTTTTTTGCTTCGCTGTTACTTTTTTGGAAGGGCTTGGGATGATGATTTAGATATTTAGATATTTGTCCAAATAATCGGAGCGTTCTTTTAATGTGTTGATGAAATTGTCTTCTTGGTGTTCGGATATGATTTCATAATTATACCTTCTGAAGGTTTGAATGATTTCATTCATGGGGCCTAAATTTATTTTTAAAGTCACTTGGACATTTACAGGGTCTGCCTCAGAAATAAACAATCCCAAAAGTTTCCCATTGTTACTTTCTACGATTTGTGCAATTTGACTCAAAGAGTAATCTATTACTGCTTTTTTTACAACAATAATTCCACCCGGCTCTTTTATAAATGGGGTTTCGTTAAAAAAAATGATAATATCGCTGATTTCATAATAGCCCACATACTTGTTTTCTTCATCCAAAACTGGCACCAAGTTAGTGTGGTTTTGCGCAAACACCTCCAAGACGTCCAGCCAAACCATATTGGTTCTGACGAAAAATTTCTCAAAAGAATACCTGTAATCGATTATTTTTTTATCACTATTAAAAGTTTCGATATCATCAGACGCAATACTGCCAATGTAAATTTGCTCTTCTACCACCGGAAAATGGGAAAAAGTCAATTCATCAAGAAACTCTTGAACTGCCGCAATAGTTTCTTGGCTGTCAATTGCTTTATAATCATTGGTAATATAATTTGTAATTTCTGTCATAATTCAATCCAATATATTTGATGCAAAATAATCAAAATTATGCAATAACGGCTCGTTTACTTTGTATTTTTGCATTTCAAAATTAAAATAAAAACCGGCAAAAACTATTTCAATGACAAAGTTAAGTGTAAATATTAACAAAATCGCCACTTTGCGAAATGCTCGTGGAGGAAATGTTCCTGATTTGCTAAAAGTAGCTTCCGATATTCAGAAATTTGGGGGGCAAGGCATCACCATTCATCCAAGACCAGACGAAAGACATATTCGATATCAAGATGCCCGAGATTTAAAATCAATCGTTTACACCGAATATAATATCGAAGGGAATCCCGAAAAAACGTTTATAGACCTCGTTTTGGAGATAAAACCAACACAAGTTACGTTGGTTCCCGATGCTGTAGATGCAATTACGTCTAATGCAGGTTGGAATACGGTAAAACATGAGGCTTATTTGACTGAAATTGTTCAGGAATTTCAACGAAATAGCATTCGAACTTCCATCTTTGTTGACCCGGTTTTCGAAATGATTGAAGGAGCAAAAAAAATTGGAACAGAGAGGGTTGAATTGTATACTGAAGCGTTTGCCCACGAATATAGTTTGGGGAATAAAAACGGGATTGAACCCTATATAAAATCAGCAATCTTAGCCAATGAACTGGGATTAGGAATCAATGCAGGGCATGACTTGAGCTTAGATAATATAAAGTTTTTTAAGCAAAATATTCCTGGCTTACTTGAAGTTTCCATTGGTCATGCGCTCATTTCAGAAGCCATTTATCTCGGATTGGATAATGTGGTAAATATGTATTTGCAAAAATTGAAATAGAATCAATAGATATTTTAAATACTAAGCTTTTTTGTTTCATTAAATGCAGGGATTTAATTGAGTAGTGCTTAACAATTATTGGTTATAATTGTTACCTTAGCATTCTTATATTTAAAATTAGCATTTGAAATCAGTAGTTATTTTCCTTTTATTTTGTTTTTCTGGTTTGTTGGCACAATCAAAGATTGCGATTCTGGGGAATGTAAAATCTGATGAAAATATCAATTTAACAGGAGCAAGAATAGTCCTTAACGAAGACAACAATGCCTTTTATTTTGCAACGGACACTCTAGGAAACTTTTCGGCAAATCTTAAATTAGGATTAATTAAAGTTACGGTTAAACACAAAGGTTACCTGGAAAAGCAGTTTGATTTTTATCTAAAAAAGGACACCCTGCTTTCGGTTGTATTAGAAAAAGATATTTCGATTTTGGATGAAGTTGTGGTGATTAATAAAAAGAAAAATGCTGTAAGTTTTCTTTCTGGAGGCAAACTATCCTTTGATTTAAAAGAATCAATTTCGATACCTACCATTCTTGGGACGACAGATATCATAAAGCTTTTGCAATTGACTCCTGGTGTTCAAAATTCTGGCGATGCCAATGGTTATCTTTATGTGAGAGGAGGTGACCCTGGACACAACTTAATAGAATATGCAGGTACTCCCATATATGGAATGTCTCATTTAGCTGGTATTTTTCCCTTTTACAATGCAGACCATATAGAAGAAGTTGAATTTGACAAGTCAAGTTCTAATGCAAAATATGGAGGTCGTTTAAGTTCAACCATTTCATTAATTCCTAATAAAAAAGTTCCAAAAAAATTCGCTGTACAAGGGAATGCTGGCTTGTTAGCTTCCCAAATTACTTTTTCATTACCCATAAGTAGCCAATCAGGATTGTATGTTTCGGGAAGAAAAACGTATATTGATGAAATAGGTTCCGCTATTTTGGATCCCAAAAAAAGAAATGTTTCCGGAGATGAAACACAACTAAAATATCAATTTTCGGATTACAATTTGACTTTTATATCTAAGATTGCTGAAAAGCATTTGTTTACGGTTAATGCTTTTATAAGTGGGGATAAATTAGGGATTATTGACTCAAAATTTGATCTCAATGCCAATTTGAAATGGGGAAATATGGCAATATCTTCAGAGTGGACCTATCAAATGGTAGAAAATAAATTGTTGAAAAATACGCTTTACTTTACGCAGTATGCTAATAAATTAGATTTGTCTCAAGGAGCCGTTAAAATGGATATATCCTCTTATATCCGAGACGTAGGATATACCAATTCGATACAATATTGGATTAAAAATATCTCTTTTGAATCTGGATTTGAATATGTTATGCACGATTTGCAACCGCAAAAAATAAAAGTTTACAATATTGGGATAGCGGATATAGACAAAAAAGCCGCTGCAATAAAGGCTAATATCGTTTCATTATTTACCAATGCAAAATCCAAATTACGACATAATTTATTCGCCGAATTTGGATTAAGATTTAACTACTATACTTCGGGTTTGACAAGCAACAAAATACTAAATCTTGAACCACGAATAATGTTTAACTATCGACCCGAAAAAGATTTTTCTTTTTTTGCGTCGTATACTCGCCAAAATCAATATTTGAATTTAATTACTACCTCCAGCGTGGGCATACCTTCTGATTTTTGGATTGCTAGTTCCGATGGAATTCCCTCTCAATCCTCTAATGAGTTTTCCATTGGATACAATCAAAGTTTAACAAAAAAAATCAACGCTTCACTTAGTAGTTATTATCGTAAGATGAATAATTTGATTGAATATCCTTATGGGGTTACTCAATTTAATGAAATCACCACATTTAAAAATGACATGCTGGTTGGAGAGGGTGAATCATATGGTATAGAATGCATGTTAAAAAGGGATAGTGGTAAATTCAAAGGATGGCTCAGCTATACTTTAAGTTGGTCTACACGCCAATTTGACGAACTCAATAATGGGAATCTTTATTATGCAAAATATGACAGAAGGCACAATCTTTCCTTTGTGGGTACATTTGATTTAAATAGAAAATGGAGTTTTGGACTGACACAAATTTTTAGTTCTGGAAATCGTTTTACAATGCCAACTTCCTGGTACTTCCTGAATAATACTCCAGTGAAAGAATTTAATGAATTTAACAACGCGCAATTGCCCAATTATATTCGAACAGATGTCTCTGTGAATTATTTTTTTATTAAAACGTTAAAGAAGGAAAGCACTTTGAATTTCTCAATTTACAATACTTTTAACTTAGAAAACCCAATATATATGGTGGTTAATGTATTTTTAGACAAAGATAAAAACAACAATTTAACTGTAAATACAGATAAAAAAATATTATATAGAATTCTACCATCTCTAAGCTGGAGATTTAAATTTTAAAACATGAAAAATCTAATTTTATCTTTTTTTGTTGTGCTAATAAGTTGTACTAATGAGGATATTAGTAAACAAATTTCGGTGGAATCAAAAATAGTGGTGGAAGGCTCTATTGAAGAAGGAGGTTTTGCCAAAGTACTTTTATCTAGAAGTGTTCCCATTGGTGTTGCTGTGGACTCAACAACCATCTTGAATTATGTCATTCGTTCCGCAAAGGTTACGGTTTCGGATGGTGAAAAAGAAGAAGTGTTGAGGCTTAAAAGAGATAATAATACAATTCCTCCCTTTGTCTATTTTGGAAGTGAAATCATAGGAGAAACAGGAAAGACCTATAGTTTAAAAATAGAGTATTTAAATCGAATAATTACAGCAAAAACAACAATTCCGTTTTCGGTACCTATTTTGTCCGCTTACTATATAAAAGACAATCCAACGGATAAAAAAGGAAATATCTTAATCAAATTCAATGACCCTATTAATGAAAAAAACTTTTACCAGGTTCAAACAAAGTTGAATAAAGATTTAATTTACATTCCCGCTATTTATGGGAATCTTAATGATGCTAATTTTGTTGACCCGGCAATTTCTTTCCAAATTTTACGTGGAAAAACTTTTTCATTCGAAGATTATTCAGACTACAAAACATATTTTGAAGATGGAGATATAATTTCTGTAAAATTAAGAACTATGAACAAGGCAGGGTTTGATTTTTGGAATGATTGGCAAAATGAAATAATAAATGGGCAAAGCCCAATTTTTCCCAATACAACTAGTTTGAGGTCGAATATTGAAGGTGGAATTGGTATATGGGAAGGATATGGGCAAAAAACCATATTAGTTAATACGCCATATTATTAACAAATCTCGCCAAAAAATAAAGGCCGTAAAGAAAAAAATTCTTTACGGCCTTTATTTAAAAATACAGTACTTGTTATCTCTCGAAAGCTTTCAAGTAATTCTCAACATTGGTTTTAAAAGAACTAAATCCTAAAAAGTATGATTCCATTTCAGCTTCAGATTGGTCACCAAATCTTAAGTAAGGCACTTCAGTGTAATGTTGTATTAAAACGCCTGGATCTGGATAAATACCCTCCCAATAACCACCATAGTTATTGTTCCATTGTGAATATGAATAATAAGAATAATCTTTCTCAGATCGTTCGATAATATCTGCGATTTTAGTTCCGTCAATTTTAGATACTAGCGCCATTTTTATATTTCTATTAAAAGCCGCTACTGCATCATTGGACTCATTTTTATAATATGTATTCAAGTCGGAATAGTATGTTGAACTATAGTAATCTGGATAGGGGGTGTTTTGGTTTGAGATATCTTGATCATTTGACAATCCTTCTATATCCATATTAGCAACAATCATAAAATTATCCATAATTTGAAAAAGTCCATTTGCTTTTCCAAGGTATTGATTAAGATTATTGTCCTCTAATAACAAATCAATTTTTGCACTACTATTAAAGTTCATATTGATTAAATTTTTACCCAAATAAGTTAAAGATGAAATTGCGCTATTATTTTCACCTTTTGAAGCATTTATCTCCCACGTATATCCGTCTTTCAGAATCATTTTAAAACTAGAAGTATCTGGGGTTTCTTTTGTGCCAGAATATGCTGCTTTTGCTGCAAAAGTAGCCACTTGAACATTGTCAATATTTAAAGTCGCATCCACTGAATTAGGTAGATATATTTCGTCAAAAATTGATGGGGTTTGTTCATAATTATAGGTTATAGGATTATATACCCAATTTCCATAAGTATCCTCAATTTCAACTTTAATAGTTGATGAGGTGCTATTAGATGATAATGTAGCGTTATTAGTTGTTCCATTTATTTTTGCTGGAAAAATAATTTTTAATTCTGTACTAGAAGCAGTGACAAACCAATTTTGTCTAGAAACACTCCAGGTATAAATACCATATACCCCAGAAACATTTAGAATTTCGGCTATTTGATTGTCATTTTTCCCTTTGAAAATATCAATTGGACTAATGCTCAATAATTTTCCTAAATTTTGAATAGCTTCAATAGCTCCCGATGTTTTTGTTATGTTCAACTTAGCGAGCATTGCATTGGCCTCAGCTTCCAATTTTACTTTTTGTTCTGCAGAACTTAATTTTGAATAAGGTTGTGCGAGAATAGCATCAATATCACTACTTAGTCCAGCTAAATTGTTTGAACTACCGTCGCTAGAGCACGATAGTACAAGTTGGCAAATAATGATCAACAATACAATAATTTTCTTCATAATTTTATAAATTTAATAAGTTGCCTACTCTATTCAGTTTTCGGCCACCCTGTTTTTTAAGCAAAAGTAAGTAAAAATTCTTATAAAAATTTCCTAAATACATTAGTAAAAGACAATGATAATACAATTGATATTAAAAACATTACGGTTTTTCACATTTAGCTAAAATATTTTTTTATTCCTTATATAAATTGTATTTCTATAGAGATTATCCCATTTAATAGATGTTTAAAAAAAAATTTGATTTATATTATTTTAACTTTGTATTTTCTAATCAGTAAATTTTAAGTCCAAAATCAAATATGCTTCACTCAAAAATAGAAGGCTGTGGTAAGCCACTCCTTATTCTTCACGGATTTCTAGGAATGTCCGACAACTGGAAAACAATCGGATTACAATTTGCCTTGGGTGGTTTTCAAGTGCACTTGCTTGATTTGAGAAATCACGGACGAAGTTTTCACTCCGAAGAATTCAGTTATGAACTCATGGTTCAGGATGTAAATGACTATTGCAAAACCAATAATTTAGAAAAAATCAATATCATAGGACATTCTATGGGCGGAAAAACGGCGATGTTATTTGCTGTAACGTATCCTGAAATGATTGAAAAACTAATTGTTGCTGACATTGGTCCAAAATTCTACCCACAACACCATCAAACTATTTTGCAGGGGTTGAATGCGGTTGACTTTTCAAAAAAACCAAGCCGCAGCGAAGTGGAAGAAATCATGTCGCATTATATAATTGATTTTGGTACTAGACAATTTTTGCTAAAAAGCCTTTATTGGCTGGAGCCAGGGCAATTGGCTTTTCGATTTAATTTGCCTGTTTTTAACAAAAAAATTGAAGAAATTGGTAAGGCGCTTCCCGAGAATGCCGTTTTCAGCAAACCAACACTTTTTATTCGTGGCGGAAAGTCCCATTATATTCTTAATGAAGATTTTGACAATTTAAAAAAGCATTTCCCTGATTCTAGTATTGAAACGATTCCCGATGCAGGTCATTGGCTTCACGCCGAAAATCCGAAGATGTTTTGCAAAATAGCTAGTTCCTTTTTGAAATAATTATTTTACTTTTGAAATAAAAAATATGAAATTACTCTTCAGAATTCTTATTACATCAGCCTTAGTTTTGCTCATTGCCCATTTTATGAAAGGTGTTCATATAGCAGGATTCATTACCGCCTTGTATGTTGCAATTGTTCTTGGATTGCTTAATATCTTTATAAAGCCAATCTTTGTGTTGTTGACTTTGCCTTTTACGATTATTACGTTAGGCTTGTTTTTGTTGGCTATTAATGCAATAATTATCCTATTGTGCGCCAATATAGTGGGCGGCTTTAGTGTAGATTCCTTTTGGACTGCCTTAATTTTTAGCATAATTCTTTCTGTCTGCCAATCTATTATGTATAGAATTTTAGGAGAAGATAAATAAAAAAGGCTTCAAATGAATCCCAAATAACGGACTAAAATTCAATAGATTTAAACTTGGTTGGGTTGCAAAATTTTTATAATTTTGCAACCCAATTTTATTATATAAATTAACGAAGAAGATGGATATTAAAAGAGTAGCATTAGACGCAGTAAACGAGACAATTGTAATGACAGTGGTTCACATGGATTACAAAGGTCAAGTAGCCAAAAGAATAAACGAGAAAATGCCTTTGGCAACCGTTAAAGGGTTTAGAAAAGGGGCTGTGCCAAAAGACCTTGTTGAAAAACAATATGGTAAGGCAATCAAACAAGAAGAAGTTCAAAAAGTGGTTGATTTGGCTTTAGAGCGTTTTGTGCAATCCGAAAGATTAAACCTTCTTGGAACTCCTCTAGCCAAAGTAAACGAAAACTTTTCTTGGGAGGCTGAAGAATTGGTTTTTGAATATGAAATCGGTTTGGTTCCAACTTTCGAAATAGACCTTGATGCTAAAAATAACATTGTTAAATATGTGGTTTCTGCGGACGATAAATTGATTGAAGGTCAAGTAACACGCATCCAAAAGCAATTTGGCACTCCAATTACACAAGAAGTAGTAGATGTAGAATCTGATATTACAGGAACTTTCTCAAATGAAGCAGAAGGTATCAACAATACCGCCACAATTGCTTTGTCTCTTTTTAAAGATAAAGCTACGGCAGATAAATTCATCGGTAAAAAAGTGGGTGATGTAGTTACAATAAATACAAAAGGATTATTCGAAGATGATCATCAATTGATGGATTATTTGAAGGTAGGTCACGACAATGTTCACGGGTTGGAAATTGACGTTGACTTTACAATTGAAGCTATCAACAGAGCAGAATTAGCGGAATTAAACCAAGAATTGTTCGATAAACTTTTTGGATCAGGGACTGTTGCTTCTCTTGAAGAGTTAAAAGCTAAAATTAAGGAAGATGCTGAATCTCAATTTGCTCAACAAGCAGACCAAAAATTATTGGGTGATGTGACCGAGTTTTTAATCGAAAATACAAAATTCGACTTGCCTGCTGAATTCCTTAAAAAATGGTTGCAAACTGTGGGCGAAAAACAACTTTCTCCAGCTGAAGCTGAAGTAGAATACGCAAGATCTGAAAAAGGATTGCGTTTTCAATTAATAGAAGGAAAAGCATTGTCTCAAAATGATATTAAAATCACTTTCGAAGATTTGAAATCATTTACTACAAAAAATATCCGTCAGCAAATGGCACAATTCGGGCAAACCAATCCTACCGATGAGGAAGTTCAAGGAATTGTGGCAAGAGTTTTGGCAAACCAAGATGAAGTAAAAAGACTTTCAGACCAAGTAGTCGCTGATAAATTGTTGGAATTGTTCAAGGAAAAAGCAAATCCAACAACTAAAGAAGTTTCCTATGATCAATTTATTGCAGCCTCATACGGAGAATAATTTCTAAAAAATAAGTATATTTGAGCGTCAAAAGAATATTTTTTTTGACGCTCTTTTTTTAAAGCTATAGGTTTAAAGTATATTACTCGAAACCTAAAAGATTTAGAATTAAGACATATTGGCATCATTTTTAAAGAGGTATAACCTTTGATGAAATGAAATAACAGTATATTAACGTAAAACTTAGAACAAATAAAGATGAACTACGGCGTAGAATTTAAAAAATTTGCTACAAAACACCAAGGTGTAAATGCAATGTATTATGACAAAATCGTAAGCGCCATGACGCCTACGAACATGACCCCTTATATTATTGAAGAACGCCAATTGAACATTTCTCAATTAGACGTTTTTTCGAGATTGATGATGGATCGTATTATTTTCTTGGGAACAGGAATTGACGACCAAATCGCCAACATCGTTCAAGCACAGTTATTATTTCTTGAAAGTGCCGATGCCTCAAAAGATATTCAAATTTATTTGAATTCCCCTGGAGGAAGCGTTTATGCAGGATTGGGAATTTATGACACGATGCAATACATCAAACCTGACGTTGCTACAATTTGTACCGGAATGGCCGCCTCTATGGGAGCCGTTCTTTTGTGTGCTGGAGCTGCTGGGAAACGTTCGGCTTTACCACATTCAAGAGTAATGATTCACCAGCCATCAGGCGGAGCACAAGGTGTTGCAACAGATATGGAAATCAACCTTCGTGAAATGTTGAAACTAAAAGACGAATTGTACAAAATCATTTCGCATCATTCCGGACAAACATTTGAAAAAGTGCACGCTGACAGCGAACGCGATTATTGGATGATTGCTGATGAGGCAAAAACATACGGAATGATTGATGAAGTTTTGAGAAGATAACAAAATAGTTACAAGTTTAAGGTTTAAAGTTTTAAGTTGCTCGAGTAACTTTAAATTTTAAACTTTTTGAACTTTAAACAAAATAAAGAATGGCAAAACCAAAATTAGAATGTTCATTCTGTGGAAGAAAAAAACCGGAAACCAATTTATTGATTGCCGGAATTGATGCACATATTTGTGATAAATGTATCGAGCAAGCTCACGGAATTGTAGCGGAAGAATTAAAATCAAGCGGAAAGGCGAATTTGCCCGTAGATTTGGTTTTGAAGAAACCAAAAGAAATCAGGGCTTTCTTGGATCAATATGTAATTGGTCAAGACCAAACTAAAAAAGTGATGGCCGTTGCGGTTTACAACCACTACAAACGTTTGATGCAACAAGAATTGCACGACGAGGTAGAGATTGAAAAAAGCAATATTATTATGGTGGGTCAAACCGGAACTGGTAAAACATTGGTAGCCAAAACCATTGCCAAAATGCTCGATGTTCCTTTAGCAATTGTTGATGCAACCGTATTGACAGAAGCAGGATATGTGGGAGAAGATGTCGAAAGTATTTTGACACGTCTTTTGCAAGCCGCCGATTATGATGTCGCCAAAGCAGAACGTGGAATTGTTTTTATTGACGAAATTGACAAAATTGCCCGTAAAAGCGACAATCCATCCATCACTCGTGATGTTTCTGGAGAAGGAGTTCAGCAAGCTTTGTTGAAACTGTTGGAAGGAACTGTGGTAAATGTGCCACCAAAAGGAGGAAGAAAACACCCAGATCAGAAATTTGTTGAGGTAAACACCCAAAACATCTTATTTATTGCCGGAGGTGCTTTCGACGGTGTGGAGCGAATTATTTCAAAACGATTGAATCGCCAAGCTGTTGGTTACAGTACATCTAAAAATGTGGACAACATAGACAAAGACAATTTGTTGCAATACATTATCCCAAAAGACATTAAGGATTTCGGATTAATCCCTGAAATCATTGGTCGTTTACCCGTATTGACGCACATGGATCCATTGGACAGAGAAACTTTGAGGGCGATTTTGACACAGCCTAAAAATGCCTTAATCAAACAATACCAAAAATTGTTTTTGATGGACGAAGTAGAATTCAATATCACGGATGAAGCACTAGATTTTATTGTCGAAAAAGCCTTGGAATACAAACTCGGAGCTCGAGGATTACGTTCTTTATGTGAGGCCATCTTGACCGATGCCATGTATGAATTGCCAAGTTCTGATGAAAAAACATTAGAAATAGATGTAGATTACGCTAAAGAAACTTTGAATAGAAATTTATTGAAACGATTAGAAATCGCTTCGTAATTTTTTGGTTTATATAATTTCAAACCCGACGGCTTATAATAATCTGTCGGGTTTCTTATTAAATAACAGAAACCTGTTTATTAGAAAAAACAAGGGATATTCTTTTTTATAAACAATAGATTGTCGATTTTTGTCCATTGTAAATCAATATAAATGAAAACAGAAGATAAAGAAATTATTTTGTTAAAAGTTTCTGGTCAGGATAAACCAGGGGTGACAGCTGGCTTAACTTCGATATTGGCGACTTATGATGCCACTATTTTAGATATTGGTCAGGCCGATATTCATGATACCTTATCTTTGGGAATTTTATTTGAAATAAAAACAGGATCTAGTTCAGGGCCTGTTTTGAAAGATTTATTGTTCAAAGCTTATGAATTAGGGATTAAGGTTAACTTTATTCCCATTACTATTCCAGATTACGAAAGTTGGGTTAAAGCACAAAGCAAGCAACGCTATATTATCAATGTTTTAGGCGAAACCTTGACCGCTGCTCAATTGGCGGCTGTGACCAAAATAATGTCGGACCAAAATTTGAATATCGATTCTATCATACGATTAACGGGTAGAACTTCGGTGGTGGAAAAAGAAGAATATCCTCGTTCTTGTGTGCAATTATCCGTAACGGGTACTATTGTCGATAAAACGATAATGACTGCTAACTTTATGGAAATTTCTGGAAATTTAGATGTTGACATCTCTTTTCAGGAAGATAATATGTACAGAAGAAACAGACGTTTGGTGTGTTTTGATATGGATTCTACCTTAATTCAAACTGAAGTCATTGATGAATTAGCGGAATTAGCAGGTGTTGGTGAGCAAGTTAGAGCCATCACCGAATCGGCAATGAATGGCGAAATTGATTTTAGCGAAAGCTTCAAAAAACGTATGGCCTTGTTAGAAGGCTTGAGTGAAAATGTACTACATAATGTGGCAATAAATTTACCAATTACCAAAGGTGCACATCGCTTGATGAAAGCCTTGAAATATTACGGTTATAAAACCGCTATTTTATCTGGAGGCTTTACCTATTTTGGGAATTATTTGCAAAAGGAATTGGGAATTGATTATGTTTATGCCAACCAATTAGAGATTATTAATGGTAAACTTACCGGTAAATATTTGGGTGAAATCGTCGACGGTGCCAAGAAAGCCGAATACCTAAAAGCCATTGCGGAAAAAGAAGGTATCCACATCAACCAAACCATTGCAGTGGGTGATGGGGCGAATGATTTGCCGATGCTGAATTTGGCAGGTTTAGGAATTGCTTTTCATGCAAAACCGAAAGTAAAAGAAAACGCTGCTACCTCCATTTCCAGTCTAGGTCTAGACGGAATATTATACCTATTGGGATACCACGACAGACATATTGATATGATGCAGGAGTAGAGATAAACTTTCGAATAAAAACAAACGAAGCTCAAAAATTATTCAAAGGCAATTCAGCAACTACAAAAGTACTCCCGCCTATAAAAATAAAATCTTTTTTTGTGGCGTTTGTCCTAGCTTTATTATAAGCATCTGCAACAGAAGGATGTGTGTCACCTAAAAGATGGTTTTTCCGAGCTTCTTCTTGTAAAATTGCTACGTCTAATCCGCGAGATATATTGGGTTTGCAGAAATAATAAATGGCATCAGAAGGAAATAGAGGCAAAATTTCATCTAAATCTTTGTCGTTTACCACACCTAAAACAATATGTAAAGTATCAAATTTTTCTTTTTGAATTTGCTTCATGACAATTTCCAAACCATTTTTGTTGTGCGCCGTATCACAAATAATTTTTGGGAATTCGCCCAGTTGTTGCCATCGTCCCTCAAGTCCGGTGTTTTTTATAACATTCAACAAACCCGATTTGACATTGGCTTCCGAGATTTTAAATTGCTTTTGATTAAGTATGGTAATGGTTTGAACTACCGTTTTTTTATTGTGTGTTTGATAATCACCAATTAAGTCGGAAGGATAGGTTTCTTGAATCAAATCGGAGGCAAAATAAATGTCAGAATGAGTTTCTTTGGCTTTTGCCAAAAAAACCGGCTTTGTTTCATCAGTATATTCTCCAATTATAACAGGTATTTTAGGCTTGATAATTCCTGCTTTCTCATAAGCGATGGCTTCGAGTGTGTTTCCAAGAAATTGAGTATGGTCTAATGCGATATTTGTAATTACCGAAATCAATGGCTTGATAATGTTGGTGGCGTCTAATCGTCCTCCCATTCCCACTTCAATAATGGCAATATCCACTTTTTCTTTGGCAAAATAATCGAAAGCCAATCCCACTGTCATTTCAAAGAAACTCAAGTCATTATCCTCAAAAAAAGTTTTGTTTTTATTGGTGAAATCACACACAAATCCTTCCGAGATTTCTATTCCGTTAATCTTGATGCGCTCCCTGAAATCTTTTAAATGAGGGGAAGTATATAATCCTACTTTATAATTGGCTTCCTGAAGAATCGATGCCAGCATATGCGAGGTAGAACCTTTGCCATTTGTTCCTGCAACGTGAATATATTTGAGATTTTTCTGTGGATTGTCAAGATGATTTACAAGCAAATGAATATTGGTTAAATCCTTTTTATAAGCCGAAGCACCCTGAAGTTGGTACATCGGGAGTTGATTAAACATCCAGTTTATCGTTTCTTGATAGTTCATTTTTTTACTAAATAGTCATGGATTAAAATATTTTTCAATTTTTTTAGTTTAATAGTAGATCGAAAAGTATCTTTGATTGCAAAATTGAAATAATTTTTAGAATTAATGAGTAAAATAATAATATATGTTTAGTTTAATAAAATTACAAGCCGATACCCTCGCAAATGTCGCATCAAGTGTAGTCATAGAAAAAATTGCTCCGAATACCGAAATCTCTGTTTTAGAATTCATTTTAAAAGGAGGGATTTTCTTAATTCCAATATCAATATTGTTGTTTTATACTTTTTATTTGATTATCGAACGTTATTTGTACATCCATAAAGCTTCCAAAATTGACGTACTTTTGATGAGAGATGTGCGGGACAATCTTCATTCTGGGAAACTGGATATGGCACAATCAATCGCCGAAAGGAGCAATACAGCTTCAGGGAATATTATAAAAGAGGGAATTCTCGTTATTGGCAGGCCCATTGCAGAGATTGAATCTAATATGGATCGTGCTGCCGACATTGAAATTGGTGAAATGGAAAAGCATTTAGGACAACTTGGTCTTATTGCCGGGATTGCGCCAACATTGGGATTTATCGGAACAATTTCGGGAGTTATAAAAATATTTTATAGCATTTCAGTTACCGAAAACATCAGTATTGGTAATATTTCCGGGGGATTATACGAAAAAATGATCAGTAGCGGTTCTGGACTTATAGTGGGTATTATTGCTTATAGCGGGTATCATTTATTAAATGGAAAGGTTGATAATTTTGCTTTGAAAATCCAGAAACAAATATTGGAATTTGTCAATATTATTCAAAAATCATAGGCGATGTCGATAAAACGAAAAAGAAGATTTCATGCCGAAGTGGCTACCTCTTCATTGAGTGATATTATGTTTTTCTTGTTGTTGTTTTTCTTGATTATATCCACTTTGGCCAATCCAAATGTCATTAAAATGACCTTGCCAAAAGCCAAGTCAAATGAAAAGACCAACAAACAATACATAAGTTTATCTGTAACAGAAGACAAGAAATTCTATATCGACAAACAGCCCGTTTCATTCGAAGAATTAGAAATGACTTTAATGTCTAAAATGAATACCGAAAAAGATCAAACGGTTATTGTTAGAATTCCATTTAATCTACAAGTCCAGGATTTAGTGGATGTTTTGCAAATAGGTGTGAAAAACAATTTAAAGTTTGTGATTGCCACAAGCCCGAAGTAAAATCATCGCATGGAATGAAGCAATCATATCAAGGGAGCACCTAATGAGATTTTTCCCGTTGGTCGAAACAAAACAATACAAAACAAAATGCCTCGATAAATCGAGGCATTTTGTTTTATCCATCCCAACCCTATTAATAAGATCCATCCGTGTCCTATTTCTTTAATTCAAATTGAAATTATAAACAATCTTGCCGACTTGTTTTTCCGGAGCTTCACTGCTCGCATCCCACCGAGTGTTCATTGCGGCAATTCTAGCTTGATCAAGTAAGCATCTTGCCGTATTTGTAGTTCCTTTTATTCCTGCAATTGCATCTATGGTTTTCCCATTTCTATCTACAGATACTTCTACAACTACTTTTCCCGCTTCATCGCAGGTATATTTTGGAGAAGGTTTTGAGATTGCTTTTCGGTTTCCCAACGAATAACCACTTCCATTTCCAGAGCCACCTCCATTACCTGCACCATATCCGCTTCCTGCACCAATTCCGTTTCCAGTTCCATTTCCTCCGCCCGTTCCACCTCCAGAACCGCCGGTTCCGTAATAGCCATTTGAACTCAAGCTTCCGTTTGCTTTTCCTTTGTTTCCTGCAGTTTTGTCATCACCATCACCCCCTTTATTGGACCCTTTCATGATACTTGATAAAGCATCATTTGTATTGTTGGAAACCTTTTGTTTTACTACAACGGGTTTCGGTTCTTCTTTTAGAATGGGCGTTGGTTTTAATGGCCTTAACTTCTGCGGAATCACAACACTTTCTTCGGCTGAGTTTTCTTGCGATAAAATGGCCTCTTCGGGAGTTGTTTTCGTTGGAGTTTCCTTGGCTTGATTTTTTACATCCAAAACTTCGCTTTTATAATTTGCCCCAGAGCCTAGATCGCTGTCGCCAAAATTTACGGTAACACCACCGCCACCGCCACCACCGGTTAATTCAGCCAAGTTAGCAGGAGGCCAAAATCGGAAAAAAAATAAAACCAGTATCAACGTCCCATATAACAGGATTGATATCAATAATGATTTTTTTTGATCTGAAGAATTGGTGGAACTCATTTGTGTTTTGAAATTTATAAAACGTATTAGTTCTAAAAACGTTGAAATGTACTAAAAATTGTTGTTTAATGAAATGTTATTGCTTCGTTTTTAGGATTAATCTTAAACTTAAAAATCCAATTATCCCTGCCGTCAAGGAAGAAAGCAGAATGATGAATTTTGCATTGTTGATTATTGTTGCGTCATCAAAAGCCAACAAGGTTACAAAAATAGACATTGTAAAACCTATTCCTCCCAAAAAACCTACGCCAAATATTGTTTTCCAATTTAAGTCCTTAGGAAGTTTACAGATACCCAATTTAACAGCAAGGAAACTCAATGTGAAAATCCCGAGAGGTTTTCCCACGATGAGCCCTAATGCAATTCCAATACTATAATGTTGAATCAAAATTTCTCCCATACTCGGACTCAAAAGAATTGCCGTATTCGCCAATGCAAATAGGGGGAGTATGATAAAGGCGACTGGTTTGTGTAAAAAATGTTGTAAAATAATAGAAATTGATTTTTCGCTTCCGTCTCCAAAAGGTATGGCAAAGGCCAATAAAACCCCGGTAATGGTGGCGTGAACACCAGAATTAAGCATAAAATACCACATTATGACGCCTCCAATTAGGTAAATTGGTAAGGATTTTACTTTCAACCAGTTGAAAATCAATAAGATTACAAAAACCCCCAACGCAATTAAAAGGTTGGTCCAAAGTAAAGTTTTGGTGTAAAATACCGCAATGACTAAAATCGCCCCTAAGTCATCAATTACGGCTAAGGCAGTTAAAAAAACTTTTAGAGAAGTTGGAACTCTACTGCCTAAAAGCGATAATATTCCTAAGGCAAAGGCAATATCTGTCGCCATCGGAATACCAGCGCCAGAATGCGTGGAAGTTCCATAATTGAAGTACAAATACAAGGCTGCAGGAACAATCATTCCGCCAATTGCCCCAAAAATAGGTAAAAGTGCTTTTTTAATATTGGACAATTCTCCTTGATAAATCTCTCTTTCTAATTCTAAGCCAATCAGCAAAAAGAAAAGAGTCATCAATCCGTCATTAATCCAATATTCAATCGGTTTTCCTGCAAGGGTAGTATGCCAAAAATGCAGATAAGTTGAACCAAATACAGAATTAGCCAAAACTAATGAAACAACTGTGCACCCCATCAAGATGAGTCCGCCAGATTTTTCACTTTTAAAAAATTCTTTGAATAATTTTGAAGTTGTCATACGCTGATTTTGGTGTTTCATTTTATTCTTGTTAAAGATCAAATAGTCGTTAATTGGAATAAATCATCCCGGATCTGTGATCTATTTTTGCACCCGTTACACTCCTCAAAACATTGATGTCTCCTCGTAATTTCAAAACGCCCAGCAAAGCAAAAATCAATGCCTCCTTGAATTCCAATATTTTTGGAGACGGAATGACGAGTTTCATTTTAGGTAAATGATGCTGAATACGCTCTATAAGAAAGACATTGTAAGCACCACCGCCAGTGATTAAGATTTGCCCTTTTTTGTTAGGTAAGGCCAATGCCGTTTGCAATGCAACATGCTCCGTAAAAGTTCGTAATTTGTCTTGAATAGAGATTTCGTAGTTTTCGATTAAGGGTAAAATAATAGTTTTTACAAACTCAAAGCCCAGAGATTTTGGGAATTTTTGTTGATAATAACCCAAAGCGTTTAATTTGCTCAATAAATCTTCATCGACTTTTCCCAATCTTGATAGTTGTCCTTTGTCATCATAATCCAATCCCAATTGATTGGCATAATAATTTAAAACCGTATTTACTGGAGAAATGTCAAAGGCAATTCTTTCTCCATTTTGTTCAAATGAAACATTTGAAAAACCGCCAAGATTCATACAATAATCAAATTCAGGAAATAAAAGTCTGTCGCCGATGGGAACCAAAGGGGCGCCTTGTCCGCCTAATTTTACATCCTGAACCCTGAAATCACATACTACGGTTTGGTGAACCAAACTTGAAATTTCGGGCAAATTACCAATTTGTAATGTCAATCCTTTTTCGGGTTGGTGTAGAATAGTATGACCATGGGAACAAACGGCATCAAGATTCTCAATTTTATGCTTTTCGATAAATTCGGAAATGATGGTTCCGAGAAGTTTAGTGTATGCTGCGTTTAGTTTTTCCAATTCAGTTTCAGGATAATCTACGGCTAATTTTAGCTGATTAACCCAGTTTTGTTCATAACGAACTGTTTCACTTTCGATAATCTTAAAAGTCCATTTATTGTTGTGTAATGTTAACTGAATTTGGGCTAAATCTACACCATCTAGCGAGGTGCCTGACATAACTCCAATAACATTGTAATTATCCTGTTTCATTGTCCAAATTTACAATCCAAAATCCAAAAATTCAGTATAAAAATGTATCTTTGATAGTGTTTATTTAACAAAAACCATCTTTTATTTTATAAAACTATGGATTTTAATCTAACCGAAGAACATTTGATGATTCAACAAGCCGCAAGAGATTTTGCTCAAAACGAATTGTTGGCAGGCGTAATTGAAAGAGATGAAAAACAGATTTTCCCAGCCGATCAAATAAAAAAAATGGGCGAGCTTGGATTTATGGGAATGATGGTGAATCCAAAATATGGTGGGAGTGGACTCGATACGATTTCGTATGTTCTTGCTATGGAGGAAATTTCTAAAGTAGATGCTTCGGCTTCTGTGGTGATGTCCGTAAATAACTCACTTGTTTGCTGGGGGTTGCAGGAATTTGGAACCGAGGAGCAAAAACAACAATGGTTGCCGCTTTTGGCTTCGGGCGAAATTCATGGTGCTTTTTGTTTAAGCGAACCCGAGGCGGGAAGTGATGCCACTTCACAAAAAACCACAGCCCTCGATATGGGAGATTACTATTTGGTCAATGGCACCAAAAATTGGATTACCAATGGGAACACAGCTTCAGTTTATTTAGTTATTGCACAAACTCATGTGGAGCAAAAAAGCAATGGCATTAATGTGTTGATTATGACTAAAGATATGCCTGGGTTTAGCATTGGTCCAAAAGAACATAAAATGGGAATTCGTGGTTCAGATACTCATTCATTGATGTTTAACGATGTAAAAGTGCCCAAAGAAAATAGGATAGGTGAAGATGGTTTCGGTTTCAAATTTGCGATGAAAACCTTAGCTGGCGGAAGAATAGGAATTGCTTCTCAAGCCATGGGAATTGCTTCGGGAGCTTATGAATTGGCTTTAAAATATTCGAAAGAACGCAAATCATTTGGAACAGAAATCTGCAATCATCAAGTCAATGCATTCAAATTGGCTGATATGGCAGTTAATATTGAAGCTGCAAGACATCTTTGCTTGAAAGCCGCTTGGGATAAGGATAATGGAAAAAATTATGATATTAGCGGAGCGATGGCAAAACTTTTTGCCTCACAAACAGCGATGGATACCACTATTGAAGCTGTTCAAATACACGGGGGCAATGGTTATGTGCAAGAGTATCACGTAGAGCGGTTGATGCGAGATGCCAAGATTACCCAGATTTATGAAGGTACTTCTGAAATTCAGAAAATTGTGATTTCAAGAAGTATTATTGCGGGATAATAAACTTGCATCTAGTTGTTAAATCTACCTAGTATTTATAAATCTTTTAAAACCACTTTTTTTAAAGATTTTGCTTATTTTCGCTAGATGAAATGAGCACCAAACAAATTTAAATTTTGTTGAAGGTGAGGTGTGCGGCTCGAGCGATAGCGAACAGGCAAAGCAATTCCATTTCCGTAAAAAAACAAATAGTATCTTCGAATGAAAAACATCATCATCACTGGAACTTCAAGAGGAATTGGTTATGAACTAGCTTTGCAGTTTGCCAATGCCGGGCACAATGTATTGGCTATCTCCAGAAAAACGTCTCAAGCACTTATAGAAAACCAAAATATCACTTGCCTCTCTGTCGATTTATCCGATGAGTCAGAAATGGAGAAAGTTGAGAATTTTCTCTCTCATTCATGGGCAAGGGTGGATATACTAATCCATAATGCAGGCAGTTTATTGTTGAAACCATTTTCGGAAACAACCCAGACCGACTTCGAAAACAGCTATAAAGTCAATGTTTTTGGTGTGGCCAATTTGACTCGCGTAACTTTGCCTTATTTGCAAAAAGGAAGTCATGTAGTTACCATAAGCTCCATGGGTGGCATTCAAGGTAGCTTAAAATTTGCTGGTCTTGCAGCTTATAGTTCCAGTAAAGGAGCCGTGATTACGTTGTCAGAATTGCTGGCTGAAGAGTACAAGGAAAGGGGAATTGCATTCAACGTTTTGGCTCTAGGCGCAGTTCAAACAGAAATGTTGCAAGAAGCATTTCCGGGTTATGAAGCGCCAATTTCAGCCAAGGATATGGCTAATTATATTTTTGATTTTGCCTTGACCGGGAATAAATATTACAACGGAAAAGTATTGCAAGTTTCTTCGACTAATCCATAACTCGTAACTGATTTTGTCCGAAACACTTTCTAAATATCTTCCAGAACACGCCGTAAAACCTGTTTTCGAACTGATTGTGGTTAATGAAGTTCATCTTAAAATTGTGAATGAGCGTGTAACTCGACATGGTGATTACCGAAAGGGATTGAGTGGAAAACATGAAATTACGGTCAACTCCAGTTTGAATAAATACAAGTTTTTGATTACGTTGGTTCACGAAATTTCTCATTTGGTGGCTTTCGAAAAATTTGGTCGTAACATCAAACCACACGGAAACGAATGGAAATATTCCTTCCAAAGATTGATGATTCCATTTATTCGTCCAGAGATTTTCCCGAATCATTTATTGCCATTATTGGCAAGACATTTCAAAAATCCTTCTGCAAGTAGTGACACTGATGCCACCTTGGCATTGGCACTCAAACAGTTTGACGCACAAAATGATAAAAACCATATCTTTGAAATCCCTTACGGCAGTATTTTCAGGATTCACAATGGCAAGATTTTTAAAAAAGGCGCTTTAAGGACGAAACGTTATGAGTGCTTGGAAATAAGTTCGGGAAGAACCTATCTTTTTAATCCAAATGCCGAGGTAGAATTATTGCCGAGTTGATTATATTTGCCACATTAATTAAAAATATTACTTCATTTCAAAACTAATCGGAATTCGCAAAGATCATGAATAAAAATTATTACGCAATCATAATGGCTGGGGGAGTTGGATCCCGATTTTGGCCCGTAAGCACAACCGAATTTCCAAAGCAGTTTCATGATATGTTAGGTGCGGGTGAAACCCTAATCCAGAAAACGTTTAGCCGATTGTCAAAATTGATTCCAGTTGAGAACATACTGATTTTGACCAACGAAAGATACAATTCCATTGTATTGGAACAATTGCCAATGGTTAAGCAAGGACAGGTTTTATTGGAACCTGCCATGAGAAATACGGCTCCGTGTATTTTATATGCTTCATTAAAAATTAAAAAACAAAATTCAGAAGCTGTTATGGTAGTTGCACCAAGCGATCATTGGATAGAAGATGAAAATGCTTTTGCCCAAAATTTGAAACACTGTTTTGATTTTTGTACTAAAGAAAATGCCTTAATGACTCTCGGCATTCAACCTACTTTTCCTAATACGGGTTTTGGTTATATTGAATATGATAAAAAAGATACGAATTCAATAAAAAAAGTTTCTCAATTTCGTGAAAAGCCAGATTATGAGACCGCAAAATCCTTTCTTCAAAGCGGTAATTTTTTATGGAATGGCGGGATTTTTATTTGGAGTATTAAATCAATAATAGATGCTTTTGAGACGTTTCAACCACAAATGAATGCCTTATTCATGAAAGGACTAGAAAGTTATAATACTATTGCTGAAAAATCTTTTATCGATGAAAATTATGCCTTGGCAGAAAACGTTTCCATTGATTATGCCGTTATGGAAAGTGCCAAAAATGTGTATGTTCTTCCAGCTAATTTTGATTGGAATGATTTAGGGACTTGGGGTTCCTTACACGAGAAATTACCGAAAGACGAAAATAACAATGCCGTTGTAAATGCCACTGTTTTGTTGAATAATTCGTCGAGTAACATTATCAGTACGTCTAAAGATAAAGTAGTGATCATTGATGGTTTGGAGGATTTCATCATTGTAGATAAAGACAATGTATTACTGATTTATCCAAAGAGCAAGGAACAGGAAATAAAGGGAATTGTTAGTCAACTAAAAAAATAAAAATTTAATTTTATTTTTTCATTCTTTTAAATAGGCTTCTCTAACTTTTCGGAATAACTTTGAGGAATATACAAAGTCAACAATAGCTACATTGTCAGTTCTAAAAATATCTTCTTTAGTTCCTTCCCATTCTTTAACTCCGTTTTTTAGAAATAATATATTTTCTCCAATTTCCATCACGGAATTCATATCATGAGTGTTTATTACGGTTGTAATGTTATATTCTTCGGTAATTTCCATAATAAGATTATCTATTAATATGGCGGTGTTTGGATCTAATCCCGAATTGGGTTCGTCGCAAAATAAATATTTAGGATTGTTTACAATGGCGCGAGCAATAGCAACGCGTTTTTGCATTCCCCCCGATATTTCCGAAGGCAATTTATGGTGGGCGTCAACTAGATTAACCCTTTTTAAAACGAAATCTACACGCTCTTGTATTTTTGCATGATCATCGTTAGTAAACATTTTCAAAGGGAACCCAACATTTTCTGAAACAGTCATCGAATCAAACAAGGCGCTACCTTGAAAAACCATGCCGATTTCGGTGCGAAGCTCTCGTTTTTCTGCTGAATCAAGATCAGAATATATCCTGCCGTCAAAAGAAATAGTTCCGGAATCAGGGGAATGGATGCCTAAAAGACTTTTTAACAAGACGGTTTTACCTGAACCGCTTTGTCCAATTATTAAATTTGTTTTGCCGGTTTCAAAAACACTCGAAACGCCTTTAAGAACTTTGCTGTCGCCAAATGATTTCTCTAAATTACGTATTTCTATCATTTTGTTAATAGTAACTGAGTTAGAATATAATTTATCAAAATTATAGTAACGGAAGTCCAAACAAAAGACACGGTGCTTGCTTTTCCTACTTCGAGTGCGCCACCTTTCATATAGAATCCATGAAATGAAGGGATGGAAGCTAATAATAAACCAAAAATAAAGGTTTTAATAAAAGCATAGGTTATATGGAATGGGATGAATTCTTGTTGGAGACCTGCGATAAAGTCCGAACTGCTTCCAAATCCCCCGTAAACGGCGGCTATATATCCTCCAAAAACTCCTAAAAACATACTTATTCCCACTACAAAAGGATAGAACATAATTGCAATAAGTTTTGGAAAAACTAGGTAGTTTACTGAGTTTACACCCATAACTTCTAAGGCGTCAATTTGTTCCGTAACACGCATAGTCCCTATACTTGAGGTGATGAATGAACCCATTTTTCCGGCCATCACAATTGAAATAAAAGTAGGAGCAAATTCCAATATTACAGATTCACGAGTTGCAAATCCTATGAGGTATTTTGGAATTAGTGGATTGTTTAAATTTAAAGCAGTCTGAATGGCAACAACTCCTCCAACAAAAAAAGATATGAAAGCCACAATTCCTAGGGATCCAAAAATAAGATCGTCAATTTCCTTAAAGATAAGTGGTCTCATCATAGACCATTTGGTCTGTTTACTGAATATTTCTTTAATCATCAAGAAATACCTTCCTATCTGCGATAAATAACGGATGAGCATCATAGTTTTACAAATAGTAGCGAAAATAGTTATAAGTTATGAGTTATGAATTATGATTTGTCATTTTTTCAAAAAAAATAGATTTGTCAGGCTAATTTTTCTTTCATTTTTTGAAAACGATACTTCCGAATGAATTTAGCTTGCTCTTCTGTTACCAACAAAGGCTTATTTGCCATTTTAGCTTTCCAAAAACCTAGAACGTAATCCAAAAAAAGTAACGGTTTTTTCTTCATCATTGCCAGTTTTGCCGAAGCAATCGCGGTTATGAAAAATCCGTAACCCAAGGAATAAAATGCTTCGCCTTGTTTATAACGAGCTATTTTATTGTAGTTGGCTCCTGTTGGTTTCAGGTGTTTTACGATTAATGAGGAATCGGTTATTACTTTCCAGCCATAAAATTTTGCTAATAATTCGTCAACTGTGTCCCAACCCATGGCTGGTTTTAAGTTTCCCATTTGTTCGAAAAATGTTTTTCTATAGGCCTTAAATGCGCCTCGAATATGGTCTTTGTCGGTCAGGTTTTCTAAAATCCAATCGCCATTTTTTTCGATATAGGCAAATCCCCCCACCATCGCCACTTCTGCGTCTTTTTCGAAAGTAGAGGAGATGCGTTCAAAATAATTGTTAGGTAAAATTAGATCGGCATCTAGCTTTACAATGATGTCATAATTATTATCCAAGGTTTCAAAACCTTTGTGAAAAGCCTGTATTACTTTACTTCCCGGTAAATGTATTGCTTCGGAAGTTTTATTTACCAAGGTAATAAATGGATTTTCTTTGGCGAAAGCCAATACAATTTCGGCGGTTTTATCGGTTGAACTGTCATTGACTACCACCACTTTTTTGGGTAGAAGTGTTTGTGAAACTAAGGATTGCAATGTCAAAGCGATGAAGGCTTCTTCGTTGTATGCCGGAATGACGATGTAGTATTTCATTTAAAGAATTTTAGATTTCAGATTTGCTTCGCCAGTTCGCTGACGCTCGGGTCAGATTTCAGATTAGCTCGTGGCTTGATCAAAAAATCAAAAATTGTTAATCTGCAATCTTGATTTTCTCGGCGTAAACAATATAGTATCTCGGCGTAATCAGTCTCAGAAAAGGGCGAAAGCCAATTTTTTTGACTGGATGTGTAAATTTCTCCCTGTCGATTATTTTCCAGCCTGTTTTTTCTAAAAGCCAATCCAATTGCCAATCTTCAAATTCATGGTAATGTCTGTCCCACATATCAATTTTGCTGCGATACGCCGGCGAAAACCACAATCGCAATGGAATAGAAATCAAAAGTTTATCACATTTTACATTTTCTAATACGGTGTAAGGATTCAACAAATGTTCAAAGATTTCAAAAGCCGTAAAAACAGTATATTTTTCGTTTTGTAATGCGTTTTGATTGTTGTCTATATCTTCACCGGTAGTGTTTTTTACGGTGTATCCATTTGCTTCCATAATCTTGGAAAAAGGGTTGGGAACGCCTAAATCTAAAATAGTTTCGGAGGTCGAAATGTGTTTTTGTAAAAATTCTAAGGTATGTTTAAATCTTTTGTTTGGAAATGTTTTCTCGTACATAGTGATTGAGAGGAACGATTTGTCCGCAGTGGCGGAAGCAATCTCACGTTCTGGAGTTTGATTAGGTTGTAAACTTTGATTTTTTAATATCTATAAACAAAGGCGTTGACGTTCATTCCTGCACCTACGGATGCAAAGAGGAGAATGTCCCCTTTGTGAAGTTCTTGATTTTCTATTTTTCCGTTTATCAATAAGTCAAAAAGGGTAGGGACGGTAGCTACGCTGCTATTTCCCAACTCATGAATGCTCATGGGCATGATGTCTTTTGGAACTGATTTGCCGTATAATTTATAGAACCGGTCGATTATGGCCTCATCCATTTTTTCGTTGGCCTGATGAATCAGGATTTTTTTGACGTCGTCGATGCCTAATCCGCTCTTGTCCAAACAACTTTTCATAGCCGAAGGGACTTGACTCAGTGCAAATTCATAAATTTTCCGACCATACATTTTTATATAGCGGGTGTCTTCATCTAATGCTGGATTATATGATTTTCCAAAAAATAAATACCCTGCTTCATCGAGGGCGTAAGTGGCACTTTCATAGGATAATAGCCCGGTTTCGTCATCTGAAGCCTCAATTACGGTTGCTCCGGCGCCGTCTGAATAAATCATCGAATCCCTGTCGTGTGGATCCACCACTCTCGAAAGGGTTTCGGCACCTATTACCAAACAGCGTTTAGCCATGCCCGATTTTATAAAAGCATTGGCTTGAAGCACCCCTTCTATCCAACCTGGGCAACCAAAAAGAATGTCGTAAGCGACACATTTTGGGTTTTTTATTTGTAATTTCTGTTTGACGCGAGTGGCTAAACTAGGAATTATGTCTGATTGTATTGCGCCGTGTTTTACATCGCCAAAATTGTGTGCAAAAATGATATAATCAATAGTTTCAGGATCAATTCCTGCGCTTTCAATTGCTTTTTTTGAAGCTAAAAAAGCCAAATCAGAAGTAGACTGTTCAGGTGCTGCATACCGTCTTTTTTCGATTCCCGTAATGCTTTTAAATTTCCCGATTACCACTTCGTTTGGGTAGCCAAATGGAGAGCCATCTTCATTTAAGAAAACATGTTCGCCAAAGTCAGTATTGGCAACCTTTATTTCTGGAATATAACTCCCTACTCCTGTTATTTTTATTTTCATTGGAATATTTTATAAAAATATGGGCTAATTTATAGATAAAAATGCTATGTTTTTAATAACACAAAAAAAACTACATTTTAATTTTTCTTTACAATTGCAATTTAGAAAGCTCTTGTTTTCATGTTCTCTGAGATTTGCCTCTCAAAATTTTCATAAATGGTTAGATTGAAATACAGGAGTCAAATGGCTAAATGTGCTGATGAAAGTTTTATTTTTCGGTTTAATTCTAGGTGTATTTCGAGTAAATTTTTATAGTTTTAGTAAAAAAGCCTTGATTTCTGTGATATTTTCAGCTTTAAATTAGTGCTCCATATATGCTTCAATTGGAGCGCAACTGCAAACCAAGTTTCGGTCTCCAAAAGCGTCATCTGCTCTGCGAACAGTAGGCCAAAATTTATTTTCCGCAATATAATCTAATGGGAAAGCCGCTTTTTCTCTGCTATAAGGAAAATTCCAAACATCGGCAGTCAGCATTCCTAAAGTATGTGGAGCATTTTTAAGAACATTGTTTTTGTCTTCCAATGTAGCCGCTTCAATTTCTTTTCGGATGGAAATCATCGCATCACAAAAACGGTCTAATTCTTCTAGATTTTCGCTTTCTGTTGGTTCAATCATTAAGGTTCCGGCCACAGGGAATGAAACTGTTGGCGCATGGAAGCCATAATCCATTAGGCGTTTTGCAATGTCAGTAACTTCGATTCCTTTCTGTTTGAAAGGGCGGCATTCCAAAATCATTTCGTGTGCTGCACGACCCACTTCTCCAGAATATAAGGTGTCGTAATGACCGTTTAATTTTTCCTTGATGTAATTGGCGTTTAAAATGGCATACTTCGTGGCGTCTGTAACACCTTCTGCTCCTAACATCGAAATGTAGCCATAAGAAATCAAGCAAACCAAAGCCGAACCCCAAGGTGCAGCAGAAATTGCTGTAATGGAGGTATCTCCGCCAGTTGGAATTAAAGGATTTGTTGGTAAAAAAGGAACTAATTGTGGCGCTACACAAATTGGACCAACGCCCGGTCCACCGCCACCGTGAGGAATTGCGAAAGTCTTGTGTAAATTTAAGTGGCAAACATCAGCGCCAATGGTAGCCGGATTGGTCAAGCCCACTTGCGCATTCATATTGGCACCATCCATATAAACTTGGCCGCCATTATCGTGAATGATTTGTGTAATTTCTTTGATGGCACTTTCAAAAACACCGTGCGTGGAAGGATAAGTCACCATCAAACATGATAAATCAGATTTATGTTCAATTGCTTTTTCGCGTAAATCGTCAATATCAATATTTCCGTTCTCCAATGTTTTGGTGACAATCACTTTCATTCCGGCCATCGCTGCCGATGCCGGATTCGTTCCGTGTGCCGATGAAGGAATTAAGGCAATATTTCTGTGGTGATCGCCACGAGATTGATGATAGGCACGAATCACCATCAATCCGGCATATTCCCCTTGCGCACCAGAATTAGGTTGTAAAGTTGTTCCTGCAAAACCTGTAATTACGTTTAATTGCTGTTCCAGTTTTCGTAACATTTCTTGATATCCTTCTGCTTGATCTAATGGGGCAAAGGGATGAATGTTGTTCCAAAAAGCATTGCTTAACGGCAACATTTCGGAAGCAGCATTCAGCTTCATGGTACAGGAACCCAACGAAATCATGGAGTGGTTTAAAGCCAAATCTTTACGTTCCAACATTTTGATATAACGCATCAAAGCTGTTTCTGAATGGTATTTATTGAAAACGTCGTGTTGCAAGAATGTTGAAGTTCTTACTAAATTAGAAGGGAAATGATTCGTTTCAGTCAAAGCTTCAATCGAAGTTGCCTGTATATTTTTTGCGGAAGCGAAAATCCCAACTATTTTATTTATATCGACAATACTGGTAGTTTCGTTCAAGGAAATGGAAACGGTATTTTCGTCGATATAGTAGAAATTGACTTCGTTTTGTTCTGCTATGACTCGTACTTTTTTGGTATCCGATTTTACAACAATGGTATCAAAGAAAGCGGTATTGGTTTGTTGCAAACCTAATTTTTCCAATTCGTTTGCCAAAGTTGCTGCCAAGGCATGAATTTTATTGGCAATATATTGCAGGCCTTTTGGGCCGTGAAAAACAGCATACATCCCTGCCATAACCGACAGTAAAACTTGCGCCGTGCAAATATTTGAAGTCGCTTTGTCGCGTTTGATGTGTTGTTCGCGAGTTTGCAAAGCCATCCGAAGCGCACGATTCCCATCAGTGTCAACAGTCACGCCAATAATTCTTCCCGGCATACTTCTTTTGTATTCGTCTTTTGTGGCAAAATAAGCCGCGTGCGGTCCGCCATAACCTAACGGAATTCCGAAACGTTGTGTAGTTCCCACTACTACTGCCGCACCCATTTCTCCAGGAGGGGTCAATTTAGTTAAGCTTAAAATATCGGCTGCAACGGCTACTTTTATTTCGTTTGTGGCTGCTTTGGCAATAAAATCAGCATAATCATGCACTTGTCCATATTTGCCAGGATATTGAAGAATGGCTCCAAAATAATCGGTCGAAAAATCAAAATTTTTATGATTTCCGACGACTAATTCCACGCCAATAGGGGTGGAGCGGGTTTGTAAAACGGATAAAGTTTGTGGTAATATTTCTTCGGAAACGAAAAATTTATGGATGTTGTTTTTCTTTTGGTCACGGGAACGAACGTCAAACAACAATGCCATTGCTTCGGCAGCCGCAGTTCCTTCATCAAGCAAGGAAGCATTGGCAATTTCCATTCCGGTTAATTCAATAACCATGGTTTGGAAATTCAAAATGGCTTCGAGACGACCTTGTGCAATTTCGGCCTGATAAGGGGTGTATGCGGTATACCATCCCGGGTTTTCGAGAATATTTCTTTGAATTACGGCTGGTACAATAGCTTGATTGTAGCCTAAGCCAATATAGGACTGGAACATTTTATTTTTAGCACCTAATTGCGTAATATGGTTGAGGTACTCATATTCAGTCATTGCAGGGTCTAAATCTAGTGATTTTTTTAAGCGAATAGTGTCAGGAAAAGTTTCATATAATAGCTGTTCGATAGACTCAACCCCTATTGTTTTCAACATGTGTTGAAGGTCGTTTTCTCTTGGTCCAATGTGTCTTAAAGCAAATGAATCTGTTTTCATGTAATGGTAAAAATATTGTTTTTTGAAGCTGCAAATTTATGGATTATTATCAATAATAAATGTGGTTCAAGCAGCTGATTCTTGGGAATCTTTCAACTAAAATCGTTATTTGTTAACAACGTTGATTATTTTTGTTGGATGAAGATTTTTAGGGCAGTATTTGATATTTATATAGATGGCAGTATCCACGTGGCTTTTGCCGTGTTATGTCTGCTTCAGAACACGATTATTTCAAATCATTTGGTTTCCATGGACTATTTCGCTTTTTGTGTGTTTTTTGGAACCGTTTTAGGATATAATTTTCTGAAATATTTTCAAGTTTTTAGAAAAGGCTTTTTTGGGTCCAATAAATATTACACAATTATAATAGTGAGTGTTTTGGCAGGAGTAGGGTTTTTATTTTCTTTTAATGTATTGGAAATGATGATTCAGAAACTACTATTTTTTTCAGGATTATTCGTTTTGATTTATCCTTTCCTAAGGAGATATGGCTGGATGAAACTTTTTTTCGTGAGTTTTGTGGTTACTTTTATAACGGTATATATTCCTTTTCAAACTTTGAAAGGGATGCCTTTTGAATTTTACATTAGTTTCATTCAACGCTTTTTTATACTTACAAGTTTGCTTATACCCTTTGAAATAATGGACAGTAAAACCGATGAAAAAATCTTGAACACCCTGCCTCAATTGTTTGGAATCAATAGCTCTAAATTACTTGGAATTTTATTAGTAATTCCATTTATTCTTTTAGAGTTTTTAAAACACAATCCCACTTTTTTAGTGCTGCCAATAGGAATTGTTACGGTTTTATTTATTGACTTCACGGAATGGAAAAGAAACAAATATTATACCTCTTTTTGGGTTGAAAGTGTGCCGATTTTATGGTGGTTGATGTTGGTTTTATTTCAATAAAAAACCGAAACATTTCTGTTTCGGTTTTTATAAAATCTATAATAATCCCGCTCTCTTCAATAATGCTTCCGGTTTTGGCTCTTGTCCTCTAAAGCGTTTGTACAAAATCATGGGGTGTTCGGTTCCGCCTTTGGAGAGTATGTTTTCTTTGAATTTTGTGGCTACTTCTTTGTTGAAAATACCTTTTTTCCGAAAATATTCGAAAGCGTCTGCATCCAAAACTTCCGCCCATTTGTAGCTGTAATATCCTGAGGAATATCCGCCTTGGAAAATGTGTGAAAAAGCGGTGCTCATAGCGTTTTCCTTCACGTCAGGATACAATTGTGTCGCCGCAAATTGCTCGGTTTCGAAGGTTTTTATGTCCTTGATGTTCGAAGGGTCTTGTCCGTGCCAGCCCATATCCAATAATCCAAAACTCAACTGGCGCATGGTTGCCATTCCTTCCTGAAAACTCGCACTTTCCTTTATTTTGTGCACTAATTCCATTGGAATCATTTCGCCGGTTTCATGATGATAGGCGAACAAAGCCAAGGCTTCTGGTTCGTAACACCAGTTTTCCATAATTTGGCTTGGTAACTCGACAAAATCCCAATAAACTGATGTTCCGGATAAACTTGGATAGGTGGTATTAGCCAACATTCCATGCAGACCATGGCCAAATTCGTGAAACAAGGTCGTCACTTCGTTGAATGTCAACAGTGATGGTTTGGCTTCCGATTTCTCGGAAGCGGCAATTGGCGGAGTGAAATTGCAAACATTCGAAATATGAGGTCTTTCGTTGATGCCTTTTTTAATGTATTGTGATTTGAAAGACGTCATCCAGGCACCGTTTCGTTTTCCTTTTCTCGGGAAGAAATCGGTATAAAAAACCGCCACGAATTGGCCGTCTTCGTATTTTACTTCGTAGGTTTTTACGTCCTCGTGGTATTTGTCAATTTCAAAGGTTTCTTCGAAAGTGATGCCGTATAATTTTTGTGCCACCGTGAAAGCGCCGTCCAAGACTTTCTCCAATTGGAAATAGGGTTTCAATATTTCGTCATCCAAACGGAACAATTGTTGTTTCAATTTCTCCGAATAATAAGCGCCATCCCATTTTTCGAGTTGCTCAATTCCATCCAATTCTTTGGCGAAAGCGGATAATTGGTCAAATTCTTTTTCGGCTGCGGGTTTGGCTTTGGCCAATAAATCATTGGAAAACGAAATTACTTTGTCTGGAGTTTCTGCCATTCTTTCTTCGAGTACAAAATGGGAATGTGTTTTGTAACCCAAAACTTGGGCTCTGTCAAAACGCAATTTGGCAATTTTCAACACGATTTCCTGATTGTCGAATTCATTATTTTGAAACGCTCTGGCACCAGAGGCAATTGCCATTTTCTTGCGCAATTCGCGGTTGTCGGCATAGGTCACAAACGGAATATAACTAGGATGATCCAAGGTGAAAATCCAACCTTCCTTTTCTTGGCTTTTGGCCAAAGAATGAGCGGCTCCCCGTGTTCCTTCTGGCAATCCTGCTAAATCATTTTCGTCGGTAATATGCAATTCGAAAGCATGGGTTTCAGCCAAAACATTTTCGCCAAACTGCAAACTCAACTTCGATAATTCCTTGTCGATTTCGCGCAATTGGGTTTTTTTGTCTTCGGGTAAATTGGCTCCGTTTCTGAAAAAACTCTTGTATTTCTTGTCTAAAAGTGTGGTTTGTTCTGGGTTGAGGTTCAAGTGTTCTTTTTGCTCGTAAACGGCCTTCACCCTTGCAAACAAATCAGGATTAAGGCGAATGTCATTGCCAAATTCTGATAACAATGGCGAAACTTCCTGTGCAATTTTTTGCATTTCGTCACTGGTTTCTGCAGAATTCAGGTTGAAAAAGATACTTGAAATCCGGTCTAAAATGTCACCGCTAAAAGCCAAGGCTTCAATTGTGTTTTCGAAAGTGGGTTTGATTGGATTTCTAACAATTGCGTCAATTTCGGCTTTTGCCAATTCGATTCCTTTTTGAAAAGCAGGAAGAAAGTCTTCGTTTTTGATTTTCGAAAAAGGCGCAGTGTTGTATTTTGTATTGAAATGGTGTGTTAAGACGCTCATTGTTTTTTATTTAAACCTTACAGGTTTTTTTTTTATTCTAAACCATTAAGAAATTAAGTCTCATATTGCTTTATGGTACTTAATTCTAATAGGTTCAAAACTTATTTTTTTAAATTTTCCGAAGATTTATTTACGGTGGCTTTCAATCCTTCTTTGTAAAGGATGATTTTGTCTAAAATACATTTATCAGAAGTTCCAATGATCTGTGCAGCCAAAATTCCAGCATTTTTTGCTCCGTTTAAGGCAACGGTTGCCACGGGAACTCCGCCCGGCATTTGTAAAATGGATAAAACACTGTCCCAGCCATCAATGGAATTACTAGATTTTACAGGAACGCCAATTACGGGAAGGGGCGACATGGAGGCGACCATCCCTGGTAAATGCGCTGCGCCGCCAGCACCGGCAATAATTACTGAAATACCTCGAGTATGGGCATTTATACTGAAATCGAATAGTTTTTCTGGGGTTCTGTGTGCCGAAACGATATCCACTTCCACTTCTATGTCGAACCCCTTTAGGATGTCGATGGCTTCTTGCATTACGGGCATATCAGATACGCTTCCCATTATTATGGCTACTTTCATTTTTTATATTTAAAGATTTTAAAATTAAATGATTTAAAGATTTTGGCTAAGATAGAAATTGATGTTTTTCCAATTTTTCAATTTTTTAATCTTTCAATTGTTTATGCAATTACTCTTATCGTATTCTTGACTTCTTCGGCAATTTTTCGGGCTACTTTGATGTCTTGGTTAACAATGGTTACGTGACCCATTTTTCTAAAAGGGCGCGTTTGTTTTTTTCCATAAATATGAGGCGAAACCCCATTCCAACTTAATATTTTTTCAATATTTTCATAAATTACATCGCCAGAAAATCCTGCTGAACCAACCAAATTTACCATAATCCCAGCAACTTTACTATCGGTATTTCCAAGGGGCAAATCGAGGATGGCTCGCAAGTGGTTTTCGAATTGCGAAGTGTAACTAGCTTCAATACTATAATGACCCGAATTGTGTGGGCGAGGGGCGACTTCGTTGACCAAGATTTCATCGTCAAAAGTTTGAAACATTTCGACGGCCAAAAGTCCTACGTGATGGAACTTTTCGGAAACATCTAAGGCAATTGCCCTTGCTTTTTCAGACACTACATCGTCAATCCTCGCCGGGCAAATAACATATTCTACTTGGTTCGCTTCGGGATGGAATTCCATTTCCACGACGGGATAGGTTTTGATTTCGCCGGAAGGACTTCGGCAAACGATAACCGCCAATTCGTTTTTGAATGCAACCATTTCTTCGGCGATGCATTCCACATTGGGTAAATTTTCTACATCTTGCAAGGTTCTAATGATTTTTACACCATTTCCGTCGTAACCAAATTCGGTGCATTTCCAAACAAAAGGCATTTCTAATTTGCATTCGACAATTTCGACCACTAAACTTTTTAAAGTTGCGAATGTTTTTGAAGGGGCTGTTGGAATATTGTTGTCAATATAAAAGTTTTTTTGGATTCCCTTGTTTTGAATGAGTTTCAAGGTTTTTGGAGAAGGGTAGACTTTCGTTCCTTCATTTTCCAGTTTTTCCAATGCTTCAAGGTTGACCAATTCTATTTCGAAAGTCAAGACATCGACTTGTTTCCCGAAGTGGTACACGGTGTCAAAATCCATTAAATCGCCTTGAAAGAATTTGTTGCAAGCGATTCTGCAAGGGGCTTCTTCACTTGGATCCAGTACATAGGTTTGAATATCGAATTTTCGGGTGTCAAACAAAAGCATTTTGCCGAGTTGTCCGCCCCCGAGGATCCCCAGTATAAAATCAGAAGAAAAATAATTCATTTATCAAATGGATTGAATAGTTTATGCAAATATAATTGATTAAATAACAAATGACAATTTATAGTTTGTAATGCTATTTTTAGAGTTATACATTCTTGGTTTTTTTAATCTAAAATAGAATTGCTGAAATTCCTATATTTGCAAAATAGTTTTTAATCTAAAAATTGATACAACTCCACGACAAAGAATTTGTTCCTTTTATTTCTGCCTCGGAAATAGATTTTACTATTGCTAAAATGGCTGACTTGGTGTCCGATGATTTTGCTGATGAAATCCCAATTTTTGTTGGGGTACTAAACGGTTCATTTATGCTAGTTTCTGATTTTATGAAAAAGTATAAAAAACCCTGTGAAGTGAGTTTTATTAAAATGGCTTCTTATAATGGAACTTCATCAACTAATGACGTAAAAAAATTAATAGGCTTAAATCAAGATTTATCCGGGAGAACTATTATTGTGTTAGAAGACATTGTCGATAATGGAAATACCTTGGTAGCACTTAAAGAACAATTTAAACAGCAAAAGGTAAAGCATTTCAAGATAGCGACCCTTTTTTATAAACCGGAAGCTTACAAACAAGACATCAAAATTGACTATATTGGAATCAGAATACCAAACAAATTTATAGTTGGCTATGGATTAGACTATAATGGCTTGGGTAGAAATTTACCCGAAATTTACCAAATACAAGATTAAACACAGAAATACTTATAAATTACATAACCCATAACTTACAATTACGAATATGATTAACATTGTTTTATTTGGAAAGCCTGGAGCCGGAAAAGGCACTCAAGCAGAATTTTTAAAAGGAAAATATAATTTAACACATCTTTCAACAGGTGATATTTTTAGATTTAATATAAAAAACGAAACGGATTTAGGCAAATTAGCTAAAACCTTTATGGATAAAGGCGATTTAGTTCCTGATGAAGTAACGATTCAAATGTTGCAAAGTGAGGTGGATAAAAATCAAGATTCTGCAGGTTTTTTGTTTGATGGTTTTCCAAGAACATTGGCTCAAGCAGAAGCATTAGATGCTTTTTTGGCCACCAAAAACGAACAGATAACCGCTACTATTGCATTAGAGGCTGATGATGAAATCTTAATCCAACGTTTGTTGGAAAGAGGAAAAACCAGCGGAAGAGTTGATGATCAGGACGAAGACAAAATCAGAAATCGCTACCAGGAATACAACGAAAAAACAGCTCCTTTAATGGAGTATTATTCCAAACAAAATAAATTTTATCCCGTAAATGGGATTGGTTCCATTGCCGAAATAACGGAACGTCTGAGTACTGTGATTGAAAAACTCTAGTTTATAAGGTTATGAGTTTAGTTTATTTATAATCTAACCTTTTAAATAAAAATATGGAAATTTTAATAATATTTTTTTTAATACTACTCAATGGTGTTTTTTCTATGTCAGAAATCGCATTGATTTCGGCAAGGAAAAACAGGCTGGAAACTTCAGCCAAGAAAGGGAACAAAAATGCTCAGACTGCATTGGATTTGGCCAATTCCCCTAACAAATTCTTATCTACTGTTCAAATCGGTATAACGCTGATTGGAATTCTAACAGGTATATATAGTGGTGATAAAATAACAACAGATGTTGCAAATTTTATTTTGGGATTTGAAATACTCAAACCTTTTGCAAATACCATCGCTGTATGTTTAGTGGTGGTAATTTTGACTTTCTTCTCCTTAGTTCTAGGAGAGCTTTTGCCCAAGAGAATTGGTTTGAACCACCCGGAATCGATTGCAAAAGCGGTAGCATTTCCTATGAAAATGATTTCGATAATCACGGCACCATTTATTTGGTTGTTGACTCATTCTACAGACTTTTTATTGGATGTTTTACAAATAAAACCCACCGCCGACGGAAAGGTAACCGAAGAAGAAATTAAAGCTATTATTAAAGAAGGAACCGAAGGTGGTGAAGTGCAAGAAATAGAGCAAGATATTGTGGAACGTGTTTTTCACATTGGGGACAGAAAAATTAACTCTTTGATGACCCATAGAAAATCAGTGGTGTTATTGCCGTTGCATTCTAATAAAGATCAAGTCAAGGAATCTATGTTGAAAGAATTACATTCTATTTACCCTGTTTATGGAGAAAATCATGATGATATAGTTGGGGTGGTTAACTTGAAAAGCATTTTTGCCAATATTGATAAAGAACAATTCAATTTGCCCCATATTGTAACCGAAGCCCCTTTTATGATTGAGCAAACTACGGCTTATAAAGCCTTGGAGCAATTCAAAAAAACGGGAATTCATTACGCTTTTGTTTCGGATGAATATGGTGTTTTTCAAGGAATAATTACCTTGAATGACATTCTGGAAGCGCTAGTTGGCAATGCTTCTGATTTCTATAAAGATGATTTTCAATTGATCGAAAGGGAAGACGGAAGTTGGTTGGTAGACGGGCATTATTCGTTACACGATTTCCTGACGTATTTCGAATTGGACGAATTAATCAATGATTATGAAGTGACCACCGTAAGTGGATTAATAATGACCGAACTTTCCCATATACCGAAGCAAGGAGAGAAATTGGTTTGGCATAAATTTGAACTAGAAGTCATTGATATGGATGGCGTGAAGATTGATAAAGTGATGGTGAAAGCCTTGAAAAAGTAAATAAGGTGGCAGTTTGCAGGTTTCAGTCGCAGTTTTGCATTGAAATCTAAAATCTAAAATCTAAAATCTAAAATTAGAATGACAGAAGGGAATTTTGTAGATTACGTAAAAATATATGTTTCTTCCGGAAAAGGAGGGAAGGGATCTACGCATTTGCATAGGGAGAAATTTATTGAAAAGGGTGGTCCAGATGGTGGTGATGGTGGTCGTGGCGGACATGTTTATTTGGTTGGAAATAAAGGGCTTTGGACGTTATTTCACTTGAAATTTGCGCGTCACATTAAAGCGGGTCACGGAGGAGATGGCGGGGGAGATAGAAGCACGGGTGCCGATGGGGATGATAAGTACATTGAAGTGCCACTGGGAACTGTAGTAAAAGATAAAGAAACAGGAGAAACCTTATTCGAAATTACCGAAGAAGGCGAAAAACAAGTGCTTTCTCGCGGAGGAAAAGGAGGCCTGGGCAACTGGCATTTTAGAAGTTCGACAAACCAAACTCCGAGGTATTCGCAACCAGGGTTGCCTGGGGTAGAAATGGACGTTATTTTGGAACTGAAAGTACTAGCCGATGTTGGTTTAGTAGGTTTTCCAAATGCCGGAAAATCAACGTTATTATCGGTTTTGACTTCGGCCAAACCAAAAATTGCGGATTATCCGTTTACCACTCTAAAACCAAATCTCGGAATCGTGGCCTATAGGGACTTTCAATCCTTTGTAATTGCCGATATTCCTGGAATTATTGAAGGCGCTGCCGAAGGAAAAGGATTGGGGCATTATTTCTTGCGTCATATCGAAAGGAATTCAACATTATTGTTTCTGGTACCCGTTGATACGCCGGACATCAAAGCAGAGTATGATATTTTAGTCAATGAATTGACAAAATACAATCCTGAAATGCTGGACAAAGAGCGTTTGTTGGTCATCTCAAAATGTGATATGCTGGATGAGGAACTCAAAGCAGAATTGAAAGTTCAATTAGACAAAGAATTCAAAGACATTCCCTATATGTTTATTTCATCCGTTGCCCAACAAGGTTTAACAGAGTTGAAAGATAAATTATGGAAAATGTTGAATGATTAAAATTTGGCTTTTTATATTTAAAGGGTTCTAGAAATAGAGCCTTTTTTTTATTTAGTGTTATAAGAGTCAAACAAAAACTGCAAGGTTTCATTAATATTGTTGGCTTTCATTTTTGGATACATTATAGTTGAGTTCAACCAGTTTTCTATAATTACCTCAAATTTATCCCCAACTTCATAAACAACAGGAACTCCCATTTTTTTTAATGCAGCGGCATTACATTCTTGCTCATAATGGTTTCTAATAGGGATACTGAGTATTTTTTTTCCAAGATATAAAGCTTCGGCAGGTGTTTCAAAGCCGCCACCAGTAATAATACCGTGACATGTGATTAAACTTTGATTGAACTGTTTTTGATTTACAGGATAATAAGTTATATTCCCTACGGTATGTTTGAATTTCACATCATTCAAAAACCAATGAAACTCCATGCCTGGAAGTTTGTTAAAAGCTTTTTCTAAGCAATCCTTTTGGAAAGAAGGGAGATAAACCGTGATGTGTTTTAAATCTTTTGGCTCTGCCAGAACTATTTCATCTTTGATAATTGGTGGATGGATAAAAGAATCGTATTTTTCGAAATGCAAGCCAATATGTTTTGGTGATGGAGCATAATGTTTGAGAATCATTTCGCCCATAACACTTTTTTTTTCAGGTCTTGGAGTGGCATCCGAAATAAAACTGGCTTGATGCCCAAATTGAACCGAATTTACTTTTTGTAATCTACACGCCAGTGAAGTTATAGAATCAAAGTCATTTATAATCACATCATATTTTTCAAGAGGTAATGATTTGGCGTCCTTATACATTTGAATTGGTTGAATATTCTTGGCAATATCCCAATAGTTCAGTCCTCCACATTTGCTATAGTGCAAACTACAGCCTTTACTCGTAAATTTTATGGGTAAATCTATATTCAGACTAGTGTTGTTACCGCTCAAAAAGTAATCCACAGAACCGAATTTTTGCAGATAAGGATTAAGTTGAATGGCTCTGCTAATGTGTCCGTTACCAGTAGCTTGTATAGCGTAGAATATTTTCATTTTAGAATAAAATTTTGTTTACAATATCATTTTTGATTATGTCTTCTTTATATTCATCTTGCAAATAGTCTGATTTTTTATATTGGTATATTGACCATTTCTCTTTTTTATATTCTAATGCGGTGAGATTTTCAATCCAATCACCACTGTTTAAATACAGGACTTTTCCATGTTCATTCTCCACTTCCTTCATCTGTGGTTTGTGAATATGTCCGCAAACAACATAGCTGTATTTTTTTTCTATAGCGATTTCAGCGGCGGTATTTTCAAAATTGGAAACAAAGGAGACGGCCTTTTTCACACTGTCTTTAATCGTTTTAGAAAAGCTCCTTTTTTCTTTTCCTAAAGCAACCAAAATCCAATTGATTAAACTATTGATCAAAATTAACAAGTCGTATCCTTTTCCACCCAATTTAGCCAGTATTTTTGCATATCCTTTTATCGAAGCATCAAACACATCTCCATGAAAAATCCATGTTTTTTTTCCGTCCAAATCCAAAATTAGTTTGTCGACGAGTTCCAAATTGCCTAAAATAAAATCTGAGTATTTGCGAAGTGCCTCATCGTGATTCCCGGTAATGTAAATTACACGAGTTCCTTGATTTGACATTTTAATAATATGCCTTATAACATTCATGTGTGCTGCGGGAAAATAACTTTTGCTAAAATTCCACATGTCAATAATATCCCCATTTAAAACCAAGGTCTGTGGTTGAATTGATTTTAAATAGTGTAACAATTCTTTGGCATGGCATCCATACGTGCCTAAGTGAATATCACTTAATACTACCAGTGGAATTTTTCTTTTTCGTTTCATTAAGAATTTTTACAAAAATAATTACTGAATGTTACCAGAATGTTTCCTTTTGGTTATTATTTCTTTCTTTAATTGGGGATTTTAAGATTAAATAAATGGGTTTTTTCATTTAAAATTTATTTATTTTTGAAGAATGAAACAACTGATATTCTTCTGTCTCTTATTTCCTTTGCTAATTTTTTCCCAATCTGATTTTGATAGAGGAGAAAAATTATTTCGAGAAGAAAAATTTGAGCAAGCACAGGTTTTATTGGAGCATGTTTTAGTAACTCAACCCTCTAATTTAAAAGCAATAGAATATCTCGGCGATATTGCAGGGCGCAATAAATATTGGGATAAAGCCTTAGGATATTATAAAAAGCTAAAACAACTAAAACCAACGGAGGCTAATTATTATTACAAATATGGCGGAGTACTGGGGATGAAAGCCAAAGAATCTAGTAAAATCCAGGCTCTCGGAATGATTGGTGAAATAAAAGAATCTTTCGAAAAAGCAATAACACTCAATCCAAAACATATCGAAGCACGTTGGGCACTAGTAATGATTTATATACAGTTGCCTGGAATTGTTGGTGGAAGTGAAACGAAAGCGATAAAATATTCGAATGAATTATTAAAACTTTCTCCAGTTGACGGCTATTTATCCAAAGGTCAAATCGAGGAATATTTTAAACGATATATTTTGGCAGAACAACAATATAAAAAGGCAATTGCGGCTGGAAGCACCAAAGTAGGAGGGCAAATGCTTGCTGATTTATATAAAAATAAAATGAATAAATCTGTAAAAAAGAACTAAAAATATGAGAACTCATTTCATAGCCATTGGCGGAAGCGCGATGCACAATTTGGCCTTAGCGCTGCACAACAAAGGATATCAAGTTACGGGAAGTGACGATGCTATTTTTGAACCTTCAAAAACCCGCTTGGACAAAAAAGGAATTTTACCGTCAGCAATGGGTTGGTTTCCTGAAAAAATCACTGCCGATATTGAGGCCATAATTCTCGGAATGCATGCTAAAGCCGATAATCCGGAGTTGTTGAAAGCCCAAGAATTAGGATTGAAAATATACTCTTATCCAGAGTTTTTGTACGAACAGTCCAAAAATAAAACCCGAGTGGTTATTGGTGGTTCCCATGGAAAAACTACCATTACTTCAATGATTTTGCACGTGATGCACTTTCACAATATTGAAGTCGATTATATGGTGGGTGCGCAACTTGAAGGATTTGATACTATGGTACATCTTACGGAAGAAAATGATTTTATCGTGCTTGAAGGGGACGAATATTTGTCTTCGCCCATAGACCGAAGACCAAAATTTCATTTGTATCAGCCGAATATTGCCTTGATTTCCGGAATAGCTTGGGATCACATCAATGTTTTTCCAACCTATGATTTCTATGTGGAACAGTTTGAAATTTTCATCGACAAAATCACTAATGGTGGAATTCTAGTCTATAATGAAGAAGATACTGAAGTAGACCGTGTTGCCGAGGCTGCCACGAACCCAATTCGAAAAATTCCTTATACAACACCGAAATACGAGGTGAAAGATGGCGTTACGCTTCTCGAAACGCCAGAAGGTTTGATGCCAATCGAGGTTTTTGGAGCGCATAATTTGAACAACTTGGCTGGAGCCAAATGGATTTGTCAAAATATGGGTGTGGATGAAGCCGATTTTTATGAAGCTATTGCCAGTTTCAAGGGAGCATCCAAACGTTTGGAAAAAATAGCCGAAGGCAAAACCAAAGTTGCTTACAAAGATTTTGCACATTCCCCAAGTAAAGTGGCCGCCACCACAAAAGCAGTGAAAGAACAATATCCAAATCGGACTTTGATTGCCTGTTTAGAATTACATACCTACAGCAGTTTGAATGCCGAATTTCTAAAAGAATATGAGGGTGCATTAGAATATGCTGATGTTGCCGTAGTTTTCTATTCTCCGGATGCCGTAAAGATTAAGCAACTCGAAGAAGTGACTTATGAACAAATTGCCCAAGCCTTCAATCGAAAAGATTTGATTATTTATACCAATCCTGCAGCTTTTAAAGACTATCTTTTCAATCTCAATTTCGATAATTCTGCATTGTTACTGATGAGTTCCGGTAATTATGGTGGATTAAATTTTGATGAGGTGAAGGAGTTATAGAATAGTTTAGTAATGCAACAAACTGCTCCGCTAAGTCTGCGACTTTGTGGGGGCGTTGCTCAGTCTTTGACTGACATAAAATAATGTGGATTATTTATTTAATGGAGTCGGTTACAAACCGAATATCACTTCCTCAAAGTCGGAGACTTTGCGGAGCTGGAATTTAAAATCTGTAAACTGCAAACTAAACAATGGAACAAAATAATTTTCCGATAACGAATTGGTCTGAAGACGATAAACCTCGTGAAAAGCTAATGCTGAAAGGCAAAAGTGCTTTGAGCGATGCCGAATTGATTGCCATTTTGATTGGATCAGGAAGCCGAAATGAATCGGCGGTAGGTTTGAGCAAAAGGATTTTGGCGAGTGTCGACAACAATTTGAATACTTTTGGGAAATTGACAATCCAACAATTAATGAATTTCAAAGGAATTGGGGAAGCCAAAGCCATTTCGATTATGGCTGCTATGGAATTGGGAAGGCGGAGAAGGTCTGAAGAGGCAATCGAATTGAAGAAAATCACATCCAGTAAAATGATTTTCGAATTGATGCAACCCATTATTGGCGAATTGCCACATGAGGAATTTTGGGTTTTGTATTTAAACAATTCGAATAAAGTGCTTTCTAAATCGCAGTTGGGTAAGGGTGGTATAACTGGAACAGTGGTCGATGTGCGATTGGTTTTTAAAGTGGCTCTCGAAATGGGCGCGACAGGATTGATTTTGTGTCATAACCATCCCTCAGGAACTTTGATTCCTAGTGATGCAGACAAGCAAATTACAAAAAAGCTGAAAGCGGCGGGTCAAAATTTAGATATTACTGTTTTGGATCACGTCATTATTGCCGAAAACGGGTTTTATAGTTTTAATGACGACGGAATTTTTTAAGAAATGAAAACTAGACATACCAATATAACCGATGTCTTTTTTGATTTAGACCATACCCTTTGGGACTTCGAAAAGAACTCTGCTTTGGCATTTGAAACCGTTTTTAAAATGCAGAAGATGTCTGTTAATATGAATGACTTTCTTCAATTTTACGTACCTATAAATCTAAAGTATTGGGAAAGATATAGAAAAGATGAAATTAGCCAAAAAGAACTTCGATTAGGTAGGTTAAAAGAAACATTTGATTTATTGGAATTCCCGATTGAAGACCAATCAATACTTATTTTATCAGAACAATACATTCACTATTTACCAAAATACAATCACTTATTCGAGGGGACGATTGAAATTTTAGAGTATTTGAATCTCAAATATAACTTGCATATTATTACCAATGGTTTCGCTGAAATTCAAGAAAACAAATTGAACAATTCGGATATTACCCATTATTTCAAGACCATTACTAATTCAGAAATGGTAGGGGTGAAAAAACCCAATGCTCTTATTTTTGAATATGCCTTAGGTTTGGCTAAAGCCAAAAAAGAGTCCAGCATCATGATTGGAGATTGTTTGGAGGCTGATGTTCAGGGAGCTTTGGATGCTGGATTAGATGCGATTTTTTTCAATGGGAATAATAAAGTAGTGGCGGAAGATATTAAACAAGTAAATCATTTATTAGAACTTAAAAAATACTTATAAACATGAATAAAATACTTTTATTCCTATCGCTATTTTTGGCAAGCTACTGTTTTTCGCAGTCAGTGAATGATTATAAAGCGGTTATTATTCCATTAAAATATGATTTTCTAAAAAGTGAAAATCAATATAGACTTCAGACCTTGACTAAAGTAAATTTGGTAAAAGCTGGTTTTCAAGCTTTTTATAGCAATGAAACAATCCCTGCCGAATTTAATGAAAGATGTAGCTTGCTATATGTAGATATAAAAAATGAAAAAGCATTTTTAGCAACCAAACTTTTCATCACCTTTAAAGATTGTACGGGTGCCATAATTTTTCAGTCAGAAATTGGTAAAAGCAAAGAAAAAGAATATCAAAAGTCTTATTTCGAAGCTTTAAATAATGCCTTTCAATCAGTTTATGATTTACAGTATAAATATAATCCAGGTTCCAATGGAACTTTAGCATCCAAAACGACAGTAAGTCCCGAAACGATTTCAACGGCAATGGTTTCCGACAAAGTTTTAACAAATACTGCAAATGATGCCAAAGTCAGTGAAGGTAAAACTTCAAATTTGCTTTATGCCCAACCCACGTCTTATGGATATCAATTGATTGATAGCGAACCAAAAGTAGTGATGAAAGTATACAAGACTTCAAATCCAGCGAGTTTTATGGCGACAAAAGGAAGTGTTCAGGGGGTTTTAGTTGCTAAAGATAATCAGTGGTTTTTTGAATATTATCAAAATGACCAGTTCATTTCTGAAATGATAAACGTCAAGTTTTAGTGTTCAGACCTGCCTTTCGGCAGACAGGTTACAGATTAAGAATGTTAACTTCTAGTCTAATTCAATTCTTTGCTTTAGCCATCTGCAGCCTGCCACCTGCTATCTGCTTACTTTATTATAACTTCTAACTCCTAACTTCCAACTCCCGTCTTTTTTCAATATCCGTACTTACTTTTCCAACGGTTTTTTAAAAATTCCCTAGTGTTGTTTTCTCTTGAATTGTCTCCGGGATTGTATAATGCTGTTTCGGAAATAGCGTCCGGTAGAAATTCCTGCTCAGCAAAGTTATTGGCATAATCATGCGAATATTTGTATTCGTCGCCATAACCCAATTCCTTCATTAATTTTGTGGGTGCATTTCTTAGATGATTGGGAACGGGCAAATCACCAGTTTGTTTTACCAATTGTTGCGCATTTCCAATAGCCAAATAGGAAGCATTACTTTTGGGTGAAGTCGCTAGGTAGATAGCACATTGGCTCAATATAATTCTGCTTTCGGGATAACCAATGGTGGCAACTGCCTGAAAAGTGTTGTTCGCCATGATAAAAGCGGTTGGATTTGCATTCCCAATATCTTCGCTGGATAAAATCAGCATTCTTCTGGCAATGAATTTAACGTCTTCACCACCTTCAATCATCCGGGCAAGCCAATATACAGCACCGTTTGGATCACTGCCTCGAATTGATTTTATAAATGCTGAAACAATGTCATAATGTTGTTCGCCACTTTTGTCATACAGAACGGTGTTTTGTTGTACGAGTTCAAAAACCCGGTCGTTGGTGATTGAAATTTCGTTCTCCTCCGAAGCGTTTACGACGAGTTCAAAAATATTTAATAGTTTGCGTCCATCACCACCCGAAAGTCTTAATAAGGCTTCTGTTTCGGTTAAATTGATTTTTTTTGTTGCCAAAAAGGCATCTGTCTTAATGGCGCGATGCAACAATGTCTCCAAATCATTTTTGGTAAATGCATTCAAAACATACACTTGGCAACGGGATAATAAAGCAGGAATAACTTCAAAACTCGGGTTTTCTGTCGTGGCACCAATCAAGGTTATCCAACCTTTTTCAACAGCTGCCAACAAGGAATCTTGTTGTGATTTGCTGAAACGATGAATTTCGTCAATAAATAGAATCGGATTTTTTGATGTGAAAAGTCCGCCACTTTGCTTGGCTTTTTCTATGACGTCACGAATGTCCTTAACGCCGGAATTAATAGCACTCAAAATATAAAACGGACGCTTCGATTCTTGGGCGATGATTTGTGCCAAAGTCGTTTTTCCCGTTCCTGGAGGTCCCCAGAAAATCAAAGATGGAATGATTCCTTTTGCTATTTGTTGTGTCAATGAGCCATTTGGTCCAACCAAGTGCGATTGACTGATGTAATCCGCCAGTTTTTGAGGACGTATGCGTTCTGCCAGTGGTGCTTCCAAGGTAATTTTAGATTTTAGATTTGACGAATCACAAATTTATGATATTGCAGTTAAAAATGGTATGATATTCTTGCAAACTTATTCAGTCTATTTTCTATTCTCTTGTTCCTATATATGACAAAATAGCACTAAATTCCTTTTGGATAAGTTTTTGAATTGTATTTTCTGAACTAGAACCTAAAACCCAATACCTAAAACCCAAAATGAACGACAATCATTTCAAGTATTCCAATTCAGTAATAGGATTGCCCCTTTTTTTTGTGTGGTTCTTGTGGTTTATATGTTGGATAGAAATCAAATTTGATTTTGATTTCATCGAAAATGGAATTTTTCCCAGAACGGTTAATGGTTTTCAAGGCGTTATTTTCAGTCCTTTTATTCATGCTGACATTGAACATTTATATAACAATTCAATTCCGCTTTTGGTTTTGTTAGCTGCCTTGCGCTATTTTTATGCCAAACAATCAATACCTGTTATTGGTTATGGAATTTTGCTTTCAGGATTGATTACTTGGGTAATTGGCAGGGATAGTTACCATATTGGCGCTAGCGGTTTGATCTATGTTTTAGTTAGCTTTATCTTTTTCAAGGGAATACAAACTAAATATTATCGATTGGTTGCTTTATCCCTAGCTGTCGTTATTGTTTATGGAGGTATGGTTTGGTATATTTTTCCAAAGGTGGAGGACACTATTTCTTGGGAAGGTCATTTGGCGGGATTGATTACCGGATTCGTACTTTCTTTAATTTACAAAACCCCCGAATTTAAGAAAATTATCAAATACGACTGGGAACACCCTGACTTTAACCCACAGGAGGACAGGTTTATGCAACGATTTGATGAAAATGGTAATTTTGTTAATCTCCCTGTGGTTGAGATTGAAGAAGAAAACCCAACTTATTTTAATTCAAATTCTCAAGTGAGTTATACAATTATCAATAAAAAAAATGAATCAAAACCGGAGCTTTGATTCATTTTATATATTTTTGAAATCTACAATCTAAGATCTGCAATCTAACTTCTCTGTCTCACCGCTTCATATAAAAAAGCACCGCAAGCCACGGAAACGTTCAGCGAACCAATGGTGCCAAACATAGGTAATTTTGCTTTTTCATCCACAATTTTAAGAACTGATGGATTGATTCCTCTGTCTTCTGAACCCATAATTATGGCAACTGCCTCTTTTAAATCAATGTCATAGATGTTATGATCTGTTTTTTCAGTAGCCGCCACTGTTTTTATTCCTGAACCTTGTAGGTAGAATATGGCGTCTTTAATGTGTTCCACTTTACAAATCGGAACATTAAACACAGCTCCTGCCGATGTTTTAACGGTGTCACCGTTTACGGGAGCCGAACCTGCTTTTTGTACAATAATTCCGTTAACACCCGTGCATTCTGCCGTTCGTATTATGGCGCCAAAATTACGCGCATCCGAAATTTGATCCAGAATCAAAAATAAAGGTATTTTTCCAGATTGAACGGTTGCCTCCACTAGATGTTCCAGATCAATAAAACCTATTGGAGAAATCGAAGCTACCGCACCTTGATGGTTGTTTGGTGTTAATCGATTTAGTTTTTCTACAGGAACATAGGAAAAATTTACGTTGGCACGTTTCATGACTTTCATCAAGTCTTTCATTAACTCGCCCGATATTTCTTTTTGAATGAATACTTTATCGACTGCCGCACCTGATTGAATAGCTTCTATAATTGCTCGTATTCCAAAAATTAAATGCTCTTTTTCCATGGTGCAAAGATATAAAAAAAAACCGCTCTATTTCGGAGCGGTTTCTTAATGTTCTAAGAGATTCTATTTTAGTAAGATGGTTGCGTAAAGTCCTAGAATCATAATAACCAATGTAACAAAAAAAGCAAAGAACCATTTTATCATGTCGGTTTTGGTTTCTTTTATTTGAATTTCCATTTTTTGCATATCGGTCCTTAGTTGCATTTCCATTTTTTGCAAATCAGATTGCAATTCGCTTTTGTATTGAGTATTGATTCGTGTAGTATTGTTTTCAATACTTCCATACAAAATCTCTGTAAAAATTTTAGCTCTATTGTCGTCGAGTTTCAACTCTTTTCTAAAAAAATCATAAAGTTTTATTTCGGTAGTACTCATTTTGTTTTGTCTTAATGAAACTAATTATATATCAAAGATATAAAACTTATACATTAGTTAATACTTTTTTCGATTCTAATAATTTAGGCCTATTTCTTTTTTCATGATAATTATTTTTTAACAACTTGTATTACTTCAATTATTGCTCTTATTTCCGATTTTCCGACTTTTCTTTTTCTTAAAAAACTGGATAAATATGGAATCAGATTCCATATTTATCCAGTTTTTTGAAGTCTAAGTCCATTTATTCGAAAGAAATTTCTTTTTGAATGAATACTTTGTCAGCCCTGCTACTGCTTGTATAGCCTCAATAATGGCTCGTATTCCAAATATAAGATGTTCTTTTTCCATGTGGGCAAAGGTATAAAAAAACCACCCGTAAATTTGGGTGGTTTTAGAATTTAAAAGGCTTTATTTTTTAGAATTTATCCCAGAAAATTTTAGTTTTCAATTTATCAGAACCAATAGCATTAGCTGCACTAGAATAATTAGTATTGTTAAGTGTTTGTTCTAAAACAGGGTAAGTAAATCTTTTTGGAATTTCTCCTTCAGCAACACTAGTAGCATTTGATGGAGCAATTAACGTTGGAAAGTCAAGTCTTCTCCATGATGTCCAGGCTTCAAAACCTCTATTGTAATATCCTATCCAAGCTTGATTTCCAATTTTTTGTTTCCAATTACCAGGTGCTGTTGTATAATCAACTAAGGGTTGTGCTAAATAATCTATAGCTTCAGTTTCAGTCCCCCCCCAATATAAAATAGACGCGGTAATTGCTTTATTATAATGAATTGAAGCTAGTCCACCAACATTATATCCTCTTTCAGCAGCCTCTGCAATATAAAATTCAACTTCTGTGTAATCTAAGATAATGCCTTCCAAAGTTGGGTCTAATAATCTTGTGTATGGTCCTGGGCCGGCTGGATCTCCAGGAGATGAATAATTTTCAAAGTCTCCGCCAGCTGCATATGGGCAACCAACATAAGACCCCTCAATATCTACATAATAAAGAGGGCGCCTTGGATCACTTAAGTCATTCATTTTATTTACTAATGGTTCTGCGGCAACAAAATCATATCTTTCACTAGAAACTAAATCTTCATATAAAGGATTCGTATTTGGTTGAACAGATAGATACGTTAAAGAAGCATTATCATTGTTTGATTCAAAAACTCCATCAGCCACAGCATCTTCAGCTTTTTCTTTGGAAACTGCAGCCATTGATGGTTCATCTGCAACAGTTATAGCCATTCTTAATTTTAGAGAATTTGCAAATTTATACCAACTTGATACATCACCTTGATAAACAAAATCTGCTTCACCAAAGCTATCATAACTTGCATCAATCTTATTGATTGCTATATCAAGTCTAATAAACAAGTCGGAATATATTGATTTTGCATCATCATAAACTGGACTTGGACTTTCCAAAGGGTTTAAACTTTTGCTATAAGGAATATTTCCATATGTATCTACCAATACGCTGTAAGTATAGATATTTAATAATTCAATTATTGCTAATTTATTATTTTTAATTCTTACTTCTTTTTCAGTAACCGTAGATTCTGCTGAGGTGATATCATAGGATTCTTTTAAATCTCTTAAAACATCTCTATATAGAGTCCTCCATATTCTGTCTGGAATATTTCTTTGCAGTATATCGTATTTTGACTCATCTAAATATGTAGTTTCAGTCCAATGTTGTACAAATAATCTAAAAACGTTATTATTAACATTAGTGCTCACCATTTGGTTGAAAAGATTTTTTTCGGCATTACCAAACAATGAAGCCGCAGGAACATTAGTTGGGTTTTTGGTGTCTGTATTTAAATCGGTAAGGCCGTCATTATTACAAGAAAATGTAACAGATAATATACCTATTAAAATTATTATTTTTTTCATGATTTTTTCTGTTAAAATTTAACTTTTAAATTGAAAGCATAAGTTTTTGTTGTTGGAAGGGGTCCTGATTGAAATCCTTGAATATTTCCCGAACTTAATCCTGATTCAGGGTCAGCATCCGGTAAATTTTTGTTTATTATCCACAAGTTTGTTCCGGAAAAGCCAAAGTATACATCTTGAAAATTGTTTCCTATGAAACTTTTAGGTAAAGTATATCCAAGAGTAACTTCACGGAGCTTTACATACGATGCGTCATAAACATAGTCTTTACTTGCAGATCCTAAATAACCAAATGAACCATCTAATCCTGTGCTTGTATCCAATCTTATTTCGTTTGTAGTACCATCAGGTAAAACACCAGGTAAAATTATGCCACCGCCATTTTCAATTGTGTTCCTTATTGGATTACCCAAATCATTAATTCCTACAGTATTTGTGTGCAACCCAGTGCCGTCTCCATACCATTTATCCAATGAAAAAACATTGCCTCCTTTTTGAACATCAATTAAAAAACTAAAATTTATATTTTTATATGTAAATTTATTGTTTAATCCTCCATTCCAGTCTGGTATATAGCTACCTAAGTTATTGTTATTAGTTGAAGATATTTTATACTTTCCAGTATCAGGATCAACAACTCTTTTTCCGTTTAAATATATATAATCGGTGCCCTTAATTACTCCATAAGGTTCTCCTACACTTGCATTTATTGATACAGTACCTGACATATTCCCAAGCTGATAATTATCTATACCTGGAGTTAGCTCAATAACTTTATTTTTGTTTTTTGCCCAGTTAGCGGTAATTTCCCAACTAAAATTATTCGTCTTGAAAGGAATTAAATTTACAGTTGCTTCAATACCTTTGTTTTCAATATTACCAACATTTTTGTATATTTTAGTATAACCTGTTGATTCTGAAATTGGTAGGTCTACAATTTGATTGATGGTATTTGTTTTATACCATGTTACTTCAAAACCTGCTCTCTTTTTTAATAGTTGCATCTCTATACCAAATTCTAAACTTTTTGTTTTTTCGGGTTTTAAATCTGGGTTGTATTTTGTACTAGATACTGAAAATAGAGGAGAAGTAAAAGGAGAGGGTTTGCTGTAGGTATCAACAAGTCTTGCAAATGGTGCGTCATTACCTACTTCTGCATATCCAACTCTTAATTTTCCTAATGTCAACCAATCTAATTTTGCTAATTTAGAAAAAACAAAACTAGATGACACTGATGGATAAAAATAACCATTTTTTCCAATAGGCAAAGTTGAAGAATAATCTTTTCTTGCTGTTGCATCTAAAAACAAATAGTCATCATATCCTAGTGAAGTGCTAATATAATATCCATTTACTCCAATTTTGCTTTCTGCTTCTATTGGATTCTCTACAGTGTTTACAGAATTTGTTATTGCAAAAAGTTTAGGGACATATAATCCGCCTGAAGTAGAAGTCAAAAGGGAATTTATATTTTGTCTGCGAACATTAACACCCGCTACACCTTTAAGGTTTAATTTTTCAGTTAAATTACGATTGAAATTTAGTGTTAGGTCATAATTAAATTCAGAAAAATTTCTAATATATTTTTGATAACCAGAAGATTCATTAGACAAAGCAATTCCGAATGCGTTACCACCATAAGATCCATTTGCTAATCTTTCTTCTTGAATTTCAGCATAGGTGTCAACTGAAACTGTTCCAGTAATATCGAGCCATTTAGCTGCTTTGTAATTTAAACTTGTATTTCCCAAAAATCTATTTCTGCTATCGTTTTCGTAGCTTTCGTATCTTTCGAAATATGGGTTGTTCCAATATGCAGGTGCTAAATTGTTAGGTCTGTTAGCGTTCCATGTATAATTCTTTTTTGTTAAAAAATAAATATCTTTTAATTCTTGAATATCAACGTTAGTGGCCCACCATTGTCTGAAATTTGCAACGATATTTCCACTATAACCCGTTCCGTTTCTTCCTAATGTCTTTGTGTTAATATAGTTTCCCATAAAATTTGCAGTAATCTTATCACTTAGTTTATAGCTTGCATTTCCTATGAATGAGTTTTTATCTTGTTTGCTATTTGGCAATAAACCAGTAGCTGATAAGTTGGTGTAAGATAATGAAAAAGTTCCTTTATCAGTTCCTCCATTAATACTAAGCGTATTAGATGTAGATACTGGATTTTCGAAAAATGTTATTGGCCCGTTTTTTGCTTGAACCCAAGGAGTGGCTTTTTGATAGTTTGGAGATTCAGGAATGAATGAATTCCATTGATATACTAACTTGTTTGGATCATAAATAGGTCCATATGAAGCGTCATCACTAGTTCTTACAGAAGTGTCATTTACATTGTCGCCATTTATATCATAATTTGTTCTGTATCTTTCTCCAAAATATCCTTCGCCATATTGACTTTGGTATTGCGTAAATGTAGATTTATCTACAGTTCCAATACTTACCCCAGAATCATATGTGATTCCAAGTCCTTTTTGACCCTCTTTTCCTTTTTTAGTTGTAATCATAATTGCTCCATTAGCCGCTCTAGATCCATATAATGCAGTTGCTGCAGCTCCTTTCAAAACATTGATAGATTCAATATCTGAAGGATTGATATCTGAGGCAGCATTTCCATAATCATAGCCAAAACTTCCGGTTAATTGATAACTTCCATTTGTATTAGAGTTATTTACTGGAATCCCATCAATAACAAATAAAGCTTGATTGTTACCGTTGATGGACTTGTTACCACGAATCACTACGTTAGTAGATCCTCCAAGATTGTTGTTTGTTTTAACTTGTAGTCCCGCAATTTTTCCAGAAAGACTGTTTACAAAGTTAGTATTCGGGACTTTGTTTGTTTCATTCCCATCTACCTTTTGAGTTGCGTAACCCAAAGATTTTTTTTCTCTGGAAATCCCTAATGCTGTGACAACGACACTTTCCAATTCCACGGCAGTATTTTCCAATTTTACATTGACTTTAGAAGAACTTGCTGTAACTTCTTGGGTTTTCATCCCAATAAAGCTAAAAATCAAGATCTGGTTTGATGATGCTTTGATGGAATATTTTCCGTCAAAATCAGTTTGCGTCCCGGATTTAGTCCCTTTCACCAACACACTCACGCCTGGTAGAGGCATTCCTGCATTATCTGAAACAACACCCGAAACGGCTCTCTCTTGCGCAAAAGTAATTTGCGCCACAAGTACTATTAATAGTACTAAGAATCCATTAAACTTTAGTCTCATTTTTTTTATATTTTGAATTAGTGTTTCAAATTTCTTAAAAATTTGTTAACTTTCCTAATAAAAAATCGGTTTTTTTTGCATACATACATTTTATTTTCATCAGATAGGTTATAATTCGTTTTTCCTCTGTTTTATATGTCAAGTCATCAAAACGTAACACCATAATTTATATGAATAATAGTGTTGTAGAATTTTATCTCTTGATTGTTAAAACTTCCATTTGCGAAAGCTAATTTTAGCAGTCCGTTTTTTGTATTTAGACCAATTCCCAATCCTAGTCCTATCAAATTTCCCTTGTTTTTTGCGCTGTCATCTTGGGAGTAGCCATAATCCGTAATGGAATGAATGTATAAGCTTGGAGAAACCACATATCTATATTCTGTTTGTATGGCTGTCAAGAAATTGGCTTGTAAACTATTTTCTGCAAATCCGCGGATGGAATTGCTTCCTCCAAAGCGAAATAATTCATTTATGATATAGGAGTCACTTTTTAAAAAATAAGTTTGATAATTTATGTTAATACAGTTTTTTTGATTCAAATAAAAGTTATTCATAGCGTTTAGCTTTATGTAAAACTGTTTGTTAGTTCCAAATGTTTCGGGTGAATCATTAGTTATTCTTTTTCCAAATCCCGTTGAAATGAAAATACTTGATTTTTCAGGAAAATTTGAATTTGTATTATCTAATTTAGAATACTCTAAATTAGAGGTCAAGTAGGAATTGGTATAGTCGCTTAACGTTTTGTTATTTTTGTTTTGGATATCACTGGATTCAGTCGCTTGATAGCCTAAATAAATCCGGGTATTATAATCTATAAAATAACCTAAATCTATTGCTGTTTTTGTGTTTTGGAAGGTGCTGTCTTGCTTGAAAATGTGAATTTGAGATTTTAAACTTAATGGGCTTTTAAATAAATAGGGCAATTCGATCCCGGTCATAAATGTTTTTTGATCATTGCCGTCGCTTTTCCAATACAATGAAAATTGCTCACCTACTCTCAAAGTGTTTTCTAGGGTCACGTCTAAATAGCCGTTCAGCTTAATTTTGTTGTTTTCATTATTGGTAAAACCAATAAAGCCATCGAAAGTATTCGATTTTCTTTTGTCTAAATACACATACACTTTGGTAGTGTCTTTTGTGAATAAAATTTCCGGGTATTTTACTTGACTGACAAACCTGAATTTTTCAAAATCATCGTGAATCCGGCGCACAACATCCTGATTAAAAGTATTGTTATGGTATTTTCGATTGATTTGCGTCAAATGACCCTTCGGGAAACTATTTTTTTTATCTCCTTCTGCATGTTGTACTACAATTGAATTTAATTGTCTTTGTCGACCTGATTCAAATTGCAAATCGGCGTAAAGTGATTTTTTTTTCTTTTGGATAGTGCTCAATTTCAATTTTGCCAATGCAAAGCCTTTTTGTTCTAATTTAAGTAGCGTTTGATTCAGAAATGATTCTATTTCGTTATAAGGAAGAATGATACTGTCTTTTGTTTTATCCAATGAAATCAAATCTATTAGGATGGGATTGCTACCTATATATATATGTATGGAATTTATCTTTTCGCTCAAATGAAATTTTGCAATGTAACTAGAGTCATTTTCTTTAGCGTTTTCCAACATTTGATTTTCGAGATAGCCCATTTTTGATAGTTTTTCGGTCGCTATGGTCAGCTCGTCAACTATGGATTTTAAATTTTTATGATTCGTATTGTAATTTAGGGAATCAAGGGTTTTAGTTTCAGATTCGGAACTTCCAATCAGTTTCAATTGAAAATTTTGGGCAGATGAATGCATGCCAAAGGTTAAAAACAATATAAAAAGCGCGAAAGGTTTCAAATGAATCTAATGTTTTAATAAAAGTAATGCAAAAAACTAATGTTTGTTGCGCAATAACATAGTTAAATTAATGTAACGAATTAGCCATAAAAGTATTGTTTTATTTTTAAAAATCAGGGCTGCAATGCGTATTCGGTATCTCGTTAGAAAACAAATAATTACTTCTTGCGAAAATTAATTAATTATGATTTGTTTAGTAAAAAATATTTTATACATTTGCAACCCCGTAAAAAGCGGGAAATTTAATATATAAGAAATTTTTAGTATTAATTATGCCAACAATTCAACAATTAGTAAGAACAGGAAGAACTCAGATAACTAAGAAGAGTAAATCGGTTGCTTTAGATTCTTGTCCTCAAAGAAGAGGGGTTTGTACGCGTGTTTACACTACCACACCAAAAAAACCAAACTCAGCCATGCGAAAAGTAGCGCGTGTACGTTTGACTAATGGTAATGAGGTAAATGCCTATATCCCTGGTGAAGGACACAATCTACAAGAGCACTCGATAGTATTAGTTAGGGGTGGAAGGGTTAAAGATTTACCAGGAGTTAGATACCACATCGTTCGTGGTGCGCTTGATACATCAGGTGTAGCGGGAAGAACGCAAAGAAGATCTAAATATGGTGCTAAACGCCCAAAAGAAGCAAAAAAGTAATTTAAAAGCAGTTAGCTGTTAGCCAAAAGCTATAAGCTAAAAGCCAAAAAAGAAAAACATGAGAAAAAGAGCGGCAAAGAAAAGACCACTTTTACCAGATCCAAGGTTTAACGACCAATTGGTGACACGTTTTGTAAACAACTTAATGTGGGACGGTAAGAAATCAACAGCTTTTAAAGTTTTTTATGATGCAATTGACATTATAGAAACTAAAAAGCAAGATGCAGAAAAACCATCATTAGAAATTTGGAAAGATGCTTTAACTAACGTTATGCCTCACGTAGAAGTACGTAGTCGTAGAGTGGGTGGAGCTACATTTCAAATTCCAATGCAGATCAGACCAGACAGAAAAATTTCTATGGCAATGAAGTGGTTGATACTTTATTCCAGAAGAAGAAATGAGAAATCTATGGCTCAAAGACTAGCGTCAGAATGTTTAGCTGCGGCTAAAGAAGAAGGCGCTGCAGTTAAAAAGAGAATGGATACTCACAAAATGGCTGAAGCAAATAAAGCATTCTCACATTTTAGATTTTAATTAAGAAGAAATGGCTAGAGATCTTAAATATACAAGAAATATAGGAATTGCTGCTCACATTGATGCTGGTAAAACAACAACAACTGAGCGTATATTATTCTATACTGGAAAATCACACAAAATTGGTGAAGTACATGATGGTGCTGCAACAATGGACTGGATGGCACAAGAGCAAGAAAGAGGTATTACTATTACATCTGCTGCAACAACTTGTGAATGGAATTTCCCAACAACTCAAGGTAAATTATTACCTGAAAGTTTACCCTATCACTTTAATATTATTGATACCCCAGGACACGTTGATTTTACTGTTGAGGTAAATCGTTCATTGCGTGTACTTGATGGGTTGGTTTTCTTATTTAGTGCTGTTGATGGTGTAGAGCCACAATCAGAAACGAACTGGAGACTAGCGGATCAATACAGAGTGCCTAGAATTGGTTTCGTTAACAAAATGGACCGTCAAGGGTCTAACTTTTTGATGGTTTGTCAACAAGTTAGAGATATGCTAAAATCAAATGCAGTTGCAATTACTTTACCAATTGGTGAAGAAAATGATTTCAAAGGCGTGGTTGATTTAGTAAAAAATCAAGCTATTGTTTGGGATGATGCTGGTATGGGAGCTACTTACGAGGTGGTGCCAATTCCTGAAGATATGCTTGCAGAAGTAAAAGAATATAGATCTATCCTAATCGAAGCTGTTGCTGATTATGATGAAAATCTATTAGAAAAATTTATGGAAGATGAAGAATCTATCACGGAAGAAGAAATCAACATCGCGTTGAGAGCTGCTGTAATGGATATGGCTATCATTCCTATGATTGCTGGTTCTTCATTCAAAAACAAAGGAGTTCAATTCATGTTAGATGCAGTATGTAAATACTTGCCATCTCCAATGGATAAAGCGGGTATCGAAGGAATTCACCCCGATGATGCCGAATTGTTGGAAGAAGATCAAACTAAAATCTTGCGTAAGCCAGATGTTAAAGAGCCATTTGCTGCTTTAGCATTTAAAATTGCAACTGACCCATTCGTAGGTCGTTTAGCTTTCTTCCGTGCTTATTCAGGACGTTTAGATGCGGGTTCTTATGTTTTGAACACGCGTTCAGGAAACAAAGAAAGAATTTCTCGTATCTACCAAATGCATGCCAACAAACAAAATCCAATCGAATATATCGAAGCGGGTGATATTGGAGCAGCTGTTGGTTTTAAAGATATCAAAACTGGGGACACATTGTGTGATGAAAAGAATCCAATTATTTTGGAGTCAATGAAATTTCCTGCGCCGGTAATTGGTATTGCAATTGAGCCAAAAACAAAAGCTGACGTTGACAAAATGGGTATGGCTTTGGCAAAATTAGCTGAAGAAGATCCAACGTTTACGGTTCGTACAGATGAAGCTTCAGGGCAAACCATTATCTCAGGAATGGGAGAATTACACTTAGACATCCTTGTAGATAGAATGCGTCGTGAATTTAAAGTTGAAGTGAACCAAGGGGAGCCTCAAGTTGAATATAAAGAAGCATTTACAAGATCAGCTCAACATAGAGAAACATATAAAAAACAATCAGGGGGTCGTGGTAAATTCGGTGATATCGTATTTGTATTAGAGCCTGCTGATGAAGTTGATGGAAAAACTCCAGTTGGATTACAGTTTGTTAATTCAGTAAAAGGAGGAAACGTGCCAAAAGAGTATATACCATCAGTAGAAAAAGGTTTCCGTGAAGCTATGAAAACTGGTCCTTTAGCAGGATATCAAGTAGATAGTTTGAAAGTAACTTTATTGGATGGATCTTTTCATCCTGTCGATTCTGATGCTCTTTCTTTTGAATTAGCGGCAAGAATGGGTTACAGAGAAGTAGCTAAAGCTGCTGGAGCAATTATTTTGGAGCCTATCATGAAAATGGAAGTGATTACACCTGAAGAAAACATGGGAGATATCGTAGGTGATATTAACCGTCGTAGAGGTCAAGTGAATGACATGGGTGACAGAGCTGGTGCAAAAACCATCAAAGCAGATGTGCCATTATCAGAAATGTTTGGTTATGTAACGACATTAAGAACACTTTCTTCTGGTCGTGCAACATCTACAATGGAATTTTCACACTACGCAGAAACACCTTCCAATATTTCGGAAGCAGTTATCAAAAAAGCAAAAGGAAACGCATAATCTTCAAGAAAATGAGTCAAAAAATCAGAATAAAATTAAAATCTTACGATCACATGTTGGTAGACAAGTCTGCTGAAAAGATTGTAAAAACCGTAAAAAGCACTGGGGCAGTAGTAACAGGACCAATTCCATTACCAACCCACAAAAAACTTTTTACCGTTCTACGTTCTCCACACGTTAACAAAAAAGCGAGAGAGCAATTTGAAGTAATGTCATACAAGAGATTAATTGACATTTACTCCTCTTCATCAAAAACCATTGATGCTCTAATGAAATTAGAGTTGCCAAGCGGTGTTGAAGTAGAAATCAAAGTATAGGTATATTGTATTTAATTGTATGATGTAAATTGTATTAGGAAACTTCTTAATACAATTTGCTTTGTATGATATGCAATTTTTTAATAATTAATAAATAATAATTATGTCTGGGTTAATTGGTAGAAAAATCGGCATGACCAGTATTTTCGACGAGAACGGGAAAAACATCCCTTGTACCGTAATCGAAGCTGGACCATGTGTTGTTACCCAAGTCAGAACCAAAGGTGTTGACGGGTACGAAGCGTTGCAGCTAGGTTTCGATGACAAAAACGAGAAACATTCCACAAAAGCGGCCGTTGGTCACTTTGCGAAAGCAGGAACTGTAGCTAAGAAAAAAGTCGTTGAATTCCAAGATTTTGCAACAGAACAGAAATTAGGAGACGTTATTAACGTTTCGATTTTTGAAGAAGGAGAGTTTGTAGATGTACAAGGTGTATCTAAAGGTAAAGGTTTTCAAGGGGTTGTTAAACGTCACGGTTTTGGTGGTGTTGGACAAGCAACTCACGGTCAACACAACCGTTTAAGAGCGCCAGGTTCTGTAGGAGCTTCTTCTTATCCATCTAGAGTATTCAAAGGAATGCGTATGGCTGGAAGAATGGGAGGAGACAATGTAAAAGTTCAAAACCTTAGAGTTTTAAAAGTAGTGGCTGAAAAGAACCTACTTGTTATTAAGGGATGTATTCCTGGATGTAACAACTCTTATGTAATCATTCAGAAGTAATGGAAGCAAAAGTATTAGATTTCAACGGAAAAGATACTGGAAGAAAAGTGCAACTTTCTGATTCAGTATTCGGTATAGAGCCAAACAATCACGCAGTATACCTTGATGTAAAGCAATATCTTGCTAATCAAAGACAAGGAACGCACAAAGCAAAAGAAAGAGCTGAAGTAGCGGGAAGTACACGTAAGATCAAAAAACAAAAAGGAACTGGTACTGCTCGTGCGGGTAGTGCAAAGAATCCATTGTTTAAAGGTGGTGGAACAGTTTTCGGACCAAGACCAAGAAGTTATTCATTCAAATTGAATAAAAGCTTGAAACGACTAGCAAGAAAATCTGCCTTCTCAATTAAAGCAAAAGAAGCAAACATAATTATTCTTGAAGACTTCAATTTTGAAACACCAAACACTAAGAATTTCATCAATGTATTGAAGTCATTAGGGTTGGAAAATAAAAAATCTTTATTTGTGTTGGGCGATTCGAATAAAAATGTATATTTGTCGTCACGCAATTTAAAGGCATCTAAGGTGATAAGTAGCTCAGAATTAAGTACTTACGACATTCTAAACACTAATAGTTTAGTGCTTTTAGAAGGTTCTTTAGAGGTAATTGAAGAAAATTTAAGCAAATAATAGGATATGAGCATCATAATTAAACCTATAGTAACAGAAAAAGTAACCAAAGAAAGTGAAGTTTTAAACCGCTTCGGATTCGTTGTTGACAAAAAAGCAAACAAAGTGCAAATTAAGAAAGCTGTTGAAGCTGCTTATGGAGTAACTATTTTGAGTGTCAACACGATGAACGTAAGACCGGATAGAACTACAAAATACACTAAAAGTGGACTTATCAGTGGAAAGACAAATGCAATCAAAAAAGCAATTGTACAAGTACAAGAAGGAGAAACAATTGATTTTTACAACAATATCTAAGATAGAAAAATGTCAGTAAGAAAATTAAAACCTATTACCCCAGGTCAGCGATTTAGAGTTGTGAATGGTTATGACGCCATTACAACTGATAAGCCGGAACGCTCTTTGATAGCGCCGATAAAAAACTCTGGAGGTAGAAATAGTCAAGGAAAGATGACCATGCGTTATACGGGTGGTGGTCACAAGCAGAGATATCGTGTTATTGATTTCAAACGTACAAAAGAAGGAATTCCAGCTACAGTGAAATCAATCGAATACGATCCAAATCGTACTGCGTTTATCGCTTTATTAGCTTATGCTGATGGTGAGAAAACATACATTATTGCTCAAAACGGATTGAAAGTGGGTCAGAAATTAGTTTCGGGTCCAGAATCTCAACCTGAAATTGGTAATACTTTACCTTTAAGTAGAGTTCCACTTGGAACTGTAATTTCTTGTATCGAATTGAGACCAGGACAAGGAGCTGTAATCGCTCGTTCTGCTGGAACATTCGCTCAGTTAATGGCAAGAGATGGAAAATATGCAACAATCAAAATGCCTTCTGGAGAAACAAGATTAATCTTGTTGACTTGTTCGGCTACAATTGGGGCGGTTTCTAATTCAGACCACCAATTAGTTGTATCTGGTAAAGCAGGTAGAACAAGATGGTTGGGTAGAAGACCTAGAACAAGACCTGTTGCGATGAACCCTGTCGATCACCCAATGGGTGGTGGTGAAGGACGTTCTTCTGGTGGACATCCACGATCTAGAAACGGTATACCTGCTAAAGGTTATAGAACACGTTCTAAGAAAAACCCGAGTAACAAGTATATTGTAGAACGTAGAAAGAAATAATAAGATATGGCACGTTCATTAAAAAAAGGACCTTTCGTTCATTATAAGTTAGACAAGAAAGTTCAAGAAAACATTGCAGGTGGTAATAAAGGAGTAGTAAAGACTTGGTCTAGGGCTTCCATGATTACTCCGGACTTTGTTGGACAAACAATCGCAGTTCATAACGGTCGTCAATTTGTACCAGTTTACGTAACAGAAAACATGGTAGGTCACAAATTAGGAGAGTTTTCACCAACAAGATCATTTAGAGGTCACGCTGGAGCAAAAAATAAAGGTAAAAAATAAGAAGCAATGGGAGTTCGTAAAAGAGAAACAGCAGACGCAAGAAAAGAGGCTAATAAGTCTTTGGCCTTCGCAAAGTTAAATAACTGCCCTACTTCACCTAGAAAAATGCGCTTAGTAGCAGATCTAGTAAGAGGTCAGAAGGTAGAGAGAGCACTAAATATTTTAAGATTTAGTTCTAAAGAAGCTTCAAGAAAATTAGAAAAATTGGTTTTATCTGTAATTGCCAATTGGCAAGCAAAAAACCCTGACGCTAATATGGAAGAAGCAGGCTTATTTGTAAAAGAGATTAGAGTAGATGGTGGAATGATGTTGAAAAGACTTCGTCCAGCTCCACAAGGTCGCGCACACAGAATCAGAAAACGTTCAAACCACGTAACAATCGTGTTAGGAGCTATTAATAACACACAAAGCAATTAATAAAGATGGGACAAAAGACAAATCCAATTGGAAATAGACTTGGTATCATCAGAGGATGGGACTCTAACTGGTATGGTGGAAATGATTACGGTGATAAACTTGCCGAAGATTTCAAAATCAGAAAGTATATCCATGCTCGTTTATCAAAAGCTAGTGTATCAAAAGTAATCATCGAGAGAACTTTGAAACTTGTAACCGTTACTATCACTACTGCTAGACCTGGTATTATTATCGGAAAAGGTGGCCAAGAGGTAGACAAGTTGAAAGAAGAACTTAAGAAAGTTACTGACAAAGAGGTTCAAATCAACATCTTTGAAATAAAAAGACCTGAACTTGACGCGTATCTAGTTGCTACAAGCATCTGTCGTCAAATCGAAAGCCGTATTTCTTACAGACGTGCAATCAAAATGGCTATTGCTGCCTCTATGCGTATGAACGCAGAAGGTATCAAAGTTTTGATTTCTGGTCGTTTGAATGGTGCAGAGATGGCACGTTCAGAAGGTTTCAAAGAAGGAAGAATTCCTCTATCAACTTTCAGAGCCGATATTGATTATGCTTTGGCTGAAGCACATACTACTTATGGTAGAATGGGTATCAAAGTATGGATCATGAAAGGTGAAGTTTATGGAAAGAGAGATCTTTCCCCACTTGCAGGAATGGATAAAAAACAATCTGGAACTGGCGGTGGTAAAGGTGGCGATGCTCCGAGAGGAGACAGAAAGCCTTTTAATAAAGGTGGAAAACCAGACGCTCGTAAGAGAAAGTAAATTTTTAAACTAAAGAAAAATGTTACAGCCTAAAAGAACAAAATACCGTAAGGTACAAAAGGGTAAAATGAAAGGGAACTCTCAAAGAGGGCATGAACTTTCTAATGGAATGTTTGGTATTAAATCTGTACATGAAGATGGAATGTTCTTAACCTCACGTCAAATCGAAGCTGCACGTATCGCTGCAACTCGTTTTATGAAAAGAGAAGGACAATTATGGATCAAAATATTTCCAGACAAACCAATCACAAAGAAACCTCTTGAGGTACGTATGGGTAAAGGTAAAGGAGCAGTTGAGTATTGGGCTGCCGTTGTTAGACCCGGAAGAATCATGTTTGAAGTTGGAGGAGTACCTTTGTCAGTTGCAAAAGAGGCTTTACGTCTTGCAGCTCAAAAGCTTCCATGTAAAACTAAATTCGTTGTCGCTAGAGATTTCGAAGCATAATTAATAGATATTATGAAACAAAAAGAAATAAAAGATCTTTCTGCAGCAGAGTTGCAAGAAAAATTGAAGCAAACTAAGAAGGCGTATGCCGACTTAAAAATGGCTCACGCTATTTCTCCAATTGAGAATCCGCTTCAAATTAGAAGTGTAAGAAGAACAGTTGCCAGATTAGCTACAGAACTTACTAAAAGAGAATTACAATAATTCTAAAGATGGAAGAAAAAAGAAATTTAAGAAAAGAAAGAGTTGGGGTTGTTACTTCAGACAAAATGGATAAATCCATTGTTGTTGCACAAGTAACAAAGGTAAAACACCCACTATACGGTAAGTTCGTGTTGAAAACTAAAAAGTATCATGCACACGACGAAAATAACGACTGTAACATTGGAGATACCGTAAGGATTAGCGAAACGCGTCCTTTGAGTAAAACTAAATGTTGGAGGTTAGTTGAAATCATTGAAAGAGCTAAATAATTATGGTACAACAAGAATCAAGACTAAAAGTAGCAGATAATACGGGAGCAAAAGAAGTTTTAACTATCCGTGTTTTAGGAGGTACCAAAAGAAGGTATGCCTCTGTTGGTGACAAGATTGTAGTTTCTATCAAAGATACTGCTCCTAACGGAAGCGTTAAAAAAGGAGCTGTTTCAACTGCAGTTGTTGTACGTACCAAAAAAGAAGTGAGAAGAGCCGATGGTTCTTATATCCGTTTCGATGACAATGCATGTGTTCTTTTGAACGCTGCAGGAGAAATGAGAGGAACTCGTGTTTTTGGTCCAGTAGCAAGAGAACTTCGTGAAAAACAATTCATGAAAATTGTATCATTAGCACCAGAAGTGCTTTAATTATTTCAAGATGATAAAGCTAAAAATAAAATCTGGAGACATTGTAAGAGTAATTGCTGGAGACCATAAAGGTGCTGAAGGTAAAGTACTACGTGTGTACCGTGAGAAAAATAAAGCAATTGTTGAAGGCGTAAACATGGTTTCAAAACATACGAAACCAAGTGCAAAAAGCCCTCAAGGTGGTATTGTAAAAAAGGAAGCTTCTATACAAATTTCTAACATATCTTTAATTGATCCGAAAACAAAGGAAACAACTAGAGTTGGAATTAGAGTTGAAGGAGATAAGAAAGTAAGATTTTCAAAAAAATCTAATCAAGTACTATAGTAATGGCATATATACCTAGACTAAAAGAAGAATATAAGAACAGAGTAATCTCTGCTCTTAAAGAGGAATTCGGATACAAAAACGTAATGGAAGTTCCAAAATTGGAAAAAATCGTTTTGAGTAAAGGAGTTGGTGCAGCTGTATCTGACAAAAAACTAATCGACTATGCAGTTGATGAGTTGACAAAGATCACTGGACAGAAAGCAGTATCTACAATTTCAAAGAAAGACGTTGCGTCATTCAAATTGAGAAAAGGGATGCCTATTGGAGCAAAAGTTACCTTGCGTGGAGAAAGAATGTACGAATTTTTAGATAGATTGGTTACTTCTGCTTTACCACGTGTTAGAGATTTCAGTGGAATTAAAGCTACTGGATTTGATGGAAGAGGAAACTATAATCTTGGTGTTTTGGAGCAAATCATTTTCCCTGAAATTGATATTGACAAAGTAAATAAAATATCTGGAATGGACATCACTTTTGTAACTTCTGCTGCTACGGACAAAGAAGCAAAATCGTTATTGGCTGAACTAGGTTTACCTTTTAAAAAGAATTAAGACATGGCTAAAGAATCAATGAAAGCCCGTGAGGTTAAGAGAGAAAAAACGGTAGCTAAGTATGCTGAGAAAAGAAAAGCTTTGAAAGAAGCTGGAGATTCAGTAGGTTTACAAAAGTTGCCAAAAAATGCTTCACCAGTTCGTTTGCACAATCGTTGCAAGTTAACAGGTAGACCAAGAGGGTATATCCGTCAATTCGGTATTTCACGTGTAACATTTCGTGAAATGGCAAATAACGGTTTGATACCGGGAGTTAAAAAAGCTTCTTGGTAATTAACATTTATAAATTGGTTTCAGGTTCAATAGAATAGTTCTTTTGAAAACCGTTACCGCAAATCAATAAATATGTATACAGATCCTATTGCAGATTATTTGACGAGAGTTAGAAACGCTGTGGCTGCAAACCACAAAGTTGTGGAAATTCCAGCATCTAATCTAAAAAAAGAAATAACTAAGATCTTATTTGATCAAGGATATATCTTAAGTTACAAATTTGAAGACAACGCTGTTCAGGGTTCAATCAAAATCGCTTTGAAGTATGATAAAGATACTAAAGAGTCCGTAATCAAAGATATCCAAAGAATTAGTAAACCAGGTTTACGTAAGTATTCAGGTTCTTCTTCCATTCCAAGAATCCTTAACGGATTAGGAATTGCCATTGTTTCCACTTCAAAAGGTCTTATGACCGGGAAACAAGCCAAGCAATTGAATGTGGGTGGTGAAGTAATTTGTTACGTATACTAATTAAAAGACTTATAAGAGATGTCAAGAATAGGTAAAAATCCCGTTGTAGTCCCTGCCGGAGTAACTGTTGAAGTTACAAATGGTATTATTACAGTAAAAGGAAAAAATGGTCAACTTACACAGGAATATTCAGATGTTACTGTAACGGTTGAAGGAGATCAAGTTCAAGTGGACAGATCATCTGATCACAAAGACCAAAGAGCAAAACACGGTTTATACAGATCTTTAATCAATAATATGATTATAGGTGTAACTGAAGGTTTTACTAAAGAATTAGAATTGGTGGGAGTTGGTTATAGAGCTTCAAATCAAGGACAAAAATTAGATTTAGCTCTTGGATTCTCTCACAATATTGTTTTGGAAATTGCTCCAGAAGTGAAATTGGAAACGATATCTGAAAAAGGTAAAAATCCAATTGTGAAATTAACATCATTTGACAAACAACTTTTAGGACAGGTTGCTGCGAAAATCAGAGGTTTCCGCAAACCAGAGCCGTACAAAGGAAAAGGTGTTAAATTTGTAGGTGAAGTATTAAGAAGAAAAGCAGGTAAATCAGCTTAAAAATATAACATTATGTCATTAACAAAACCTGAAAGAAGACAAAGAATTAGATTCAGAATTAGAAAAACAATTAGTGGTACTGCCGCTAATCCAAGACTATCTGTGTTTAGAAGTAACAAAGAAATTTATGCTCAACTTATTGATGACGTAAACGGAGTTACTTTATTAGCTGCTTCTTCAAGAGAAAAAGAAATAGGAAAAGGTACAAACGTAGAAGTTGCAACAGCAGTTGGTAAACTAGTTGCAGAAAAAGCGTTAAAAGCCGGGATTGAAATAGTAACTTTCGATAGAGGAGGTTATTTATATCACGGTCGTATTAAATCATTAGCGGAAGGCGCGAGAGCGGCTGGACTTAAATTCTAATATAGTATGTCTAATAGTAAATACAAGAATGTAGAGCTAGTAAAACCAAGTGGTCTTGAATTGAAAGATCGATTGGTAAGTGTAAATCGTGTTACTAAAGTTACAAAAGGTGGTAGAGCATTTGGTTTTTCTGCTATTGTAGTGGTAGGTGATGAAAACGGAGTAGTGGGTCACGGATTAGGAAAATCTAAAGACGTTTCTGAAGCAATTGCGAAAGCAGTAGAAGATGCAAAGAAAAATCTAGTTAAGATTCCTTTGAATGGACAATCTGTTCCTCACGAACAAAAAGGTAAATTTGGTGGAGCACGTGTGTTTTTAATTCCTGCCTCTCATGGTACTGGAGTTATTGCAGGTGGAGCGGTTCGTTCCGTACTTGAGTCAGTTGGAATACATGATGTATTATCAAAATCTCAAGGATCATCAAATCCTCACAACGTGGTAAAAGCAACTTTTGATGCTTTATTACAAATGAGAAGTGCTTATACTGTTGCAAAACAAAGAGGCGTTTCTTTAGAAAAAGTTTTTAAAGGTTAATTCAAGGAAATTATGGCTAAATTATTAGTAAAACAAGTTAGAAGCAAAATCAACTGTCCCCTTACTCAAAAAAGAGGATTAGAGGCTTTAGGTCTTCGTAAAATGGGTCAAGTTGTAGAACACGATTCAAATCCAACTATCCTTGGAATGATAAATAAAGTTAAACACTTAGTTTCTGTAGAAGAAGCTAAATAACAAATACGTTATGAATTTAAGTAACTTACAACCGGCTGAAGGGTCAACACACAATCAAAATAAAAGATTGGGTAGAGGAGAAGGTTCTGGAAAAGGTGGTACCGCTGCACGTGGACACAAAGGAGCAAAATCTCGTTCTGGTTATTCTAAAAAGATTGGTTTTGAAGGGGGTCAAATGCCACTTCAAAGACGTGTGCCTAAGTTTGGTTTCACAAACATCAATCGTAAAGAATACGAAGGTGTAAATCTTGACACACTTCAATTATTAGTGGACAATGGTATCGTAAAAGATTCAGTTGATATGACTGTTTATGTTGCTAACCGTTTGGCTACCAAAAATGAAATCGTTAAGATTTTAGGAAGAGGAGAATTGAAAGCAAAATTAACAGTAACCGCTCACAAATTTACTGCTACTGCAAAAGCGGCTATTGAAGCTGCTGGTGGAGAAGCTGTAACTATTTAATTTTCCGATCAAGATGAAGAAATTTATTGAATCACTAATTAATGTTTGGAAAATCGAGGAACTGAAAAACAGAATCCTAATTACATTAGGTATCCTTTTGGTTTATCGTTTTGGAGCACAAGTTACCCTTCCTGGTATTGATGCTACGCAATTGACTGGATTAGCCGGACAAACAAAAGAGGGAATAGGTTCTATTCTTGATATGTTTACTGGTGGTGCTTTTTCTAAAGCCTCAGTTTTTGCATTGGGTATTATGCCTTATATTTCTGCTTCTATTGTTGTTCAGTTAATGGGAATTGCGATTCCATATTTGCAAAAACTTCAAAATGATGGAGAAAGCGGAAGAAAGAAAATCAATCAAATTACCCGTTGGTTAACAATAGGTATTACATTGGTTCAAGGACCTGGATATATCTATAACCTTTATAGAACATTACCTAGTGGTGCATTCTTGTTAGGATTTAATTCATTCGAATTCTTGTTTTCTTCAGTGGTTATCTTGGTTACAGGCACAATTTTCGCCATGTGGTTAGGAGAAAAAATTACTGATAAAGGAATTGGAAATGGAATATCATTGTTGATTATGGTTGGTATTTTGGCTAGATTGCCTCAAGCTTTTATCCAAGAATTTGCAGCCAGAGTCACTAATAATAATGGTGGTCCAATGTTATTGGTTATCGAGATTATTATTTGGTTATTAGTTATTATCTCTTGTATATTGTTAGTAATGGCAATTCGAAAAATACCGGTTCAGTATGCACGTCGTACAACATCTGGTGATTTTGAGAAAGATATGATGGATGGTAACAGACAATGGATTCCATTAAAATTAAATGCCTCTGGTGTTATGCCAATCATTTTTGCTCAGGCAATTATGTTTATTCCTGCTGCAGTTGCAGGTTTGTCTAAATCAGAAGCTTCACAATCAATCGTTGGTGCTTTTAGTAATATGTTTGGCTTTTGGTATAACTTGGTTTTTGCAACTCTTATTGTTGTATTTACTTTCTTTTATACTGCCATCACCGTACCTACTAATAAAATGTCCGACGATTTAAAGAGAAGTGGTGGTTTTATTCCTGGTGTTAGACCTGGAGTAGAAACCTCTGATTTTCTTGACAGAGTGATGTCTTTGATAACGTTCCCTGGTGCATTATTTCTTGCTCTTTTAGCTGTGTTCCCAGCAATTGTGGTAAGTCTAATGGATGTTCAACAATCCTGGGCAATGTTTTTTGGAGGTACCTCACTAATAATTATGGTTGGTGTCGCTATAGACACTATTCAACAAATCAATTCATACTTGTTAAACAAACATTATGATGGTTTAATGAAAAGTGGTAAAAACAGAAAAGCAGTAGCTTAATTTTATGGCAAAACAATCAGCAATAGAACAAGACGGATCGATAATAGAAGCATTGTCAAATGCAATGTTCCGTGTTGAGTTAGAAAATGGACATATTGTAATTGCTCACATATCTGGAAAAATGCGTATGCATTATATCAAATTATTACCTGGTGATAAAGTGAAACTAGAAATGAGTCCTTATGATTTGTCAAAAGCAAGAATTACTTATAGATATTAAAGATATTCAAAATGAAAGTAAGAGCATCAGTTAAAAAAAGAAGTGCCGAGTGCAAAATTGTACGAAGAAAAGGCAGATTATACGTAATCAACAAAAAGAATCCTAGATTTAAACAAAGACAAGGATAGTTATGGCAAGAATAGCAGGGGTAGACATCCCAAAAAACAAAAGAGGAGTTATCGCTTTAACCTATATCTTCGGAATAGGTAAAAGTAGAGCAATTGAGGTTTTAGAAAAAGCTCAAGTTAGCCAAGATACAAAAGTACAAGATTGGAATGATGACGAGATCGGAGCAATTCGTGAAGCGGTTTCATTTTTCAAAATTGAAGGTGAACTACGTTCAGAAGTTTCCTTAAACATCAAACGTTTAATGGATATTGGATGTTATAGAGGTATTCGTCACAGATCTGGTCTTCCATTAAGAGGACAAAGAACGAAGAACAACTCTAGAACAAGAAAAGGAAAAAGAAAAACTGTTGCCAACAAGAAAAAAGCAACTAAATAATAAGTAATATGGCTAAAGCAACTACAAAAAAACGTAAAGTTATCGTTGAATCAACGGGTGAAGCTCATATTAGTGCCACTTTTAACAACATCATTATTTCCTTGACAAACAAGAAAGGTGATGTTATTTCTTGGTCTTCAGCAGGTAAAATGGGTTTCAGAGGTTCTAAAAAGAATACTCCGTACGCAGCTCAAATGGCAGCAGAAGATTGCAGTAAAGTAGCGTTAGAAGCTGGACTTAAAAAAGTTAAAGTATATGTAAAAGGACCAGGAAACGGACGTGAGTCTGCAATTCGTTCTTTGCATAATGGTGGAATTGAAGTGACTGAAATCATTGACGTTACTCCAATGCCTCACAACGGATGTCGTCCTCCTAAAAGACGTAGAGTTTAATACTCAAATTTAATTATAGTATAATCTAGATAGAATAACGATTATCGAAGGATAAGACCTGAATTCATAATCTCTATCTTAAACAATTTAAAATGGCAAGATATACTGGTCCTAGTACAAGAATCGCACGTAAATTCGGCGAAGCAATTTTCGGAGACGATAAAGCTTTCGAAAAAAGAAGTTACCCACCTGGACAACACGGGATGGCTAAAAAAAGAGGGAAAAAATCTGAGTATGCTGTCCAATTGATGGAAAAGCAAAAAGCTAAATATTCTTATGGAATTTTAGAAAAACAATTCAGAAATTTATTCGAAAAAGCATCAGCAACCAAAGGTGTTACTGGTGAAGTTTTGTTACAATTGTGTGAAGCTAGATTAGACAATGTGGTTTTTAGAATGGGTATTGCCCCTTCTAGAAGAGGTGCTCGTCAAATCGTATCTCACCGTCACATAACTGTTAACGGGGAAAATGTAAATATTCCTTCTTACCACCTTAAACCTGGTGATAAAGTGGCAGTTCGTGAAAAATCAAAATCAATTGAAGCTATCGAACGTTCTTTGTCAAATTCAAGTCATGTTTATGAATGGATTACTTGGAACAACGATTTGAAAGAAGGTACTTTCGTTTCTGTACCGGCTAGACTTCAAATCCCAGAAAACATTAAAGAACAATTAATCGTAGAGTTGTACAACAAATAATAATTGACTTAGTCGAAATTTATGGCAATATTTAATTTTCAGAAGCCCGATAAAGTTATCATGATCGATTCAACCGATTTTGAAGGTAAATTTGAGTTTAGACCTTTAGAACCTGGTTACGGATTGACAGTTGGTAACGCACTTAGAAGAGTTTTGCTTTCAGCATTAGAAGGTTATGCAATTACATCGGTTCGTATCGAAGGTGTAGATCATGAGTTTTCTACTATCTCAGGAGTTGTTGAAGACGTTACCGAAATTATTCTTAATCTTAAACAAGTACGTTTCAAACGTCAAATCGAAGATATAGATAATGAATCCGTTACAATTTCAGTAACAGGTAAAAATCAATTGACAGCTGGCGATTTCCAGAAATTTATTTCAGGTTTCCAAGTTTTGAACCCAGAACTTGTAATTTGTAATTTAGATCCAAAAATTAAACTACATTTTGATTTAACTATCGAAAAAGGTAGAGGATATGTTCCTGCTGAAGAGAACAAAAAACAGAATGCTGCAATGGGAACTATATTTACTGACTCTATTTTTACTCCGGTAAAAAATGTGAAGTATTCGATAGAAAATTTCCGTGTGGAACAAAAAACAGATTATGAAAAATTAGTTTTTGAAATAAAAACTGATGGTTCTATCAATCCAAAAGATGCCCTTACTGAAGCTGCAAAAGTTTTAATTCATCATTTCATGTTGTTTTCTGACGAAAGAATTACACTTGAGGCTGACGAAATAGCACAAACAGAATCATACGATGAGGAATCATTGCACATGAGACAATTGCTTAAAACTAAACTTGTCGATATGGATCTTTCTGTAAGAGCATTAAATTGTTTAAAAGCAGCCGAAGTAGATACACTTGGTGATCTAGTATCATTCAATAAAAATGACCTAATGAAATTCCGTAATTTCGGTAAAAAATCTTTAACTGAACTTGATGAACTTGTTGCAGTTAAAAATTTAAACTTCGGAATGGATTTAGCAAAATACAAATTAGATAAAGAGTAATCTAATTCCGATTATTCGGGATTAAATTTGATAAAACACAATGAGACACGGAAAAAAATTCAATCACTTAGGCAGACAGACAGCTCATAGAAAATCTATGCTGGCTAATATGGCTTGTTCTCTTATCGAGCACAAACGTATTAACACCACTGTTGCAAAAGCAAAAGCGCTTAAACAATTTGTTGAGCCATTAATAACAAAATCAAAAGAGGATACGACTCACAATCGTCGTATTGTTTTTGCTTACTTGCGTAGCAAATATGCCGTAACTGACTTGTTCAGAGACGTAGCTGCTAAAGTAGCTGACCGTCCAGGTGGATACACACGTATCATTAAAGTTGGAAATCGTTTGGGAGATAATGCCGATATGGCCATGATCGAACTAGTAGATTTCAATGAACTTTACAATGGTGGTAAAAAAGAAGTTAAAAAAGCAAAAAGCCGTCGTGGTGGAAAAGCAAAGAAAGCAGATGAAGATACTGAACAAGCACCTGTTGCAGCAACAGAAGCGCCTGCAGTTGCTGAAGTTGAAGACTCGAGTGCTAGCGAACAAGTGGAGGAAACTCCAGTTGTTGAAGTTGAAGAAGTAACAGTCGCTGAAGTTGAAGCAACTTCAGAAGAAGTTATCGATGAAGCTCCTACTACAGATTCTGAAGATGAAACTCCGACAGAAGATAAGGTTTAATTATGAAAATAATCATTCAATAAAAATCAAGGATAAACTTTTATTAGTTTGTCCTTTTTTTTTGCCCAAAATAATTTTACAAATCTTTGCGAAAACTTTGTGCCCTTAGCGGTAAAAAATTAAATTTGCACAACAATTACTAAAAATGAAATACACAACACGACAAAGCGCCATACTATTATTAAGTGACGGAACCATTTTCCACGGAAAATCAATTGGAATTTCAGGAACTACCTTTGGGGAAGTATGTTTTAATACCGGAATGACGGGTTACCAAGAAATATTTACCGATCCTTCCTATTTTGGACAAATTATGGTGGCTACTAATGCGCACATTGGAAACTATGGTGTAAATGACAAAGAAATTGAATCTAGCGGCATTAAAATTGCCGGTTTGGTTTGTAAAAATTTCAGTTTCAATTATTCCAGAGAAGACGCTACTGGAAGTTTGGAGGATTATTTCACAAAACAAAACCTAATCTGTATTTCTGATGTTGACACGCGAGGACTCGTGAGTTACATTCGCGACAACGGAGCGATGAATTCAGTGATTTGCACTGACGGAACGCCAATAGAAGAACTAAAAGCAGCATTGGCAAAAGTGCCCGATATGAAAGGTTTGGAGTTAGCTTCTAAAGTTTCTACCAAAGAACCTTACTTTTTTGGGGATGAGAATGCTAAATACAAAATTGCAGCTTTGGATTTAGGAATTAAAACCAACATCCTGCGCAATTTTGCTAAAAGAGATTGTTATATCAAAGTGTTTCCATACGATTCAAAATATTCAGAATTAGCAGCGTTTAATCCGGATGGTTTTTTCTTGTCGAACGGTCCTGGGGATCCCGACCCGCTTTTTAGTGCTATTCAGGTGGCAAAAGAAGTATTGGAAAACAACAAACCGTTATTTGGAATTTGTTTAGGACATCAAGTCATAGCTTTGGCTAACGGAATTTCTACTTATAAAATGTTTAACGGTCATAGAGGAATAAACCATCCCGTCAAAAATGTTATCACTGGGAAAGGGGAGATTACTTCCCAAAATCACGGTTTTGCCGTAAATAAGGAAGATCTGGATAACCATCCAGATATGGAAATTACACATCTTCATCTTAATGATGGGACTGTAGCTGGGATGCGAATGAAAAACAAAAACTGTTTTTCCGTTCAATACCATCCTGAAGCAAGTCCAGGACCTCATGATTCTTCTTATTTGTTTGATCAATTTATTGAAAATATACAATAACACACCGTTGTTTTGAGATTATAAAGCCGCCCATTTTGGCGGCTTTTTTCAAATACAAGCTTTGCCGTTTCTAAACCATTGAACAGATAATCATCTGTTTTTCTTCGGTTTCTTATTTTAGTCAACAAATTTATGCCATATCAATTGAGGGAACTTCCTTATAATTTTTTGTTAATACTCCTGAGTAAACTTGTATTATGTGATTGAATTGTTATTTTTGTTTTGTAACAACCACTTAACGAAATTGTTGTTGTAAACAATGCTTTTACTTGATTCTTAAAGTGTATATTTGGTCAAAATTTCGCCGGCTATAGTGATTTTGAATTCAATGCCGTTTTAGCAATAAATTATAAAAAAATTAAATTTCAAAATAATGTTTTCAAAATCAATAGTATTGAAGTCCATAAATTTCACAATTGCACTTACATTTTTTCTGTTACTTTTTTCAAGCAGTATTGCGGTTTCTCAAGAAATCATCAAAGAAAATGCAGTTGATACTGATAAAAAAAGCAATACTACCCAAAAACAGAAAGTCGATGGTGTAATTTCAAAAGTAGGGGATTACATTATTTTGGATTCAGATATTGATAAGTCTTATTTGGAAATTTCAAGTCAAGGTGGCTCTGTAAAAGACATCACAAGATGTCAAATGTTGGGGAAATTACTGGAGGATAAATTATATGCGCACCAAGCCGTACAAGATAGTTTAAAGGTAACAGATTCAGAAGTGAAATCTATGATGGAAGAAAGATTGAACTATATGGTAGAGCAAATAGGCTCTATGGATAAGGTGGTGCAATATTACAAGAAAAATAGTGAGGAGGATTTTAGATCTTATTTCTTTGATATTTTGAAAGAGCAGAAGCTCACCTCAGAAATGCAGAAGAAAATTGTTGATGAAGTCCAAATCACACCAGAAGAAGTTCGGAATTTCTTCAGGAAAATACCTGCTGATGAACTTCCTGTTTTTGGAGTGGAATTAGAAGTTGCACAGATTGTGATTACTCCCAAGGTTTCAGAAGAAGAGAAACAGAAAGTAATTGATAAATTAAACGAGTTCAAAAAAGAAATTCAGGAAGGATCCAGTTTTTCCACCAAAGCAGTTTTATATTCTCAAGATCCTGGCTCTAGGGCAACGGGTGGTTTTTATAAAATGAATCGGAAAACGCCTTTTGTAAAGGAGTTTAAAGATGTGGCTTTTAGTCTCGCCGAAGGAGAAATTTCGGCTCCTTTTGAGACTGACTTCGGATTTCACATTATTTACATTGAAAAAATAAAAGGACAAGAAGTAGAATTACGCCATATTTTATTGACACCAACCATATCCGAAACGTCCTTAAAAGAAGCCAAAGAAAAAATAACTTTGATTAGAAAAAGAATAGGAGATAAGGAGCTAACTTTTGCAGATGCGGCAAGATCTTTGTCTGACGAGAAAGAAACCAAGGCTAATGGTGGGGCTTTGATAAATCCAAAAACCCAAGATACTCGTTTCGAATTAACAAAAATGGATCCTAGTTTATACAGTCAAGTGTCCAATTTTAAAGAAGGAGAAATTTCTTTGCCGATAATAGATGAAGACCAATCAGGTAAGAAAAAATACAAGTTAATTACCGTAACGAATAGAATAGACGAACATGTAGCTGATTATGCCAAGGATTATATCAAAATCAAAGAATTGGCATTGAAAGAAAAACAAATCAAAACCATTGGGAAATGGTTTGACGAGAAAATCAAGGAAACCTATATTAAAATCATAGGCGAATACAGAGATTGTAATTTCACAAATAATTGGTTGAAGAAATAGATGTCAGAAATCCTAAATCTAAAATTTTAAAATGTCAGACGTAGCAGCAATACATAGCTTGGTTCAAAAAAGAAATGAACTAAAAAGCGAAATAGCCAAAATAATTGTGGGTCAAGATGTGGTGGTTGACCAAATTTTGCTTTGCATTTTCTCTGGTGGACACGCACTTTTGGTGGGAGTTCCTGGATTGGCCAAAACTCTGATGGTTAATACGCTGGCCTTGGCACTTGGTCTTGATTTTAAAAGAATCCAGTTTACCCCTGATTTGATGCCTTCGGACATTTTGGGAAGTGAAATTTTAGATGAAAATCGCCAATTCAAATTCATAAAGGGACCTATTTTTTCGAACATTATTTTGGCTGACGAAATCAACAGAACTCCTCCAAAAACACAAGCAGCATTGCTTGAAGCCATGCAAGAACGTTCTGTGACTATTGCAGGGCAAAACTATAAATTAGACTTGCCTTATTTTGTATTGGCAACCCAAAACCCTATTGAGCAAGAAGGAACCTATCCATTGCCTGAAGCACAGTTAGACCGATTTATGTTTGCTATTAAGTTGGATTACCCTTCTTTTGAGGAAGAGGTAAATGTGGTGAAGCGTACCACTTCTGATGAAAAAAAGACCATAAATCCGTTGTTTACTGCACAGGAAATTATTGATTTCCAGCACTTGATTCGCAGGATTCCGGTGGCCGATAATGTTATTGAATATGCCGTTACCTTGGTTAGTAAAACACGTCCTGACAATGCTTTGTCTAACGAATTTGTAAAAAACTATCTCGACTGGGGAGCGGGGCCAAGAGCTTCGCAAAATTTAATTTTGGCGGCCAAAGCGAACGCCGCTTTTAATGGAAAATTTTCTCCGGACATTGAAGATGTAAAGGCAGTAGCCACAGGAATTTTGCGTCACCGAATCATTAAAAACTACAAAGCCGATGCAGACGGTATTACCGAAGAAATGATTATAGATAAGCTAGTTTAATTCAAAATAACGCTATTTAAAAAGGCGCTGCAACTCAAGAAATGAGTTCAGCGCCTTTTTCTTTAAGAACTTGAACGCCAATTCAATCAATAGTAGTATGAGGTGTTGTTGATAGTGAAATATATGCAGTCTAAAGTTAACTATATCGTAATAATAGTCAGATAAAATCTTTATTTGGCAATAGTAATTGTAAGAAAGCGGTCTTGTGCTATTTTTTTAAAATTATCATCATAAATTCCTAAATTTGCACCGTTAGAAAAAAGCATTTTTCCATTTTCAGGATCAATTGCTATAAAAACCAAGTAAAAAAACCGATTTACAAATAAATAAATTATAAAAATTAAGGCTTTTGTTTTTGAAATAATCAAGAAAATCTGCCTTATAACATTGAAAATACATCATTATGAATACTTATAACGATTACATCAAGGAGATCGAACAACGAAAAGGTCAGGGACTTCACCCAAAGCCGATTGATGGCGCTGAATTACTAAGTGAAATCATTGCGCAAATTAAAGATTTAACTAATGCAAATAGGGTTGATTCTCTAAAATTCTTTATTTACAATGTTGTTCCAGGAACTACTCCTGCTGCCAATGTAAAAGCTAATTTTTTAAAAGAAATCGTTCTAGGCCAATCAGTAGTTGCTGAAATCACCCCTGCTTTTGCTTTAGAGTTGTTGTCACATATGAAAGGTGGAACTTCTATAGAGGTATTACTTGATTTAGCTTTAGGAAATGATGTTACAATTGCAAAAGATGCTGCTGAAGTTTTAAAAACACAAGTTTTTCTTTATGAGGCCGATACAGATCGTTTAGAAGCAGCTTTCAAAAGCGGGAACGCAATAGCTGCAGCAATTTTGGAGAGCTATGCTAAGGCTGAGTTCTTTACTAAATTACCTGAAATTGCGGAAGAAATTAAGGTAGTTACTTTTATTGCGGGTGAAGGAGATATTTCAACTGATTTACTTTCTCCAGGAAACCAAGCCCACTCACGTTCAGATCGTGAACTTCATGGAAAATGTTTAATTTCTCCTGAAGCACAAGCTGAAATTAAATCGTTAGCAGAAGCGAATCCTGACAAGAGCGTGATGTTAATCGCTGAAAAAGGTACTATGGGTGTGGGTTCTTCAAGAATGTCAGGTGTAAACAACGTGGCACTTTGGAGTGGAAAACAAGCAAGTCCTTATGTTCCATTTATTAATATTGCTCCAATAGTTGCAGGAACAAATGGTATTTCTCCGATTTTCCTTACCACTGTTGATGTTACTGGTGGTATTGGTTTGGATCTTAAAAACTGGGTAAAAAAATTAGATGAAAATGGTAATCCTGTTCGCAATGAAAGTGGTGACCCTATTCTTGAGGAAGTGTATTCTGTTGCAACCGGTACGGTGCTTACAATCAACACAAAGAAGAAGAAACTTTATAAGGGAGACAAAGAATTGATTGATATTGCTAAGGCATTCACGCCTCAGAAAATTGAATTTATAAAAGCGGGAGGTTCCTATGCAATTGTATTTGGAAAAAAATTGCAAACATTTGCATCAAAGACTCTAGGTATTGCTATTGTGCCAGTATATGCTCCTTCAAAAGAGGTTTCTGTTGATGGACAGGGTCTAACAGCGGTAGAAAAAATATTTAATAAAAACGCGGTTGGAACAACTCCTGGTAAAGTTTTACATGCTGGTTCTGATGTTCGTGTTACCGTAAATATTGTTGGTTCACAAGATACAACTGGTTTGATGACTTCTCAGGAATTGGAGTCTATGGCTGCTACCGTGATTTCTCCAATCGTTGACGGTGCTTACCAGTCAGGTTGTCACACTGCTTCAGTATGGGATAATAAATCGAAGGCAAATATTCCTAGATTGATGAAATTTATGAATGACTTCGGTTTGATTACAGCTCGTGACCCGAAAGGCGTTTATCATGCAATGACAGATGTAATTCACAAAGTACTTAATGATATTACTGTCAACGAGTGGGCAATCATTATCGGTGGTGACTCTCATACTAGAATGTCCAAAGGGGTTGCTTTTGGTGCTGACTCAGGAACAGTTGCTCTTGCATTGGCTACAGGTGAAGCTTCCATGCCAATTCCAGAATCGGTGAAGGTAACTTTCAAAGGAGATATGAAAGAGTACATGGATTTCCGTGACGTAGTTCATGCTACACAAGCTCAAATGCTTAAAACATTTGGTGGAGAGAATGTATTCCAAGGAAGAATTATTGAGGTTCATTTAGGAACGTTGAATGCGGATCAAGCATTTACGTTTACAGATTGGACTGCAGAAATGAAAGCAAAAGCTTCGATCTGTATTTCTGAAGATTATACCTTGATTGAATCTCTAGAGATGGCCAAAGGTAGAATCCAGATTATGATTGACAAGGGAATGGATAACAAAAATCAAGTGCTGAAAGGGTTGATTGCTATAGCCGATAAGCGTATCGCTGAGATTATTTCAGGCGAGAAACCAGCCTTACGACCAGATGCAAATGCGAAGTATTATGCTGAAGTTGTTGTAGATCTTGATGTAATTGCCGAGCCAATGATTGCCGATCCTGACGTGAATAATGCAGATGTTTCTAAACGATATACTCACGATACCATCAGACCTTTATCATTCTATGGTGGAGTGAAAAAAGTAGATCTTGGATTTATTGGTTCTTGTATGGTACACAAAGGAGATATGAAAATCCTAGCGCAAATGCTTAAAAATATTGATGAGCAAGAAGGTAAAGTAGAGTTCAAAGCGCCACTAGTTGTAGCACCTCCTACTTATAATATTGTTGATGAATTGAAAGCAGAAGGCGACTGGGAAATTTTACAAAAATATTCTGGTTTCGAATTCGATGATGCTATTCCTAAAGCTGCGGCACGAACTTCATACGAAAAAATGCTATATCTAGAGCGTCCAGGTTGTAACCTTTGTATGGGGAACCAAGAAAAAGCGGCCAAAGGAGATACGGTTATGGCAACATCTACGCGTCTTTTCCAAGGAAGAGTTGTTGAGGATACAGAAGGTAAAAAAGGAGAGTCTTTACTTTCGTCTACACCGGTTGTAGTTTTATCTACAATCTTGGGTCGAACTCCAACAATTGAAGAATATAAAACGGCGGTAGAAGGTATCAATCTAACTAAATTTGCACCTTCACATAAGTTGCTGGTTAAATAATCACAAGATTAGTTAATCCTATTTCAAAAGCCTGAGTCATAAAACTCAGGTTTTTTTATAGCTTAATTTTTTGTAACTTGTTGTGTTTATATTGTTCAACTAAAATAATTATAGTATGGCTTTTGATATTGAAATGATTCAGAAAGTGTATGCAAACATGACTACTCGCGTTGATGCTGCACGAAAATTAGTTGGTCGTCCGCTGACATTGACAGAGAAAATTTTATACAACCACCTTTGTGAAGGACAACCTACCCAGACTTTTTCGAGAGGTGTCGATTATGTTGATTTTGCTCCGGACAGGGTGGCTTGTCAAGATGCAACGGCTCAAATGGCTTTGTTGCAATTTATGCACGCTGGAAAGAAAACGGTAGCCGTTCCAACAACGGTTCACTGCGATCACTTAATTTTAGCCAAAAACGGAGCTAAATCTGATTTGGCTGTAGCCAATACACAATCAAAAGAAGTTTTTAATTTTCTTTCTTCGGTATCCAATAAATATGGAATTGGTTTTTGGAAACCGGGTTCAGGAATCATTCACCAAATCGTTTTGGAAAACTATGCGTTTCCCGGAGGTTTGATGATTGGAACCGATTCGCATACGGTGAATGCAGGTGGATTGGGAATGTTAGCTATCGGTGTTGGTGGTGCTGATGCGGTAGATGTAATGTCAGGAATGTCATGGGAATTGAAATTTCCAAAACTAATTGGGGTAAAATTGACCGGAAAATTATCGGGTTGGACTGCACCCAAAGACGTAATCCTTAAAGTAGCCGATATTCTTACCGTGAAAGGTGGAACAGGAGCAATTCTGGAATATTTTGGAGAAGGAGCTACTTCAATGTCATGTACCGGAAAAGGAACTATTTGTAATATGGGTGCCGAAATTGGCGCGACGACTTCTACATTTGGCTATGACGAGTCCATGAGAAGATACCTTTCTGCAACTGGTCGTCAAGACGTGGTGGATGCTGCTGATAAAGTAGCTTCATACCTAACTGGCGATCCAGAAGTATATACCAATCCAGAAACGTATTTCGACCAAGTTATCGAAATCAACCTTTCTGAATTGGAGCCACACATCAATGGTCCTTTTACTCCTGACAGAGGAACTCCAGTTTCTAAAATGAAAGCGGAAGCTGCCGCAAACGGATGGCCAATTAAAGTGGAATGGGGATTAATTGGTTCTTGTACCAATTCTTCTTACGAAGATATGGCTCGCGCCGCCTCTATCGTGAATCAGGCAGTTGAAAAGGGAATCAGCCCAAAAGCGGAATTTGGAATCAATCCAGGTTCGGAACAAATTAGATATACAATAGAAAGAGACGGATTCATCGCTACTTTCGAAAAAATGGGAACCAAAGTATTTACCAATGCTTGTGGACCTTGTATCGGACAATGGGATAGGGCAGGTGCTGACAAACAGGAAAAAAACACCATTGTTCACTCCTTCAACCGCAACTTCTCTAAACGTGCCGATGGTAATCCAAACACACATGCTTTTGTAACTTCACCAGAAATGGTGGCTGCATTGGCCATTGCCGGTCGTTTGGATTTCAATCCTTTGACGGATACTTTGATTAACGACAAGGGCGAAGAAGTAAAATTGACTGCGCCTTACGGTGATGAATTGCCAAAAAGAGGTTTCGCCGTTGAAGATAACGGCTTTCAAGCACCGGCCGAGGACGGTTCGGGAATTCAAATTGTGGTAAGCGAATTATCAGACCGTTTGCAATTATTGGCACCATTCGAAGCTTGGGACGGAAAAAATATAATGGGAGCTAAATTGCTTATAAAAGCTTTCGGAAAATGTACTACGGATCATATTTCTATGGCTGGGCCTTGGTTGCGTTTCCGGGGTCATTTGGATAATATTTCAAACAATATGTTGATTGGTGCAGTGAATGCTTTTACCGAAAAAACCAATTCGGTTAAAAACCAAATAACAGGAGAATACGATACTGTACCTAGCGTGGCACGTGCTTACAAAGCAGCCGGAATTCCTTCCCTTGTTGTGGGCGACCACAATTACGGCGAAGGTTCTTCCCGTGAACATGCTGCAATGGAACCTCGTTTCTTGGGTGTGAAAGCGGTTTTGGTAAAATCATTTGCCCGTATTCACGAAACCAACTTGAAAAAACAAGGAATGTTGGGCCTTACATTTGCCAATGAAGCAGACTACGACAAAATTCAAGAAGATGACACGATTAACTTCGTAGATTTAGTTGATTTTACTCCAGCGAAACCATTAACATTAGAATTCGTTCACGCAGATGGAACTAAAGATACTATCTTGGCCAACCACACTTATAATGCAAGTCAAATTGGTTGGTTCGTTGCCGGCTCGGCATTAAACTTGATTGCCGCTGAAGCTAATACATAAGTAATTTCAATTTTATATAGAAAATGCTAAAGGAAACTAGAGCGTTTTTTTATTTAGTTTTCCTTGTAGACTCTTAGCTAGTGCGAGCGTCTCGCTCGTACCCATTCCATTTATCGCTTTTGTTTGTAGTCACGAGCGAGACGCTCGCGCTAGCTGGGGATTTATTTGATTATTGTGAAATTTTAAATCTTCAAAATATATATAATAGATTACAAATCACTTCACTCTTCTAATTTAATACGAACAATCTTTCTATTTCAAAAATATATATATCTTTAGCCAAACTAAAAAATAAAAACTATGCAAAACGACAACCAAGACCATTTTAAAAGAGAACTCGGATTATTTGATGGAACCATGCTCGTAGTGGGCTCGATGATCGGCTCGGGAATATTTATAGTAAGCTCAGACATAGCCCGTCAAGTGGGGTCGGCAGGGTGGCTGACTTTGATTTGGCTTCTAGCCGGATTGATTACGATGGTTGCCGCCGTAAGTTATGGCGAATTGAGCGCGATGTTTCCCAAAGCCGGCGGACAGTATGTGTATCTCAAAGAAGCCTACAATAAACTCATTGCTTTCCTATACGGCTGGAGTTTCTTTGCCGTAATTCAAACAGGAACGATTGCCGCAGTGGGTGTGGGTTTTTCGAAATTCGCCGCTTATTTGGTTCCGGCTTTGAGCAATGAAAATATTTTGTATGAAATAGGTTCTTTCCAACTCAATGCAGCTCAAATTGTTTCCATTATTACTATTGTTCTGTTGACTTATGTAAACAGTCGTGGGGTGAAAAACAGTAAAATGATGCAAACCGTTTTGACGGTAATCAAGATTTTGTCTTTGTTTGGGTTAATCGTTTTTGGCTTTCTTTTGGCTGCGAAAGCAGATGTTTGGAATGCCAACTGGACCGATGCTTGGACGCCTCGATCGTATAATGTGGAGAGTGGTTCATGGATGACTATAAGTGGTACTGCCTTGATTGCAGGAATTTCGGCAGCGATGGTGGGTTCTTTGTTCTCCAACGATGCTTGGGTGGGTGTGACTTTTATTGCGGGTGAAATTAAAAATCCAAAACGTAATGTAGGGCTGAGTTTGTTTCTAGGGACTTTACTCGTGACTATTATTTATATTTTGGCCAATTTGATGTATTTGGCAGTGATGCCCTTGCAAGAAATCGCCACTGTTCCTTCCGATAGAGTTGCAGTAGCCGCTTCGCAGCATATTTTTGGTGATATGGGTACGATTATTATTGCGGTAATGATTATGATTTCGACTTTTGCTTGTAACAACGGTTTGATTATGGCCGGAGCCAGGGTATATTATACTATGGCCAAAGACGGTTTGTTTCTTAAAAAGGCGGCCGAACTTAACCATGCAAGCGTACCAGCTTGGGCTTTGTGGATGCAATGTATTTGGGCTTCGTTTTTGTGTTTGACAGGAAAATATGGCGATTTGTTAGATTTTGTTGTCATCATTGTGATGATATTTTACATTTTGACTATCTACGGTATATTTATTCTTCGCAAGAAAATGCCTGATGCCGAAAGACCTTATAAAGCTTTTGGCTACCCTATTCTTCCTTTTCTTTACATTGTAATTTCCTCAGCAGTTTGCGTTTCCTTATTGCTGACGAAATTCTCGACTTGTGGTTGGGGCGTTTTGATTATGCTGACAGGGATTCCAATCTATTATTTGACTAAACCGAAGGAGTAATTAAGTTTGATTATAAATTTTCCACAACATAATTCAATTCAAATATCTAGAAAAATCAGTCTCAAATATTTTTTATAGTTGAATCCAAAGAATTCCTCGAGGCTCTGCCTCGGGGTAATTCATTTAAAGTTACTTAATACTTGCAATTCTAGTAGTAAATAAAGTGTCTTACTTTGGCTATATATTTGGCCAATAGTATGACTTGATGGTTGTAGCCAAATTCATTTTAAATTTTGATTTTTATGGTTTGAGTTTACGATTCAATTTTATTAATAATTAAGTTGTTAATTCTCTATGAGTTAGGTATTTTTGAAAATAATGATATACTTTTGCTAATGTAAATACAAAAAATGTGGTTATAATTCCCAGGATTACATTGTAAGGGGGTTCTAGAGTTAATGATATTCGGATTAAAACGGTAGCTAATACAAATGCGGAATATCTAAATACCCTGTAATAATTTGTTGTAAATCTTAATGAGACAAGAACAATAACTATGTCTGTAAAAATTAGTGCTGTATAAAAAGTTTCAAATGAATGCAAAAAAACGCCTGTTTTTAGTAACGTCAAAAAATCGTTAATACCTATAATAAAAAAACAAAGTAATAAAAATATAGCTAGTAATTTTTTAATGCGGACAAATTGAAATTGGTTAATATAAGTTACTGAGAGATGGATTTCGCGATTTAATTTTCGTGTAAATCCCATAATTGTAAAAATGGTAAGTGCACCAAAAAAATAAACTAAAATGCTTATTATAGATTTACTAGAATCGTTCCATAAAATGAATTCATCCAAATGACTAAATTCTTTGAAAGCATCCCTTAAGAATATCATAGATAATAATTCAAATTGTTTCCCTAAAGATCGTGTTACAGATTTTGGTAAAACAAAAATAAGACTCAGTAATTCAAAAATTAACAGAACAGTAAAAACTACTTCAATAGCAAAAAAACGATGTTTGAATAAGGAATTGAAGTGACCTAAAGAAATTAAATTTTGATTTACTAAAAAGCTGCATATTCCACATGCTATAAAAATAAAAACTAAAAAGGAACTTATAGTTTCAATTATTTTAGGGTTCTCCCAAAATAATACATGCTTATCAAATAATCGTGTTAAATGCTTTACCATAAATTATTTTTGATGAATAAGTAAAAATTTTCATTGTAAATTTTGACAAAAGTACAGATGTTAATTTAGTTTAAAATTGGTCAATACTTGCGTCCTAGTAGTAAATATAGCGCCTTACTTTTGCGATATATTTAGCTAATCGAATCACTTGATGGCTGTAACCAAATTCGTTATCGTACCAAATATACAAAACGATATTCTTGCCATCTTTTGAAACAATGGTGGCATTACTGTCATATATTGCTGGAGCCGATGTGCCAATAATATCCGAAGAAACCAACTCACTATTCAAGGAATATTTAATTTGTTCGACCATTTCTCCTTCTAGTGCATATTTTTTCATAATGGCATTTACGTTTTCAATCGAAGTTGTATTGGCAACTTCAAGACTCAAAACCACTAAAGATCCGTTAGGAACTGGTACCCGAATGGCATTTGAAGTTAATTTACCTTCAAGCGAAGGTAATGCTTTGGCGACAGCAGATCCCGCTCCAGTTTCTGTAATTACCATATTCAAGGCGGCAGCTCTACCACGACGGTATTTTTTGTGCATATTGTCGACTAAATTCTGGTCGTTAGTATAGGAATGAATGGTTTCCAAATGGCCTTTTACAATTCCCAAAGTTTCTTCCACAACTTTCAATATAGGAGTTATGGCATTAGTGGTACATGACGCTGCCGAAAAAATATTGATTTCGTCAGGGTTATATTCGTTTTGATTTACACCATAAACAATATTTGCAACCCCTTTTCCAGGAGCAGTTAGCAAAACTTTAGTAACTCCTTTTGAAGTTAAATGTCTTGCTAGGGCTTCTTGAGTGGTGAAAGCACCAGTGTTGTCAATTACTAAAGCATGATCAATATCGTATTTTGTATAATCTATTTCTTCAGGACTATTTGCTGTAATAACATGTACGGTTGTTCCATTTATAATCAAAGCACCGTTTGTAGCATCGGCAACTATGGAGCCCATAAAATCCCCATGAATCGAATCATATCGCAATAAAGAAGCTCTTTTTTCTAATGAAACTGCGTCGTTTTTATCTCGTGTAACAATGGCTCTCAATCGCAATTGATTTCCTTTTGCCATTTTCGACATTAATTCGCGAGCTACTAATCGACCAATTCTACCAAAACCGTAAAGTACCACATCCTTTGGTTGAATTTCCTCCGTGTTCTTGGCGTTTTTTAATTTGTCGAGAACAAAATATTTGGCATTTTGATATTTATCGCTTTCCAAATGATATTCATGAGTCAGTTTGCCAATATCTAATTTTGATGGAGGCAAATTCATCGAGTAAATAGCTTTGGCAATTTCAACAGAATCAAAAACAGAAATTGGTTTGCCCACAAATTCTCGAGCATATCCGTGCAAGTTGATAATTTCACTTACATTTTTTTCAATCAATTGATTCCGGAATAAAACCATCTCGATGGATTTGTCATACCATAAATCGCTTATGATTTTTATAAATTCGACTCCAGCTCTTCGTCTGGCTATTTGTGTTGAAACTTCTTTTTCGTATACAATTGTATTCTTCATATTGAAATTAGATAGAAATATTAATTAAATTTTGTGCAAAAGTATATCTTTTAACTGTTTTACGAAAACGATTGCGGGATTATTTTTCAAAAAAAAACCGTCCCGATTTATCGGGACAGTTTTCTGTTTTTGGGTTGGAAATGTTAAAGGATAATTTGTAATAATTGCCCGTTTTTGCCCATCATTTCAATTCGCATACTTTGGTTCTCGTCTTTTTGGTTCAAAAGTTTTGAAACTGTTTCGATGTCCGTTGCTTTTGCATTGTCGATGCTTAAAATAATATTCCCCTTAAGCTCTTCCTCATATTGTTTTAGGTTTGCATTACTTATGGATTTGATTTTTACGCCATAATCCAAATGGAATTTCTTTTTATCATTAGCGTCTATGTTCTCCAATTCCATTCCTTTGAATTCTGTGCCAAACAATTCGTTTTTGCTTAAAATAACCGGGACTGTTTTGTTTTTACCGTCTCTTATATAGGTAACTTCTACTTTGTCTCCTGGTCTTTTGGTGTTGATGTACCCTGAGAGATCGGCAAAAGTAGCCACGTTTTGCTCGTCTAATTTTATGATGATATCCCCTTTTTGAAGTCCTGCTTTCTCGGCTCCAGATTTTGTATTCACTTTTTTGATGTAAAAACCTTGTGTTTCAGTAACGCCCAATTCTTTTGAAGCAGTAGCATTTAATTCGCCTCCTTCAACTCCTAATATGCCTCTTTGAACGTTTCCAAATTCCATAATATCCTCGATTATTTTTCGGGTAATATTAGAAGGAATCGCAAAAGAATATCCTGTGTAACTTCCTGTTGGAGACGAAATCATGGTATTGATTCCGATGAGTTCTCCTCTTGTATTTACTAAGGCGCCGCCACTATTTCCGGGGTTAACGGCGGCATCCGTTTGAAGAAAAGATTGGATACCTCCTGTGTCTAAATTTCTGGCTTTGGCCGAAACAATTCCTGCCGTTACGGTTGAGGTTAGGTTGTAAGGATTTCCAACTGCCAATACCCATTCACCAATTTTCACCGAATCAGAATTGGCAAAAGCAGAATAAGGCAACTTTTCTTCAGTCGTTATTTTTAATAAGGCAATATCCATTTTAGAATCGGTTCCTATCAGTTTCGCTGGATATGATTTTTTATTATTCAAAGTAATTTCAATTTCCGAGGCGTTTTTCACCACATGGTTATTGGTAACAATATACCCATCTTCAGAAATAATTACTCCTGAACCCGTACCCACTTGCTCTTGTGATTGTTGTCCGCCAAAGCCATAAAAGAATTCCATCAAAGGATTGTTGATGGTTTGTCGGGACACATTTTTTACGTGAACCACAGTGTGAATGGTCTTGTCGGCAGCTTCAGTAAAGTCGACCGCCTCTGTTGATAATCCGACCGTCCTCCCATAGGAATTGGGAGCATCAGTTACAATGGAGTTTTTGTTAGTAGAAAAATAGCCATTGTTGTCAAATAACAATTTGTAGGCGCTAAGAGTAAGGACTCCGCTGAACAATGACACTAGGAATAGACTTGAAATTCGATTCATGATAGTATGATTTTTATGTTATTGAACGTAAAATTATACATTTTCATATTTCAAAAAAACAGTTTAACGTTCTTTAACAATGATTAACATTTCATTAATAGTTTGTACTTTTGCGTTACACAATTTAACTAAAATGCAACTAGAATTTTATAAATACCAAGGGACCGGAAACGATTTTGTGATGATTGACAATCGATTGGGAATTTTTCCAAAGGAAAATGTCCAACTTATTGCTCATTTGTGCGACAGACGTTTCGGAATAGGAGGAGACGGTCTTATCTTATTGGAAAACGATATCAATACCAATTTTAGAATGGTCTATTACAATTCTGACGGAAACCAAAGTTCCATGTGTGGTAATGGTGGTCGTTGTTTGGTGGCTTTTGCCAAAAAACTAAACGTCATCAATAGCAGTTGTTCTTTTATTGCTACCGATGGCTTGCATTATGCCACAATAGCGGATGATGGATTGGTTTCCTTGCAAATGATTGACGTTATTCATGTAAAAATAACACCTGATTATATGTTTCTTAACACCGGCTCCCCACATCACGTGCAGTTGGTGGAGGACTTGAAAAACTATAATATAAAAGAAAACGGTGCCGCTATTCGATACGGCCAATTATATGGAGCAGCAGGGAGTAATGTTAATTTTGTAAAACAAATCAATGCTGAAACTTTTTCACTCCGAACTTATGAAAGAGGTGTGGAAGACGAAACACTTTCCTGTGGAACTGGTGCAACCGCCGTTGCTATTGCAATGAATGCAATTGGGAAAACCAATGCTACTTCCATATATTTGAATGTAGAAGGTGGAAAATTAGAAGTTTCTTTTGATGAAAACAATGGACAGTTTACCAATGTTTTCCTGAAAGGACCTGCGGAATTTGTGTTTAAAGGAGAAATAGATATAATTACGAATTAACAATTACGAATTATGAAATCTGACAATGCGGTTCAAATTAAAAGTTATGATTTTGCTTTGAGAATAATAAAAGTTTATAAACATCTTAGTCAAGAAAAAAAAGAATTTGTTTTGTCAAAACAATTATTAAGAAGTGGAACTTCCATCGGAGCTAATATTGAAGAATCTATTGGAGGTCAATCAAAGGCCGATTTCTTCGCGAAAATAACCATTGCTTATAAAGAAACTAGAGAGTCAAAATATTGGATAAGACTTTTGAGAGATTCCGAATATTTAACAAATGAACAATCAGAAGATTTGTTAAAAGATGTTGAAGAACTTTTGAAAATAATAGGCTCTATACAGAAAACGGTGCGTAATTCGTAATTTCTAATTCGTAATTGATTAAAATGATCACACTAAAAGGCTACAACATATACCTCCGAGCACTCGAGCCCAATGATTTGGAGTTTGTTTATGCTATGGAAAATGACCAAAGTATTTGGGAAGTCAGCAATACGCAAACACCATACAGTCGGTTTTTGGTGAAGCAATACCTTGAAAATGCCCATCAGGACATCTATGAATCCAAGCAGTTGAGATTGGCAATTTGTCAAGATGAGGATTTCCCAGCTTTGGGATTAATTGATTTGTTTGATTTTGACCCCAAGAATAATAGGGCAGGAGTTGGAATCGTTATTCAAGGGGACGAAAACAGAAAACAGAATATTGGTTCCGAAGCCCTAGAGCTGTTGATTCGGTATTCTTTTCACCATCTTAATTTACATCAATTATATGCAAATATTGGCGCTGAAAATAAAGCTAGTATAGCACTTTTTACTAAATTTGGCTTTCAAAATATTGGCACAAAAAAAGATTGGACATTGGTAAACGGAGTCTATAAAGACGAGGCCATTTTCCAATTAATTAACACTAAATTTTAAAATTTCAGTTTTGGACTTAAAAAAAATCATTTCAATAGTTGCTGTTGCGTTTATTTCAGGATTACTAATTTATGGGGGCATAGTAGCCAATCAAATTTTTTCTAAAAACACAAAATTTTCAGAAAACGAGCTCTATATTTATGTGCCAACGGGTACTTCTTATGAAGATGTTAAGGAAATAATTACACCTTTTGTAGCGAATATGAATCGTTTTGAAATGGTTGCAAGCAAGAGAAGCTATCCCGAAAATATAAAACCAGGACGGTTTTTATTCACCAAGGGAATGAACAGTTATCAGTTGGTTAAAGCTCTAAGAAGCAATATCCCCGTGAATTTAGCTTTCAACAATCAAGAGCGGTTAGAGAATTTGGCAGGAAGGGTGGGTTCTCAAATTGAGGCGGATAGCTTGTCATTGATGACTTCTTTCAAAGATTCTATTTTCTTAAAAGAAAATGGTTTTACTGATGAGAATGTCTTGGCGATGTTTATTCCGAATACGTATGAAATTTATTGGAATACCTCGGCTGTAAAATTCCGAGACAAAATGATAAAAGAATACCGTAATTTTTGGAATAAAGAACGTACAGAAAAAGCGGAAAGACAAGGATTATCACCAATTGAAGCGACAATTTTGGCTTCAATAGTACACAAAGAATCCGTTAAAAAAGACGAAAGACCCAGAATAGCAGGGGTTTATTTCAATCGAATGAGGCAAGGAATGCCGCTTCAGGCTGATCCTACTGTAATCTATGCCATAAAAAAGAAGTCAAATGATTTTGATCAAGTAATCAAGAGAGTTTTTTACAACGACTTGACCATGTCTTCTCCATATAATACCTATGTGAATATTGGGCTTCCTCCTGGACCCATTGCGATGCCTGACATCACAGCGCTTGAAGCCGTGCTAAATCCAGAAAAAAACAATTTCATTTATTTTTGTGCTAGCATAAAACATTTTGGGTACCATGAATTTGCTGCAACTTTAGCAGAACATAGTGTAAACGCCAAAAAATATTCTGATTGGATAAATAGTCAGGGCGTAAAAAGATAAGGCTTTAAGAATTCAAACTATATTTTGTGGTTGTTTGAGTCAAAAATTAGTGTTTCTTCACTGTGTATTTTTAAATTTTTCAGTCGAAATCTATCCGAATTTGCATAAATTTTTCGAAATTTTGAGTCTGATTGTATTACTATTGGTATGAAATTTTACTTTTTTGAACTTGATTTTATCTATTTTTTGATTGGGGATGATTCCAACAATACCTCATAAACAGTTGTGTTCCGAAGTATTTTTAACTTTAACCTTTTAATTTTCGGTCAAGTTTAACCCTTTGATTATCAGTCGTATTATTTTTATCATATATTTGCAGGCAGAAATTTCTTGACGGGACAGCGTTTTGAAGAAAAACAATTTATGATAAACAAATGGTCTTTTTATGCTAGTTTGACTATTATTATAGCTTTTTTAAGCTTGGGTTTTAAACCTTTCGATTTAGATGGCAACCAATGGTTTCTTTCAAATAATACAAATGAAACCCTCTACTTATTTCCATCTCAAAAACAAAAAGAATACACTAATTTGAGTGTTCCTTTTACAGGAAAATACTTTATTGGTTATAAAGAAGCTATTGCCTTCAGAGAGTCTCAGTGTCAATACAAAAAAATTAATTCTCTAGGTTATTTGGGTAAATATCAATTTGGTATGGAAACTTTAAAAACCGTTGGGATTAATAATAGTGCAGCATTTTTGAACAGTCCTAGAATGCAAGAAGAAGCATTCGTTGCCTTGTTATCCAAAAATAAATGGGAGTTACAAGATGAAATCTTGAAATATGACGGAAGAGTACTTAATGGAATCAAGATTACGGAGTCTGGAATCCTTGCTGCGGCCCATCTCGGAGGTGTAGGTTCCGTGAAAAGATATTTTAGAAGTAATGGAAAAAGATATATGAAAGATGCTTTTGGAACCTCGGTAAAGACATATTTGAGAGTCTTCAGCGGTTATGAAACTTCATTTATAGTTGCTGACAGTAACGCAAATGTATATTAGTTTTAAATAATTTCATTTAACAATAAAAAAGGCTATCTAAAATATTTTAGACAGCCTTTATAATTAATTTAACGTGTGCTAAACGTCTTTTACAATTTCGCCATTTGGACGAACTGTAATTTTACGAACTTCTTTGTTTTTTTTAATCTTAAGATTGTATTGCTTTTTAATTATATCGCCCTCTTCTTGGGTATAAAGGAATTTGTCATTAACGATTTTCCATCCAGGAAATTTTTTGTAAACAGAATAAATCACTTGGCTTGGAAGTATTACGTTTTTATAATTTTCAACAACGCGAATTAGTTTTCCTTTTTCGTCATACGTTGCTGCCAGAGTCCCTTTTTTTATTTGCATAACCAACAAATACTCGTCATAACCTTCATTATCTTTTCCAAGGTCGTAGGCAATAAATTTTTCTTCAATCCTCTTGATGTTGCTATCTGGGTTTTTGTCCGGAATATAGACAGAAAAATCTGCCCCAGCTTTCTTAATTACAATTTCGGGTAAACTTATTACATCAATTTTTCCTTCCTCTTTCTGTGGTTTCTTTTGAGAATAAGAGGAGGTTAGCAAACCAAAAAACAATAAAAAAATAATAGATGATTTCATAATATTTAGTTTTTTAAATTAATAATACTGCTCGATGAATTTAATGTTTAATATACTTTTAAATCTTATATTTTGTATTAATGTATTGAATTTCAATATTTTATATTTAAAATAGTCGTTTAGACTTCATATAAAGTTAGGGTTTTTAATTTGTGATATCAGTTAAAGTATCCTTTAATTTATGTTAAAATAATCATTCGTTATAGGATGTTTTAAAACGAATTGCAAACCAAATTATATATCTAAAAGCGATAATGTAAGACTTTTTTAGAAATAAAGATACTTTAAGGCAGAAGGTGTTTTTTTGTATTGGTTTATAGCCAATTAATTTAGAATTTACTGCTCTACATTTTATGGATGATGAAAATGGTAGGGCGATTGTGTAATTCAACTTTCATTTTTTTCCATTCAGATGCCCGCATAGTTTTTATGTATTCCGTTGGCAGTGTAATATCTGTGGCAATGCAAAGATAAGTTGATGGGTGTAGTGCATGTAAAATATCTACCAGCATTTTGTTGTTTCTAAAAGGCGTTTCGATAAAAATCTGGGATTGGTTTTTGTCTTGTGATATTTTCTCCAAATTTTTTAGAGCAGTTTTCTTTTCGGTTTTGTCGATAGGGAGGTATCCATTAAAAGTAAAACTCTGCCCATTCATGCCAGAGGCCATAATTGCCAAAAGAATAGATGATGGACCCACTAAAGGCACCACTTTAATACCCTTTTCATGAGCTAATTTTACGATGACAGCACCAGGATCTGCAACTCCGGGACAACCCGCTTCGCTCATCAGCCCTATGTTTTTTCCTTCCAAGCAAGGTTGTATCATTTTGTTGTGTTCAGAAACTTCGGTGTGTTTGTTTAAAGTGCTTAGCCTTAGTGAGGCTTGAACTTTTTCAGGATATATGCTTTTAATGAATTTCCTTGCTGTTTTTTCATTTTCCACTATATAATCATCAATGAAGTCAATAGTCCTTTTTACGGTTTGCGGTAATACGTCTTCAGGATTAATCTCGCCTAGAGTTGCCGGAATTAGGTATAGTTTTCCGAATAGGGAAGCTGGTTTCATAAGTGTCATTTTAAGTGCTTCGGTCGATGAAGAATCTAGATCGATTTGATTTTTATTGGAAGTAATTGCTTAAGTATGCTTTTCAATAAGTTTTTTAGCAATTATATCGCAAGCTTCATCGAGCATTTGATAAACGGAATCAAATCCGTTCTGTACTCCGTAATAAGGATCCGGCACATCCACATTTTCATTTGGAAATAATTCATTTAAAATGAGTTGTACTTTTTTTCTATGCTCTTGGTTTTTGGAGAGTTCAAGGACGTCAATGTAATTGTTGTTATCCATGACATAGATATAATCAAAAAAGTCAAAATCATTTGTGGTGATTTGTCTGCATTTTTGATTTGATATAAGGATTCCGTTTTTTTTGGCCGTAATGATGGATCGCTCGTCGGGGGGATTGCCAATGTGCCATGAACCTGTTCCTGCAGAATCTACTTTAAATTTATTTTTTGGAAGTTTTGAAGCTAATATTCCTTCGGCTAAGGGTGACCGACAAATATTACCTAAACAAACCATCAAAATTTTTATGGACATACTGCACTTATAGCGTTAATTTTTTATGGATGTCTTCGACAAATTTTTTGAATTGTTTGTCGGTTGCAACCAAATTGTCAACGGTTTTGCAGGCATGTAATACAGTAGCGTGATCACGATCACCAATTTGAGAACCGATGTTTGCTAAAGAAGCTTTGGTGAATTTTTTAGCAAAAAACATGGCTAATTGTCTGGCTTGTACTATGTGTCTTTTTCTGGTTTTTGATTGTAGTGTTTCCAAATCTAACTGGAAATAATCCGAAACTATTTTTTGGATGTAATCGATAGAAATTTCTCGTTTTACATTTTTAACGAATTTCTCAACAACATTTTTAGCGAGTTCCAATGTAACTTCTTTTTTATTGAAAGAAGATTGTGCAATCAGGGAAATAATGGCACCTTCCAATTCTCGAACATTTGATTTTATGTTTCGAGCCACATATTCTATGATTTCTTCAGGAATCTCTACACCATCACGATATAATATATTTTTCAGGATAGAAATTCTAGTTTCATAATCGGGTTGGTGCAATTCTGCGGACAATCCCCATTTGAAACGGGACAATAATCGCTGTTCGATATCTTGCATATCAACCGGTGCCTTGTCCGAAGTTAAAATCACCTGTTTTCCATTTTGATGCAAATAATTGAATATATGGAAGAAAACATCTTGTGTACCTGTCTTTCCTGAAAGGAATTGAACGTCGTCAATGATTAAAACATCTATTAATTGGTAAAAATGTATGAAATCATTTCGATTGTTTTTCTTTACCGAATCAATATATTGTTGGGTGAAAATTTCAGCAGAAATGTATAAAACAGTTTTTTCGGGATATTTGTCTTTTATTTCAACTCCAATAGCATGTGCCAAATGCGTTTTACCTAGACCAACTCCTCCAAAAATCAACAATGGGTTAAATGAAGTGCCCCCAGGTTTATTGGCGACTGCCATACCTGCAGAGCGGGCTAATCTATTAGAATCTCCTTCTAGGAAATTGTCAAAACTATAATTAGCGTTGAGTTGAGATTCAATTTTTAAATTTCGAATGCCAGGAATCACAAATGGATTTCTCAATTCTGGATTCAAATTTTTAAAAGGAGCGTCAACATCTTGCGGTTTCATGGGAACACGATTCGCGCTTGGTAATTGTTCTGTGAAGGGTTGTTTATTTCCATAAGTGTTCTCCATTTTAATTTTATAGAGTAACTTAGCATTTTTTCCGAGTTCTTTGGTTAATGCAACTTTCAATAATTTAACATAGTGTTCCTCTAACCATTCATAGAAAAATTTACTAGGAACCTGAATGTACAGTGCATTATCAGTAAGTTCAACGGATTTTATAGGTTCAAACCAAGTTTTGTAGGCTTGATCTTGGATGTTATCTTTGATAAAAGACAAACAGTTTTCCCATACTGATTGAGCAGTCTTGTTCATGAATTAGGTTAAATTATTTTGGTTTTTAATGGTGATTTTATAAAAAAAAGAAGTGAAATTAATCTTGTTTTTATCGGACAACAAATATGTGAACAAATTTCTCTAAAAAAAAATTTTTCTCTGACAATTTTTATTAAATTTAGTTGTATGAGTTTTTTACATTTAATTTTTAATGAATAATTTAATGGAATATCATCAAATACAAATACGTGTTCGCTATTCTGAAACGGATCAAATGCGGGTAGTTTATCACGGTAATTATGCCCAGTATTTTGAAGTGGGTAGGGTTGAATGGCTTAGAAATAAAGGAGTTTCCTATAAATGGATGGAGGAAAACGGAATTATGCTCCCGGTAGTTTCATTGTCTATAAATTACAAAAAACCTGCTCGCTACGACGAACTGTTAACATTGAAAACAATATTAAAAAAACAGTCGTCGGTCAAGATAGAATTTGACTATGAATTGTTTAATGAAGAGGGGGAGTTATTAACAACGGGTAATTCTATCTTGGTATTTGTAGACATGAAAACTGGACGACCAATAGCCCCTCCAACTTATCTGTTTGAACTTTTGAATAGAATTGAAAAATGACAACCGTTCTTTATGAAATGATTAGAAATTTCTATTTGTTTTGAGATTATAACAGAACGGATTTTACTTCAATTCCAAACATAGAATTGAAAATATCGTATATTTTTTCTGCATTTTTTTTGCGGGTGACAATTTCAATTTCGCAGCTCATTTCCATTTTCTGGCTAACAATCGCTATGTTTTTTTCTTTAATCACACGCATTACCTTATTGATGTTCTTATAGTCGAATGAAAGAAGATAATGTATGTCAATTGTTTTTTCAATTATTTCGCAAGATTCCAATGTTAATTGAGCTGCGCTTTTATAAGCTGTAATCAATCCTCCTAAGCCTAATTTGATTCCGCCAAAAATTCGAACCACAACAATTAAAACATTGGTAAGGCCAAAAGATTGAATTTGTCCATAAATGGGCGTTCCTGCCGTGTTGCTCGGCTCACCATCATCATTTACCCTGTGTGTCAGTATTTCAGTGCCAATTTGATACGCATAACAGTAGTGTACCGCATTGGGATATTCTTTTCTTAAACTTTCAAGGATGGGTTTTACTTCGCTTTCCGATTCTATTGGAAAGGCATAGCCAAAGAATTTACTGTTTTTTTCTTTAAATAGAATTGCTGACGATGGGGAGGCAATGGTTTTGTAGGTGTCTTTAGAGTCCAAAAATGTAATGTTGCTTTAAAGTATTTTCTTTTCGAATAAATTCACTACATCTTCCTGTCCAACTTGTAAATTCCAAACATTAAATCCAAGAGAAAGTGCCGAGTCGGTGTTTTCTTTTTTGTCGTCCACAAATAAAGTGTGTTTTGCTACTATATTATGTTTGTTGACAAGATAGTTGAAAATCTCGGCCTCAGGTTTTCTTAATCCAATTTCGAATGAAAAATAAACTTTTTCAAAACATTGGTAAAAATCACTGTAAAAAGAAACTCCATTTTTTTGCTCGAAAGTGTCAATGTGAATGGAGTCGGTATTACTCAATAGAAATAAACGATATTTTTTCGAAAGCTTTTGTAGAAATTCCAAACGATAAAGGGGGAAATCTAAAAGAATGGCGTTCCAAGCATCCGAAATTTCGTTTGTAGAAGCGCTTGGAATTTGTTTTTGAATACCATTTAGAAAATTTTCTTTGGAAATAAGTCCTTTTTCAAACTGCGTATTCAATTGATTCAGGTCTTCATTCCATTTTTTTAGACCCAACTTTTCTAGGCCGTCAATGGTTGCCTGTTTATCCAAATTGATAAAAATATCTCCAAAATCAAAAATAATGGTATCAATCATGGTTGCTCAATATTATAAGTTCATCATTTTCAATAGTATTTTTTTCAATGTTTTTCATAACTACTATTGGCGCTTTTGTTCCATTTTCTAGGGATTCATTCCCGACAAAGATTCGGGCTTCATCCCAAAGGTTTTCGTCAATAAAAGTTTGTAATGTTTGTCGACCTCCTTCAATAATTAGGGATTGGATTTTGTGTTTATAGAGCACTTCAATTATTTGTGGCGCTATATTTTTGTCAAATTCAATCCTTTCAAAGATAGTGTTTTCTGAATTAATTGAAGTAATCGATTGGCATAAAATAATTGTTTTTATCTGATTGTCAAATACATGCATGTCATTTTGAATGCGATTATTCTTGTCTAAAACAATTCTGATGGGATTGTTTCCTGACCAATCTCTTACGTCTAGCCTTGGATTGTCATCGATGACGGTGTTGGTTCCTACCAAAATAGCTTGTTCTTCACTTCGCCATTTGTGAGCTAACTGTCGTGAAAATTCATTAGTAATCCAAAAGGGTTTTTGTTTGTGGCGAATATTTTTAGAAGGGGCAATAAATCCATCCTGACTCTCGGCCCATTTCAAAATGATATAAGGCCTTTTCTTTTCGTGAAAAGTAAAAAAGCGTTTGTTTAATTTTTTACATTCTTTTTCAAGAATGCCGACGGTTACCGTTGCTCCGGCATCAGTCAATTTTTTTATGCCATTTCCAGCCACTTTTATGTTGGGGTCAATGGTTCCAATAACAATATTTGGAATTCTATTTTTGACAATCAAATCACAACAAGGGGGTGTTTTTCCAAAATGACTACAGGGCTCTAAGCTCACATAAATAGTGGCTTTTTTCAACAAAGTTTTATCTTTGACGGAATTCACGGCATTGACTTCGGCGTGCGGTTCACCGGATTTTTTATGCCAGCCTTCGCCAATGATTTTACCGTCATATACAATTACACTTCCTACTAAAGGGTTCGGATAGGTTGTTCCCAAACCATTTTTTGCCAATTCGATGCAGCGGTTTATGTATTTTTCATGTATTTTCACGAGTACAAAAGTAATGATTTTTGTATTTGGGATTTAGTTTTGAAACTTTGGATTTTTACAATAAACAATATCTATTTTTGCACTATAAAATTGAATTTTAATCAAATCATAGCAATGAAAATCAAAGAGTACAGAACTCAATTTATTCAAGCACTTTCCCCAATTTACGATATTGGCGAAGTGGAGAGTTTTTTCTATTTGATTTTGGAAGAGAAACGTGAATTGAAAAGAATTGATTTGGCTTTAAATCCTGATTTGACTTTTTCTGCTGAAGAAATCCGGATGTGGAATTCGATTTTGGAGCAATTGCAACAAGAAGTCCCAATTCAATATCTGTTGGAAAAAACCAGTTTTTACGGTTTGAATTTTGAGGTGAATTCTTCTGTTTTGATTCCAAGACCAGAAACCGAAGAATTGGTGGAATGGATCATTACGACCCAAGACATAAGACCCAAGGCCCAAAACCTAAAAATCCTAGATATCGGAACGGGAAGTGGTTGTATCGCGATTGCTTTGGCCAAAAACATTCCAAATGCACAAGTTTTTGCTATTGATGTTTCTGAAAAGGCTTTGGTAACAGCGCAAAAAAACGCAAATAGCAATGAGGTTAACATTACTTTTCTGGAAAACAATATTCTGGAAACAGAAGATTTAGCACAGCAATTCGACATTATTGTTTCCAATCCGCCCTACGTTCGGGAGTTGGAGAAAAAGGAAATCAAGAAAAATGTTTTGGATAACGAACCGCATTTGGCTTTGTTTGTTGAAGATAATGATGCCCTGCTTTTTTATAGAAAAATAACCGAATTAGCTCAAAAAAATCTTCGTAATGATGGAAAATTATTCTTCGAGATCAATCAATATTTAGGGAAAGAAATGGTTGATTTACTTGAAAAGTTGAATTTCATAAACATTGAATTGCGGAAAGATATTTACGGTAACGACCGGATGATTAAGGCGGAATACAGGTAGCGGATTTCAGATGGTCCAATTTATAGTATTACATTTCTTGGCTAAAAAAAGTAAAAGTCTTGATTTGTCAGTGCCATTTCGTTTTTTTCTGCAACCTGCCATCTGAATTCTATTCGTATCGAAGCGCTTCAATGGGGTCAAGCAATGCCGCCTTTATGGCAGGATACAAACCCGAAAAAATAGCCACGGCAAAACTGGTAGTGAAGGCCGCCAATATTGCCCCCCAGGGAATTACAAAGACAAAATTTATAGCTGTTGCAATAGCATAACCTATCCCAATTCCAAAAATAATTCCAATAATGCCTCCTAATTGTCCAATTAGCAATGTTTCTATAAAAAATTGGAAGGCAATAGTGCTTTTTTTGGCTCCCAATGCTTTTCGAACTCCAATTTCACGGGTTCGTTCCGTAACCGAAACAATCATGATGTTCATCAAAGCAATAGACGATCCAAGGACTGTGATAATGCCAATAATCCAGGAGGCTATACCAAGATATTGGGTGATTCCAAGTATTTTGTTGATTAAATCATCGCTTCGAACGACGGCAAAATTATTGTCTTTTATTGGGCTCAATTTGCGAACTCTTCGCATCGTACTATTGGCATCATCAATGGCTTGATCCAGCATTTCTTTTTGGGTAACCATTATGCTTATCGTGTAATTTATATAAGGGGCCGTAAACAAGGAACGAGCCACTTGAATAGGAATTAACACCCTTAAATCCTGATTGTTTCTAAAGGTGGAGCCTTTCTCTTTTAGTACTCCAATAACCTTAAATTTGGCTCCACGAATCGAAATTATTTTGTCTATTGGGTTTACATTTTTTAGTAATCCCTTTTCAAAATCCGAACCCACAATGCAATTATAGGTGTTGTTTTGGATGTCAAAAGAAGTAAAATTTCTTCCTGAACTGGTTTCTAAACCAGAGTTGGCAATAAAATATTCGTCAACTCCAACTACGGTGTTTTCCGGGTCGGTTTTAGTGGATTCATATTTAATTTCGGCAATGGAAGTAGCCGAAAAAGAAATAGAGGTTGTCGTAAGCGGATATTTATATTTGTTTTTGAAAGCAACCGCTTCGGGATAGGAAATGACGGGGTTTATAATTTCTCTTACCTGTACGCCATGTCGTCGACTGGTGTTTTCATATTGATTGATATTGAATGTATTGGCTCCCATAGATGCAAAATCGGAAGATATAGTGTTTTCCAATGCCGAAACAACCGTCAGAATACCGACCAAAGCAGTGATTCCGATTGCGATAATCAACACGGTAAGAATAGTGCGCAACAATTGTGTTCGGATAGAACCTATCGCAATTCTGACGTTTTCTCGAAATAGTTTTAACATAGTGGCTATTTGACACGAAATTACAATTTTTGTTACAAGTTTGTTTTAGAAGATGGTATATTTATTTTAAAAACAAGATATTTGCAAGAGGAAATTTAAGATTTAAGATTTTAGATTTTCTGAATGAAACAAGATTTTGGATTCGCTAATCTGAAATCTAAAATCTGCAATCTAAAATAAAAATGGCTCAAAAACCAAGTATTCCAAAAGGGACAAGAGATTTTTCACCGGCTGAGGTGGCAAAACGCAACTATATTATATCGATTATAAAAAACAATTTCGAGAAGTTTGGTTTCCAACCTATAGAGACACCTTCGTTTGAAAACTCCGAGACCTTGATGGGAAAATACGGGGAAGAAGGCGACCGATTGATTTTTAAGATATTGAATTCTGGGGATTATTTGGCTAAAGCCGATGCTGTATTATTGGAAAATAAAGAAAGCAATAAATTGACTTCAAGTATCTCCGAAAAAGCTTTGCGCTACGATTTGACCGTTCCTTTTGCGCGTTATGTCGTGCAACACCAGAGCGAAATTGAGTTTCCGTTTAAACGATATCAAATCCAACCCGTTTGGCGTGCCGATCGTCCACAAAAAGGACGTTTCAGAGAATTTTTTCAATGTGATGCCGATGTGGTGGGTTCGAAATCCTTATGGCAAGAAGTAGAATTGGTGCAATTATACGATTCGGTTTTTACGGAATTAGGTTTGGAAGGCGTGACCATTAAAATTAATAACCGTAAAATACTTTCAGGAATTGCCGAAGTGATTGGGGCAAAAGACAAATTAATCGATTTTACGGTAGCCTTGGACAAACTCGACAAAATAGGCGAGGAGGGTGTAAAAAAGGAAATGGTGGAAAAAGGAATTGGGGAATCCGCGATAGAAAAAGTTCAGCCTTTATTTCATTTCACAGGAACTGTTTCAGAAAAAATAAATAAACTTTCTGCTTTATTAGCCACTTCCGAGGAAGGGATGAAAGGGGTGGAAGAACTACGATTTATCTGTGACAATTTATTGAAACTGGGTTTAAATAAGTCGGTTTTGGATTTAGACGTCACTCTTGCTCGTGGATTGAATTATTATACAGGCGCAATTTTTGAAGTTGCTCCGCCAAAACAAGTTGCTATGGGTTCAATTGGCGGCGGCGGCAGATATGATGATTTGACCGGGATTTTTGGGTTAAAAGACATGAGTGGTGTGGGGATTTCCTTCGGTTTAGACCGGATTTATTTGGTTATCGAAGAGTTGAATTTATTTCCGGAAACCGTTACTTCAAAGTCAAAAGCTTTGTTTATTAATTATGGCGAAAGCCATACTTTTGAAGCTATGAAAACTATTACTACACTTCGCAATCAAAATATTAAAGTGGAAATGTATCCTGATGCAGTTAAGATTGATAAACAATTTAAGCATGCAGAACGTAGAGGTATTCCTTTTGTGATAAAAGAAATTGAGGATTCTAACTTTACTTTAAAAGATATTCAATCAGGCGAACAGCTTCAATTAAATCTCGAAAATCTTATTAAAAAACTTAAGTAACCTGCTTCTCGATAAATCTAGTCTCGAAATTAATAACGTGACTAGAAAGTCGAAGTGACCAATACAAGAAAAAATAACTGCCGAAGCAGGTTTTTTTGTTGTAGAAAAAGCAAATTAGTGTCACAAAAGTGTCAGTAAAAGTCTCCAAAAGTACTCTTTTTAGGTTTTTTGGAGACAGTTGTGCAGATTTAATTTAGTTGTATATTTGGAAAATAAACCAGACACATTGAGTTTTTTAATTTGTATAAAATATTGAATTTCAATATTTATAGTGAGTTTACTGCAAAAAAAAATCCCCACTGTATTAGTGGGGATTTATGGTAGCGAGACCGAGATTTGAACTCGGGACCTCAGAGTTATGAAAATAATTAAACCTTTTAAAACTCCATAAGACAAAGGGGTTTATTGGATTTTATACTTGTTTATTGTCAATTTCCTTACTCCGTATAATTTGTTTTCAGCACACTCTAATATATAATTTTAACTCTTTAGAACATCTTCTTCAAAGTATCAAACAATACATAACAAAATTAACTAACCTCTTCAAAAATATTATTATGTTACCCAAATACTTTATAAAAAAATTGCTCCTCTTTTTATGATGAGTTAAGTTATTCTCTCAAATCTATTTTTTATCAGTTCTTTATAGGCAACCTTAAATTCATCACTAATAAAACTTTTATCAATACACCTCATCCATTTATCTTTTGCCTTCTCCATTTTATTGAATATATTTTCTTGCTGTTTTGAATCCAACTTAAATGAGTTGAATACCAAGATAAAATCTTTTTTACTGATTTTTTTCTTTTTAGCATTGAGTGTTAAAGCCAAATCCTCATCATCGGCGGGATTGACGATTGCAGTTGACACCATATCATAAGCTGGAGATAGAATATAACCTTGCTCATTTGTTTTGATTATGGAGAAATTTTTTAAGTGCATATCCGCATTCCCTGTTAAGAATGAAAACAACACTTGCTCAAAGAAATTTACTAAATCCAAACCCGGATTAGAGGAGTATTTCAAAAGGACTTTGGCAATTTGCTCGTATGACCCGTGATACTTGTTTTCCGTCATTCTTTCCGTCAATTGACACATATCTTCCATCAAAAGTTTTTGTCCTTTTATGCGGTCAATTCTCTTGGTGATATAGGCAAGATTCCCTGATTGTAATCGTATCAAACTATGTGGCACCATTTTTATTTTTGCTATGGCTCCCAAGTGCATTGTTAGGTCTTCTACTTCCGGTAATTGGCTGAATTTTTTGGTGGGTGGTTTTAATATATAATCCCCCCACAGACCAACTATTGTAAATCGTTTGGCTTCTCCTTTTTCACTTGGTGTTAATTCCAAAGATAATTTAGCTTGAACCCCTGTCAAAGTAGTTTGACTTTTTACTACTTGTAAAGCCAATTCTTCCATTTGGTCCTCAGTATATGGTAATTCTGGAGGAGTAGATTGTCCAAATATTTTTTTACAACAAGTGCTGTGAAAATCCACTTCATTTTCTGTTAGTGGTTCATAACAATAAAGACATCTTTTCATAATTCCTCATTATTTAATGGATGAACACTTACCGCACCTATGCAATCTTTACAGCAAGCCAACAATAGTCCCATTCGGTCTCTTGGGTTTAGTTTCCAATTATTTTGGGCTATATCCAACAACCACCCTTCAGGAATTAGACCATCAAAAAAAGGAAACAAAATTTTACTTGTAAAAGATTTTTCTTGTAGAGGAAGCGTTAAACTAATCGGGTCAGGACTTGTAGCTTTCAAATAAGAACCATCATAATTAAAATGATATCCATTTTCGTCTTCTTTCAACCAACCCGCAGTTTTATCATATATTTTTATTTCAGCCTTTCTCATCTTCCTCAAATTTTAGTTGAACTGCTCCAACTTGATATCCAAATAATTTCAACACCTGATTTACCTTGTCTAATCGTAGGGTTTCTTTACCTTGTTCCAACTCCCGCAGAAAACGAAGACCGACTCCTGCTTTCTCCGCCAATTCAGGTTGAGTCAATTTAGCGGAGGTTCTTTTTTGTTTCACAAACTTACTTAATTCCATAATATGCACCTTTTCGGGTATAAAAGTATTAAAATATTTTTAATTTATACCCTATAAGGTGTAAATTTAATAATTAAAGGAATAATATACCATAACGGGTATAATTGAAATCATGATTTTGATTTGATGCAAAGCTAATTGTTGGGATAATATAGAGGAAAACTTTTTAAATCTTGAAAACGGAATTCCATAGAACAATTGAAACAAGAAATCTTTGAATACCTTGAATTTTGGAAAAAAAAGAGGTATTCTACTTTTAATTAAGCGACTTTTGAAGAATTAATTGTCATTTAAAAAAAGTCATTCAATTATATGAATTCCTTACTCCGTTTCCTTACTCCAAAAAATAAATATTTCATTAAAACCCATAAAAAACCCCCGAACATATTGTATATTAGGGGTTTGTTATGGTAGCGAGACCGAGATTTGAACTCGGGACCTCAGGGTTATGAATTGAGTTTTTACTCGATTTTAAGTCCTTTTATTTACCAAAAAAGATGATTTCTATAAAAATGGTGTACGGTTTGGTGTACTGTTTAGTGTACTATTTTTGAATTAAATTTCGATTGCAATTTAAACTTTTTTTTATTTAAATTATTGTTTTTTCATTAAATATCAATTTTGATTTTAAAATTGTGTTTATGTATATTACAGCGTGACTTGTTATCAAAATCTGGGATGAATAAAAACGAAACTTTTTATAATTTCAAATTAAACTAAATGATTAAGTTGATTTGCAAATACCAAACTAAAACACCTCCTTTTTAAACGTATTTCGTTTATAATGGAAAAAAAAGCCCAAAAATAAAATTTTAGTGGAAAATAAAGTATAGTTTTGCTCACCTAAAGCACCACTAATGGAAAATTATACCCCAACACACCTTCAAGAAATTATTTATTCTTCGAGTGATAAAAAAGTAAGAAAGCAAATTGCTT
>Ga0214919_10000045_pt1 | contig 176303 bp, 163 predicted proteins | sample LL1503_MetaG_FD_177994 | JGI IMG/M metagenome (GOLD analysis project Ga0214919, IMG submission 177994) | Freshwater microbial communities from Lake Lanier, Atlanta, Georgia, United States - LL-1503 | ecosystem: Environmental > Aquatic > Freshwater > Lake | place: USA: Georgia | collected...
TAACGAACGCTTACCAGGATCGCAACCAACTATATTTCTATCTTTCAGTGTATCCAATTGCTCTTTAGATAAATCTTCAATGTTGTAAAAATCTTGTTCTGGAATAGTAGGAACTCTTGAACCCCATTTTTTATCTTTCAAATCTTTTCTAATAAACAACAAGCAACACGAAATACCATCCGTTTGTATTTGATGGTGAAACTGATAATATTGGTTTCTAAATATTTTATGGTTCAAGTTCAAAAAACTATTCCAAATATCATGTTGATTATCTTTTATATTACTTAATAAATTCCCCTTTTTATTTTTGTTTCCATCCTTATCTGTTTCAGGACAAAACAAACTAACCAAACTTGCTGTATCTATAATAATATGTTTTGGAATAATATTACTACGTAGCGGTAAGGGTTGAAATAATTTATGTTCTTCTTTTTCTAATACTTCATTCATATACAACATTCCTTTCAAATATTCAAATGGTCTAACTTTCACATCATAGTGGATTGATTTTTTAATGTTTTGTGGAAAAATATTATGTAAATGAGTGGTTTTCCATTCATTAAATATTTCATTAGTTTCATTATCTAAAATCATCAATTGATGTTTCAATTTGAATAAAATGGATTTATCTTCGGTTATAGCAGTTGTTGTTTTGTTAATAAATCTCAAAAAATGTTGAATAAAATGCTCTTGTGAATTGTTGGATAAGGAAGTATGAATTTGCGTTGCTAAATAAGGTAATAAAAAAGTAGTGTTTTTCAAATTAGTTTTTTCGTGGTTAAGTAAAGGTTGATATTCTTCCAAATAAAACTTTTCTAATGTGTCTAAAAGTGCTGTATCTTTACATTTCTTTCCTCTATTATCACGAGTGCCTAATGTTTTTATGCAGTATAAAATAAATGTATCATCTATTATAGGTAATGTCTGGTTATTAGTATAGCAACTCAATACATATAACCGAATAAATTGGTAAGCGTGTATCATTAAATCATTCATTTCAAAAACTAAATTATTGATAACAGGTTGCGTAGTGTCGCAATTATGTAAAATAGATTTTATTGGTATTTTGAAAGTTTTGTATGCCGACTTTTCATTATTCCTAAATTCTTGGAACTCATCCTTTTTCTTCTTTTTCATTTTATATATATTATAAATATTTTATTTTTAAGTTAGTTTAACGCAAAACATTTAAATATAATTTATTTATAATTATTATATTTATAATTAAATGGATAATGAAATTGAAAATACTAATGAAATTAAATATAATTGTGAATGTTGTAATTATAAATGTTTATATCCAGCACATTGGAAGCAACATATAGAAAGTGAAAAACATAAAAATCAAGGGAAAAGAAAAACAAGAAGCGATAAGGTATTAGAACCAAAATGTAAGCATTGTGAATATAAAACAAATAATTTGACTTGTATGAAGGTTCATAATTTAACTCAACATTCAAGCAAAGAAGAAAGAAAAATAAATTTTAAGTATTATTGTGATAAATGCGATTTTGGAACATATGCAGATATATTATTCACAAGACATAATGAAACAAAGAAACATAATGAATAAACTTAAAGACAATTACACGATACATATCATAATAAAAATGCGATGGATATATATATTAAAGTGTGAAGATAATTATTTCTATGTAGGCGAAACCGCCAGATTATATAGAAGATTTTGGGAACATACTGCTGGAATAGGTGGGATAAATACGCAAATATTTAAACCTGAAGAAATTGTAGCAATTTATAAAGTAGATACCATTGGAAAATTTTTAGAATATAATAATAATATTATTGATAAACAAGCAAACAATCTAATTGATTATAATAGATTATTGCTTACATATTTTAATACTTTTAATGAAAAATACAAAGATTATTTTGATAAGTTAGAAGCAGAAAATAGTATTGCCGAATGTATGATGATACACAATAAAGATAATTGGGAAAAAATAAGAGGTGGAAAATATACTAAATTTAATTGTGATTATAAATTTCCAATAAATAATAACATAAAAGAATTACCTATGTGTAAATGCGGTGTCCCTTGCGATATTAAAAAAAATGACGATAAAAATTATTTATTCTTTAGATGTGCTAAAAAAAATATGTGGGAAAATTTTAAAGATGTATTTGATATTGTAGATGAACCATGCAATTTTTTTATGGAATATATTACAGATATAGAATTTAGAATTGATGAAAAAAAAAGAGTTGCTAATTATAAACAAACATTTACAGATTTAATAAAAAAATCATTTTGGTTAAATAATGTTGAATGTGAAATAGACGATGAATGTCCTGAATGTGTATCTTGTAATAAATATGTATGGTGTGATAAAAATGGGGAATTTAAAAATAATGGTATTGAATATGGTAATGAAAGAAGATTATTATGCCGTGATTGTTTTGTAAATAAGAATGAAGAATTATCACAAAAATATAGTTTAACTGGAAAATGTTTAATAAAATTATAAATACTTACTATAATTTAATCATATATAGTATGTTGAAATCACGATTACAAAAATTAGATGGATTAACTCATACAAAACAAAACTAAAGGAAAATATAGAAAATGTGATAAACAAAATACCAAAAGATAAATATAAAAATATTTTCAAAGGTGCTTATGAACGACCAGAAAAATATATACCAAAGAATAAAACACGAAAAGTTAAAAAGGATTATTTATAAATCTTATTTCAAAATGGGCGTTTGAAATGAGAAAAGGTGTAAAATGTGCGCACATGCTCTCACATTTACCAGTTAAATCGCCTGATTCATGAACATGAAACCCATGTAAAAAATTCTTTTTTAGTCCTTCAATTTGAATATCGATTCTAACAGAATTGCTTTTACTATCTTCTGTAAATTTAACGACCCCTTTTATTTTCTTATCATCGAAAACAGCAATTGCACTAATAGGTTGTTTATTCATATACGTATTTTTAAGTTTTAAGTTTTAAGTTGTGGTTGAACTAAATCTTATTTTTCCTTGTTTTTTTGCGCCCAATATTGAATTTTTTAATATTTTTTATGAATTCTACTTTCCGTGTTCCTATACAATTGAATTTACCGCGGGTCAAATTTTTTCTATTAAAAATAGTTCGTGTACAAACGCCTATGGCTTTGGGCTCATTATCTGGACTCACTTTTTTAATACACGAACATAACTTTTTGGCTAAAATATGTTCAGCATCTAATTTGATATCTTTGATATTTTTGGGTATTTCAAGGTTATAATATTTAAGTATTTTTATATAATCCGCTTTAGTTAATTGAAAGGACATAACCTGTTCTGTTAAATTATACAAATATTTTAATAATTTGTATGATTGTAATAATTTGTATGATTGTAATATTTTGATATTAAATAATATCTATTTATTTTAGATGACTACTCCACCTTCAGCATCAAAGGTGGTTGTATTTGATATGGATGAAACATTGGGATATTTTGTGGAATTTAGTATATTTTGGGAAGCACTTCTCTCATATATTAAAGAATATAACAAGGAATATCATCTCAAACAAGATGACTTCAACAAGATATTGGAGTTATATCCTGAATTTATCCGTCCAAATATAACCGCCTTATTAAATTATTTAAAACAAAAGAAAATATCAAAAGAATGTGATAAAATTATGATTTATACCAATAACCAAGGACCTAAACAATGGACCTTATATATAAAAGAATACTTTGAAAATAAAATAGACTATCCATTATTCGATCAAGTAATCTTAGCATTTAAAGTTAATGGAAAACACGTAGAACTATGTAGAACCACTCATGATAAGACGTTTAAAGATTTAATAAAATGCACGAAATTACCAGTCGATACGCAAATTTGTTTTATGGACGACACTTATTACCCAGATATGAAGCATGACAATGTTTATTATATAAAAGTAAAACCATATACATATGATTTATCGTTTGATTTATTAATTGAACGATTTATTTCAAGTAATATTGGGAAAAAGATTATGGATGGTGATACTCATTTTGCCGCATTTATGAAGCATTTTATTCAACAATATAAATATATTTACGAGGAGAAAAGTCCTGAAGAGTTGGAGATTGATAAGATAGTGACAAAAAAAACAATGATTCATTTACAGCAATTTTTTAGCAAAGACCCGATCATTCCTTCTTATCCTAACATTCCTTCTATTAGTTCATTGTTTGTTAGACGAAGACAAAGTAAATTTAAAAATACGCATAAAAGTAAAAAGCACGCAAATAAACCGAGCAAACATAAGAAAACAATAAGAAAACAATAAGAAAGCATTAAGACAATCCTAATTTTTGTTTGATAGATGCTTGTATAGTGGTCAAATAGGAAGTGAGATATTGATTTATAGCGGTCGTAGTTAATAAAAATAACCCAGCACTAAATGCGATTTTTCTATCCAGTTCAGTAAATTTGATAGTTCTAAACATATTGAACCGCCATAATAAAAATAAGCTAATATAAATTTTAACGTAATAATCCAAAGTGTTTAGATAACTTGGTGCACCAGTGTATATGCCTACCAATATACATCCATATGTAATCCATGTTATGATAATAAATAGATTAAACATTTTATACTGAAAATCGTGAATGTCTTTGAACATATTGTAATATATTATAATTACATAAAATAATATTATATTACTTAAATATAATGACAACATATTCTTTTGGTAAACATGAATGTACTTCTCAAATATCCGATTCAATTAATAGACGAATGTATGATCGCAATGTTCCATCGCAAATTCTACAACCCTATTTAGACGTTAGACCAGTCATGACAAAATATTCAATCATGCCAATAGTTGACCCCAGAGCGAAAATAAACGTTCCTTTAGAACAATTGCCTGTTTATAACATCCATAAAGTATTTAATCCTGGGAACGCACAAGCGCCTTGGTCTGGATTTGCCGCAAATGTCAATGTGGAATCTGAATTGAGAAATCAAATATATGCTCTTCAAAAATGTAGTCAAGCAGTTTATGTTCCAAATAGCAATAGTGATTTATACAAATTCGGATTTAAAGCGAATAAACAAGATGTACAAAAAAATCAACCTTTTCCAGAATTATTTGCGAAAGAACATTTTGCCCCGTTTAATCCGAATCCTGAAAATATTGGCGAAGGATTATTTAATAATTGTACGAGACAACAGATTAAGGATTTAACAGATAAGCCCGAAAATGCTTGTAAATATTAATTTATTGGTGTGTTTTTGTAAAAACTGATCTAGTACGAAATAAATGTTTCTAATTGAAAAGTTGTATCCTCACTATCTTGATGTATTTTTTTATATCCCAATGACAATAGTTTATTTGATAGTTCTGTATATTTATCACCTACTTTTAATAACCCATCCATATGTGCGTGTTCAAACATAATTTTGTTAGGTTTAATTTCAAAATTGTAATTCATTAAAATTATAAAATCGTGACCTTCTGTATCTGTATGTAATAAATCGATTTGTCTTATGTTATAATCTTTTACTATTTCATTAATTGTAGTAGTTTTAACAATTATTTTGTCAACTAATAAATGATGAAGATGTCCTAAAGCGTGGGTAGGGTTGACAGATCCAAGTTGTGACGCCCAAACGGGTAATTTAGAAAAATCATTTTTTTCTGAAGGAATTGTCATTTCTATTTCTCCGATAAAATTACTAACTGCCTTATTTATAAAAAATATATTTTGGTTGTTTATTAATTTTTCTTTGTAGTTATTTTTTAATTGTTCAAACAAAAAGGGCACTGGTTCAACTAATATTAATGTAGTATCATTATCAATAGTATTAAATATAGGGTCATTACTTGTATTTCCTATATGAGAACCAATTTGAATAATTGTTTTATTCATATATTATTATTATATATGAAATAATAATATAAAATATTTTAAACGCAAGAAGGTCTTATTAATTCGTATTTTACACATTTTTACATATAAAATACCATTTTTGGCTATATTGTTTGTTTTGGCTATATTGTTTGTTTTGGTTATATTGTTTGTTTTGACTATATTGTTTGTTTTGCTAATAAATTATCATACATAATAATATTATGGCTAATACTGACGAAACAAAAGAACCTACATCTTCTATTTCCGATATAAATCTCGAAATGTTATTCAATAAAAGACAACATCCAAAAACAGAGACAGCCCCTAAAATGTATAGTAAAAAAGATAAAAAATTTTATAAGAAGCGCATATATGATTTAACAAAATCATTATTAAATAATGAATTACCGCCTGTTATATTTCCAGAAGTATTATGTGCTTTTGATAATTATGTTAAAACGTGTATAAAATATTTTAAAGTTTTAGACACATCCGACATCATTCAAGAAGATTATATTGGTATGGACGAGGAGCAGGATGAGGAGCAAGATGATGATGTAAATAAGATTATAGAGAATGTTCAAGACAATAGTCATGATAAATTAATGATGCGTTCTATTAAAATAACAGAACCTAATGCTCTTGAAAAATTAGTGAAAAGAACTATAACAAAAAAGGAAGTCGAACCCATTATACCACAACAAAAAGATATTAATTTAAAAGACCCTATTTTGAAAAATAAAGGTATTCGTAAAAAGAAAAATATCACTAATAAATATGACGAGGAGGAGAATGAGGAGAATGAGAAAAATAACAAGGAAAAAAAAGGGGGGAAAGGGGAGAGATAAGGGGGGAAAGGGAAGAGATAAAAGTAAAACTAAACGTCATGGTAAACCCAAAGTGCTCACATTCAAGGATAAAATAAACAAATATTCAAAATTGGTTCAATTAAGATGTAGTCCAAAAGAACATAAAAATGGGTTCAGTTGTTTAGAAGATGATACATTATATAAATTAAAAGAATTGTGGAATGCACGACATCCTGATTCTAAGATAACGTCTAACGATCCCCATGAAATATGGGAAACATTAAAAAAAAATATGAGTGGAGTATGTAATAAAGAGTCGTGCTGGTTAAAACAGAAATTTGTAAATGGAAAATTAGATAAAGAATTAGAAACTTCTTTTGCTCCAGTAGCGCCTAAAAGTTGGAAGAAAAAACCTAATGAGTGGCTTTCTAGTTTAGATATATTGGATGTAATGAAACAATATGAGAATGCCTACAAATGTTTTGATTTTATTGGACCATCGCCTATCGACTTTGACACACATAAAATGTATGGCGAATGTGTTTGGGAAGAATTGTGTCATTTCAGCTTAGAAAATGAAATTAAAAATAAGAAATTTAAAATTGGAATCATATTTAATTTAGATCCGCATAATTTAGGAGGCAGTCATTGGGTCTCTATGTTTATCAATATTAAGAAGGGAATAATATATTATTTCGATAGTGCGGGTGATAAAATACCTAAACAAATGGAAGTTTTTGCGGAAAGAGTAATAAAACAAGGACAACAATTAAATCCAAAAATTATTTTTAAACTTGACCAGAATTATCCTGTAGAACATCAATATGGAGATACAGAATGCGGTATTTATAGTTTATATTTTATTGCGCACATGTTAGAAGATAGACATACTGGCGAATATTTTAAAAAGCATATTCTTTATGATAAGTATATGGAGAAATTTCGTAAAATCTATTTTAATGATGAGTTGTAATATTACCAAAAATAGTATATAAATAATTATTAGTTAATTACTTATATGAATAGTTCAACAGCCAATTTTATTTCAAATGATAACACAGAAATATTATGGGAGGTTATTCAAGATGATGATCTCATTAGTTCTATTAATCCAGAACAAATGAAAAATTATTTTAATAATCAACTTAGGAATTTTTATGAAAGAGAGAAAACAAATCCAAACCCTCATGATTTATTACAATTAAACCAAATATTTATTTCCAATTTTATAATGAATGTACAACAGCAACAACAACAACAGCAACAACAGCAACAACAACAGCAACAGCAACAACAACAGCAGCCACTTAAAAAAATAAATTTGTCGAATATGCCATCAACCGAACTAATTACTGCTGAAGAATTACATGCGGATAGACAAAGCGCGTTTGATAACGAATTAGCAGCTAAAAGAAATGAATTTAATAGTGCGATGACTTTGCGAGTTCCTGAAGCGCCCAAATTTTCTGATAAAAGGGACGAACCTATTAGTGAAATGGAAAAATTAGTAGCAGAAACATTAGCTCAAAGGAATTTTGAAATACAGCAAATTCATTCACAAACATCGGTATCATCCGAAGCAACCAAATGGTTAAAAGGAGAAATCACATCTATTAAAGCAGAAACGGCACAACAAAAATCTAATATTATAAATGTAGAAACAGAGGAGAATCTTAAATATAAAATCGGTGATAAAATAGAATCGGGGGATTTTACACTCAGCTCTCCCAAAAAAAATATTTCATGGGCTACTGAAATAACTACAGAGATAGAACCTGATAATATTCAATTAAGGATAGCAGAAGATAATAATGTGGACAATGTAGACAATTTAGACAACAATATATTTTCAAAATTAAAGTCAATCCGAAAAGCCCCTCCTGAGAATGATTCCTTATCCTTATCTTCGTTGAACACAAAAATTGATAATTTGACCGAAAAAATGGAGAGAATAGAACAATTATTACTGCGTATTACACATTCTTAAGCACATTTTCACCCTTTTCATTCTTCGATAATATCTTAAGTAATACTGGTTCAACACCAGGATTTTCTTGTGCTCGTTTGAAACTATCTAAATCGTATATATATTTAACCCCCACCCCTTTTTCAGGCATCGCCCTCGAAATATATTTTTTACCACGTATCGTTATTTCATCTCCCTCCCATTTTATTTTTTCTTTATTAATAGCTGCGCTTGAATCCGGTTTATCCTTCTTATAATCCGGTTCATACGAAAATTTATCCGGCGACGGGTTGCCAAACGACAAACAATGAAGTTGCTCTTTAGCTCCTGCCCTAGAATAGAGCGAGCAATCTATAGACGATTCTTTAATTGCGGTTGTCATAGTTGTGCTGACTTCCTCTTTAATAGTAGATATTTCGAATAATGCTTGGTCACTCGTCATAGGAACATATTCCATAGTTTCTTTATCAGGACTCACCCTATATTTGCGTTTACTTAAATCTCTTTTTTTTAATTCAATGGATGCGTCGCTTTTAATCTGTTCTTTCGAAAATGTCATTAAATAAACAAATGCTTCAACGGATTGTAATTCATCTGGTAAATTTTTGTGACTACAGATTCTTCTAGCGCGCCCAATAACTTGTTCTATTCTTGCGGGATGCCAGTATGGCTCCATAATATGAACGTATCTTGTATTTCGAAGATTGATACCTTCTGACCCAGCAGCCGTAATCATAAATACTTTAATAATCTCGCCCACATTATTATTATGAGCGATACTATTTAATTCCGCATTTAAAGCCGGTGTAAGACTGGACCAATCCCCGTTATAAATATTTCGAATCGTTTCTTTTTCTTCTTTGGATTCTGTGCCGGTATATAACGCGTAAGTCGGTTTACCACGATTTTCTTCGCTAATATCCATTTCCCATTCGCCACTAGCATCCTTTTTGATTTTAAATTGTGTAAATCCGTTTTGTTCTAGAACAAAAGTAAACATACCAATCCCTTCCAATGTTCTAAATTGACTATAAATTAAATGAAGACCTATATGTTTAGGATCTTGAATATTTTCGAGTATATGTAGATATTTAGGACTATATGTTTCCAATCCTTCTGGACTTAAATATTCCGCTGAGTGCTCTTTCACGTAATCAATCGCGGTTTTCATTCGCTTTTCGTAAGAAGCGTCCCCTATAGTATCTAAAACTTGGTCGCCTTCTAATTCGCCGACGTTACCATTTTTTTCCTCATCATCTTCGTCCCCGTTTTTCCCTTCTTCTACTAATCTTTTCTGCGCCCTTTCATAAACTTGTTCTAGAACATCTTGTTTGCTAGGTCCAAGTTTTTCTAATCCATCAGTTGCTGCTTCGGTTGCTGCTGCGGCTGCAACTTCCCTATTTTCAATAGGGAGCGGACGACCTGGCGGTTTAGGCATAACAAAATTACAAAACAAACGAGAAAAAATACGATATGTAGATGTGGGATCTTTATAAATCCCATTTTCATCTATTTTTCCCTTTTTTGTTTTGGAATTTTTTTCTACTTTACGTTCTTCTGCTCGTGCTTCTTCGTAAATAGTGAATTGATAATCGCTCATTGGTATTCTGATAACTTTGAAATCGGTCAATTTATCGAATCTAGGTAACAATTTTTCTTGTGCGCTTCTAAAATAAGAGGTTAATCCCATGATACGTCTTTTCAACATATCCACATTTATAAGTGTTCCTGTGCTTGAATCCATAAATTGATTGACAAAGTCGTCGAATTTATCCGGCAATGCTTTGAAGTTGTCGATAGTTGGACTACCTAGAACATCTATTTCGTTGTTTTTTAGAATACGAGTAATCTCTCGCTGAAAATCCTCGTCGCTTATTAATCCATGTTCTAATATATAGGTGCTACCCGGTTCATCTCTCTTCTTACCCTCGTTTGTCACACCATGATATCCGTCAGCCTTTTCTTTATTTTCAAATCCAAATGGATTGCGGGTAATCGTTAATCGGGGCGACGGCTTATCGGTATAATCTAGAAAATCTACTAGTTTCTCTCTAATAAACATTTGATGAAGTGTTTCTTTATTCACCGGTTTACTTGTCTTAATTTCTAATGAAAAATTCCAGGTTTTGATATAACCTCTTAAAATATTGAAAAGTATTCCAACTTCATTAGGATAATTAATAATAGGTGTGCCGGTAATAAGAATAACACGTGCGTTTTTGGCGCTCATTAAATCTTGATATAAATTTAGAGCTAGAGAATAGGGTCTGCGTTCAATATTTCCGGTTCGTTTGTCTACCGGAAGTTCTTTTTCTTTCGCGATCTTATTGACTATTCTACTAATTAAATTGTGCGCTTCGTCGATAATTATGACTGCGTCGTCGAAAACATTTAGTTTATAATCATCTGTCATTTCCTTCCATTTGGACCTACGTAATCCATTATAATTAATAAATCTATATTTGGTTTCTATCATTTCGTTTATCTGATCGTCTAACTTGGTTTTGTCAGCAGGGGATAGAACAGGATACGGCTCTGATTTACTCACATTAACTAGCCATGCGCCGCCTTGTCTGGTTATATAAGAAACGGATAAGTTTAACATGCTAGATAAGGTATCTATGGCTTCGGGATGTTTTTGTGTGTCGACCCATTCCCAATACTGGTTAGTTTTATAAAGCGCGTCGCCGCATTTTTTCAATTCGGCAATATAATTGGGTCTTAAAGATGCCGGTGTCATGACAATAATTTTTTTATTGTTTTTCATACCTTCAGCTAGTGCGATGGAACTACATGTTTTTCCAGAACCTAATGAATGGTATAAAAGGAGACCTCTATACGGCGTGTATAAATTCATATAATCTCGAACAACCATTTGATGGATTAAGAGAGAGAACTTTTTAGAATCGTTGCCTATATTTTCACATGTAATTTGTGATGTGTCGTCTAATATTTGGTCTCTATAGGGTTCAAATAAAGAATTGACCGAATTGATAAAGATTTCCCTGTTATTCATAAAATAGCTGCTAACCTTGTAATTTACTTTTGGAAGTTTTTCGGGTAATCGTTCTCTAGTAGATACATTGCCAATTTCAACCCATTCTTCAGGGCTTAATACTGAGACTCCTTTTTCTGGTGCTTTCGTCTTTCTTCCTCTTTTCGCTTTAGGCTTAGGAGCAGGTTCTTCTTGTTGTTTTGGCTGTTCTTCTAGTCCTGGTTGTTGTCCTGGTGGAAATATATCAACTCCTTCTTCTTCTAACATTAAAAGGGTTTTATTTGTAATTTTTTTAGCCTTTTTCTTAGGAGGAGCTTGAATTTCCGAAATAGCCTCTGCGTCATCTCTTTTAGGAAGTTGATTTTTTAATGTAACCTTTTTTAAATTACCTTCTTCCAATTTTTTATTCAAATCCGCAATATCAAAATGTCCCTGATCATCAATAATAGTCATCCTATTTAAATTAATAACTTCTGGTTTAGAAGGTGTTGGAATAATAACTTGATGCGTTTTTTGAGGATTTCCTACATCTTGTTTAATTCTCATTTTCTCTCTCAAAGCATCCATTTTATCTATATATACTTTTGAATATAATAATCTTATATCTTTTTATCTGTTATCTTTTTATCTGTTATCTTTTTATCTGTTATCTTTTTATCTGTTATCTTTTTATCCTTTATCCTTTATCCATTATGTAGAATTACTAATTATTCTTTGTAATGCTTCTTCGCAAGCAATTTGTTCCGCCTTTCTTTTAATCTTATGCTGTCCTTCTCCCAAAAATAAAAATATTTTATTATGAACTGCTAGATGCTCATGAACTGCTTGAAATGTTTTAATTTGCGATATATGAATCGCATCATTAATTTTCATATTATGAATGGGTTGTCCAATACACAAATATACACCCATTTTATAACCTAAATCTGGGTCGTGATCCATTTCTAAATAATTCGGTGTAATTTTGAATTCCTTCTGAATTTTCACTTGTAGAATATTTTTATAATTGTCATCATTCTGAATAAGAGCAATCCAGTCAATATGTTTTTCGAAAATATTTTCAATGAATTTCTGAACCATTTGAAACCCAGGTCCTGTTACAAAAATATTCGTAAACCAGCCTTCTTCATCTTTCACCTGGATTTTATTGAAATCTAGGAAAAGAGCGCCTAGAAATGATTCGAATAAACAACCCAGCTTTTTTAAATTGGTGCGAATTTTCTTTTCCTCAGCATGTTTAGATAGGACCAACCATTTATACAACCGCATCTCGTGCGCAATTTTACCAATCGCTTCATTCTTTACTATGGCGATTTTTTTCTCTGTCATGAACCCTTCATTCTCTTTAGGAAACCTACGATACAAATAATATTTAGTCACTAATTCTAATAATCCGTCACCTAGAAATTCTAATCGCTCATTGGATTTTGTTTTTAATGGGAGGCAATCGGGCGGTTGTTCGGCAATAGTAATGTTCTGACTGGCGTTTTCAATATGTGGTCGCTTAGTGTAAGACCGATGAACAAATGCGCGCTTATATAATTCCAGATTATTAACTATACCCGGAACACCATATTTAGTAAGAATAGATTGAACATCGCTCAATGTAATCTCTACATTTAAAGGATTGAATGGATTAAATATTAAGCCATCCTCGCTTTTAATAATATCCTCGTCGTGAAATATTTTGTTATCCATATTATCCATTGGTTACTATATTTAGAAGAGTTGTTTTTATATTTGTTTATTATATTATTTGTTGTTTTCTTTTTGTTTTCTTTTGTTTTCTTTTTGTTTTCTTTTGTTTTTGTTTTTGTTTTTAGACCGGTTAAATAAAAAATAATATTGTAAGTATATATAAAATGGCACTCATGTCTGGAAGTAATGCGTTAACTGCGCGAGCAGATCTTATAGCAAGTCGAACTGGTCAAAGTGGTGGGTCTGTGGGTGGAAATAAGAAGGCGGGTATTTTCGGTGGAAGTGTTGGATGGCCTGTGGGCAATATGGGTTATCAAGTGTTTTGGCGTGCGCCCCAAAGACAACCCACTTTAGCATTCTCTCTTGCTAATACCACCAGACACCCTGTTCAACAAAGACGAAATGGATACTCTGTGACCCACTCTGGTATGTTGGGATAAATAATTGTTATAGATATAATAATGATTTATATAATATATATTGTTTGAATATATTATATAAATGGTAGAGGATAGATGGACACTCGAACAAAAATTAAATGCTATGCGGCAGAAAGAAACAGAGAAACAAAGACAGATAGAAACGACGAATGCTGCAGCTAGAGAAAGAATAATGACAAATGTTAAAAATGGCACATCAGCATTTAGCCCATATGTAAGAGTAACAAGTAAAAAAGGTGGACGAAGAAGAACACGTAATACAAGCGGCAAAAAGAGTAAAAAGAGTAAAAAGAGTAGTCATAAAAGGCATAAAAAGAGTAGACAAATTAGTAGAAGAAGACGAGTATAATAATATATTAAAAAAAGTATTTAATGACTACTCTAATATCTATATAATACATGATTATAAAAGTCGATTCACGAGAGCATGAATTGATTACTTTATGTTCCAATATTTTAAATAATAGTTTAACTTATAGTGGAATTACATTAAAAGTAGAATCGCTGCCTCTTGGTGATGTTATTATTACCGACGCAAGTGGATTGAGTGAACATGTGATTATAGAGAGAAAAAGTTTGAGAGATTTGGCGGCGAGTATTAAGGACGGCAGATATGATGAGCAATCCTATCGTCTGAATGGAATAAATCATCATAATCATAATGTTATTTATTTGATCGAAGGAGATATGAATCGTTCTAATATGTTTAAAAACCGGATGGATAATACTACACTTTATTCGGCCATGTTTTCTCTCAATTATTACAAGGGATTCTCTGTTTTGCGAAGTTTTTCTATTGATGAGACTGCGTCAGTCATTTGTAATATGGCTTATAAAATCAAAAAGGGAGATTCTGAAAATAAGAAGGCGTATTATTCGAACACAATGGTGCTACCACCACCATTACCATCGGTTACAGCTGATGCTCAGTCCAACGAAAAAGTAATTGTTGAACAACAGCAGGAGTCTGACAAGCAGGACGATTATAATAGTGTGGTAAAAAAAGTAAAGAAGGAGAATATTACACCTGATAATATAGGTGAGATTCTTTTGTCTCAAATTCCAGGAATTAGTTCTGTTTCCGCACAAGCCATATTGGCTAAATTCAAAACATTGCCAAATTTAATTATACAACTTAAAGAGAACGACTCGTGTTTGAAAGACATTAGTTATGTCAATTCGAAAAATCAGACTCGTAAAATAGGTAAAAATGTGGTCGAAAATATTATTAAATTTTTGAAATGATAAAAATGATGAGTTGGTTGTATTTGATATATTATTTTTACGTGTATAATATATAAAATGAATGACGAATGGCTTAAAATTGTTGGTATAGTAGTCGTTTTAGGATTCATTATATATTTAGCAGCAAAATCGTTGAAAATACATAGAAATATGGTTGAAGGTTTAACTATGCCTGCGGATACCAGTGCACTTACCACAGGTGTAACTAATGGACAGGCAGGAACAGCAAACGCTTATGCCGCTGCTATTAAAGCTCAAGTGATTAAGATGCAAGATGTGCTTTTAATAACTAAATATAGAACCGATTATGAAAATGTTATTATTAATATGGATGATTATATCAATTTACTTATGCTTCAAGCAGTGTTGAATTTAGATACTAGTTCTGATAGTGCGGCTACTAATATTGCTGCTATTAATAGTTTAAATACTTTACAAAGCGCAAAAGTGGCGCTCAATAGCACGATGAAATTTATTGATGGGGTAGTATAATTATTTGCATTTTTATGTTTTATGACTTTATGTTTTATGACTTTATGTTTTATGGAATATATAATGACACTTCATTTCCTGCGTAATAACCGGATTTGACTAGTGCGTCGGTATAATTAGCCCCGCCCCAATTATCGGACATTGGATCGGGACTATATAATAGATTTTCTTGCGCTTCATTCATTTGATCTAATGGCGTCGTTGTGCCTACATAATAAGACGACGCGTCATAAGCTGGAACCGAATTAGTATTGTATGGCATATCGTTTTGTGTTGCGTCGACTAATAATGTTGGGTTGGGCGACTCGGGAGATGGAGGAGGTAATTGATTCAGCGTCGGGTTTGCTTGTGAAAGAGTAGCTTGAACCGCTTGTTCTACTGACACATTGGGTGGAAGTCCGCCTTGTAATTCAGTAACACCTGGTCTCACTTTATATACTGATTCTCCTTGTGCGTCATAAGTATGCTGAAGATATAAGACAGGACATCTAATTCCTTGACTGCGTTGCCAATCAATGAATTCGACATATTCTTCTAAATTTGCGAATTCGATAGGATTAACTCCTGGAACCTTTGCGACTTTAGAATTGTAGAGATAGTATTTTAGCCCTTTTTGTACTAGTATATTTGGACATCTTGGTTGGTCCATATTTGTTAATCCTTCTAATGATTTAGGTGAGTTGTATTTTATACAAAAATAGAGTCCAGATAAAAATGCGACTACTATTAATACTGGAATTGCGTTTCTTAATGACATATATATTAGATTGTGATAAAATTTGATGCTAATGTTTTTTATGAAATGCTAAAACTATGATTTATTTTCTGTATTTATTATAAGACAATCAATGAAATTTGTTATTATTGATGATGAGTTAGGATCATCTAAACAAAAAGTTAAATTATTAAATGAAGATATAGATAGTGGTAGTCATGTTTTTTTATTAATTTATTTAACTGGATGTCCGCCTTGTAACATGACAAAACCTGAATGGGATATGTTAGAAAAAGAATTTCCTGATAACGACAATTTAGTAGTAGCCAGAATAAATAGTGATTTATTACCTGAACTAAAAAATTATGGAGGTTCTCCTAAGGGGTATCCTACGATGCGTTACATTTATAAAAAAGGTTCCAAAATTATTATTGAGGAGTATGATGGAGAGAGAACAAAGGATGCTTTTATTAAATGGATAAAATCGCACGTAGGAGTAACACGACACGTAGGCGGTAGTCGTAGACGCAAGAAAATGGCTTCTAGGCATAGCATTAGGCATAGTAAAAAGAGCAAGAAGCATAGACGAAAGAGCAAGAGGAGAAAGAGTAAGAGACATAGACGAATTGCTCGCGGTATTAAAGAAGATATTGAAAATTTAAGAAAAAAAAGACCAGAATTATTTGAATTAGATGGATTAAAAGGATTTGAAAGTAAATTACCGAATGATATACCTCCTGAAATAGAACTTAATTTCAAAGATGAGGTATCACCTCTAACAGATTCGGCATTATCTTATACAGATAACGCAATAGATTATTCATTATCGCCTCTAACGGAAGAAGAATAAAATATCTAAAATAAAATTGAATTAAATATATCGAAATACTATATTTAATTATAAACAAAAAGATGGAACACGTTTTCAGATTAACCGATTTTAACATTTATAATAAAAAAAATACGCTCGATAATAGTAGCGGTAGTGATGAAGATAGAGAAGGAGGAGGTGGTGGTGGTGGTGGTGGTGGTGGTGGAGGAGGAAATAAAGGAACACATTTTATAATTCAAATGTTCGGACTAAATGACAAGGGTGAACAATGTTCTATCATGGTAGAAGATTTCAAACCCTTCTTTTATGTTAAAGTGGACGACGATTGGACTATTCATACCAAAACCCAATTTATCGATTACATAAAAAAACGAGTAGGAAATTATTACGCAAACAATATCGGCGAATGTAAAATTATTAAAAGAAAAAAGCTATATGGGTTTGACGGCAGTAAAGAGCATAAATTCGTATTAATCACATTCAATAATATTCAAGTTTATAACAAGGTTAAAAATTTATGGTATGATAATAATGAAAGAGAACGCAAGCTGTTATCTGATGGTCTAGAGTGGAAAGGCACTGCTACAAAATTATACGAGGCGAACATTCCACCACTTTTGCGATTCTTTCATATCAAAGATATTAGTCCTTCTGGATGGATTGCGCTTCCAATTAAAAAAACAATAGTTGTTTCAGGTGCCGATAAAAAAACGACATGTAAACATGAATTTATTGTTTCGAATAAATATATCATTCCTTTGAACGAAAAAGAGACTCGTGTGCCTTATAAAATATGTAGTTTTGATATTGAGGCGAGTAGCAGTCACGGCGATTTCCCAATTCCAATTAAATCTTACAAGAAATTAGCGATTGATATGGTAGAATATATTGAGTCGGCGTCTGAAATAATTGTAGATAAATATCCTGCGTTACTCAGGCGGATGCTATTAACTGCGTTTAATTATGCTTTACCTGGTGATGCGGTTGATAAAATCGATTTAGTATATCCAAAACAACGGAAAAACAAAGAAGAAATTGAGCAATTGATTGAAAAGTGGCTTTTAACAAAGGTTCGCGATTATAAACAAAATAATGAATTAAGCAATCAAATGTCTATTGAAAGCATGTTTGAGAATATGGCTATGGAACTTGGTGAGGGTGCTGATGGTGTTGATGGTGGTTATGGTTATGGTGGTGGTGGTGGTGAGGGCGGTGGTGAGGGTGATGATGATGGTGAGGGGGTAGCATTCTATTCTTATAAATATAAACAAGCTAATCATCAAGCCAAAAAAAATATCGCAAAAGATGCTACTATTTTGGATATTTTGTGTGATGCGAAATTCGATAGAGAAGCGAAATTAACGGAATTAACTTATTCTCTCGGCGCTCATTTTCCAAAATTAGAAGGAGATAAGGTTACATTTATTGGTTCTACATTCTTATTATCAGGACAAGCCGAACCTTATTTAAATCATTGTCACGTATTGAATAGTTGTGCTAATGTTTCCGTTGAAAATTCTGTTATTGAAACGCACGATACTGAACGAGCATTATTATTGGCTTGGAAAGATTTGATATTGAAAGAAAACCCAGATATTATTATTGGTTATAATATATTTGGTTTTGATTACCAATTCATGTTTCGTCGTGCAGAAGAAACAGGATGTGTAGTCGAATTCTTAAAGTTGGGAAAAAATAAAGAAGAAATTTGTGGCAATTATGATTCAGCCAGTAACAAATATAATATTGAAGAAAGCACTACTAAAGTGGCGAGTGGTCAGCATGATTTGAAATATATTAAAATGCCTGGGCGTATTCAAATCGATTTATTCAATTTCTTCAGAAAAGAAGAGAATTTGGTATCTTATAAATTGGATTCAGTTGCTGGTCATTTTATCGGCGATTATATTAAAAAAATAGAGCATATAGATCAAGAACAAAAGCAAGAACAAAAGCAAGAAAAAAGCGTAGTTCAAAGTTCCAATTTAACCGGGTTATTACCTGGAAGTTATATCCACATTGAAGAAATAGGACATTCTATTAATTATTATAGCAACGGCGACAAATTTGTAGTATTAGCAGTAGATAAATCAGCAGGGTCGTTCGTAGTCAATGGAAATTTGACACCGGATATGAGTAAAAAAGTAAGATGGTGTTTGGCCAAGGACGATGTCACTCCAAAAGATATCTTTAGAATGACGAATGGTTCCGCAGAGGATCGTGCTGTCATTGCGAAATATTGTATTCAGGATTGTAACTTGGTCCATTATTTGATGAATAAAGTGGATATTCTAACTGGATTCAGCGAGATGGCAAAATTATGTAGTGTTCCCATTAGTTTCTTGGTTTTGCGAGGTCAAGGAATTAAACTTACCAGTTATGTAGCCAAAAAGTGTCGTGAAAAACGAACATTAATGCCTGTCATTGAAAAGTTGGAAAGCGGCGAGAAATTTGAGGGCGCGATTGTTTTAGACCCCAAATGCGACTTATATTTGGATAATCCGGTTGCTTGTGTGGATTATGCGTCGTTGTATCCGTCGTCGATGATTAGCGAGAATTTATCACATGATAGTAAGGTGTGGACTAAAGAATACGATTTAAACGGACAATTGATTGAAGGGAGTGAAACCGGTGATATGAATGATTCAGGTTTGTTTATTTATGATAATCTGCCTGGTTATGAATATGTGGATGTTAAATTTGATATGTATAAAGATGTCAAGAAAACACCCAGTGCGATTTCATTTATCAAGGTCAAAACTGGACATAAAATATGTCGTTTTGTTCAATTCCCAGAGGGTAGTAGGGCTATTATGCCTTCTATTTTGGAAGAGCTTTTAAAGGCTCGTAAAACAACACGAAAATTGATTCCATTGGAAACAGATGATTTTATGAAAAATGTATTGGATAAAAGACAATTGGCGTATAAATTGACTGCGAACTCGTTATATGGTCAGTGTGGTGCGAAAACAAGCACCTTTTATGAGAAGGATGTAGCGTCTGCTACTACTGCTACTGGACGTCTGTTGCTGACTTATGCCAAACGAGTAATTGAAGAAACATATGGAAATAAAATATGTAATACGAGTAGTCATGGACCGGTGTTGACAAAAGCTGAATACATATATGGTGACACGGATAGTGTATTCTTTACATTTAATCTACACACTATTGATGGAAATAAAATCAAAGGAAAAGAAGCATTAGAAATCACGATTGAATTGGCACAAGAGGCAGGGCATTTGGCGTCTAGTTTCTTGAAAGCGCCACACGACTTAGAATATGAGAAAACATTTATGCCATTCTGCCTACTATCTAAAAAAAGATATGTTGGTATGCTTTATGAACACGATGCGGAAAAGGGCAAACGAAAAGAGATGGGAATTGTTTTGAAAAGAAGAGATAATGCGCCGATAGTGAAGGATATTTATGGCGGGATTATTGACATTTTGATGAAGCAACAAGATATTCAAAAAGCGGTTGACTTTTTGAAAAGTTGTTTGAAAGATATAGTAGATGAGAAATGTTCTGCTGACAAATTGATTATTACAAAATCTTTGCGTTCAGGGTATAAAAATAATCCGGCGCATAAAATATTAGCGGATAGAATAACGGCTCGTGACCCTGGTAATAAACCGGGTTCTGGAGACAGAATTCCATATATGTTTATCCATTCAAATAATAAAAAGGCGTTACAAGGCGACCGGATTGAAACACCTACTTACATTAAAGAAAATAAACTGAAAATCGATTATTCGCATTATATCACGAATCAGATTATGAAACCTGTAGCACAAGTATTCGCATTAGTTATTGAAAAAATATGGATAATGCAGAAGAAACAATCGAAAATTACACGATTTCATCAAGCTATTGAAACTTTGAAAGAAAAAACGAGTCCAGAGAAATTTGAAGAGAAATTAGATGATTTAAGAGCGAAAGAAGTGAAAGCGTTGTTGTTTGACGAATTTTTGAGGGAAACGAATAATCAGAAAGATAAGAATCAGCCGTTGACAAAGTATTTTAGTTCAAAGAAAGAAATAAAATAATTTATTGTTATAGGGATATGTATTGTGCCGATATATTATATTATTATTATGCGTCTGATGATGTAAAATGGTCAGACTTTTTTACATTCGATGGAAAATATTCCTTGATATAATTTACTAGTTCTAAAAAAGTAGTCATTCTTGATGTATTTCTATTATCTAATTCCTCATCATCACTACTGGGTTCCTCTACGTAATCTTCATCATCATCATCATCCTCATCATCGTCTAATTCTTCTTCCTCTTCTTCTTCATCATCCTCATCATCGTCTAATTCCTCTTCCTCTTCTTCCTCACAATTATGCTGATTTTTTTTAAGATAATTCTTGTTATCGTAACCTTTCCAATCTCTTGTATCAATAATCTTTTCCTTTTCTAATTTATATAAAATAGCCAATTCTGTTCTCTTATGAATCATAGCAATTTCACTAATAGTGAGTTGCTTAATTTCATATTCATTATACAGACGATTAATTTCATTCATTGCCCATGGGAATCGGTGTCTAGATGTATCCATAATTGTCTATTATATTATCTAGTAACACATCTTTATATTATTTACATTTATTGTTATTCTCTTAACTGCGTCTTGGTGGTATGAATCCTTCAAATACGATTTCGTCATTTGATGCGTCGAACATAAAACGACCATTATTTATTCCTATGGAATTCAATCCTAATAAACCACTAGCAATACTGCTATCATTATGTGTATTAAATAAACTACTTATTAAATTATTTAGATTATTTGTATCAATATTATTTGGTAGGTTTTCTTCTTCTTCTTCTTCTTTTCTCTCTTCTTGTTTACTTTCTTCTTGTTTACTTTCTTCTTGTTTACTTTCATCTTCTTGTTTACTTTCTTCTTGTCTTTCTTCTTGTTTACTTTCTTCTTGTCTTTCTTCTTGTTTACTTTCTTCTTGTCTTTCTTCTTCTTTTCTCTCTTCATTAGTTGTTGTAGAAGTTGTTGTAGGAATATAATCTCGAATGTCGTATCTACAAACAGGACAACGAACATTACTTGTAAACCATGAATGTATACTAGATGTATTAAATACGTGCCCACAACCCAATAACATGGTAACATCGCTATTACTTTCAAATCTTTCCAAAGTAATCGGACAATTAGTATTTATAGGATTTGTTATTTCCGAATAGCGATATGTTCTAGTTGCTCTATTTAACACATGTTGAGATGGTGTTACTGGAACATTATTATAATATTGCTGTAAAATATCGTTTAAATAATTATTATTATAACTAGGATTGCTTTCATTATTTATCCATCTAACATTTTCAGGATAAATTACATAATTGTAGTCATAACGTGTAGTCGGATTGGTTCTGCTACTTCTAGAATTAAACCTAGGATTAGGTTGATTGGACCTAGGTTGATTGGATCTAGGATTAGGTTGGTCATTAGAAAAAGGCTGAGAACTAGGTATGTGTCTAGGGCTAGTTACTGGTCTATTCACTCCGCTAATATTATTTATAATATTTCTAATTTCATCTAAAGATATGTATAACAAATCTATTTGTCTAGATGTGTCATTATATAAATTCAAATATAAATTTAACAATTCACGTTGACTGAACTCCTGACTATTATTATGGTCATGGTTGTTTTGTCTATTTCGATTTCGGGGCATAATATTATATAAAAAATATGTTTAAATACATGTTAATTATTAATAATAATGACAACAATAGAAATTACAGATTCAATAGATAAATATGAAATTTATAAAAATAAAGGATTAACAGGACTGGCCAATTTAGGCAACACATGTTTTATGAATTCGTGTGTTCAAATATTATCTCATACATACGAATTAAATGATTTCTTAAATTCACAAACTTATAAAAAGAAACTTAAGAATAGGAATGAAAGTGCGCTATTAATAGAATGGGACAATCTTCGCACTATGATGTGGAGTGAAAATTGTATTATTTCGCCAGGAAAGTTTGTAAAAACTATCCAAAAACTGGCTCATATTAAACAAATTGATATTTTTACAGGATATGCGCAAAATGATGTCGCAGAGTTTCTACTTTTCATGATTGATTGTTTTCATACGAGTTTATCGAGAGAAGTTAATATGAGCATCGATGGCAATATTGAAAATTCAACAGATGAAATGGCTGCCAAATGTTTTAAAATGGTTCAACAAATGTATTCAAAAGAATACTCTGAAATTTGGAATATGTTTTACGGGATCCACGTTTCGCAAATCATCTCTTTAGAAACGCACGAGGTATTAAGTTCTTCCCCCGAACCTTATTTTATGATAAATTTGCCTATTCCTGCTAATAATAAAAATCCCAGTTTAGAAGATTGTTTCGATTTATATGTCGAAGGCGAGGTATTAGAAGGAGAAAATGCGTGGTATAATGATGCGACCAAACAAAAACAGAATATTCAAAAACGAATTTCTTATTGGAGTTTGCCGAATATTTTAGTGATTGATATTAAACGATTCAATTCCGAAAATCGTAAGAATCAAATTTTGATAACATTTCCATTAGATGATTTCAATTTATCCAAATATGTTGTGGGGTATCAAAAGAATAGTTATGTTTACGATTTATATGGAATTTGTAATCATCATGGAGGTGTTTACGGCGGTCATTATTATGCTTATATTAAAAACGCAAATGGTAAATGGTATGAATTTAACGACACCCATGTTAAAGAAATATTACCCGAAAAAATAATCAGTCCAAACGCATATTGCTTTTTTTATAGAAAAAAAACACTTGAATAATATATATGGAAGTACAAACTTATACATCAACTATGCCCCCAAGTTCTACGGCTACAGATAGTCAAAATATGTATAATTATATTAATGGTTTCTTAATGAATCCAAGTGTGTTTATAATATTAGCTCTTGTATTTGTAGTGTATATAGTTATCTTTTTATCTTTAGGAAATTCGTCGACAATGGCTAGTTCGACATCGATTAATAATTCCGATTCTGTTTCTGATACAAATTCTAGTTCCAATATGATTTTTGTAGTAGTTATTGGAATGCTAATTGTGCTCATATTATTTAATGGGCTTCAGTATTTTTTTGGAATTGATGTTACTGCGTCTTTATCCAATCTATTTAGCGGAGAGCCAGTCATTGGTATACAAGTAGACCAAACACAGGCTGCTGGTGCTGCGGGTGCCGCGGGTGCTGCGGGTGCTGCTGGTGCTGCTGGTGGGTCGGTAGTTCCTGAAATAAAGTATACTACTCAAGTATTCAATATTCCTGGAAATTATTATGGATATGAAGATGCTAAAACTCTATGTGCTGCGTATGGTTCTCGTTTAGCAACATATGATGAGGTCGAAGATACATATAATAAGGGCGGCGAATGGTGTAATTATGGATGGTCCGATAAGCAAATGGCTTTATACCCAACTCAAAAGGCTACTTTTGATAATTTACAAAATATTAAAGGACATGAACATGATTGTGGGCGCCCAGGGATTAATGGGGGATACATAGCCAATCCTAAAGTCAAATTCGGTGTCAATTGTTATGGATATAAACCTAAAATGACACAAGAAGAAGAGGAGATGATGCAGACAAATAGTCCTTACCCTATTACTAAAAAAGATATTGCGATGGAACAACGTGTGGAATATTGGAAGACTAAATTGGATGAAATTCTGGTGTCGCCTTTTAATTATAACGCGTGGAGTAAAATATAATAATTGATTATTGTATAACCGATGAACTCTAAATTGACGACGTTTTTAGGCATTATGGGATTTTACATTTTATTATCGTATTTAATTGGTCCTCTTATTTTTTATTATTTGTTTGGTAAGACGCTACAGGCAGCAGGTAATGGATTTTTAGTTGGAAGTATTCTTTCTATATTGTTGTGGTATTTTGCTGGTTCAAAAATGGTATAAATCATAGATTCTTCCTTGTATGCTTTTTACCAGCGGATGTTTTTTTCCTCGTGTGCGCATTATTTGATTTTTTAGAAATGGGTGTTTTCATTAATTCTAAAAAATGTTCGTGAATATCTTCACTTAACATTTCATCTTTATCATTTTCTTCTTTCGATTTACCACCACGAGTGTCCGGTTTCATATATAAAAAAGAGGGAACTGCTAAATTGTGGAATATATCTGATACCTTACCACCGACTTTATTATTGCTATTTATAGTTGACATGGGAGAAATACCTTCTCTTAACATGGACGAATTTATTTGAAACCCTCCTCCCATAATTTTATTATCACCTGTAGTAAATAACAATTCATTAGGATTGAAATGTGGCATAATTAACTTATACATTATTTATATATAAATTAATTTTTTGAAACACGCTTTATCTCAGGAACGATTTTGGTATCTCGATTTTTTTTTAAATAATCTACTATTTGCTTGACCTGTGATTCATTTTTAATCACTTCACCTAAAGATTTTTCTAAATACTTGAATGTTAATGGTGCTGCTACTTTTGTATTGGCGAATTTTAATTTGCCGTCACTTATTTGGATCGTTGCACCAGTTAAATTATTGTTCTGAGCATGTCTAGTTATTTTTTCACTTAACTCGTTTCTTTTTTCTCTCAATTCATGTGTTTTTTCATTCAATAATTTCAATTGGTTATCTAGCGCGACCCATGATTGTATTTGTGATTCAAAATTAGAACTCATTCTATAATATCCGGGGATAATTTTTATTGGTTTATGGACCCCAAAAACCACCATTAGATTTTCCTCCCTTCTTCTTACCCTTTCTCATTTTACGATTATCGGTAACATTAGGATGTAAAGGCGACGATAAATGGCTCAATGGAGATGAACTAGACCAATCTTGTTGATGAGGGCGTTTTGTTACATTTTTTCTACGTCTTTGCCCTCGTTGTCCTCCTGTCATACTTGTAGGAATAGTAGGAATTGTGTCGCCATTTATAAGTTCATATAGATTTCCATTTGGCACATTTCCAGGTGTATTTACAAATACATTTTTCCATTGGGTATCCATACTTCCCATTAATTTTCCGACATAATCTGTGCCGGAGGTAGAGCCAGTGGTTAATGCGAGGGCAGTTGCGTTTGTAGCAACCCCGCCGCCTCTCATGCCTCTACTTCTAGTTCTACCTCTTCCTCTACTTCTTTTGGCACTTCTAGTTCTACCTCTGCTTCTTTTCATGCTTCTGCTTCTACTTCTACTTGCGCTTCTGCTTCTTCGGCGACCGCCCTTCATTGATGCTTTACCCGTCATTATATATTGGAATGAGAAAATATAAATAAAATAATATTACTAGATTATTTATATTTTGTATTACGCAAAACTAATAAAATTGCTAAATAGACTTTGCTCCTGCCATCCTTCTACTGCCTCCTGGTATCGGAGGATTAAACCAATTCCCACCTCTTCTACTTCTACCTCTTACTGGTTGTTTTCTACTTTTCTTAAAACTTCTAGTTCTAGTTCTAGTTCTTTTGCGAGTTGCCATTATATAATATAAAAATATAATTTATATCATATTGCTAAACAATTATCTAAAGAACAGGAGGCCAAATTCCACCCCTTCTACTACCGCCTCATAGAGGTGTAGGATTCCACCACCCCCCCCTTCTACTTCTTCGGCTACCTCCACGAGGAGGTGGGTTTGGGTTTCCAAACATTGGTTTCATCAAAGGCTGTCCCATCTGTTTAAACACAGCTTCTGGTGATTCTGCCATTCCACCCATTCTACCTCTTCCTCTACTGCGACCACCCATAACGGAACGATAGGGGTAGGGTGGTAGATTAAGACCACCCATTCTCCCTCTTCCTCTGCTTCTACCACCAGTAGCGGGGGGCCAACCTTGACCACCCATTCTTCCTCTGCTTCTACCTCTACTTCTCTTCATACCTCTCTTCATGCTTCTCTTCATGCTTCTGCTTCTCGCGACCATATTATATAATATAAAAAGAATATAATTAAAATATTTTTGAGATTAAACTTTTATTACGCAAAACTAAAATTAATAATATCAATATTGCTAAAATCATTATAAATATTAAAAAAACCAAAATAATAGTTATATAAATATACGGATTAATCTCATATAAAATCAAATCTACAATTGGCCTAAATAATAGTCTTAATTCATGTTTTATATCATCTCTCTTTAAAATATCTAAACATTGCTGAACAAACGATTCTTTCATTATATACAAACTATTTATACTAGTTTTTTTCCAACTTGTGCGTGTTAATAAATATTAATTTTTATATATAATAAATAATAATGGAAAATATATGTTATCCTAATAAACTATTCGATTTTTCAGATATAACTTTAGCGCATCCTACATCCATACAAGGGGGTGCGTATTTTACTAAAATCTTACAAAAAAATAAGCCATTATATATCGAAGCTCCCAAATGTTTAACTAAACAAGGATTTGTTAAAAATGGAAAAAAAATGTATACCGAATTAATGTTTAATATTAACGATGAAGAGTTTATTCATTGGATCGAAAATTTAGAAGTAAAATGTCAGAAATTAATTTATGATAAAAGCGATGTATGGTTTCAAAATAAATTAGAAATGAATGATATTGAATCCGCGTTTACATCTCCTTTGCGTATTTACAAATCTGGTAAATTCTACTTAATGCGTGTTAATGTAAAAATGAATTATAGCACCAATAATCCTCATATTAAAATTTACAATGAAAATGAAACTGCGCTTACCATTGATGATGTTAATGTTGAAACAAATGTGATTTCAATTATGGAGGTTCAAGGAATTAAATTTACTAGTCGTAATTTTCAAATCGAATTGGAACTTAAGCAACTTATGGTATTGAATACTGATATTATTTTTGATAGTTGTTTAATTAAGACAACTGGAAACAATAACAAAATACAGGCGATTGATAATAATGTTTTTATGAAAATTCAAGAAGAACAAATGTTAGAAGAACCAATGTTAGAAGAACCAATGTTAGAAGAAGAACCAACCAAGACTTTAGAGAATACTTTGTCTTCACTCTCTCTTTTAGAGAAACTAAGCGATTCTATCATAAACGAAGAAACACAAAAACCAACCATACCATTCATAATTGATGTTTCCGCAAATAATCCTAGTCCTAGTCCTCCAATCGACGATTTGAATATTGAGGAATTAAGTCAGGATAATTTAAATGAATTATGCGAATTCGATATAAATACAAACTTGAATAGTTTAGAAACAATTACATTGAAAAAACCGAATCAAGTATATTATGAAATTTATAAAGAAGCCAGAAAAAAAGCGAAAAGCGCAAAGAGAGAAGCTATTGTCGCCTTTTTAGAAGCCAAAAATATTAAAAAAACATATATGTTGGATGATTTAGATGAAAGTGATAGCGATGATAGTGATTTAGACAATATTTCTAATTCGGATGCTGAATCTGAAACTGAAGAACTTGAAAATAATTAACGTAATTAAGGATAATTAGCATTTAATTAAAATATATCCAAAAAAATATTTTATCATTAATTTTATATAATGAGCTCGTCACTTGAAAAGCTATGGAAAGATTATGGTGTTGGGACTATCGTCATTCTTTTAATAGTCGCGTATGGAGTTAGTTTATTCTCTAAATATTTGACCTCCAAGGGCAGCTATGGGTCAGAATACATGAGCCAGGGTCAAAATCCCGCTTACAAAAACGGCAAAAGTAAGGGGCAACCTAAGCAGCCAAATACCGGGGTTCAGCCTTCTGAACCTTTAGGCCAAAATGAGGTTTTCGCTTCCGTCAGTGGTATGGGAACACCTACTCAAGGAATTCCCACATCATGTTCCAAGCCAAATATCCAAAACCCGGCAGATTTATTGCCTAAGGACAACAATAGCCAGTGGGCGCAACTTAACCCCTCTGGAAAGGGTGAGCTCGCCAATATTAACTTATTGAAGGCTGGTTACCATATTGGTATTGACACGATCGGACAAACTTTAAGAAACGCCAATTTACAAATTCGTTCTGAACCCCCTAATCCTCAGCTTTATGTTGGACCCTGGAATACCAGCACTATTTCTCCAGACTTTCTTCGAGTGCCTTTGGAGATTGGGGCTGGTCCTCAATAATTTATTTTATAATTGTGTTCTTAAGAAAAATATAAAATATAAAAAATATAACTATAACTAACTAATAGGTTGATTATATTATTGATAAATAAAAAATGTCAATAATATATAGGAAAAAAATGAAAGAAAATATTTTATTTTATGTCATGATTGGATTTATACTATTAGTTTGTTTAAAAGTATATTCTGAATCGGGGGTTTATAATTTAAAATGTATTGTTTCAACAATCGATGGAAACAAATATTGTGTAAGAGAGAGAGAAATGGAACAAGAGGCTGCTGATTTATTAGCCGAAGTTACAGGGAAATGTAAAGAGTTGGTAAAGTATATGGATAAAAAACACCCGAATGATGAGCGAGTTAAGCGATTAGTGAAAGGATTTAACCCCAAAAAGATTAGCGAGACATTGCCTACCAGCGAACTTACTGCGTATAGTGAAAATAAAGGCGAGAAAATCGCATTTTGTTTAAATAAAAAAAAGAATGGAACACAATTAATAGATTTGAATACGCTCACATTTGTTGCGATTCACGAATTGTCGCATATCATGACAACTACCATAGGACATAAACAAGAATTCTGGCAGAATTTCAAATTTTTATTGGAAAACGCAGAAAAGGCGGGAATATATAAACCGGTGGATTATAAAAAACAACCGGAAGATTATTGTGGAATGACTATTTCGGATAGTCCGCTTTACAACATGTAATCTGATTTTGATTTGATTTGATTTTTTGATTTGATTTGATTTGTTTATGCTTTATGCTATATCAAAAATCGAATAAAAATTCTAAAAACACCCTATCAATGTTAATAGATTTTCTTGTTATTCTTTGAATAAGAAGACATATTTCTTCAATAGCAATTGAATATTTCACTTTCATTTTTATATTGTTTACTCGAACAACTTCGTCTAGAACATGCTGAATTGTATTAGTCGGAACCCAATTTATAGATTTCGTTATGATAGATGAGCAGCATACACAACCGATATTTAATTCACTCATATGCTTGAAAATGCGATTGGTCGGTGGATATAAAAACCGCGTATATTTATTATTATTTATAAATACATCGGGGGATTTAAAGGGGTACGCTGGTGATAATATAATTGTTCTATTATTTATAATTATAGTAATACATGTTTCTTCAAAAGTAATATTTATTTTTTTATTTATGGGAACCAGCTCGTTTATTTCATTCATTACTCGTCTTGTTATACTCATTGTTTGATATTAGAGATGTTAGTAAAATTATTTTAAGTATATATTATAAGAAGATGAATATTGGTGATTATACCTCTTTATTTATAACATTAATATTGGTAGCTATTACAATTGGTTCAACATATATATATTGGAAGTCATCTATCCATAAAAATCATAAATTTGTCATATATTTAAGAATATTGATGGCAGTGAGTGTATTAATAACCGCGTATGCTATATATTTACAAATCAATTATCATAAAGACGAATCGCATAACGACGAGATTTCTTTTTTTACGAATTTAATGAAAAACTTTTTGGATGACAATATTAAAATATTTATCAAATATCCACATATGAATTACTATTATGCGGAATTAATGGGATTCAGATATAATCAACGATATAAACGAGATTATATGGTCGAAAATCAAATTAGTAATATTATCTTTTCTAGGTTAGCATCTGTTGCGTATTATCTTGAAACATCGTCAAATTATTCGTCAAAAGAAGATTTGGCAGAATTACAAAGCCGATTTGATGCGGTCATTGGCACTTTTTTAAAGTCTAAAATTTTTAGAGATAATTGGAAAATATATAAAGAGAAATTAAGCGGACCACCTATTAGACGATATATGGAGAACAATTTTGGTATTTAGATAAGTCGTATTATAATAATTAAATCAGATAAAACAATATAAACATTTGGTTGATTTAATAATACATGTCAGAACCCCGCACCTTTTCTCGTAAGGCTTGTTTAGCAGATTTTATTGATGATAACAAAGCTCAAAGCACACACAATAACAAATATTCGCACGATGATACAAATACTATAGCAAAAAATCAGCAAGAGTTTGGACATAAAAAAAGAATAAAACCCTGACGCACTGGAACAAAAAGTCAACAACAAATTGTGCCCAAGGGGTTTAAAAAGGGCTTCCGGGGATAGGATTACGGCATAGGATTACGGCATAGGATTACGGCATAGGATTACGGGATAGGATTATTGAAAGTAATACGCGAATGACTTTATTATACAAGTATGTTTTATAAATGACAGCATATTACATTAGATTTATCGTTCTTCTTTCTAATAAATATATTTTTTCATAATAATATATTTATTATTCGCTGAAATTTCAAGATAAAATAATAGTAAGAGTATATATTAAATGGCTACAATGGGACCAATATATAAAGTAAATCATTTAATAGACGATGATACTATTGGAACTATTTATGTATTTTTTGGAATGAATATGGATATAGCAGGCGATCCTCAAGAATTATTCGATAGAGATCCTAGCAATGAGGCATTTAGAGATGTATTTAGTCGCGATGAATTAGCAACTATCCTCGATACTGCTAACAACATTCGAGTTAAATTTTCAACACAACAAATACATTATGACGATACTATCAGTGCTATAAAACAAAAAATCGCGATTGAATTTGGTCATTCTATTTCATTAGAAGAAATATATTTATTTTGTTTAAAAGAAGAATTATTAAATTCGGAAAATGTTTTTCAAACACTTACTCAAAACGGAAAATATAAATTAACAAAAGCAGCACTAGATAGTTTTTTACTGAATATTAAACGGGATGAAAATGGACGACCTATAACTATTGCGCTTCCAGAATCGGATAAAGGTCCTGATGATTATGGCTACGATGATATTTTAGCGCTCGATATAAATGATAAAAAATTCTGGCTTGCGAAAGTATTAGGGCAAAAGTATTTTATTAGTTCGAATGACTATCCGTTTGTTAGCAACCCGTATAATATTAGCGAGTATGACCGGTTTATTGAACGTGCTTCTACAAAATCGCTTACTACCCTGAATAGTAATCTATTATTGAATACTGGTCAAATAATGGGAAATAATATTTATCTATGTACCGCACAAGAGGTTATTACCAGCGCATCATCAGAAAAAGATATTAATGAATCATATATAATAAAGTTGTATTATCCAGTCTTATCTAGAAAATTCAACATTAATTCATTAGAAGAATTGGAAAGTCAGAGAGAAACGTTGATTGAAGGAAATAGTAGGTTATTATCTGCCGCTGTTATGGAGACATTTAAAAGCGTGGATTTATTCTATGATGTGTATAAGTTCAGTAATCCTACAAAAAGCGTGAAATATAAAAATAGCGGGATTAAATACATTAAAGTAGCAATGCGTCCTTTATATAAAATCAAAATTCCGTTGGATGTTATTTTTAAATTGATTCATGCGACAGAATTAAATCCGTTGATTAAATTCAATCCGGCATCACGTAAGGAAAATGTATATAGACTTTATGCGAATCGATTAGCGGTAGATGGTAGAAAAATCCCGTATTTACCCAAATCAAAAATATTTAAACTTGAACGAGAAATTGGCAAATCTAAATCGGTTGCGGTTTATATTACCCAAGAATTTAATGGGAATACTTATTCTCTCGTTTGTGAGTTTGAAGAGAATGGAAATATTGTTGTTAGTTGTGATTTCGAAAAAATAATGGATATTACTGGAGTAACCGAATTATTGAAAATGGCGGTTAACCCTATAATAAGTTATGTAAAAAATTATTTAGAGCAAAGTGGATATAAAATTAATCTATTTGAAAGTTTATACGATGAGAATGTAGATGTAAAGCTTTTGAACTATCAAGCAGTAATTGGTGTTGAAAATATGTTTAATATTACAGATAGTATTACGGGTTGTCTAACGAGTGTTTTTGTAATCGAATCGAAAGATTTACAAAAACCTAGAGGAATAGAAATGCGATTTAAACGTGTATCTAATTTTAATCAAATGACGAGTCAAGAGGCGTTTGTTATTGAACAGCAGAAAAAAGGGGTGAGAGGTGCGGATTCGTTTATTCAAGCTCTAATCGAAAATTATAAAATGACGGAAACAGAAGCGAGAGAATTGATTAATAAAATGGCGAATGAATTACAAGTTGAACGAGGTAAAGATATTGAAATTAAAGTGAATCCTGGATTTAAAACCACTATCAAAACCAATAATACTTTGCTTAGTGTTAATAATAATATAACGATTAGTGTGGAAGATATAGATGATATTAGTTATTTAGATACGATTCCTATTTATTTGGATTCGTTTATTCGGTTGACACAGAAAAATCCTGGAACACGCGTTCCTTTAAATAGTATTCGTGCGATTTGTTCTTCTACAAGAAGCAAAGAGGATATAATTATGGAAGATACCATCTCATCGGCGGAGGATTCTTTATCAAATACGACTGAAACACCGGTTTCTGATGACGAATTGGTTGTTGAACAACCTGTAAATGAAGAGGAAGAAAATGAAAAAATAGATTTTTTGCTTGGGTTTAATGACGATGATGATGAATATAGTAGTAATAGTGAAAAGTCTGTTATTGGAGGTCAGCCCACTTCTTCAGAGGGAGAAATTCTAGATTCTGATGAGATTCAAGAAGGTGAGATTTTAGGTTCTGATGAGATTCAAGAAGGGCCAGGGCCAGTATCCGTTCCTCTAAAGGAAAAGAAGGAAAAGAAGGAAAATAAGGAAAATAAGGAAAATAAAGTAAAGAAAGATAAAGAAGAAAAGAAAGAAGTAGAACAAGATATTAGAAATATTGATGGTATGTCATTAACAAATAATTCAAATCCATTTGTTAATAGAATTGAAGAGCATGATCCTCAAGTATTAGTCCATCAAAATCCTGATGGAACATATGAATCATACTCTCGTGCTTGTTCATCGACTACAAGGCAACAACCTGTATTAGTAACAGATGAGGAATTGGAAGAAATCCGTAAAGATAATCCCGGATTTTTACAAGAAGGTGATGTCTTAAAATATGGTTCTGAACCTGATAATCAATTTAATTATATTTGTCCAAAATACTGGTGCTTGAAAACACAAAAACCATTAACAGACGAAGAAATTGATGCGGGAGCATGCGGCGGCAGAGATAGTTTAATTCCTAAAAATGCGAAAGTAGTCCCCAAAGGAAAATATATATATGTATTTTTTGCTCCAACCCAGCATGGTAAAAGTATTAAAAAAGAGGATTATAAAAAAAATTATCCAGGATTTGTTACTAATTCTTGTCTTCCTTGTTGTTACAGAAAATGGAATACCCCAGAACAAACAGAAAGGCGTGCGAAGTGTGCGGCAAAAGTTAAGAAAAATGTAGGAGTAGAAGAAGGAGAAGTAGATGAAGAAAGACAAGAACTCCTAGTAACACCATCGCCGCGCGCGACTGCGATTACGCCCACTATGCCTACTATACCTACTATACCTGCTACACCGGCCACACCAGCTACGCCTGGTATTAAAAAACAAGAAAAGGACGATTATGTAAAAGGCCCAGATAAATACCCATTAGAAATGAATAGATGGGGATATTTGCCAATGAGCATCCAATTATTTTTACGTGAATCGAGTGTCGCTTGTCAAATTAGTAAATCGAATACTAATATTAAACCGAACCATACATGTTTATTGAGACATGGTGTAGAAAAAAATGTTAACCAGTCTTTTATCGCATGTATTGCTGATGCGATTTTTTATGGGAAATCTGAAATTCCAAGTATCGATGAAATGAAAGAAATGATTATTGGTGCAATCGATATTGATAGTTTTGTTACTTTTCAAAATGGAAATTTGATAGAAACGTTTACAACAGAAAGAATGAATACAGAAAGAGCTGCTATAGATAGCGTCGATATTAGTGATTATACTACTGGAAAAATAAACTCGAAAATATATAATAAAATTAAACGGACATCAGATGAAAAGAAAAGAAATGAAAAAATCTTGTTTTTTAAAAAATTAGTGGCCGCGTTTGATAATTTTAAAAGTTTTTTGCGTGATAAAAATGAGACTATAGATTATAGATATTTGTGGGATATTATTTCAAGACCTAATTCTAAATTATTTCCAGAAGGCAGAAACTTAATTATATTAGATATTCCAGACAATGACACGACTAATAATGTAGAAATAATATGTCCAACAAACCATTATTCAAGCGAATTCTTTGAAGCCAGAAAACCATCTTTATTCATTTTGAAACACGAAAACTATTATGAACCCATTTATGCGTATCATGTAAACAATAAAGGTAAAATCAGTGTCCTGACACAATTTTCAGAATATGGCAAAATATCGTCGTCTATGAATGCTATTTTTAAGAAAATTATTAAACCTATTCTTCGTTCCAAGTGTGGTCCATTAGCAAGCATGCCTAACGAATACCGGTTCAAATCGCCCATTTTGTTATCTAAATTAATAGTTACTTTAAATAAATTAAATTATAAAATACTTAAACAAGTTGTCAATTTTCAAGGGCGTGTTATTAGTCTTATAGTTGTCAATCCGCTAACAAAACTGACAGGATATGTTCCATGTTACCCAGCATCTTTGGACGAATCCTTAGATTATGTTTATATGAATGATGATAATTTATTCAACACTTATTCAAAAACTATCGCTTTTTTGAAGGCGTTATATAAAGATAGCAAGGAGGAGATTCCTTGTAAACCGACATTTCAAATAGTGGAAGACGATCATGTGGTCGGGTTTTTAACCTTATCAAATCAATTTGTTCAAATAAATAATCCGATGTTATCCATCAGCCCAGAAATAGACACGTCTATTAAAACGATGAATAATAACAATTATTTTATAGCTGACGAAGAAACCTCGATATCATACAACGTCGACGAAGAACGTGTGGATTATATTAAACGAATTAAATTGGAGACAAATTTCTTTAATGTGTTTAGAAATACTATTCGTATATTGTTGAATAAATATGCTTATCTGAAGTTAAGAGAGAAAATAGAAAAAGAAATCAATTTACCATACATGTTATATAATGTTAAACTTAAAAGAGTAATATCATATTTGAAAGAATTAGTTGGCAATTCTATTCTTTTTTCGGATGTGTTTGATTATAAAACATTAGGAACCAGCGAGATTTCAACTTGTATAGTTGTGCCAAATGATAAGTGCGATACTAAAAATCCGGTATGTGCCATGAATGATGAGAACATGTGTCAACTAATAATTCCAAAGCAGAATTTAATTACAAATAATGATAATGAAATATATTATTTTGGTAGAATGGCAGATGAATTAATTCGTTATAATAGAATTAAAACATTTATATTTCAACCGCAATCTTATTTATTATTTGGAACACTTGAATATAATTTGAGAGAAGATGAAATCATAGTGATTCAATCACTATTAACCTCGGAATATTTCGATGGATTAATACCGATGCCTATAAATAAATATGTTAAATACAATACATATGATAATGCCGAACCGAATATATCACAAGTATACGATAATAGTAATGAGGAACATGAAGAAATAGAATGTGAGCCTATTTCATCTATACATATATCGTCTGGGGAATGGAAACCTTATTTCCCATCTAATTTTACTGAATTGAAATATGAAAATTCACCCAGTTGTGGATTTAATTTAATTATTGATATTATTCAAAGATTCAGCGGAACAACTATAACATTTGAACAAGTTAAACTTGAATTATATGATGAATATTCTAGGTTTTTACCAGATTATGAAAAACAAATATTGGATATTTTAATCAAAGAAGGAAAGAAAACGTTGAGTAATCAGGTAAAATCGAAGACACTTTCATTTCGACATTTCATACTGGCTAACGATTATTTCATTACAAATCTGGACTTGTGTTTATTACTTCGTCGTCATAAAGTGCCGTCCATTTTAATTTCAGGTAAATCTATTTTAGAAACCATGAATACAACTAATATATTTGCGGTGTATGGTTCTACAGAAGATAATTTTGTATTTATTATGGTGCCTCCGCCTCGACCAGAACATGTGCCGTCTTATAAATTAATACAATCCGCAGCACCTGAAAAAGACATATTTTTTAATACAAGCATATTAACAAATGAAGAATATGTTGTTAATGCTATTGAAAATAAAGTAGATATTGGTGAATTTATTCGCACATTTATTAAACCTAAAGCTAAATATTATGCTCCTGTGCGTAAATTTATAATCGAAGAAGAGGCTGAACCGGTAGTAGAAGAAGAAGAACGTGTAGAATTAGTTGATGAAAAGATAGAAATAGAACCAGAACCAGAAATTGTTCATTCTCATTCTCATTCATCACCTAAAACGACATCTAAAAAACATCATAAATCAAAACAAATTAAATCAAAACAGAATAAAACAAAAAAACAACCCAAAAAAACAATACATAAACCATCGAAAAAAGAGGAAACATTTTTACAGATATCTCCTGATAGTATAGAATCATTTGTCTTAGCATAGAATTAGTTATCTAGGTTATCGTTATGCATCAGCATCAGCATCAGCATCAGCATCAGCATCAGCATCAGCATCAACCTCTACATCTACCTCTACATCTCTCTCATTAAGTAGAATATAATATCTATTGAACCTTAAAACTTCTATTGGGTTTAATACATAATTAGCTATTTCATTGAATCCATATTCTCTCACGTCTTGATTTTCTGAAATAATATCTAATTCTTCTGGTGTTTCACTAAACGAAATATGTTTATCATTAAATGTAGTTACAGATGGATATCTTTTTATTTTATTGTTTGTATTATTGATTGTATTATTGATTGTATTATTGATTGTATTATTGATTGTATTATTGTTTGTATTATTGTTTGTATTGTCTTTATTATCAAAATTATAAACGGGTTTAGAGAGAAATCGAATATATTTTCGTCCAAAATGTGGATTAAAGTTGTAAAATAAACGCATTTTTTTCTCAAGTAAAATCTGGGATTCATATTTTTTAGCTGTTCCAGTTATTGCGTATTTTTCTAAATAATACAAGTGTAAATAAGGACGCATTATATTTACTATTTTTTCAACTGGGAAATCTTTATGAAGTCGTAATTTTTTAGCATACAATCGGAACATAATTTTTATTTCTGGATACAATAACTCGCAGTTAGATAGATTTACATAATTTTTAATAGCGGTGTTTCTTATTAAACATTCATAATTTTGTGAGAATAAATCAATATTAAAATTACACATAAAATAATGATGGAATAATTCAGGTATAATGCCATTTCTATTCTTAATAAAAAAATATATATTGTATAATGAAGTATGCGTTAACGGCATATTATTATACGGATTTTTTGAAACTTTGGGGTTGACGAAAAAATTGGGCGAATTAGATAAATTATTATTTATTATATTAATTAAATCGTTGATCTGAAATAAATATTTTGAATTGTCTTGATATAGCGTAAATACATTTGTTTTATCTTCATCTATTTCGTTCAAATACAAATCGTTTTTAATAACATATTGTGATTTTTTATATTTATAAATATAAGCAAATCTTGAAAACCCATAATATGTTTTTTGCGTTTTACAAAATAATGTAATAATTTCTTCTTTTAATTCCTCAGAAATAAATACATTATCTATCATCGCTTTGAATTTGGCGAATTTTTCTTTTATACGTGAATTATTATTCGACTTCAAATATAATGCGGTGATATAATGATAAAAAAATAAGTGAATTGCTGAATTAGTATTTAAATTTACACTATATATATCTTTCCAAAATTCATGGCAATTACCCGAAGGAAATAATGTTTGTTGAACATTCAAACATTTTTGAATAATTGTGTTAAAAGCAGTTGCTGTTCTTTTTAGTGTTCTCATTGGTTACAGATGATTATATATTAAATCGTTTATTTAATATTTAATTTTTTTTATTTAATTGTTGTTACTATGACACTTTCTATTTACCCACTTTTCTTAGAATCCAGGATTATAATTATTATCATTACCTAAATCCGCTGCTTTAATATTAACCACATTGTTCTGAATAGCCAGTTGACTTGTGCTACATTTATCATCTGGTCTATCTACGCCTTCGAACATTTTATCAATCAACGCCTCATCATTCGGTTGTTCATATTCAATAATGCCTTCCAATTTGCGCATCTGTTCAATGTCTAGAACCACCTGGAACGCATTGGTTCCATACAAACCTTCTTGACCACACATTACATTTGCCGATACGCCACGCATCATATCTAATTCCGCATGTCTTGCCGCTTTCAAGAACATTTCCGGCGTTTCCTCAAAGGATGCTTTCGCAATAGGACCAATATTATCATTGTTAATTCCATGTCTGAAAATCGATATCAACTTATTCGTAAATGTCATTCTGTCACACAATACACTCAAATGGTGGAAATTAATATATGTGCCGTCGAATTCTATGACATCCACCAATTCATTATATATACTTTGTCTCGCTGCTTCAATACCAAACACATTATATATTTCAATAATATCGTTACCATATGTTCTCTTTGAATCAATGTAGTCCAATGCTAGAACATCCATTAAATTAGTGCCTATCGTATCCAGAACCCAAATCTCTTGTTTTTTATATGAACCTGAGGTTTCCACTACGTTGTCCTTGATTTTTCTAAGAATGACTTTCTTGATTCTCTTTACTCCACGAATAATTATATTATGTAATATCTGATCTTGGAAATTTTTCAAGATATATATCTGATCTGATTGATCTAACGGGTTGACTTTAGGTTTCTTTGCATTCTGTTTAATCACATTATTCATTCTAATACGAAATACTAATTTATCCGCATTGTAGTCCGAATAGACACACGAAATCTCATCGCCGTAACTATTTTTCAATGTGAAATTAATGTCATCCATCGTGATATTTTTCTCCAACATGACTTCCGGGTCCATCACCATTCTGATTATCCATTTTGATTTCTCATTGGTTTCTTGTTCTATCGATGTCTCGGCACATTCATCCACTAAATTCTCAAATGCGCGATATTGTGACATTGTATCCTCGTCCTCATTTATCAACGTATTCAAATTATCCGGGTCAAAACAAATTTCTATCGACTTTACTATTTCCTCCATCTTTGTATGCTCTAACATATACATAATAGACTGCGCCTTTTCTCTATCTGTTTCTTCCTCTGGTTTCAAATAGACAGTCAATGACGGATTTTTCGGTTCCGATGACAAAGATAAAATCTCTTCAATTCTTGGCACACCACGTGTGACGTTAGATTTTGATGCCACTCCGGCAAAATGGAAAGTGTCTTTTTGAGTTATGCCGTTGTATATATTAAAGTTTCTTGTATCGGCAATTGTTAAGTCATAAGCATAATTTGTTGTATTCGGTACTTCCTCGATATTTTTAACTTTATCAAATAGAACATTCTTATATTTATCACTAGTTCTTGGTTCAAACACTATTTCGCCATCTATCTCATTCGGAATTGTCAAATAATTTTTGTTAATTTCATAATCAAATTTTAATTTATGGTCTCTTAGAATTTGGGTATTTACAATTTTATAATCTAATTTGGTATTCAATATTTGTGCTAATTTTTGTGCTTGTTTATTTGTTACATTTAACGTATACATCTGATGAATATTCTCACTCAAAGTGCCTCTGTTATTCGACTCTTGTTTTTTATTTTTCTTGATAAAACTATAAATACCCAAATTATTCAATATTTGTTGAACATCAATTAACATTTCTTTTGAAACTGAATACATTAATATAGTTTTTGATTTTACAATTACAGAACCATCACCACCAATATAAGCATCTAAAAACCCCTTCATACATTCTTTATTCGAAAACACAATTTTATCACTGATGAATTTATTATGACTCAACTTACCACACAACTTTTCCAAAATGCGGCATAGAATTGTACAATAAATACGCAAATCTTGACTAGTCCATCCTTCTTGACCCTTATTTTCATTTCTATACACTTTTGTAGTTAAATTCCATTGTTGACATAACTCGATGATTGGTTTAAAATACTCTATGTCATTATTCGCAATTGACAATTGGAACTTTGTCATACATCCTTCAGCAGCATAAGCTCCAACCAAATAACCGAAATTATAATCCAATGGAATGACTTCTGGGATATTATATGCGTTCATATTTGTTTGGAGCATATATACACATCCAGGTGCAAAACTAGTCTTGGTTTTACATCCATTGCGTAACTTATCGCCTACTTTCTGAACGAACGTATCACTTCGTCTATATGGTAATATGAATGTTTTCCCTTGATTTTTCGCCCACCAATGATGTTGATCCATGACTTCCTTTGCCTTATCGATTTCGCTTGTGTAAATGTATTCTGTGGGTGGGAGAATTTCTCTCAAATTAAGTTCAAGGACTTCAGGAAAATCAATTTGTTTTGTAGATACAGGTATATAATCGCCAACTTTAAGTTCATCACCACTTATGCCAATAATTTTTCCATTAACTAATTTTAAAATGCCTTTTGCTTTAGTTACAATAACCTCGCGCTCTTCGCTTGTCGTAACCTTAAGCATCGTATTTGAACCATCCTTATTAATCACAGGATGTCTGGTGACCGCTTCAATTTCTTTCCACAACACTTCACCATCTTCGGTACATGAAGGAATCTCGTAGTATTCTGCCATTTCAGCATAAGTGGTGTCTTTATCTTGGTAATATTCCAGTTTTTTTGGCGCGGCAATATGTTTCTCAATAAAATCACCAATCTGAACTTTTTGAATTATTCCATCACGATTCCTTACGATAATAGGTGTCTCGTAGGTGACCGAATTTAGAGTGTTATGAACAATGACACCATAATCCGTCATAAATGTTTGATTCACAGGAACAGTGAAATCGTAGACGTATTCTGTTTGTTCGGGGGTTGAAATTTCAATATTAATAATTTCATCCCAGATGACATTTGATGTGGCAGCTTGTTTTAAAATAGCAAGTTCATCATCAATTAATTTGACATTTTCATGCGTTTCGAATATTTCAATATATTTCTCAAGAGTGCGACGACCGATAGATTCTTTTTTAGTCCATCGTCCATAATTGCGACTTTGTCCTGGCAACTTCAAGACTTTACCACATTTCGCAATAACATCGCCTAGACCATTAATTCGGTCAATATCATCAGACAAACTATGAATATTATCACGAATGTTATATTCCACAAGTTCATCTAACTTACTGGCATGAACTAGACTGCCAATATGTTCTTTATACAAGTGGGCATATTTGGGAGACATTGCTAAATTATAAATAGATGAACCGCGTGTAAAGTTTTCCTTGATAGATCCGAAAATATCGAAATAATTCAATAATAATGACATGTCTTTAATAAGTTGCTTGGATCTACTACACACTCTAATTTGATGATGCGCTGAGTCATTTTGGAAATTTCCGTCTCCATCTATATATGCCTGAATAAGACCTGCTTTGAATTCATTAGGAGCCAAGAAAGCAAAATCAGGAACTCGTTTAACAAATGAACCTGTATCGCATGTTTCAAGTAGAAGATCTGCTAATTGTTTATGTGTAAAATTAGATGACACAGACGGACCATATTCTCCTTTATACTCTCGTACTTTATTTACCTTTCCAAATCGTTCAGCAAATTTCTTTGTATTTTCGATGAAATAGGGCGAAATATTTGTAATACAAATAGAATTACCATTAAGATTTCCTTCTGCCAAATAAGCTCCGACAAACCAACCGAATAAATAGTCTAATTTGTATTCTTGGTCGTCAATATTGATTGTATCTTTAATAAATGTGTTATCAATATGTTTAGCTACAGGAATACGCATTCCTGTTAACATATCAGCACCAGTAATAGGCACCACTTTTTGATCTTTACGAATCAAGTGTGAATGGCTAGTTGTAGTTTCTACAATACGACCACTTTTAGTAGTTACTTTCATGAGTTGTCCGTTTACAGGATGTCTGCTTACATGTGATATTTTATTCCAATGTGTTCGTTCTTGTTCATCTACACCTACTATATAATATTCGTCTTCTAGAGCATCTAGCAATGTTTCAACACTATCGATGTGACCAGTGTTGAATGTAAATTGAGGCGATTGTTCAATTAATTTGTCACATAGTGTGCCGATTTCTCCTGAGACCATAGAAACATTTTTTGAATTTTTATTTATTTTTACACACCTAATATGCTCACAATACCTCGTCGACATTTGCGTGGTTGGCTCTCCGATACTTTGTGCCGCGATCATTCCAACCATTTCACCAGGTGCGACAATAGCTCGCTTATAATTAAGAACAATGGTTTCCAAAAGAATAGTGAGCGCTGCTTTATTGAATCGCTTAACAAATAACAAATCTTTCGGCGACAAATTGAAATAGTAAAGTGTCTTGAAAAGTTCGGTAGGTACCGCACAACGTATTTTCTCTAGATTTTGGTAAGTGAATTCGATCATTTGATACGCTTCCAACGGAGTGATATCGCAAATAGAACTCGCATTAATATTTTGTTGTCCTTGAACATTGTTGATAATATATGAAAATGCTACAGGAACATTGACAACAAAGTCGCCTTTATTCTTGAATACATTTTTAATAATAGCATCACGATTTTTAATCATCATTTCAACATAAAATTGTGCTTTGGAATTGAATTCCATTTGTTGTTTTTTCATTCGTGTCATGGTGTTTTTCAAGAAGACAGGTGTCAAATTCTTGAACTTACCATGCTCGTCAGGAATATTAAAATGCGCATAAATATCTTGAATGCTCATACTGACAATTGGAATGACTTGGTTCTCCACTTTGACAGGGTCAATCCCGTCATCGCCATATGTGAATTGAACGACCTTGCCTTTATTGGTTCTTAATGTCATGTCGTAATTCACCATCAAATCTTCCAACCCTTTTATAAGACGGCGCTGGATATACCCTGTGGTGGAAGTATCGCGGACTTGAAGACCATTAGCTAATCCGAAATTAAGGGTAGTAGGAATTGTGAGATCATACATTTTGGGATGGTTCTCTACACCAATAATGTTTATTTCAACTATCTTATCTAGAACCACGTCGTTATATGTTTCAAAATTGCGATGCGAGTTAGACCAGGTAATCGACTTCAACTTTTTATACTTATTTTCTTCTAACAACGGAACTTTTTCGGCAAATATTTTACCCCACTGGGAGCGAATAGATAATCTGTAAGACGGCTTAATATTTTTTGTGCCAAAATTATTTGATTTTAATTGTGTTTTAAACACTTTTCCGAAAATTCCAAGACGCGAGCATAACATGGAAATACCTTCAATAAGACGCTCAGATGCTGAACCAACATCAACTGAATTTTTACTAATTGTTCCATCACCTGAATAATATCCATTCAATAGGCCAACAATGAAACATTCTGGCGCAATAAATGCCTCACTTGGAACATATTTATTTGCGGAACCCTTACCAACAAATGCTGTCAAGAATGTAGATAAGATAGCCGAATTTCCAACAATAGTTGTAGTTCTACCACCAATATTATTTATTCTAGTTCTTTCTGTCCAATGAATAGAATTTTTATCGAACCAATTCTTTACAAATGACCTGATATTGTCATTATTATTGGTAATCCCTATAGTGTTTTTATGAGCGTTCCCTTCAGCTAGAAATAGACCGATAAACAACCCGTTTTCTTCATTCAAATGAAACTTATCCGAAATCGCGGTATCTTTACGATTTCCACCATACGGATAAATGAATCCATCTTTTATATTTTCTAAATTAGATCGAACTGATACTCTTTGTAATGAAGATTTCTTTGTATAAGGGAGGGTGAAGTTTATTTCATTGTTTTCATCCCACCATCCAGACGCAATATGCTTTCTATTACTCATAGCATCATCCATCATTTTTATTGCTTTAATAAAATCTGAGCCATATACGAATTTATTTTTAGGGAGATATGTTGTCATGTCGATACAGCTCATAATAACAGGCGGTTCGCAAAGTAGTCCTGTGACCGGAAGAGAATCACCTACCTTAATATCAGGAGTAAGCATTTCTTTCAATTTCTTCGTCTCTGGATTCCAAACCAGCAGTGATTTGCTCTCTGTAACAATAACGCTACGGCCACCTGATGTTTTGATTTCATATAACTCGGTGCCAGGGTCATGGCGTGTAATCGCAGTCACTTCACCCCAAGTCACATTACCATCTTCATCTGTAGTTGGAATATATACCTCGCCATTTTTAATATTTAATAATTCCATTTGTCTTTCTGTAAAATGCTCGACTAGAGGTTTATTTTTTTCATCGTCTAATTGAGTATCGATCCATTTACCGATTTCAGTATATTTAGCCTGTTGATTTTCAATAATAATAATAGGCGTTTCCCACGTCACACTTTTTACAGCGGTATCAATAAGACCTACACGACCACCCATTGCGTGAAAGAATAGTTCTGTAGGACTCAATCCATTAATATATGAACTTTCAACAAATCCCCTCGCATTTGGGCTATCGTCATATTTAGTAAAATGCGGCAATGTTCGATTATCGAAACCATAAGGAATGCGTTTTCCGTCCACGTTCTGTTGACCTAGACAAGATGTCATTTGTGAAATATTAAGTTCGCTGCCTTTTGAACCCGCATTCACCATGATAACGAAACGATTGTCTTTATCCAAACTTTTCAATCCTACTTTCCCTGCTTCCGACAATGCTTGATTTAGAATATTATTCACTTTTGTTTCAAACTCCTCCTCATTTGTTTTACCTGTATTATTTTCAAACACACCAATTTGTGTCTGGTCGATTAAATTTTTCACATCATTTTTCTTTTCCGTAATAACTTTAATAATTGTTTGATACGTTTTATCGTCCAAAATCAAATCGCTGATTCCTACACTATAAGAACTCACCTTTAAATATTCTGTCACTATATTTTGTAAATCATCGATAAAATCAGCCGAAGCCATATTACCATAATCATTACAAACGCGATGAATTAGACCTTTTGTTCCCGCACCCAACACTCCCTTCTCCAATTGACCGCGAATATATTTTCCATTTCTGATTTCTATAAAATTAGAGGGTTTGACATCTTCGTCGTCTCCAATTTTATATGTCAATGTCAACGGCGGCAATATTTGAGATAAAATGTCGAAACTGCTAATAGGTCCACCTTTTCCAAATAAAGCTTCTGTATTCACTCGCTGAAACATCATTAACAAATTCATCGCCTCACGCGGCGTAAAATTAATATTTTTTCTTGTAAATCTATACGATCCCAATAACGAATCTTGATAGATTCCTACTATGGACGCATTATTTGCTGGACTAATAATCTGATATGGCACCGCTGCCAAATTTTTTAATTCCGATTCCGATTCCGCATCTTGCGGCATATGAAGATTCATCTCCAATTGTATTTTATAGGCTATTTTTAGCCACCTAACCTTTCGTATTAGGATTGGACTATACCTTGGACCTTATCAGGTTGATTAGACCATCATTTAAGACCTGTAACCATCTAGTCTCTGAACCTTACCCATACTCTATCATAACGAGTTTAGGGTCTTGGCTGCGGATTGCCCAATCCTTCACATTTTTACCATCGGGTTCGGCTATTAACCGAGATCCTCATATATCTTTCGACATTAGAGTGGTAGTGAAGGCTCTAAGGGTGTTCCCGCAATTTGATCACATTGCCATTTAATTAATTCTTGAATAAATGTTTTTGCTCTATCTTTTATATTTTCTATATTTTCATGTTTACCGATGAAATTGGTTTTTACTTTATCTATAACTACTCTAACATATTGATAGTTTAAGGTATAATTATTAATGACGAATATGTATTTTTCTATATTTTCTTTTTCAATTAGGACATTTTTGAATCTGTCAAATTTAGCATTAAAATGTTGTCGTTGAGTAGTCTCCATTTGAGACTTACGGACATTTGGATCACTTTTAAATGCTATTAATCTTTCAGAAATCAAAGATTTTGTATAATCACTTCTTTTTAAATCACGCTTTTCTTTAACTATTGGTTTTACTAATTCGTTTTCATTTAATAGAATTTTACTTCCTTTTAAACTACCACGAATTTGACCACCATCTGTTAAATTATAGCCATTAGGATATTTTGTTTCATATTCTAATATGTAATGTCTTTCATAAGTATCTAATTCATCCACTTTACATGTATGAATTTTTTCACAAATGAAATTTTCATTTCCATATTTTAATAATGCTGAATTTAAATATCTAGATTGATTCTTCTTATTGGACATGGATTCAGATACATGATCTTTAAATCTTCCCAAAAATCCGAATGGTCTATATTTAGCGTGATTTAATCTATGACTTCTAGTTTGTCCCACATATGATTTATTATTAATTTTATTTGTAATTTTATATATTTCGCCTTCAACCTTATCATATTCGTCTAAATTTAGTAGCATCAATTATGTTATTTCGTTATATATTTATTAAGAGCATTTTAGTTTTATATCGTTTCAAGAATTAATTAAATGACTAGAGGATTATATCAATTCAATACTATATCTTCATAAAAGTATTAAATAGGTAAACATTACAACGTTTTCCTAATTAAGTTTTGTTTACAACTTAATTAGCGTTCCCCTGTTGGTGACAAGATATTTATCACCATCGAAGTCGGCATTGTACGGCCGGGTGTCAGCGACATTCATTCTAAATGTATCGCCTTGTTTCATAATTCTAGCAATGTGACACATCATTGACATGCGGTGCAGAGTCGGTTGTCTATTAAATAGAATGGGGTCACCATCCATCATGTGACGATGAACTATATCCCCATCTTCTAAGTTAATAGATTTTCGATCCACATATCGCAACGTGATAGAATCGCCATTTTTTCTTTCCAAAATTTTCGCACCAGGATGAACATCCGGTCCATTCTGAACCAATTTCATCAAGAACGCTCTGTTCACCGCATTTACCTCAACAGGCTTAGTAATATTTTTTGCGATTTTCATGGGAATACCTAATTCACGAATAGATATATTGGGGTCAGCAGTAATAACAGAACGCGCACTGAAATCAACGCGTTTTGCCATCAAGTTTCCTCTCATTCTACCACCCTTCCCGTTCAATCTATCCTTAATCGATTTTAAAGGACGACCAGAACGTTGTGCTACAGATGCGACACCAGGAATCTTATTATCCACCTGAGTAGCCACATAGTATTGTAACACTTTCGTCCAATCGTCAATCACATTCGCAGGAGCATTATTGGAAATTTTCTCTTGAAGACTTTTATTCGTTTTTATAATATCTACTAAAATATGACTGAGATCATCCTCTGAACGTTGTTGGGCATCATGTTTGACAGAAGGTCTGACAGCAGGTGGTGGAACCGCCATGACTTGACAAATCATCCAATCAGGACGAGACCAAATAGGACTGAATCCCATGAAAGAGACATCCTCGTCAGAGATTCTTTTAAATATTTTCAACACCATTTCAGGTGTTAAATTAATAACCAAATTCTGCGATTTGTTGGCCTCATCAACTGCGGTTTCCATAGATGGCGTATCATTTTTCCATTCTGCTAAAATAGTGGCTAAACCATCTTTACTAATTTTCTGAGGCTGAAGACAACCACACCCGTCTTCAGTATCTTCGCCACAACGTTTAATACCACTGGCTAACGAAAAGACATATTTCCATCGCGCATCGCCAACTAATTTCAAAGCCTGTTTATATTTTTCTTTGCTGATAAGTAATTTACTACATTTAAAACAAACACACCTTAAAATCTTCAAGATGGTGCTCAAGTATTGAATATAAAACACAGGACGAGCTAATTCGATATGACCGAAATAACCGGGTGTTTGCATATAATCAAGACCATCAGTAGGACAAATTAATCCAGGCTCAAGAACGCCCATTCGGGGATCGAATAATCCTCCTATAATCGGCTTATTATTAATATATGTATCTCTCGTCGTAATTTCTGCTACAGACCCTTTACGGATTTCATCTGGAGAGAGAATACTAAATTGTATTCCAATAATTTTAGAACAATTATTATGCGCAATCGTTTTACTATTTGCGGCCATCTTTCTTATATTACTATAATAATATTTAGATAGTTTTAAAATCAATTTTATTTTTAAAAATAAATATATTCAAAAAATTGGTTTGGTGTTTTGTTTGAACAAATGTAAACAATTATTTATTTTTATTTATTTTTATTTAATAAAATTGATTTTGATTTAAAATATAAATAATAATCTTATAAATCAAAACATGTCGCGTGATACCATCAAGAGAGAAAGTAAGAAGACTGCTAATAATAAGTCAAAAAAGAATGATGAACGTTCTCATCGTAAAAAAATGGCAGAACAATCGGATAGTGATGATGATAGCAGTTATGAAACAGAAGAGGAGGATGAAGAAGATAATTGTGGAGAAATGGATAAACATGAATATACGAAATTTCTCGCCAAATTGTTCCCTTCAAAACATATGGCCGAAAAAGTTAAAATGGGCAAGTCTAATACAATTAAAAAATATTTGAAGAACCTTCCAGATGAAAAATATATGGATGAAGAAGAAGAAGATGATGATGATGAAGAAGAAGAAGAGGAGGAAGAAGAAGAAGAAGAAGAGGAGGAGGAGGAGGAAGAAGAAGAAGAGAAGGAAGAAGAAGAACCTCGGAATAAAAAGATTAGCAACAGAAATAATAATAACAACAAAAATAATAAAGTAGCTAAATCAAAATCTAAAACAAATAAAAAGAAGAAGGAAGAAGAAGAAAGTGATGAGGAAGAGGAGCCAGAAGAAAAACGATCCCCTAAAAAAGCTGGTGGCAAGAATAAATTTAATATTATATTCACAATTGGCAATAATGGTGTAGAAAACTATGATGATGACGACGATGAATGGACTGATGATGATGATGATGATGACGATTATGATCCAGATGAAGAAACAGAAGACGAGGATGAGAGTGTAGATAGTAGTGAAAGTGAGGAAGAGAATGATGGTGAAGAAAGTGAGGATGATGAGGAAGAAGAAGAACAAAATGTTGTTGTCAAGAGAAGAACAAGGCAAACAAGACAAACAGAACAAAAAGAACAAAAAGAACAAAAAGAACAAAAAGAACAAAAAAATCATAATACTAATGAAGAGGTCGTTGGAATGATTAAAAATGTCATGACCCAAGACGACGAAAAAATGTTAGCCGAATTAGAACAAATTTATAATAATAATAAAAAGAATAAGACGATTCAAGAATGTATTCGGGTATGCGAAAAGAATATCAAGGATAAAAAAGAAAGAACAGAGAGAAAAGAATTGAGAACAAAAGAAAAACACGCAAGAATTTTCAAACGTATTATTCGCGATAAGAATACTACCAACGATTTCACGTTCTTTCAAAAAATCGAACCAGAAGATCAGAAGAAAATTATTAAAGAGTTGAGAGAGATTAATAAAATCACACGTATCGAAAAGCCATATCGTCTTACGCTATTAGAAGCCAATATTCCCACCATTTTCAAAGCTGCTGCTATGAAAAAAATCGGGTCACTGAGATATATGGAACCTGGTTCCGGCGAATATTATAAAATTAAGAATTGGGTGGATACATTCATGCGAATTCCATTTGGAAAATACGACAGGTTGCCTGTCAACATTTCCGACGGCGTTGAAATTTGTCATGAATTCATGGCGAATGCTCAATCTGTTCTTGATGGTGCGGTTTACGGATTAAATGATGCCAAGATGCAGATTATGCAAATGCTCGGTCAATTAGTCACAAACCCCGCTGCGATTGGCACCGCAATTGCTATCAAGGGTCCTCCAGGAACAGGTAAAACGACTCTTGTGAAAGAAGGAATTAGCAAAATTTTAAATCGCCCTTTTGCGTTTATTGCTCTAGGAGGCGCAACAGATAGTAGTTTCTTAGAAGGCCATTCTTACACTTATGAAGGCAGTATGTGGGGCAAGATTGTCCAAATATTGATTGATAGTAAATGTATGAATCCGGTAATATATTTCGACGAACTGGATAAAATTAGTGATACACCGAAAGGTGAAGAAATTGCCGGAATTTTGACGCATTTGACGGATACGACTCAGAATAGTCAATTTCATGATAAATATTTCGCTGAAATCGATTTTGATTTGAGTAAGTGTCTATTCATTTTCAGCTACAATGATGAAAGCAAGATTAATCCGATTTTGAAGGATAGAATGTATCGCATTCAGACAAAGGGATATGATAAGAAACAGAAGACTGTAATTAGTAATGAATATATGCTTCCAAAGATTCGCGAACAAGTAAAATTCAATACGGAAGATATTATGATTCCCGAAGACGCAATTCATCATATTATTGAGAATCATTGTAATAAAGAGGATGGTGTTAGAAATTTGAAACGATGTTTAGAAATCATTTATACCAAATTGAATTTATACCGATTAATGAAACCTGGTTCTAATTTATTTGAAGCAGAAATGTCGTTAAAGGTAGAGTTTCCGTTTATGGTAACCAAAGAAATAGTCGATAAATTAATTAAAAAGGAAACGGAAATTAATACTGCATTATTTGGCTTATATGTATAAAAAATATATTTAGATATATTTATATATATATTATAATGCAAACAGATAAGGGAAAAGAAAAAGGAAAAGACAAAGAAAACAAAAAAGAAATGACCACAACATTACCATTAGAAACATTATCAAATATGCGTGATCATATTCAAGAACAAATAAATTTTTTGACCGATTTACGACAAATTAATATAAAAATAAAAGAAGATATGGATTTATTGAATAAAGAATTACAGGCCGACGATTTTTTACTTTTCAATGATTACAGCAATTTATGTTATTATAATATCACCCATACTAAAATTTATACATTGAATGTATATTTAGATCGAATTACCAAAATTATAAACAGCAGATGTAGACATGAATGGGTAGATGATTTAATAGATATTGACCCAGATAGGTCCACGACGATTACTTATTGTTCTATTTGTAGTTATACCAAAAAATAATACAAATCAAAAAATAAAATTAGAACAATGTTTTCATTCTCTCAAATATGTCGATAGGTATATAATCTTCTACCGATTTATCGACAATTTCACGCAAAAATTTATTTTTTCCTGCCGAGCTTGATACACACAATTCTCTTTTATTATATGTATTACCATCATGACTGGATAATATTATACATTTGTGCGCACTTAATTGAACCATCGGTTCGCTGAATCCATTCGTAAAACTGGCTTCTTCACCCGAACTTAATCCCGCTTGATGTGAATGCGTTTTCAAATATTCTTTTTTGAATGCCATGCTATTATTTGTAGAATGATTTTCACTGAATTTGTTGAATTTATATAATTTCTTTAACAAATATTCATACATGTAAATATCCGAACAACCGGCAATCAATTTACTCGATGCTACAAGCCGCGCTACTGCGTGCGATACGCGTTCTGGTGGATAATAATCGTCGTCGTCCATACATACAATAATATCACCAATACATTTATTATTACCTATATTTCTAAGATCACTCAATTTATTTGGACCAGAATATTCCACATAAATTATTTTCATGGATTCTGATTGCGAATTTATTAATTTTTCCACCTTTTCTTTATTTTTATGAGCGTCTTCTTGTAATGGACTGCCTTCAACGATTATCCATTCAATAATATTCTTATATTTTTGTAACTTTATTAATTCATATAAATTCAATAAACAAGCAGAACGTTTTAATTGTGAAATGGTGATGAGAGAAACAGGTGGCGACGGCGGCATTTTCTTATTATGAGATGTAAAATAATATTTATATTATCTTAATTTATAATGAATGTAATAGAATAATCCAAACGCCATAACAAATAATTTATAATCGTTATTTCCATTATTAGGAAACCCATTGAAACCTACAGAATTATAAGATAAATGTCGACGACCATGATTTATAAATTTTTTATTATGATTTATTAGCAATTTTCCAAACATGTATATACGTATAACAACTTGTTTTTATTATCATTTTTTTGATATATCAAGATTATATAATAAATCAAAAATATTTATTATATAATAAATCAAAAATCCACATCATTTATCATAAGGTAAAACTATTGCGTTTAATAAAATGAGTAAGGTACGTTATTTCCACCGCGACCAATCAAATAATTATATTGCGGAACTGTTATACATGCGCATCCCATAGAATTGCTGAAAGAAGAAGGGCAACATTCGGGTTTGAAAGGCGTAGTAGCAAACATATCCAATTCCCCTTCAGGAAGAGGAACCGGCTGCGGTTTTCGATCCAAAAAATTCTGAACGGCTTTATCAACCGGCTTGCCTTTTTGGTAAGTCAAATTAGGAGCACCCCATGAAGAAGTATTCACCGGTTTGCTATTGACTAAACTATAGGGGGCCGACTGCCCATAATTAGTATTTGCCCCTGTAAATCCTTCCTGTGTAGGGAACGTTTGTAATCCCTTTTGGAATGTATAATCGCGTATGCGTTTATTTTCGCCACCTACTGGAGCATTAGTTAATGCTTCAAGCAATGACCCGTTTCCATGATAGCATGAACAGCAAACATGTCCGACCATGATTAAATAAATGATAACTATTAAAAGTAAAATTTCAAGTCTAAAACTCATACCAAATAACTTTATATCCATATTATACATATTTCATAGATAATAATTTTCCACGATACCTGCCTAAAAATAACTCAATATTGGAGTTATAATGATAGAATTTCAAATCCATGAGTCCATATTTTCTATCATTCTCAAAAGTATTGCCAATATAAAAACTTTCTGTATCTGTCAATAAATGATATAATTTATCCGAACAATTATTCAACTTTATTTTATATTTTTTATCTAAATCTAAAGTGGATGTAATATTCAAGGTTTTATCACAAATATTTAAATTAGGTCCACCTTTAAAAAGACGCATAGGTCCTAAATCATATAAGAATTCGCCATCCATATTTGTTCCATCAATTTCAACAAGGCCATAAACTTTCTCTCTATTTTTCAAAACATCACCTACTTGAATATCTTTTATTTGTTTCTTAGAACCATCAAACATCTTAATAATAGTATCACCAGCAAATCCACCATCTAAATATTTATGAATATCTAAAGAATTACCCGATTTTGACGGAGTAATACCTAATAAATACGCAATATCAGTAACATCCAACTCATCCCAATCCGCAAATACAAATCCGTTAATATGAATCTCTTTACTACCCGTATTTAAACAATAAATAAATGGTTCATCATAATTGGTTATCTTGATAGCAGAATTATAGTTGGATACTTTTATCCACTTATCGTCATCTTGAATAATATGTGTTCCGCTGACTATTACTCCATTTAAATTATACATGGTAGAACCAGAGGCATCCAACTTCATTTTAGCAGTCACTATATTTTCATTTGCTAATTTCTCTCCAACTTGAATATCCAGAATCGTTTTATAAGTGCCATCATTCATTAATATTTGTGTATTCTTATCAAAGCAACTGGGTTTACTAGGAACCCCTGGAATAGACATGGTTGTTTGAACGTGTAAAACATCTGTCATAAAACCGACAATAATTGCCATAGGAATTGCTACTGAAACAAAGACCGCCGTCATAGTCATTGCTATTGGCCATGTAAACGGCAATATCCACATACCTAAAATAAGACCCACTAAAATAATAAGAATAATTATTACAAATTGAACGATAGCACCTAGTAACGATTTTAGTGCATAATATGAACCTAAACTGGTATATACGCCTGCGGTTAATATTCCATTCATTTTCTGCATAGAATCAACTATTGCTATAATGATGGTTTGAAGAGGGGTCATAATATTCAATACACGACCTAATATTTCTTCTGCGATACTGGCCATATTCGCGCGAATATTCGCCATCATATTTCTCACAGCTTGTAGTGCTTCAAACAATTCTTCATATAATGATGTAAGACCTGCGGTAATATAAGTTAAAGGTTGAACAGCTTCTCCTGTAATACTTGTTAAAATATTCTGTATACAATAATTGAAATTTTCGCCAGTATATTCGACTATTGTTTTATCATCCGGTTTATTTATAAGACCGGCAAATGGAATGACTTTTGGACTACATCGTTTTACTGGCCAATCTTCACGTAAAGGAATAAGTTGTCCCATCACCTGAAAATAAGCATAACATAAGAAAAGAATAATCATTAAAACGATAAATATCATAACAGACCCGCCATAATTATCCAAATAAGTCAAGTCTTTATACATATCATTAATTTTAGCGGAACTATTATTCATATTCATTTCCATAAATTGTCTTACTATACTATTGCTCTAATTTTATTTTATCTAAACTTACAAAACAAAACAATAAAAACAAAACAATAAAAACAAAACAGAAACATACAAGTTCATCGGCCAATTTGCGCTCTAATAATATCATCATCATAATCATAAAATACTTGTTCCCCTATACGTATTAAATGATCATCAGTTATAAGACAACTAAAATAATCACAATCTTCATTCTTCAATATTTTCGCATCAGGATGATTTTTCACTTCAATATATTCGTTTGTATTTTTATTAAAAACAATATGTGAACCAGTTACATAAATAGGCAAATTTTTAACACCATTTGGCATTACATATAAAATATCCGTTTTTGTTTTTATCAATTTCATAGTAGCTATAACTAAACTGCCTGATTCTAAAGTATCGCCTACATTTACTTCTTTCATTTTAACTACCACGTCATCTTTTAATTTAATTCGAACATCTGGATGAAAACAATTGCCGGATAAAGCTTTTACTGATTGACCGGCAGGTCCATTCCATGCTGACTGCATCGTTTTAACCGATCCATCCATAGTATACATCAAAACCACCATAACCCCAATTAATTTGCCAATAAGATCTTTCAATCCAATTGTTATTTTCTGGAATTCAGTAATTAAATTCAAAAAGACACCGAATACGCTTTGGATAATAGTCGTGACAAAATTCCTGATATTCGCCAACATATTTCTTGAATCATTTAAAGAATCGCCAAATTCGCCGCCCATTTGCGCTAATCCTGATGTAATATAAGTTAATGGTTGAAGCAAATATCCCATGAAACTTGTTTGCATATTTTGAACACAATAAACAAAGTCTGATTCAATATTATCGGATAATGGCATATAAATGGGATTACACCTATATAAAGGCCAATTGGCTTTAATATCGGCTACAGCAACGAAATAATACATGACGAATACTTGTGCTATAAAACCTAAATTAACGTATATAAAATTTAACCAATCACTTCCTTTTGGCATATAATTCAACTTATATTACTAATATATAATTCTAAATTAGACAAAACACAAATCGGCAAATATTTTATTTTCTGGTTCTTCTGCTAATTCTTCTGCTAATTCTTCTGCTAATTCTTCTGCTAATTCTTCTGCTAATTCTTCTGCTGCTTTTTCTAAGTCGTTTGCTACTTCTTCTGCTTCGTTTGCCCCCAGTTTTAACTCCTACAGGCATAGTAGCAGGCGCGGCTGCTTTATCTAGTGCGGATTGGGCCGTTGCGCCAGCACTAAGTTTATAACTTTGAGTCATTACTGCGGTATTATCTACAGGACTTGTTCCGCTATAAGCAGTAGGTAATATTGGTACAACCATTGTTCCTGTAGTAGCTGTAGCTGTAGCGCCACCTCGTCTAATAATCGGCGCTATTCCCATTTCCATATGTTTCCCCCCCTTTCGTTTTCTTCGTCTACCGCCTGTGGTAGATAGTTTATTCAAATTATTTAATTTAGTGGAATCTGCTTGAAGTTTCATCATCGAACTTTGACCTGGCGTTTGTGCACCAGCGGCATAAGGCAATGTTGTTGGAGCGGCTAGAAGAACCATATATATTATACAAATATTTTATCAAATAATAAGATAATAAGTATTTAGTAAAACACAATTTAAAAAATAATTCTTAATTACTTTATATGGACGATAATGCGAGATTACATTTACAAAAAATGATCAAGGCGAACAATGTTGAAGATATGACGGGCTTGATTCGTGAATTGAAACATAGTCATTTGCTTCAAAATGATATTAACGCATTGCTAAAGTTAAAGGCGCAATTTAAAAATGACCCTGATAAAATCACTCAAGAAGGTGTGACAGAATGTTCGTTTTTATTTACATATTATACGGATATTTTCAATAAAATTAAGAAGGATGAAATTGATCTCTCTATATTAAATAGATTTTTGAATGTATTGAGAAATATTGAAGACGGAGAAATAGACCAACATGATGGGGCGTTTATTGTAGGAACATTATTGAAGGAATTATATGTTGATAGTGCGCTTAAGAAGGCCGATAAATTGAATGAAGAACAATCCAAACCTGAACAGAGGAGAGAAGAACCTTTGAAGATTTCATGGCGTGAATACAAAAATGTTCATATGTAATGTAATATTTTCGTCTGTATATATATAAATGTCATCTTCTTCACAAACAACAGATACAGATACAAGAGAACAAAAAGATAAAAGAAATAGAATGAAAAAAAATGCTATCAATGTTTTACATGATACATATGGTGATTACATTCCTAAAAATAATATTAAATTATTGTTTAATTACGTTGAAAACTATTGTAAGATAGTTTATAACAAACATATTCCATACAGGGTATATACATCTTCCGAACCATGCTCCGTTTTTTATATTAGAAATAAATTGGACGATTTTTTAGAGGTATACGGAACATCTTATGAAGACATGTCTATTAATCAAATTATGCTGAATGTTATAGGCGAAAATAAATACAACGATGTTTTAACACAAATGTCGACAAGCCCTGACTTAGAGCCATTGCCTAGTATAGAAAATCCTAAATATCCTAATAGGAGATGGTCGAGTGCTAGTGGTAAAAAAAGAAGGACAACTAAAAGAAAGACAACTAAAAGAAGGACAACTAAAAGAAGGACAACTAAAAGAGGATCGGTTAAAAGAAAATAAATTACTTATTCTCTCTTCTTTCGACTTTCAAAAGTCAAAAATAAAGGAAAATATTGGATATCAGACGAAAATACTTAAATATATTATATGATGTAAATTATAATATATTTGTAAGAAAATGTCAAAAAGTTATATTAAAAAGACCCAATCATTAGTCATCGTCGAATCGCCGGCAAAATGCGCAAAGATAGAATCCTATTTAGGTTCTAGATATAAATGTGTTGCTAGTTTCGGCCATTTACGTACGTTGTCATCTTTAGATTCAATAGATATAAACAATAATTTCAGTCCATCGTTTAATATTATTGACGATCCCAAGAAAAAGAAACATATAGAATTTCTAAGAACAGAAATTAAAAACGCAGAGGAGGTTATTTTGGCAACGGATGGAGACAGAGAAGGCGAATCTATTGCGTGGCATATTTGCGATTTATTTGAGTTACCCGTAAAAACAACAAAACGAATAGTATTTCACGAGATTACAGAAAGCGCACTTCAACACGCCATTTGTCATCCTAGAATTATTGATATGAATCTGGTTTATGCGCAACAATCGCGACAAATTTTAGATATCTTAGTCGGATTCACAATTACACCGCTATTATGGAAATATATTTCAAGAACATCCGAAAATAGTTTATCTGCTGGTCGGTGCCAGACACCCGCATTGCGTATTGTTTATGATAATCAACAAGAAATAAACAATTCACCTGGAGAGAAAAAGTATACTACTACAGGATATGTCGGCATGTGTATTCCATTTGTTCTAAACGCACATTATGAAAATGAAGAACAAGTTATCGATTTTCTAGATAATTCACAGGATTTCAATCATATTTATAGTAGAACCGAACCGAAAAGGACATTTAAACAAGGACCTGAACCGCTTACAACATCGCGCGTTCAACAAATAGCAAGTAATGAGATGCACATTTCTCCGAAAGAAACGATGAAGATATGTCAAACACTTTACGAAGGAGGATTTATTACATATATGCGAACAGATAGTAAGAAATATTGTCAGGAATTTATTGATTCAGTGAAAGAATATATACTTCGAAATTATAATCTAGAGAGATATATCAGTTCAACTATTGATAATAATACGACGGGTCCTATCAAGGGTCCTATCAAGGGTCCTATCAAGGGTCCTATCAGTTCAAACAATACAAAAGAATTACACCAACAAGAAGCGCATGAAGCTATCCGTCCAACCAATATAAATATGAGAGACTTAGAAAACGACGACTTGACAACAAAAGAGAAAAAAATGTATAAATTAATTTGGGAAACATCATTAGAAAGTTGTATGTCACCATCCGAATTTTATGAAATCACAGCATCAATCAGCGCATATAACAATACCAAATATGTAAATATTGGTGAAAAAATGGATTTCCCAGGATGGAAAGCCGTTAAAAAATCGTCAAAAGAAAAAGAGAAAAATATAGAGAATTCGGATAAGGAATATCATTATTTACTTCAAGTAAAACAGGACAGCACAATAACCATTAAAAAGGTTACTTCCATCATGTCATTATCAAAATTAAAACAGCACTATTCTGAAGCCAAATTGGTTCAATTATTAGAAGAGAATGGAATTGGAAGACCATCCACTTTTTCGTCTATTATTGATAAGATCCAGGAACGCGGATATGTTAAAAAGGAAGATGTAAAAGGCGTCGAAATATCATGTCGTAATTTCGAATTAGAAGACAATATAATTACAGAAACGACTATCATGAAAGAATTCGGGAATGAAAAGGGCAAATTGGTCTTACAGCCGCTTGGAACCATAGTGCTTGATTTTTTGTGCGAACATTTCGACCATTTGTTCAATTACGAATATACGAGTTCAATGGAATCAGAATTAGACAAGGTTTCCAAAGGCACCATCGATTGGCATGATATATGTAATAAATGTCTACTTGAAATGAATTCACAGATTGATAAAATGACGGATGTTAATAAACAAGAAATAAAAATAGACGAAACACATACGTATATTATCGGGAAACATGGACCGGTTATTAAATGCACCACCAATAAGTCAGACGTGTCCTTTAAGCCAGTTATAAAAAATGTAAATTTAACCAAGTTAAAGAACGGCGAATATAAATTGGAGGAATTAATAGACAACACTAAAAAAACGTCGCATGTATTGGGTAAATATGAGGAGGAGGATTTGATATTGAGAAAAGGAAAATTCGGCATGTATGTCAATTGGGGAACAAATACCAAATCGATGAGTTGTTTTGGAAATAGACCACTAGATAATATTACCTATGATGAGGTAGTTAGTATTCTAAATAGTTCAACCACACCTACACCAAAAGATGAAAATGGACGAATAATTTTTCAAACAAATATTATTAGAGAGATATCTGATAGTATTAGTATAAGAAAAGGTCAATATGGTGATTATATTTTTCATAAATCGAGTAAAATGAAAAAACCAATGTTTTATAAATTGGACAAATTCAAGGACGATTATAAAACATGTCATGTAAATATTATTAGGAATTGGATAATAGAGGAATATCAGATTAGACCATAAAGTCCGTCCAATACATAAGTCCAGAAGCACAAGTCAGATTATTATCAATGAATTATCCATAAATAATATTCGGAGTGTATAAATCAAGATTAAACTTATTTTGCGGTTTAAGCATACTGATTTCAAGTGTAAAAGAATAGTCAAATAATCCAAAATCTACTAATTGTCCATTATGATATCTTAATGTAATACTTAATTTACGAATCCTTTCAGCAGGAGGGTTAAAATATTTATAACTATCTACGCCACTATCATACCACTGAGCAATAGGTGTTGTTGTAATGGCTATTTTAGCAAAAGCAGAATTGACAACTCCGCTTGTATTATTAGTGTGAGCAGTATAATCATTAGCTATAAAGGGTATTGTTTCATCCATATTATTTAATCCAGCAATTTCCATATAAAAATACGCATTACCCATTAGATTTACTTTTGAAGGGCATTCCAAATAATAAACCGGACATTGACCATAAGAAGCATCTGGAACTAACCAATATCCATTATCGCCACAATTTATTTCACCATAATAAAATCTAGGTAAAATATTAGGATTTGGACCAGGAGGAGGAGTCGCTGTAATAGGACATCTCAAAAATCCTAAATATGCTGGTAATCCCCAATTAGCAAAATATGGGAAGACAGTTTGAAAACATTGAATATTTGATAATAATGGCAATTTGTATAAATCCGAATCATTTGATATAATAAATTGCGAACTCTTATTTCCAAACCATAATTTTTGTCCTACTTCATTATACACTATAACAAATTGATCATAACCTCCAGACGCATTAAATTCATCGATTATTTCTTGAGTAACAGGAATACTTAATGTCGCATTTAATGTAGGGTCATTTAAGTATTCTGCCATAAAAAGATTAATAACATTTGTAACGGCGGCATTAAAACGATTGGTTAATTCTGCAGCGATTTGTAAAGGATTATAAAACCCTTCTGAAATAATAATTATATAATTTGTATCGTAACCATAAGTATACATTGCTTCCATCATAACATACAATAATGGATTATTTATACAATAATCGCCTGGATTATATGGTTTAATAATTTTAAACGTCATTGAAATATTGGCTTGAAGAAAAGAAAAAGTATTATAATTAGCGGGGAAAGTCCATGATTTTAATTTAACTGCTTGAACGCTACAATAATCTTGAGGCAATTCTATATCAAATTGACTAGAACTTGGATATTTAATAATATCTCTATCTTCTGAATGAATGGATACATATTTTTGATCGTATAAATATTGTTGGGAATTAGGAATTAATGGATGGGAAGAAGATACATTAAATCGGCTCATAATATAATGAATGAATATTTTTTAATTAAAAATCGATCAAAATAATATAATATATATTTGCGATTTTAATTTCTCAATGATGTATAAATGCCAGTATTTACCACATATTATGGAAGCAAACAACCACCCAAATCAGCTAGAGTAAAAACATTTATACCTAATAGTAATTATAATGTAAAAATATATAATAGTTCATCTAGTGGAACATATAAACAACCAAATAACACTTCTTATTTAAAAGCCGTTAATATAAATTTAATTGTTTCTATATACAATTGTTCGAGTCCATGCCTAATAGATCCATGCGCAGGACCGCCTAGTCCATATAATAATCCATGTAACTCGCCGTGCTAAAACAAAAAACCAAAAGAAACAAAGAAACAAAGAAAAATAAAAACAATAAAAACAAAGAAACAAAGAAACAAAGAAACAAAGAAACAAAGAAACAAAGAAACAAAGAAAAATAAAAACAAAAAAACAATAAAAACAAAGAAAAAAGAAACAAAGAAAAATAAAAACAAAGAAAAAATAAAAATATTATTTATTTATAAGATGTCCAGTTCAAGTATGGTCAATTTAACAAATAATGTAGCATATTCTTTAATTGCGGTAGGTGTTATAATAATATTGTGTACATTAGGAACTAGTTCACCAGGAGGTGTAACAGGAACTATGATTGGGTATTGTTTTATTATTATTGGCTTATCGTTAATATCCAGCTATTTAATTAATTCAATTTCCAATTTATCTCAATTTTTTTATACTGCTGGACCTTTTGTAATGATTATATCCACTATTCTTTACTTGGTGTATTTATTGGGAAAGTATTTTAATAGAATTACATCTGGAAATGTTTCAACTGGATATTATACATTTTCAAACATCTCTCTAGCATTAATAATTATTCAATTAGTAGTATTTTATAATGCCACAACAGCCAAATCATTTAACACTGAATCGCCTACATTATCTAAACTCAATAGTATGATAATATATTTAATTGGAACTATCAATGTAATCTCAGTAATTACTTTAGGAACTATTTTAACATATTACATAACAGACGGATAAGAACAATCATTGCGTCAGCTTGTAGGTTAACAATCATTTATTTTAGAAAATTTGTAAGTAATACCATAATTCGTTTCTGTTTCCCAAATACCTGAAATTTTTAACATAAATAAATTATTGTTATTATTTTTTTCAATGTTATCAGAAAAAATTTTTATATTTCCATTTCTCATTTGATCGTAGACTTTAAATTGTGGAATTTTATTATAAATCGATACATTTTTTAATAAATTTTCTTCAATAGTTTTAATATTTTCAATTATATCTTTATGAATAGCTACATTAAAAGAACACTTATATTTATTATAATATTTGTCTATACTGACATCATTTAAACACAACGATAAATTTATCCCATTTAAAATGACAATGTTTGTAGAATATATTATTCTAATAAATGACCCATTTGGCATGACATTATTTTTTATAGGTTCACAAAAATAGGTATTATTTAAATTGTATTGGTCTATAGTTTGAACAAGATTCATTATTATGTTAAATGTTTTTATCTGTTTAATTATGTTTTTATATGAATATATTTTATTCTCTCTATAATAGAGACAATAAGTAAATAAGTAAAAGGAGACAATAAGTAAAAAGAGACAATAAGTAAAAGGAGACAATAAGTCAAAAGAGATTAGTAAAAAAATAGAATAAAGAATATTCGAATAGATATAATACACACATGAAATTTTTAGAGACCCATTTTGAAGAATATATCCAATCGTCACAATTAGTAAATCTCCATCCAAAACTAGAAAAAATATTTAATAAATTCCCGAAAAAAATAACCGATTTTCGTAATTTAATTTTTTATGGTCCTTGTGGAGTAGGAAAATACACCCAAATGTTGAACGCCATTAAAAAATATAGTCCTACGCATTTAAAATATGAAAAAAAAATTAGCATCACATATAATAAACAGCAGTATTTTTTCAAAATAAGTGATATACACTATGAGATAGACATGTCTCTTCTTGGATGTAATTCTAAATTACTTTGGCATGATATATATCTTCAATTGATTGATATTATTTCGGCAAAAACAGAAAAGTCGGGTATTGTAGTGTGTAAATATTTCCATGAAATACATAGCGAACTATTAGAAAACTTTTATAGTTATATGCAGCAAATATCAAACACTTCTGTAGATTTAAAATTTATATTAATAACCGACGAACTTAGTTTTATACCAGACAATATTTTAAATAGTTGCGAAGTTATTCATGTTGCTCGTCCAACTAAAACACAATATATTAAATGTATGAAAATGAAACCGAAATCAACCAATTCTAATATATCTATTCCCCTAGAAAATATAACAAATATTAAAAACTTACACACATCCATTACACAATTAATGCATCCTCACAAGATTATTTGTGATAAAATTATCGAGTCAATGATATCTATTGATGAGTTGAAATTTTTAAAATTTAGAGATTTATTATACGATATTTTTATTTATAATTTGGATGTGTCTGAAAGTATTTGGTATATAATTTCTACTCTAATCCAACAACAAAAAATTAAACACGATGATCTTTCAAAAATATTAATTAAAACGTATACATTTTTCCAGTATTATAATAACAATTATAGACCCATTTATCATTTAGAAAATTATTTGTATTTTTTAATATCTATAATACACGATTATAGTCCGTAATCCGTAATCCGTAATTTATCATTTCACTATAACATGATTTAGACATTTTACATAAATAAAAATAATATGAATTTACAAGATGCTATGGAAATATTTAACATACAAATAAATGAAGTAAATAATATCACTTTAGAATACTTAAAGAAGCGATTCCATAAACTCGCTTTACAAAATCATCCAGATAAGAATGTGAATAATTCCCAAGCAACAGAACATTTTCAAAGAATTAATGAAGCGTATGAAGTATTAAAGAGAGAAATAAATGGTCTGGATGACGAAAAAGATGAGGACGATACAAAAACGCCGCTTTCAACTGCGTATACCTATATTTTAAATTTGTTTATAGACGGATTATTGAAAGGAACATATAATGAAATTATTTCAACAATCGTTAAAAACATTGTGAATGGATGTGCTACTATTTCATTGAAATTATTTGAGGATTTAGATAAAGACAGAGCATTATCAGTGTATAATTTTATTTTTAAACATAAAAATATTTTACATATTAGTGACGACACATTGGATAAGGTGAAAGAAATAATATTGGAAAAGTATAATGGGATTCAAATATATATATTGAATCCAAGTATAAATGACCTGTTGAATAATAATGTGTATAAATTGGATGTAGAAGGACAGAAATATTATGTGCCGCTTTGGCATAATGAAGTATATTTCGATGGATTAGCCGGAGATATTATTGTAAAATGTATTCCTGATTTGCCTGAGAATATTTCTATTGATGAAGATAATAATTTATTTATTATTCATACGATTTCATTTACTTATTCTCTCTTCTTTCAAAAGTCAATAGTTGTTTTAATAGGGAACAAATCGTTTGACATTCCAATTGACAAGTTATTATGTAAGTTGTCGCAAATCTATATTTTTAAAAATGAAGGTATATCACAAGTAATAGAAAATGATAATATAAAAAATGATGATATATATAATATTGATATTAAAGGTGATGTAATTATTCAAATAAATTTTATTGAACCGGAGTAGTTTTATATTCATTGGCTTCTTATTCTTCTTCTTCTTCTTCTTGTTCCTGTTCCTAGCGTGTTACCAATGAAATACACATACAATGCTGGTCATATTTTAGATATATTTTGAATATAAAAAATTGAATAAAAATATATAATGATTTATAAATTATATAATAGATGAAAAGAGAACAAACTTACGAAGAAGACGATAGATTAATAAGAAAAAAATGGAATACTGATTATAAAAATGGTAAAATAAAAATAGGAAATATTACACCAAATCGTTCAGGAGTAAAAACGAATAATGAAATTAAAAATAGACAAGTTATTCTTAATTCTAATAATGAAATAGAAATTGTAGAAATGTGTTTAAGATGTAATAAAGAAAAACCAATAACGCCAAAATATTACCATTCAGAATATAATAATAGCGGAATTAGTAATATTGATAAAGAGAGTGGAAAAGAACAAATTTGTAATTCACCTACATATGGATGTCGAGAATGTGGTAAGGAGGTAGCAAAACAAAAAGGTAAAAAAATAGATGAGTATAGACGAATATTGTTAAAAAAATATTATCTTTTATCATTAGAATGGTATAATTCACAGAAAAAAAATTGTGCTATTAGTAATATATGTTTACATGAAGAAAATAATTGCGACTGGAGAGTAAGTATTCAAAATAATGGATTGACTAACGAACATACACCTGAAAATTGTGTTTTAATTGCTTATGAATTTAATGTTCAAGAACAAAATGCCATACATAATTTAATAGATTGTTGGATTGATGCATTTAGTCTTATACTACAAGAATTACATCATCCTAGTGATACAACAGAAAGTATTGAATATGTAAAAAAATGGTATAATAATTCTACGACAGATAATGGTGTAACAGAACCCTCACAAATTATTAATGAAGATAATAAAAAAATACGCAACCCAGAATATTCTAAACAATATAGCACAAAACATTTGAGAGCAATATTAAATGGATTATGTGATAGATATTTTAAAATGGATAAAAAATCTATAAAGAGGAAGGAAAAAACTAGTAGTCGTTTAAATATTAAACTTTTATTTAATAAACTGATAAATCAAGAAATGAAATGTTATTATACCGGAATACCATTATCAACGAATAGAGATGATTGGCGTTATTTTAGTTTAGAAAGATTAGATAATACTTTACATCATACTGATGATAATAGTGTGTTTATATGTCGTATGTTTAATACTGCTGGACAATTGAATAAAAACAAAATTTTACAAGCATTATTATCACAACAACACATAAAACTTTCTTCTGATGATATAAATTTAATAAATGATAAGTTAGAAAAAATTTAAGGAATATTCACCCTTGAAGTATAACCTTTTCTATCTTGTAATTTGTTGTCTAGTTTTATTTATTACTTCGCAGTAATGAATAAAAAAAATATTCAACAAAAAAAAGTAATTTAATTATTACAATTACAACAAACAACAAAACAAAATTCTAATCAACTACTCTAAAACTATATATTCTATAAACTATTTATTTTTATTATGCTTCAGCTACCTTCTTCTTAACTACCTTCTTAACAACCTTCTTGGGCTCGGTAGTTGCTGCTGCCTCCAATTCACTCGCAACTTCAGCTACAACTGCCTTTGGCATAGGAGCAGGAACAGGCGCTGCTGCTACAACAGGGGTTGGTGTTGGTGTTGGTGTTGGTGCTGGTGCCTTAAATACTGACGCAGGAGGTGCCTCTTGCTCTTCCTCCTCATCAGAATCCTCAACCTCAGTATTATTTACAGCCGCAGCAGAATCAAAATCGTCGTCACCACCAGCACAACAATCAGGATCAGCATCTGCCGATGCTACTGGCACCGAGGTCTTAAGCTTCTCCTTATCTCCTGCCTTCAACTTGATAAAACACTTACCTGTCAAAGACGCACGAGGCTTTTGAGTCATCGCCTGAATCAACTTCCAGGTCATACCGAACTTGCCATTCGCAAACCACAAGCCACCACACTGCATCAGAATCGCAACATTGGTTCCCTTCTGGATAAAGTCCAAAGGCGTAAGCGTCGGGTTTGAAACATTGGGAAACAACTTGTTGTCGTCCTCGTCATAAATCTCACACTTCCAAACACCCTCCCAAAAAGGCAACTTTACACGCAAAACAGGCGACTTGGTCAAGTCCGGCTCTCCAGTAAACTTATCCTTACTATACTTCAACATAGGTGTCCAAAGAGCATTGATAACCTCCGCATTCTTATGAACCTTGCCGAACCATTCCTTGGAATTAACGAGGGCATCCTGCTTAATTTTATTCTCAAATGCCATCATTGTCTCTAAGAACGCATTAGTATCCTCGTTCTTATATTCTTCAGAGGGAAACTGAAGAGACATTTCATATTTTCCATTTCCCTTACCGGTAGCAGCATCTACGAAATCAGATGCTCCCCAGGTGAGCAAAAGAGGTGTGGATACGCGCAACCCAGAATTAGTAGATTTATTCAAAATATTAACACTCTTACCACCAGACCCACCTGCCTTGGGGGCTGAATAGCGAATATTCTCAACATTAAAAGTAGTTCCGTCAACGATTGTGTCTGCCATTGTCTCTAAGTATACTTTATCCTGTAGGATTACCTTTAAATCAATTTTTTTTAAAATTCATAAATAGGTTTAAAGCTTGGTGTAATGATTCATATTTTGTCAGCAAAGAGAGGTCACAAAAGTTTTTTATTTTATTGTTTTTTAGTTTTTAGTTTTTTTGGGTCGCGAGTTTTTTTGTTTTTGTAGTATTATATATTATTATAAAAGTAAATAGAATAAAAAGATTTTGTTATCATAATATATACATTTATAATATGAATAAGACCAACAATATAGAAGATTATATTACAACTATTTATAATAAATGTGAAAAAACTATACCGAATAAACTTGCGTTAGCGAACACGTCGGATGATAACTCCGCCATTCCAACAATAAAAAATTATAATTGTTTGATAACAAATAATTACAACGTTCCAAAATTGAAAATGTTTGTGAAAAACTATAAACTCAAAATTTCTGGAAATAAAAATCAACTCATAAATAGACTCTACGTTTATTTAAAATTATCCGCAGTCATTGTTCAGATACAAAAGATTTTCAGAGGTAGACTTGTTCGCAGATATAATTATTATCATGGTCCTGCGTTTTTAAAGAGAGAACTATGTACAAATGATAGAGATTTTTTAACAGACGATTCTATTAAAGATTTGGTTCATACCCAATTTTTCAGTTACAAAGATGAAGACAACTTTATTTACGGATTTGATATTATTTCTCTCCACAATTTAATTTTGAAATCAGGAATTAATGTAAAAAATCCGTATAACCGAAATATTATACCTACAAGTGTGATAACAAATATGCGACATTTAATTAGACTTAGTAGACTATTACATATTAAAGTTGAAGTCGATATTAAAGATGAATCTGATAGTATTACACCTCAACAAAATATGGAATTGAGAGTATTAGATTTATTTCAAAACATTAATGGTTTAGGAAATTATAGTGATTCCACATGGTTCATGTCATTAACCAGGTCATCATTAGTAAGGTTTTTGAGAGAATTAATAGATATTTGGAATTTTAGAGCACAATTATCCGGAGAAGTTAAACGACAAATATGTCCTCCACACGGCGAACCATTTAGGCTTATTAATTTTAATTGTATTAGTTGCGAGACAAACATCGATAAAATTAGAATAACGACTTTAAATGTTTTAGAAAAATTAGTAAATACGGGAATTGACCGAGATTGTAAATCTTTAGGTGCTTATTATGTTCTTGGTGCTCTTACTTTAGTTAATCCTAATGCTGCTTCGGCGCTCCCGTGGCTTTTTCAATCTGTTTCTTATATTTAGTTTTGTAATTTTGTAATTTTGTTTGGATATTTTTACGGGTTTTATATATAATTTACGTTATATATGAAAAATTTTCTATTTATTTAATATTTGTTAATATTTGTTAATATTTGTTAATATTTTTTTCGATATTTTTATATTATTTAGGAACTATTATGATGATATATCATACACTAAATTATAAATAATATATATTTTGCGTTAAATCACTTAAAAACAATCTATTTAGATATAGTATAATATGGTAAAAACTACTAAAGCATCCAAGACGCCCGCTTCCGCCACCGAATCATCTGTTTCCCCTGTTGTTGAATCTACTCCTGTTGTTGAGGCCGCTGCCACAGCATCAAAGGCGCCCAAGGCAAAGAAGGCCAAGGCCCCTAAGGAGGAGGCTGCTCCTGCGCCCACCCCCGCTCCTACTCCAGTAGTTGAGGCTGCCCCCGAGACAGCATCAGCCCCCGAGGCTGAGGCCGAGGCCCCCCTCGCTGAGCAGTCTGTTGAGTTCCTTGCGAAGCTCCAGCAAGTCAGCGTCATGCTTTCTGCTTTGAAGGCCGATTTCCGTGCCTTGGAGAAGAGACAAGCACGCGAGCTCAAGGCTGCCCAAAAGCAAGGGTCTAGACGCAAGCGCAAGGCGGGCAATCGTGCTCCCAGCGGCTTCGTCAAGCCTACTCGCATCAGTGACGAGCTTGCCTCTTTCCTTGGAAAGGAGAAGGGGTCTGAGATGGCCCGCACATCGGTGACTCGTGATATTAACACTTATATCCGAGACAACAAGCTTCAGGATACGTCCAATGGTCGCAAGATCAACCCCGACCAGAAGCTCGCTGCTCTTCTCAAGCTTGATGGCTCGAGCGAGGCACTCACTTACTTCAATCTCCAGAAGTATATGAGCCCCCATTTTGCCAAGAGCGGGAAGACCGAGTCTGCCACGGCTTAAAAATGTATGATTAAAAAATAAAAATAAAAATAAAAAAAATGACTAAAAAATAAAAATAAAAAATGACTAAAAAATAAAAATAAAAATAATGACTAAAAATAAAAATAATGACTAAAAAATTAAAAAAATATTTATTTCTGTATAATTTTTATTTCTATATAAATATTATATAAATGGTTTTAGGAACTGGTGAAATTGTTGGTATAACACTTGCTGGATTTGTTGTATGGATGTTAGGTTCTGTGGCAATAGAAGGATCCGGAATTATAAAAAAGAGCTAGAGCAAGCAACAGGTCGTGGTAAAAAATCCCATAGTAAAAGTAAAAAGCGCACTAAAAAAAATAAATAAATAATGTGTAAATCAAATAAATACAATAATATTACACCTTTTCTCATTTAAAACGCCCACTTTGTGGGCGTAAATGAGTTAAAAGGCAACGTTACTTTGCGCATTTTAAAATGCGCAAAGGTGTAAACCTTAGATCGGAAATATAAATCCATCTTCTTCTAAAATCGATCTCATCATTTCTTTAACAACAGGTCCATTCATTATTGAAATATTTTCGAATACTTTTAAATTATCTGACCTTTCAGATAATTCAAACATCAAATATGTATTTCGTAATTCATCGTAATTTGTAATATAATTTGCCTGATGTTTCAATAACCATGAATAAAATTCTAATGAATTGGGATTATTAGATTTATGATATTTTTTGAATAATTTTAATGTTATCACTAATCTGGATTGGTCTTTAGGTAAGTCTTTAGACAAATCTTGATTATAGTCTGTCCCTGATAAAACACAGATTTCTTTAAACTCTTTTAATGTAATTCCCAAATCTACCAGCATTTCGTCCAAATTATATAAAACAGCAGTATGATTCATTAAACTAAAATATCTCAACACCCTAGAACAACCATATACAAACATATCCATATCTTCACTTAAACACGCCCATACTTTTTCTTTCATTACTAACATGGCGCACAATTCGTCCGCTTCACCTGGCGCATCATAATAGGTCGCACCAAATGCGCGAATTAATGTCTTTACCTTAGCAATATGTTCTCTTTTAATATATACAAATTTCTTCTTCAGAACATCCATACTAGAAATCAACTCTTGTTTTTCTGTATCATCCATTACAGCAGAGGATGCCGCAGACAACATGTTCTTCAATATTTTATATTCTTGTTCTGCTTTAACTTTATCTTCTCTTCGTTTCATTAATAGTTCTTTTTTTTCAGTAGGTGGGTGCCCGTCGAAAATAAAGATGGGAATAATATTGTAGTGCTTGAATATTGATAACATCAAATACATGTTTTCAATCAAACTACCTTCTGTTTCGAATTTATACATGAAAATACTAATATCAATCGCTATTTTCTTACCTGATAAATCTGACATCTGGATACATTTAATCGCATTTGAACAATTTGCTCTTAGAAAACTATTTAAATATCTAATTCCCATTTTTATTGTTGTTTTTGTTGTATTTTTTGGTTATGATGGGATAACATATTTCGTTTCAATTTTAAATTTATATATTTTTATAAGTTGTGCGCATTTACATTTACTATAAATTGAGGTTTATTTACAAAAAAATTGAAATATATTTTATTTATTTTAGTTATTTTATTTATCGAAATGGAGCCAATTACTTTTATTGATTATAACGGAGTGGAACAAACTATTGGGTTGTGTGAATTATTATCTATTTATACTGGTGCGCCTTACGCTATTACGGGACGAGTAGGCGGAATTAGCGAATATGATGATTATGGGCACTTAGGAAAGCGACGGATTCGAATTTGGTGGACGCATAATAGCGGAAATAATGCGTTTAATGTTGAGAGTTATTTTACTCTAGAAAATATAATACAAGATAAGATTACCAAAACAGATGTTGCTATTCCAGATGATACAGGTGTTGATAGGTCAGCATGGCTTATTGAAAATCTGAGATCGTTCGGCACTAATTCGCCATATAGTTCATATTATAAGAAGTGAATATGAACATGAAATAAATAAAATTGATATAATTCCCACCATATAACGTAATAATAAAGAGAGAAATATGTTGACTCGAAGAAAATTGAGGGATCAGGAATTAGAAGTTAATATTGATTTTGATGAAGCTAGTAGAGCTTGGAGAGAGAATAAAAAGTCAACTGGAAATGGATATTATAAATATGTATGTTCTGCTATTGTTGCGAAAACGGGAATAAAATGTGAAAAGGTCGTTAAAACGGGATGTGAGTATTGTTCCGTTCATAATAAAAATAACCAAAATAACAAAAATAATATTTAGATAATGTAATATGTCATCATCGTTAAAATCGTCAAAACGTTCATTCGCAAATTTATCAGAAGCAGCACAAAAAATAGAAAAAACAAAAGCTACACTACCTGAATCCCCTATGAAAAGAGCAATATCTCCTATACAAAAAAGAACAGACCCTTTTTTATTGCCAGCACCGGCTAAACCACCTAAACAACAAACGCCAAGTAAAGATATAGATACGAGTTCACCATTGCGTAAAAAAAAGCCAGCTTATTTCGCATCACCTGGTCTTGATAAAAAAGGATTATTATCAACTGATTATATAACATCGATTATGCCATCTCCAGGTGATCCCATATTACAGAGAAAAGGAAGTAATGATGAACTTATGAAACTTTTTCAAATAAGATCAGAATCTAGATTTGGACCATTTGAGCCGAACAATCCATCTCCTGAATCCAGAGATAGAATTGCTAAACTTATTGAGGAAAGACGTAAAAAATTCGCGGAATTAAAAAAAAAAGGTGGTAAAAAGAATAGTAGAAAGAATAGTAGAAAGAATAGTAGAACTAAAAGAAAGGATAAAAGGAGTAGAAGAAAACATTAACGGAACAAATTTAGCATTTGTAAAAACGCAAAATAAAAATAAAAATAAAATAAAACTATAATATATGTTATGGGGAATTCGCCTTCAAATTTAACAACTAGAAAAAACAGACTGAAAATCAATGAGGAATACGATCAGAATCTAGATAGAATGGAACGAGGTGAACCTCTTTCTGATGATGCGGAACGAGGCGAACCTCTTCATAATGATACGGAATCATCCTCATTAATTTATTATGATACAAACGCTGCTGCGTTGCCACCTCGACCAGTATTTAGAACACAATCATCGCATAAAAACTTATCAGAACTTTCCAATTACTCAATAAGTAAGGAGAAGCAATTACCTATTGATAATAGACCTATCCCTCCAACTCAAACACCTCCATCACCAGGGTCTCCAGCACCTCTTATCATTAAGCCTCCACGAAATCCCGATGCGGATGATAATAATTATGTGAATCTTATAGGATATGAAGCAGCGGTATTTCCATCACCTGATAAATTACCACCAGGCACGTCTCATCTAGAATATGCTAACGAACTTAATCGACAGCTTCTTGATCCAGAAATTAAAAAACAGCTTGAGTTTGCTCATATTGAAAAATTTAAGAGTATGCCTCCTGTTACACGAGGATTATTTGGAGGAAAAAGCAGGAAAGGTAGAACCAAAAAAAGTAAAACCAAGAAAGGTAAAACCAAGAAAGGTAGAACCAAGAAAAATAAAACCAAGAAAAGTAAAACCAAGAAAAGTAAGAGATCTAGAAAAAATTGAATTATTTATTCTCTCTAACTAAATATCAAACATAACAAAAATGTCCTGCTCATATCAGCACACACAATTCAGTAATGGCTCTAATACTTTATGGAATGTTTTAGCCATGAGTAAATACGGCGTCATTCAAGAAAAAAAAGAGGTGGTTAGTTATCGTCATATTAGATATGATGATAATGGAAATCCTACACAAAATACTCTCATCGGTGTAATAACTATTAATAATAATGGACTCATTCAAAAAAAGGTTGTCATCACTAACCCAATTCAATAGCAGACATACGCATATTCTTCATAATATATTCAATATCCATATTATCCATATTTTCCATATTTTCTATTTTTTCCATATTTTCTATTTTTTTATGCGTATTGTCTTTTTTCAATCGCGTCATTAATTTTTCCATATTTTCTACAGAATCCAACATCGACTTCGTCTTGTAATTCTTCCCAATGAATTTACAAAATTCATCCAAATTACCCGTCGTCTTTTTAAATGTTAAGAGAGATAAATTATGATTTTTACACCATGATAAAAACCCCTGATAATTATTCATCAGGATCAATGTAATAACATAATAAGCCAATACGTTCGTCTGCTCTTTATATAGCGTTTCTCTCATCATTACGGATTGTGAAGTCTTGGAATACAAATCTTTATATTTCAATCCCATAAAATCCAATGTCTTTACCATTTGAAAAAATCCATACGTCGTTTCAAAATTAATTAAGAATTCAGTATTCGTCAAAAATTCCGCCTCGTTATTCTTATCAGGTAATATAAAATATCCGCAAAATACCGCATTCATTATTTCCGCCCAGAACTCCGTATACGCTTCATACAAATTCACCTGTGATTTTACAGGAAATATAGATAATATTTTCTGATGACAATCAGAAACATTCATATTAGAAAAATCCACCGCATAATTATGAATAACCTCATGCATAAATACTTTCAACCATTCTTCTTTGCGAAATACGACTATTTCTGCCGTGCGAGGGCAAGTAGAAGTAAACGCAGTATTCACATTATTCTCTGTTAAAATACTTATATTACTTGTTGGCAACGATTTTTTCAGTGAAGTAAAATAAACATAAATGGTTAATTTGGTAGAACACGATTTAGACGCATAATCGTTTATAAAGGTTAACCAAATTAACATCTTTCTAACATGTTCATTATAAACCTCCAAATGTAACTCAGGATTGGATTCTTCTACTATAAAATGGACTTTGATTTCTCTATCTAAGAGAGAAAAAGTATATGATAAATCATAAAGCGCTGTTTCATCGATGTGTTTTCTTATTTCAGTAGGGAAACTATCCGCGTTAAACATCTTAGGTTTAGGAATCTGTGAAACATTTGATATTTTAGAAATTTGTAATTTAAAGAATTTAGCCGGTCCTAATTTTAAGATGTGAGAATTGATATATTTATCGGCTAATTTAACTTCTTCGTATAATGTTTTCAAAATATGTTTTGTTTTTGCTGTTTGTTTTTTATGATGAATATTAGAAATACATTTTTTATCGATTAGAAAAGACATCAATAATTTACTATTTTTTGAAAGACTCATTATCTTGTTTATAATGATATATTTATATTTTTTGTTTCTATATATAAGAATGGATATTGGAACTATTATTATTATCGTCCTTGTTGTATTATTATTATTTTCTATAATTGGTCACATTATTGTTATTAAGCCAGTGCCCAATCCAGTGCCTGTTCCTGTGCCCGTACCCGTGCCTATTGGCGGATGTGCTGGAACAAGATACGGATGTTGTCCGAATAGCAATATCCCTAAAATAAATTTTTGGGGAACCAATTGTTCTGCTCCTAATCCTCCTCCTCCAAATCCTCCACCCCCAAATCCTACTCCTATGGTTGGTGGTTGTGCTGGAACAAGATATGGATGTTGTCCAAATGGTGTCACTCCTAAAATGAATTATGTTGGTTCAAATTGCTACTAACCAAATCAACAACTTTTTCTCTCTATAATTACAATAAATAACGTATTATAACATATAACATATAAAATATAAATACTATTTATATATTATATCATGTCAGAACCAGCAGAAATAGAATTAATTACTGAAACAACAGAATTATCGTTACTTAAAATCTTGTCTGACCTTATTACCGATCCAACCACAGATCCTGTAACATATCCTATTGTTGATTTAGAAAATGATGCTTATGATAGTCATAGTTCAAGTGAATATGAGAGAGAAATTGAACACAATAAGATGTCATTACCTGTTCATTTGATAGATTTGATTAAACTAAATATAAATTTAGAGAGAGAAGAATTACAACAAAAATATAAAATAGAATTAACCGGCGAAATACTATCTATTTTGTCCCTTATGCTTAATGCCGACCCCGCATTTTTTGTATCTGTAGAAAATACATTTATTGAAATAATTAAAGGTAATAAGATTGATGCGAGAGATGTGCCTAATATCATGGCATTATTAATTAATTTGTATACTATTTTGGCTGAATTGAAATTCAAACCATTAAATACGCAAATATGTGGTTCTGTTTTGAAATTTATTATTGCTGTTATCATTCAAGATAAGGTTGTTTGTATAGATAATGAAATGGATATGTTGCTTTGTCTCACATTATTAATCGATTCGTGTATTGAATTGACTACATTAAATAACAAATTTAAAAAAACGAAATCTAGATTTAATCCATTCGCTGGTTGTTTTACTTTTTAGTTAGTTAGTTAGGCGTTTTATTTTCTAGTTTTTCTTTTCTTACTTTTCTTACTTTTCTTATGTTTTCTGCTTTTGCCTTTCTTATGTTTTTTGCTTTTCTTATGGTTTCTGCTTTTCTTATGTTTTTTACTTTTACCTCCTAACGAGGCTAATCTACCTTGTGCTTTACCTAATTCTTCATTAAAATCAATATTTTTCCGTAATTTAGCTGTATTCGCTTCATTAACCTCATGTGTTGTATCTTGAATCAGTTCATTCACATCCTCATCAAAATTAATCGCATCTTGTTCTTGTTGAAGATATTGTTGTCTTTGAGAAGGAACAGCATATTGTCGTTGAGGAAGAGCATATTGTCGTTGAGGAAGAGCATATTGTCGTTGAAGAAGAATATCCGCATCTAGTGCTTGTTTTGCTAATTCAGCTTCTTGTTTTGCTAATTCAGTTCCTTGTTTGGATTCTAGTTTTGCTAATTTGGATTCTGTTTGTTGTAATGATTGATCCGTATCTTGTATTAATTCTGAAATTTTAGCAGAAACAATACCTGTATCATCGCCGTGATTGTTAATAAAAAATTGTAAAATGTCAATACGTAACGTAGGGCTTGCTTTAATATCTAACAAACGATCTAATGCTATCTCTTGTTCTGGATTTAATTCTGTGCTATCCGGATTTCTATCCCTTATATTACTTCCTATATCTGTTGGATTAATAGTAATTATTTGAGCGGGGGTTAAACGTTTTAAACTATTCAATGTGTCATATTTATGTGATTTCATAGAATATCCTTTAAAAAAACTCATTTTTATATTATCAAAATATTTTTATTATTTTCATAATATTATAATGGGCTCACTTTCGGCCGTAATTTTTCACGAATAGACATTAAATCTTCCGCCAATTCCGGTTCTTTTCCTTTTTTATAATGCGCCAATTTCGCATTTTTCGTTTCAATCAACATTTTTTTCAATTCAACATTCTGGTTAAATTTCGCATATTGAGCATCATATACTGCTTTTTCCGCACGTTTTCCCTTAAAATCCGAATCCGCCTTAACTTCTTCCGGCCGTAAAAGTTCTCCCTTAAACTTCCCAGAACCCGACCCCGCCGCTTTTGCCATTTCCGAATCTTTGGATAGCGGCGTCCCCGATTCCAGAGTGAAAGACATGTAAAATTCCGGATTATTCTGCTTATATTTACTCGCCTGATAATAATGTTCAACACTCGCCCAACGTCGTCCGTCTAACATAAACGGATGTTCTAAATCCACCCAAAAAATATCCAATTTTCTACGCCATTCAGGGAAGGTTCGCAGTGCGGCGAATTCTTTCACCAATTCCAACGGCTCAATTTTCTCTCCTGACCCCTTTCCTGGTAATGGTTTTGACGCAGAATTTTTGTAAAATACGAATTCTATATTGTCATCATATAGTCCTTTGATTTTCGATTCAGACAATTCTTCAAATTGCGGAACAACAGGTTCAATTCCACCTGACAAATGCTGTTTAAACCTTACAAAATCAGGAATGAGAGAGAATAGGCCAGCATTTCGCTCCATACATTTGTCGACAACCAATTTCCTCACGTCATAAGGCAACTCATTAAATGTAAATATTTTCTTCTTTTTATACCCGACCAATTTATAATGATCGCCGGTATAATCCAATATAATATAAAATTCTGGTGTAAACTCGCCACGGGATTGTAATATGACATCATTCAATTGACCGCAATTTAATACATTCGCCAGGTCTTTAGCTTTATATGCTTCACTAGACAACAAGATAAATTTAATATTTAATATGCGTTCCAAGGTTGAAATAGCCCACGTTTCTCCCCAAAATTCACATGTTCTTATTTTCTCTTTGAATTTCTCAAGGGTATCGATATTTTTCATAAATTTAAATTCATTCACTAACAATTGAGATACCTGTTTTTCTGAACTCAGGCGTGTGATTCTTTCTCGTATTTCATCACCGGCTGTTACATATTTTTTTTTTTCATTTCTATCAATTGTTCCATTATATAATTCTTGAAATTTTTTATATTGTATTTCCAATTCTTTAATCATTTCGGTATCTTTTTTCACGGAAGTAGCGGCCATATCATATTGATTTTTATATCCCATAAAAATATCATCGTTTGCTTCAATAGATAATTTTTGTCGCAATTTAGGAACTGATGTTTGCTGCGCTATTTGCGCAAATGCGTCTCTAATGGTAGCAAATAAACAATCGCCGTTGGCTTCATTATCTGTAATCGAATAATTATTGTTTTTCATGAATTCTTCTATCCATGTTTTGGAAGATTCTTTTTTGTATTTATCTTTTTGGCGTGTTGCGTCAATCTTTTTTTCCTCTTTTAATTCGCCGGGGATGGGAATACCTTTAACCGCATTAAAAGTGTCTTTTCTTGCTGCGGGAATTACTATCTCTGCTCCATGTTTCATTTTTAATTCTCCTTCTAATTCTCCCAATGCTTCTTCTTCTAATTCTTCATCCAATTCTCCCAATGCTTCTTCTTCTAATGCTTCTTCTCCCAATGCTTCTTCTTCTAATCCTAATTCTTTTTTCTCCTCCTTCTCCTTTTTCTTATCTAGAACACTCAAGGTCGATTCAGGAACTAATCTTAAGTTTTCCAACATATTTCTAGTAACAAAAACATAAATCAAAGGTTCGTCTAATGGTGGTTCTAATTTATCCACTTCCAAACTCCCCTCTTCATCTGTATAATGTTTCAAATCACTCGAATACAATTCGTAAACGCCAATTTGAATAACTTTATTATTCGACTTTACTAAATAAACGGGAAAATATGTAATATTTTTATCTGCGAAACTTTTATTCGCATTACCAACCGCTATAATAATATCAACACCCTTAACTTCTATTTCATATAATTCTACTTCTTTATTATCATCAGGTGCTACGCTTTTTATTTCATGATAACTAATACTTTTATCTAATTTGGATAACACCATATTATATTATAATTTTATAAATATTTATTTTTATATTTTATTTATGTAAAATATAAATTCAAAAAATCAAAACAAAATCCAAAAAATCAAAACAAAATTCAAAAAATCAAAACAAAATCCAAAAAATCAAAACAAAATCCAAAAAATCAAAACAAAAATCAAAACATTTACCATATGACAAATTTTTTCATAATCTTATCGTTTTTCAATTCGCCCATATAATACCATAATTCTTTGCGTTTAATTACCACATCAATATTATCAGTATTATTCTCATACAAAATTATTTGTTCTATAATATCTTGCTTCTTCATCTTGTTCATTTTTAATCCATAATATTCACAAATCAATAATAATTGTTTAACATTAAAATTCAATTCGTAATTCTTCATTTGTGTAAAAATTTCATCGTCTAAGGCTCCTATTGATTTATTCAGGTGATGACCACATTCTAAATTATGAAATTCTTGTAAAAAAAAATCAATATCTAAATTATTTTCAACACCACCTTCATTTAAATAAAATAAAACATTTTCTGTATTTGACATGCGTATTTACATTATAATACATTATTTATTTAAGCGCTTATTTACATATCAATCATATCCATACATTTGAAAATAGTTTTATTCGACAAACTAGCATACGATTTCGACTTACTATGCGCCAAAATAGTGATGACTTCAATAAACCCCTTATCCTCTATTTGTAATGCTGAACCATCAAAACAATCCTTATTATAAAGAATAGCAATATTTTCCACCATTTCGTCCACCTCATTCTTCTTATTATCAATCTTAATAAACGACCATACTTTCTCTAATAAATTAAATGTTAGATCTACCAATTTGTCCTTGGGAATAATTTTATTCAATGTCAAATTCACAATAAACGCACTCAATGCTTTCCTCTTTTCATTGTCCTTATTAATCTTACAAAATCTATCATAATCTTCTTCAGAATTACACCACTCAATATGATTAAATAGTTCCAAAAATGAGCCGAAACTTTTGTCAAAAATCACCTTCATAATTTCATAGTTGTCGATCAAATCGCTATATAAATCCGCGTATAACTTTGAATAGAATCGGTTATTCGATGCTATCTCAAAAATGGCATTACCTACACGCAACATATCATCCGCATTTGTCTCCGTATTTTCCTCGATAATTTTATTTAATATTTCTACTATTTTACCACTTTGTTCGTTATAATTTTTATCGGTCATTTTATTCAAGGATGAACGAATGTTATCAATTTGTGCGTCAAGTCCTGCCTTTTGAACTATCTCCGTTGCTTGAAAACTTCTCAAACTTTCCCAGTCGTCGTCATTTAATACTTCCGAAGCACGATTTCCACGCTTCTTCTTTTTAAAACTATTATCGCAGCCGAAACCACTGCTAGTGCCAGTACCAAGACCATTACCAATACCATTACTAGTACCAAGACCAAAGCCAACTCCAGGACCATTATTTTCCCTCTTTTGAAAAGTAGGGGTTCTAATATATGTCGGCGATCCTACTTGTGTAGCCAATTCCGTAATTATTTGTATAGTTTCATCTGGAAGCTTAATATCAAACCCACCAAAGGTAATATTTGTAAAATCTTGTAAAGTATACATTTGCTGTGTTGTTGCAAGCATTTTGTTATATTATACTAGACACGTTTCATTTATATCAATTTTTTTAAATATTATTAATATAATTAAAAATACACTTAAACATATTATCAGTAAATATTGTATACCATGTCTACTGAAAGAGATGTTGAGATGCCACGTGATAATATTAAAGAGATGGCCTCTAAGAAGGCAGAGGCAGAGGCACAGGCAGAATTAGAAGTAGCAGAAATTACAAATTGGGACGAATTAGATTTGGACGCAAATATTTTGCGCGGTATTTATGCTAATGGTTATGAAAAGCCCAGTCCTATTCAAAGAAAAGCAATTAGCCCTATTATATCTGGGCGTGATATTATAGCGCAAGCACAATCTGGCACTGGAAAAACCGCCACTTTTACCATCGGCGCGCTATCTCGAATTGATTTGAAGAAAAACGTGACACAAATTCTTGCTCTATCACCTACGCGCGAATTGGCCATTCAAACAATGGATGTCATGGCCAAGATTGGTCTTATGATGAACGATCTTAAGACCCAGTTGTTAGTAGGAGGCAATTCAATCGACGATGATATTAGAAATTTGAGGGATAATGTTCCACATATTATTACTGGAACACCGGGTCGTATTTATGACATGATGCGTAGAAATTGTATCGGGGCAAAAAATATTAAGCTAATCATTTTGGATGAGGCGGATGAAATGTTGTCTAGCGGATTTAAAGAGCAAGTCTACAATATTTTCCAGTATTTGAATAGAGATGTTCAAGTGGCACTATTTAGTGCGACGCTACCCGAACATATCAGTTCCATTACAAATAAATTTATGCGCAACCCTGTTAATATTCAAGTTAAGGCTGACCAGCTGACCTTGGAGGGTATTGCGCAATATTATGTCGCCGTCGAAGATGATCGACAGAAATATATGACGTTGAAGGATTTGTATAGTGTTATATCGTTGTCGCAAGGCATTATTTATTGTAATAGCATTAAGCGTGTAGTCGATTTGTATGAGGCTATGTTGGAGGACGGATTTCCAGTATGTTGTATTCATAGTAATATGGATAAGCGTGATCGTGATATGGCATTTGCCGATTTTAAGAGCGGTAAATATAGGGTGTTGATTTCTTCTAATGTGACGTCACGTGGAATTGATATCCAACAACTCAGTGTAGTGATTAATTTCGATATTCCTAAGGATGTTCACAATTATCTTCATCGTATTGGAAGAAGCGGTCGATGGGGAAGAAAGGGGGTTGGAATTAACTTGATTACGCGTCGTGATATTATCAAGTTGAAGGAAATCGAAAGTTATTATTCTACGCAAATTACGGAACTTCCGGCCAATTTTGATAATTTGTTGAAGTGAGAAGAAGACAACAGCAAGAAGACAGAATAAAAGAAAAATTGAATCTGTTTTATATTAGTAGGATTATTACACCCTCGATAAAATGAACACGTTCGCAACAACAGAACAAATTGTATCTAGTGAAGTATTGCCTGATGGCAACACTAAAATTGTATATAATAATAATGAAGAATATATCGGTTCAGTTTCTTCAACTGGACAATTCGATGGATTCGGTCTTTATAAATTCAATATTGGTAACAATTATTACAAGGGCGAATTCAAAGATGGACAAAAGCATGGAATATGTGAGCAAGAAATGTATTGGGGACTTACATTTGAAGGATTTTATGAAAATAATCTACGTGTTGGCATGGGGAAGGAAACTTATAGAGATGGTGAATGGTCTAAAGGCAACTATGTAAATAATAAAAGATCAGGCGTCTTTACTTTTATAAATAATAGTGGTGACCAATATACACGCGCATATTATAATGGCGAACTTATTAATAACGGGTCGTCATCGTCATCGTCATCGTCATTGTCGTTTTGTGAAAAGGATGGGGTAAGACTCCGGTCATTTCTTTAATTAGGGACTAATCAGAGCATTCGTAAAATAAAATTATTATTATTCTATTTTGATATTAAATATGAGCAAAATAGAATTGATTAACCAGTATTTCAAATTACCGATTTCATACAACGATAAAAAAATGGAACTCAATAAAAATATTATTACAGATTTAGAATTAATTAAAACGATTGACCCCTCGTCAACACCATTATATCATTATGCTTTTCAACCCAAAACCTGCTTTGGTAAAAAAATAAACGAAGAACTTGCGAACCATTACACTACAGATGTTCTTTTTTTAAATGACACGCAATTGTTATTGAAAAATTATAATCCGGTTCATAATCAAGTTTTCAGACCAGATTTTGACAATATCATCAATATTTGGAATGAGATTAAGAACGATACTGGATTCAAAGAAAAGTATCATTATATCGACTGGCCAATGTGGGAGTATCTGAATAATTCAGAGGGGTTTCTTCAACTAATGAGCATGTATAATTTGGCGTCTCCCGTCATATCATTATTTATTCCAATAGTTATTCTTATTATTCCCTTTTTTGTTATTAAGATAAAGGGATTAAAAATCACCATGACTGAATACGTGGAAGTATTGAAATTAATTGCGTCAAATCACGCCATTGGGAAATTATTCAACAAATTTGATAGTGTAGAAATGTCAGAGAAGGTTTATTTAGTCGCATCCGCACTATTTTATTTATTTTCTATTTATCAGAATATTCTCACTTGTATACGATTTCATGATAATATGAAGAAAATTCATTCATTTATTTCTGATTTTAGAAATTATATTGAATATAGCGAACAATCGATGAATAATCTGTTATCATATACCGCCGATTTGAAATCTTACCACTTGTTTAATGAGGATATTAAAACGCATTTATCTATTTTAGTTGAATTTAAAGAGAAGTTGAATAGGATTACGCCTTATAAATTGTCTATTAATAAAATCGCCGGTTTAGGACATATTTTGAAATGCTTTTATGAATTGTATAATCATGAATCTTACAATACCGCGTTTTTATATTCATTCGGATTCAACGGATATATTGACAATATCGAGGGACTTTTGGATAACATTGGAAATAAATATATGAATTATGCGAAATTTATTCAAAGCAAAACAGGCAAAACAGGCAAAACAGGCAAAACAGGCAAAACAGGTAAAAGAACCAGCGTATTTAACAACTCTTATTACCCCGCGCTCATTTTCAATAATCCGGTTAAAAACACATACAAATTTAAGAAAAATCTGATTATTACTGGACCGAATGCCTCAGGAAAAACGACTAACTTGAAATCTGCGCTTATTAATGTGATTATTTCACAACAATTTGGCTTAGGATTTTATGATAGTGCTATTTTAGAACCTTTCAATTTTATCCATTGTTATTTGAATATTCCTGATACTTCAGGGCGCGATTCACTTTTTCAAGCAGAATGTAGAAGATGTAAAGAGATATTGGACATTATTAAAGTAAATAAGAATGAAACGCATTTTTGTGTATTCGATGAATTATATTCTGGCACTAACCCGGAGGAGGCGATTATGAGTGCGAGGGCATTTATGTCTTATTTGGTTAAAAGACCGAACGTGACTTGTATTTTGACTACTCATTTCATTCAATTATGTAAATATTTAGAAGAAAATAAAAATATTGAAAACTTTCATATGCTTACATTAAAAGAAGGTCAGGATTTTAAATATACATATAAATTGAAAAAAGGTATTTCAAATGTAAAAGGGGGAATTAAGGTCCTTCATGATATGAATTATCCGCAAGAAATAATAGATAATACTAATCAGTTTTCAAATGAATGAATTCGTTTTCTAAAAAATATAAATATATACACTTTTTGTAATAATGGCTTTGACCGATATATTTACGACTCCATTTTTAATATCTTTAGGAATAACTTTAGTTCTTATTGGATTGCTTGGTATGTATTTAACTCAAAAACTTCAAGAGCAGAACCATAAAATAACATCGATGTTTGGATTAGTTACATCCATGGCCGAAGAAATGAACTTTATTAGAAACCGATTTCAGAGTGGGGGTGTTGGCAGTGGACCCACAACAAATGTATCGAACGCATCATCATCTGCTTATGCTTCTACTTCTACTTCTACTTCTACTTCTGACAACAAATTGATTGATGTTTCTGATGGCGAGGAAGATGATACCGATAGTTCTAGCGAATCTGACGATGGTTATGATGATAGCAGTTCAGAGGGTGATAGTGATGTTGATGTTGATGTTGACGATTTGGAAGAGGTAGATTTGAGTAATAAAATTAAGGTTGTTAATATCAGCGAGAATTTCACCATTAATAGTTCTATGAATGATATTGATGTAGACGAGAAGAGAGAAGAACTTGATTGCGAAGAACTCGATTGCGAAGAACTTGATTGTGAAGGTGATGGTGATGGCGATACACAGGAGAATGATTTAGGGGATGATGATGATGCTGATGATTTAAGTAGTAAAAGCAGCAGTAGCAGTGACGAGGAATTAGTTAACAATGGCTCAATTGTGGTCGAGGAATTGAATAGTTCAGACTTTATTAAATCTATAACTATGAGTTTAGAAGCTACAAACATTGAAATTAGCGATTATAAGAAAATGTCGTTGAATAAATTAAGAGCTCTTGTTGTGGAAAAGAAATTAACATCAAATGCGAACAAGCTTAAGAAGGAAGAGTTGCTTAAATTATTGAATGCCGAATAAAGAATAAAATCTAAAATAAATGTATAATGAATAAATATTTTTGTGTAGGAATATTCATATTGACACTATTATTTTTCGGTATTATTTTTTACAATATAATTACTCGTAAATATATTTATTATGAGAACATGGTCTCAGATTCAGCTACAAATTATACAAATTGCGGACAAATGAAAGATTGTAATACATGTGTATCTAATACAACACCTAATGGTATTTGTTATTGGTGTAAAAATAAGGGCTGTGTAAATCCAGATAATTATTATGATCCTAATAGTTGTTCGAGGGATCAGGCAAAATGTACTGCACCAGCCGCTGCACTAGCCAACGCACCAGTTACCACTGCCCTAGCCGCTACCGGACCACTAACCACTTCTCAATAAATATTATTGTAAGATAAATTTTATCTTAGCATAATATATTATAAATGTCTTGGGCTACTTGTTATAGTGCATCTAACAATATACATTTTAATTTTCCACCAATCATGGCCGATGGGCGAAATTATGCTTCGTGGCAACCTGAAGCCGTAATGAATAAACGTATCCAAGAGCAAGAAAATATCCATTCCAGTTGGGCTTATCGCCAATTTTTAATTAATAACGGAAATCAAATTATGAAATTTAATAATCAAGAGGCCTGTTATGATTTAGGATTAAATTCCCATATTCATTCAAACAAAAATCCGGCGTCTAATGTCCCCTACACATTTAAATCCACTTACGATACAAGCAGTCCTGGGTTCGGATATAAAACAAGCGATTTGAAATCGCCGTATTTATCTAGAGAACAATTACAAGCTCGAATGATTGCGCCTGCTATATCAGCAAAACAATTTTCGCATTTCAATAAATAAACAAACAACACCATCCATTATTGTAGATTTTCGACCCCTCTAATTATATTCAAATAATATCAGCATAAACATATCTCATCAAAAGGTAATATATGAACAAACAAGTATTAAGTATAGATGTAGGAATAAAAAATTTAGCCTTTTGTCTATTTACTAACGACGAAAAAATAGTTAAATGGGATATTGTTAATCTATCTCAAGAAACAGATTTTAATTGTTGTAGTTTAGGTTGTGACAAACCAGCCAAATTTACAAAAAATAATCAATGCTATTGTTTAAAGCATGCGAAAAAACAGCCATTTAAAATACCCACTGCGGAAGTTAAACCCGCATTTATAAATAAACAGAAAATCCAAGCTCTTCATGATTTAGCAGCAAAATACAATATAAAATATGAAAAACCAATTAAAAAGCAGGATTTAGTTTCTCTCATCAACAAACATTTAGAACCATTATATTTTGATTCTATTCAAAAAATAAATGCTTCTCACATGAATTTGATTACTATTGGTAGAAATATCAAAATCCGATTAGATGAAATATTAGAAGACAATATATCCTCAATAACGGATGTTATTATTGAAAACCAAATTAGTCCTATTGCTAATCGCATGAAGACGATTCAAGGGATGATCGCACAATATTTTATTATGAAAAATTCTAATATCAATATTGAATTCATTTCTTCCATCAATAAATTGAAAGGTCAAACTTTAGAAAAAGTAGACAAAGTAGACAAAACTTACAAGGACAGAAAATTATTAGGAATTAAGCGGTGTTTAGAATTACTTAACACTGAGGAGAATATCACGTGGCATACTTTTTTTACAAAGCATACAAAGAAAGATGATTTAGCTGATGCTTTTCTACAAGGAATATGGTATTTACATAAGCAAAACAAACAATAAAAACAATAAAATCAATTAAAAACAATAAAATCAATTAAAAACAATAAAAACAAATAAAATAAAAATATATAATTTATAATTCGTATTACTTAAAATTATATGTTCTAGTTAATTCATAATAGGAATGGATAACGAAATTATAGATATTTCATCATTAGACAATTTAGATTCATGGGGATCGGGGGGTAGAGGTTCTTCTTCTCGTAGCAGCAATTTTGGCGGTGGAATAGAGCTGCTTATGAATGAAAAAAAGAAGGAAGGTTCCGGTGGAAGACAATCTAGTGATATTGATATGGAAGATTTGAATAATTTAGAAAATGAATTGAATGATTTAGCGGATGATATTGGAGAATCAAGTAATAGTTATGAAAACAAATCCGATTTTTTCGGAAAAGGTATGGATAACGGGCCAAATGTTCGTTTTAATGACGATGGACCCACTTTAGGACAATCTACTGCGGAAAATAATTCCGATGCGAAAACATGGGACGGCTATGGCAAATTCAATAATGTGCCAATGAATCCTGATAGAGCGGTTCCATCACAACCTCAAATGAGTAAGGAAGAACTATTAAGAGAGAAGTTCAAGTTTTTAAGAAAGTTGGAGGCTCTTGAAAGCAAGGGTGTCAACTTGACTAAGAAATATAATATGGAATCGCCTTTAGCAGAAATGCAGGGCGAATATGAAATGATTATGGAGGAGAAAACCAGACAAAATTCCGTGAAATTTCAAGGTAATATGCTTATGGCAGCAATCAACGCTATTGAATTTTTGAATAATCGATTCGACCCGTTTGACCTTAAAATCGATGGTTGGTCCGAACAAGTCAACGAAAATATGACGGATTATGATGATGTATTTGGCGAATTATATGACAAGTATAAGAGCAGGGCGTCTATGGCTCCCGAGCTGAAATTGCTTTTTCAATTGGGTGGAAGTGCGATGATGGTTCATATGACCAATACGATGTTCAAATCCGCTATGCCTGGTATGGATGATATTTTACGCCAAAACCCGGATTTAATGAAACAATTTCAATCTGCTGCGGTCAATTCGATGAGCCAAACCAGTCCCGGATTTTCTGGATTTATGAATGGTCTCATGAATCCTGAACCGCAAGCGGGGATGGGACGTGGGCCACCACCTGCTCCTATGGCGACACAAGGACCGGATGCGCCACAAATGTCTGCTAATCGTCAAGGAAATAATAATTATGGCAGTAGACCCGATTTGGTTAGAGGACGAGGATTTACCGGTGCTGATGATGGGATAAATATTCGTGAATCTTATGGAAATACAAGTGATGCGGATAGAAGCAGCAGACGTCAATCTAACACATCTCGTGCGGAAATGAAGGGGCCGAGTGATATTACCGATATTCTCTCTGGACTCAAGACAAAGACTATTAATATTCAAGAACCTGCTACCAACAATAACAACAGACCTAATGAGATGGAGGGAAATAGCAGCACCATCAGTATTGCCGATTTGAAAGAATTACAAGGTGATGGAAATATGCCAAAGCGAAGTAAGCGCAAATCGAATTCCAATTCGAATAAAAACACCATCAGTTTAGATATTTAGTTCATATAAGATGGTTCATATAATCTAGCGTAAATATATAATAAAAAATGTATTATATATTTGAAGCCATATTTGTAGGTATATATAGTTGTTTAGTAGCACTTATATTATCTTATCTGTTTGTTCGCAAATTTTTATATTTATTATTTTGGACGGGGATTATGAAACATTTTTTAGGGTATGTATTAGGTATTCAATCCTATTATTGTAATTACGGATACGCATGTAATGCAGTAAAAGAAAGGGAAGAAGAAATAGATAGCAAACAAACCGCAAAAAATAAAGTTGCTTACACTACTTCATATCATTTAATAATCGAATGTATAATTGAAGGAATCGCTTATATAGTAATAGGCACAATTATAAACACGCTAATTACACATAAAATATTGGTCGTCTTCTTCACTGGATTTATATTACATATACTTTCAGAAATTTTAGGAATTCATACTTATTTCTGTGAGAATAGATGTTATACGAATAAACATAAATATAATTATGTATAATGTATTTAATGGACAATACATCTGAGCCCACAATAAAAAGGATTCATGAAAATCATGGTATAACTATTTCAAAAGATGTAACTGAAAATAATAAATATATAATGTCACTATCTATCGAAAATAACTATATCAATTTGACAGATTTAATTAATTTCAATTTAGCACAAATTATTTATGAAGTAAATAAAGATATTTTTGAAAATATAAATATCATTCGTATTTCTGAAAACGAAGCCGTTGTATGTATTTTAATAAAACATTTTTTTGAAGACATTTTTTCACAGCAATATATTTGTTTAAATATGAAACTATTCCATGACGCAACAAGTATTATGTTTAGTGCGAAAACAAATAGCGAATTTGAAATGCCGTTCAATATTCCGAAAAACGCAGAACTATTAGATATTGATACTATTTTGATAAATTGTGCTATCAAAAACACGCATAAAGTAGAATTTAAAAACACCATCAAATACACGTCTACTTTAGATATTCCGGAATACATTGAAAAACTCGCAGCAAAAATAATTAATAAAATATTTATGCGAACAAAACAATTTATAGAACTTTATTCATATAATACATAGACCATATGTATATTTTTTTCATAATAAATATGTTTTTTATATTCAGTTACGAATATATATCGTATTGGTTCAATGGAAATTATTTAATGTTCATCAAAAATTTGGCTAACCGATTGGCTCAAGAAAACATTTTATATGTGAAAGTTTTTCAAGCAATATCATTGAATAATAGTCTGATCGATAGTGCTATCAATAATGAATTACTTAGATATACGGATTCGGCGCCCTACTCGTATTCAGATATTGACTGGCTCACATTACGCGATATAAAAAAAGAATTTAATCTGAATATGAAAGCGAACGAACCATTTCCCATCAATAGCGGTATGATTTCACTCGTCTACAAGATGTATAAGAATGATACGGATGAACCAGTAATAATAAAAATTAAACGGCAAAATATTGAACGTAAATTGAAAGACGCTATTGAAAAACTAATGTTTTTAATTAAGATATTATCCTTTGTTCCACGATTCAATACGTTAAATATTCCAGCAATTGTTAATAAAAACCTCCTTCTATTGAAACAACAATTGAATTTCGAAGAAGAAATACAAAATACGAATGAAATGAAAACGATTTGTAGCAAATTGAAATATATTAAAATTCCACAAGTATATCCCGAGGTGACTCAAAAATTTCCAAACGTGATTATGATGGAATATATACAAGGTGTTCCTATTTATGAGGTAGACGAAACGGATTATGAAACGTATGCGAAACTGGTCTTGAAATATGGGTTCGCATCTCTCTTATTGTCTGGGGTTACGCACGGGGATTTACATGGAGGAAATATATTATTTATTAAGAATGATGATAAGCCTCTGTTTCAAATAGGACTTATTGATTTCGGCATAGTTTTTAGAATAGATAATATTATTAAAAATAAGTTTTTAGAATTGACTATTGATTTGTATTCAAGACCTGCTGAAGAAATTACTGCGGAATTATTGAATTTAATTATTGAACCCAAAGAAGTGTGGATAAATATACCGAAAAAACATACTGATAGTATTATTGCTTTAGGTGCGGATATAATTAGGCAAACGATCCATAGTTCATCTGGTGCTACACAAATTAAATTATTCGAATTTGTTACTCGATTTAATAATTATTTGAAATGTAATGATTTGAAAATGTATGGTCTAGAAGTGGACGATAATTTTGTCAAACTACAACTGGCTCTTGCTATGTCCCATGGTGTTAGCTTATGTCTTTGTAAAAATAAATATATGGATGTTGCGAATGATGTGTTGAATTCGATGTTTCATACTAATTTATTGAATGAATAGTGCGGTAGCGTTTTGACATCTATAGAATATAGATGCCAAATTATATGCGATTCTAATTGTTTCCTTTTTATTTAACTTTTGTAATTCGAAAGAAGAGAGAAATAGTTATTCAATAAAAATTGAAACTATTTTATATTATATCATTATATCATTATATCATTATATCATTATATTATAAAATGCCTGTATATTTCGGACTACCAGTAACAAAAAAAGAAGCATTCCGCCTCTTTAATATAAACTATGAAAAAGTTAAATATGAAATAGAAGAAAAACATAAATTATCACACGATATATATTCATATTGCACTGAATGTTATCTATTTGATTATTTAGTTCGGCATTTTCAAGAGAAAGGTCTTCAAATAAAGATATTTAATACTGATAAAGGACAATGTATTGTCGGATATGAGATACGCGAACCATCAGATGTATGGGATAAATTTATTAATGTGGACCAATTTATTATTATGTTATCAAACCTGAAAACAAAATTCGCACTTGAAACAAAGGATTATGAAATAAATTTTAGAGAAGTTGAATTGGAACGAATGGAAGGAGACCCTGAAATTGTCATCTCTCCTATTCCATATATTATTGAATATATGAACAATTAATTTTACACCTTTGCGCATTTTACGCAGTCAATGCGCTAACTCATTTAATATTATTATAAAAAATTGAAACTATTTTATTTTATTTTATTTTTATTAAATCAAACAAAATACTGAATCCATGTCGGAATTATTATTATTCGAGGAAGAAGATACGCAAGTTAATACCAATAATACAATTTTGTCTAATAAAAATTATTATGAACTTGAAAATGAACTTATTGAATCAAAAAAATATATTTCATCATTATTAAGAGAACAAGAGAAAAGAGAGCTAGAACAAGAACTAGAACGAGAACGACAGCTAAAACGAAAAGAAAGAGAACGAGAGCTAGAACAAGAACTAGAACGAGAACGAGAACAAAAGGAAAGAGAACTAGAACTAAAACGAAAAGAAAGAGAACGAGAACGAGAGCTAAAACGAAAAGAAAGAGAACGAGAACGAGAGCTAGAACTAGAACGAGAACGAGAACAAAAGGAAAGAGTACGAGAGCTAGAACAAGAACTAGAACGAGAACGAGAGCTAAAACGAAAAGAAAGAGAACGAGAACGAGAGCTAGAACTAGAACGAGAACGAGAACAAAAGGAAAGAGAACTAGAACTAAAGCAAAAAGAAAGAGAACGAGAACGAGAGCTAAAACGAAAAGAAAGAGAACGAGAACGAGAGCTAGAACTAGAACGAGAACGAGAACAAAAGGAAAGAGAACGAGAACTAGAACAAAAGGAAAGAGAACGAGAACGAGAGCTAGAACTAGAACAAAAAGAAAGAGAACGAGAGCTAGAACTAGAAAAAGAAGCAAAAATAGATGCGAATCTAATTAGAACACATCATAATTTGATTGAAAATATCAAATACTATCAAAAGTTATTCGAATCTAAATATAATAATTCTCAAAATGGTTGTCCATTATTTGGAAATTCTCATAATTATCGTAACCCAAATTTAAAATATTCTATTTCGTTGTTCCCTATATCAAAAAAATATGGTCTCACTTTTCAATATATAGCTCCTTGTCAAACACAGGGTGATGTGATAGATTATGTTCGGTATAGAAAAAATAGTGCTGCCTCGTCAAATAGTGGTATAGTTCAGCATCAGGCTCTTGATAATATATGGGAGTATTTCTTATTCCCTCATAATGTTACTGATACAGAAATAGAATATGAAATAAAAATATTATCTTATGTTCTTGATGAATATGTAAAAGCATTTAGCGTGATCGATGTTAAAGAGCGTTTGGAAAAATTGTGTGGTGAAAACATGGATCTAATGAAATTGAACATATCTTATGGAGATAGGACTAAAAGTTTATTTGATTAAATAGATTGCCCTTCATCCCTTCTCTCATCTCTTCTCTCATCTCTTCTCTCATCTCTTCTCTCATCTCTTCTCTCATCTCTATTTCTTCTAGACCCGTCGCGTCTTCTTCTTTCTTCTTCTTTTCTTCTTCTATTATCTTCATATTTTTTATCTGAATATTTTTCTGAAGATTTATCTTTAATTTCAAATAATGGTGGCGCAACATGACCAGGTGTAGTAAATTCCAATGGTCTATATTCGAAATTAAATAATTCCGCAAATGATTGTCTTATTTTTTCATAACGAATTTGACAACCAAGAACCGCTCGTTGTTGCATTGAAATGTTATCTCCTGGAAACAATTCTAAATCTATATGGACGTAATAACTTAATCTCGATTCATCATTTTTATTTATATTGTTAGGATTATTTACATTTATATATTTACTTTTATTTAGTATATCGGCTCTTATTTTACCTTGACCCCCGGTCATTTCATAATTATCGTAATCTTCATCATCATCATCATCATCATCATCTTCATCCTCATCATCATCATCTTCATCTTCATCCTCATCATCATCATCATCATCTTCATCATCATCATCATCTTCATCCTCATCATCTTCATCCTCATCATCTTCATCCTCATCCTCATCATTACTGAAACTTTCATGTCCGCGTCCACCTTTTCTTAGTATCTTTTTTTTTATTCCATTTTTTTTTCTATTTTTTTTTTTCTGTTTCTTCATCTTCTTTTTAGAGGAAGGAACAGGTTCTATAACCCCAGTAGATGGCTTGTTTATTTCTGCGTAATATGCTTCTTTAGCAGTAGCATTATTTTTAATTCTTTTTCTTTTTCTTAAAGCATCGAACGCATCTTGTTTTTCTCTAAAATAATTAGAAAAATTCGTATTTTGATTAAACCATGATGCCTCTTTAAATCCAAATCTGTTATATAACCAAACATTTTTAAATATAAAAAATTTCAACTCATCAGGAATGTTATCAAAATCAAACATAAATTTATTTTGTGATTTATCACATAATACCTCGAAATGTGTTGTCTGTTCTTCTGTCTTATATGCTAATAAAAATATATATTTTGTATATAAATCGGCTACAGGATTCATTTGTAAAAATGCTTCATGTGCGGCTGCTAGCGCATTTAGTGCTGCGAATGCGTTTGCTGCTGCTTGTCGTAATTCTGTATTCGCTAGATTTAGTGAGTTTGATGCTTGTAATAAATCATTTGAAAGTGGTCGTGCTTTAATTACATCATTATTAGCATTATTGGCAGCAGCAACGGCAGCAGCTATTTCAGCTTGACTGGTAGTTGGCATGTTTAATGCTTCTATTACACGTTTTATTCTATTTTTTATTAGAGCTTTTCCATTGTTAACATTTTTGGTTATTTTAGGATCTCTAGTATTAGTATTTAGAACTTTTAATATTTTTGGTACTAAATTTGCTCTTTTTCTTGCTGATTCTACTGATTGTAAACCGATAATATAATTTTTTATAACCTGATAATTTCCTATATCATTAATAAGAGGCGGTATAATATTTGCAACGGCATTACTAAGTTTTTTTCTATCAGGGGTGTTAAATTTTGTATTTTGTGCCAATTTATTAATTGCGTTTTCAAAATTTGTTAGGTCATCAATATCAGTATACATAGTAAAAAATGGGTTCTCTGTTTCTTCAATTTGATCACTTAATATATTTTGGTATTCGATAAATGTTTCATAATCTTGAATAGTATAAGTATAAATTAGTTTTCCTTCATCTAATAGTGGTTCACCATTTGTTTTATTAAACTTAGGAACTTCATTAATAATAATTCCGTCCAATAATTTTGTATCATATTGATTAAGTTTAAATTTTACTATTAATCCTATTTGTAATTCAGGATAGCGAATTTTTTCTATTACAACAAATTTTACTTTGAACGCTTGTTGAAGAATTTGGAGTGATAATTTATTTCCCCAAAAACGTCCTCCATATATATAAGGAACTCTAATTGCTTGTTGTAAAAATGACAGACCAGGTTGATATGATTCATCGACTATATTAAAAAAAAACTTGAAACGTTCCATATTCTTAAGATAATTTAGTTTATCATCATTATCAACCCACCCATCTGAAAAGAAATTATATATTTTCTTCGGCAATTTAATACCTATTGCCGTTGATACTGCTATTGCTGCTTGTATTAACCAAACTCCAATATCATCATTCTCTATATTATCACTAACTGCGCGTCTTAAAGATGCTATCGTATATTCTTTTAAATAGGGTCCATATTTTCCTGCTATTAATGGTGGGATAGGCTGCGGATTAGGTATGGTCGGTTCTGTAATAGGCATTCGTTCCCCTCTTTCATTTATATATTCATCAGTATATTTATTGTTTGTTATTTGTCCATCATTAATCATTTGTCCATTAAATGCTAACGCAAGAACATAAAATAAACAATCTCCCTCGGCATTTTTCTCTTCATAAATGTTATAACCATTCACCCTTTCAATAATTTCTCTATTTGTTAAAGCAGGAATAAGATTATTTTCCATGCCTTGTCTATATAAACCAGCTAATTCGCCTCTAAATTCAGAAGTAAATTCATTATCATAACTATTATTTAATTTACTTTGAAATTCTGTTTTTCTTTCTTCAACCTCGGGATTATCTTTTGTTCGAACATTAACATCCTCCGGATTTTGTGACTGAATTATTGTTCTACAATTGCGTTCAATTCCTAAGTCTGACATAGCAGGAATCAGTGAGTCGATAATATCATTATACTTCGCAGCTAATTTATCCGTTTTATTGGTCAATTCTGTTTTTGAAAGAATATTTTTTGTAAGTTCTGATGTTAATAAATCGATTTGTACTTGAATAGTAGGCATGTCTACTAAATCCGAAATATTCAAATATAATGAAACAGGTAACCGGGGCAATAAACCTGCGCTTAATTTTTTTAAATATTTTTTATGATTAAATATAATCTCATACTTAATTTTATTTAAATTTAAACTAGAAGTTAAGAATTCAAGCTCTCTTCCAGACATAATAGCAGAAAATTCACCATATAACCCTATTAAGTTATAACATCTTTGTAATGTTTGACGTAATTCTTTATATTTTTTATATTGATCTTTTTTTTCTTTTTCTGCTTCTGCTTTATCTTTATTTAATAGTAGTTTAAACTCGTTTCGTTGTTTTAGCGTATAAGAATCAGTATAAGTTCTATATAATTCTCTACAATTAAAAATTAATTTAAAAACAATCTTTTGAAATTGTTTAAAACAAATCATAGTGTCAGTAAAAACAATTTCCCATATACCTTGGTCCATATCAAAATCATATTCAAGCACTTTTAAAATATAAATATCCAGCTGTATTTTTTTTAGTTCCAATAGTTCTGGATTCTTAAAGAATTTTTCAAATTCATCTCTATAGTTTGGGAGTTGACGCGAATTATAACTTTTTAATTCCTCAATTGTATCATCAATTTCTTTTATAATATTAGTATATTTATCTGCTGTTAAATATTCATAAATATATTTATCATACCATATAAGAGTTATTATCAATTTATCTACAAATGTTTTGCTGCTTTTACTTTTAATCTCATATAATTTATTGTAAAATTGAGAAAGAGCGTCAAAATAATCTTTTTGTTTTACAAATTTGTCTTTCAAATTTTGTAATATTTTAATATACGAAATCATAAATGCTCTTTCACGATCTACTATTTTTTTCACTACAGACAAATACTCGTCTCTTAAACTTTTAACATCTAATATTTGTTTTAATAAAACCACATTTTCACCTGGATTGTCGGTTTTATCATTCTCAATTAATGTTGATAACACATCTATAGAAATGTCATAATTCTGTTTACTTGCGGCAATAGCTGTTGATTTATTATCTTCTTGTGCTTTTTCGAATAATTTTGCTATTTCTTCTTTTTTAAGTTTTCTACCTCCACTAACTACCTTTCTATCACTTGCTTTCCCTCCTTTCTCTCCTTCTTCTTTTTTTACTGCTTCTGCTTCTTCTTCCTCTCCTTCTTCCTCACCTTCATCTTCACCTGTAGACAATGTTATATCTAATGCTCCCAAAGAGTTATCAAAATTAGTCCTCGCTTTTCGGTAATCGTCTTTCGCCTTTTGTAAATTATTTTTCGCTGTTTGTAAAGCTTTTTCCTCTTTTTTAAGGTCAGATGATATTAAGGTAAGACTAATAGGGTCAGATGATATATTTCTTTTATCGGTATCATTAATAACATTATTTGTAATTATTTCGCCAGCAAGGTTTATAAATACCGAAGACGATTTTTCTAATTTCTTCGAATCGTTTTGGGCTAATTGTTCTGTTGTTTGCTCTTCTGCTTTTTTCACGAGGCTGTTTTTTTTAGACCAATCAGAACCAACACCATATCCTTTATCTAAATCAGGGAATTGTTTTTTGAATTTTTCCAAATCTTTTTGTGCGGCTGCTTCTTCCGCATCTAATAATCGTTGTTGGTATATTGAACTACCTAATCCTGTGCCGTATGGGCTCCCCATTATTTTTTTTTCAATTATTTTAGTGTTTACTACCCAATCTCCAGGTATCCAGGTATAATCATAAATAGTATATCGTTGACCTTTTATGTAAAAAGGACTATTCGGTCTGAATATTTGATTTAAGGTAACACGAATATTATTATCAATAGTTCCATTTTCAACTGCTGCTTTTAAACGTTCTTCCGGAGTTCCTCCTTGTTTTGACAAAAAAGAAGATGATATAGTTCTATTAATTAAACTATTAAATGGACCTCTAAAAAAGAATTGTGTATAACGTTCCGAAGAAGGATAGCCTTTAGGAATAGTATTCGCGGCACTACTATTTAATTTAACAAGAGGGTCGAAATAGACTTCAGTGCTTTTAATATGAGGAACCGACATGTCAGGATTATATTTGATGTTAGGATAACCTCGGATTCTAGTGCTGATGAAAATAGTTAATGTATCTCCAATTAAAGGAAGTTCTTTTAGAGATATGGGTGGATTTGGACCACTAATTCTGTTATCATAAGGACTAACAGCATCATCTGGGCCATCACCTTCAGGACTAACAGCATCATCTGGGCCATCACCATCAGATCCATTATCATCAGATCCATCACCATCAGATCCATCACCATCAGATCCATCATCATCAGGTCCATCATCATTATTTAATAATTGTGGATTATCAACTGGCATAGTTACTATTCCAAAAACTCCTGGCTTTTGTTCGCCCATATCAGCTGCTTGTCCTTCTCCTTTAATTTGTTGGCCTACCGGCAAGTTCCAATTATTTTCATTAGCCCCCCATACATTTATATTTGTTGGACTAGCATTCCCACCACTTACTATTCCTAATTTTACTCTACCAGGAAATTCTTTAATAAGTCCTTTAACTAAGTTATTCAAATTTGTTTCCATTTTTGTATATGACTTGTTTCCATCTATTTTTCCCCAACCTTCAGGGCCTTTGGCTATTCCTGTTCCAAGGGCATGTTTTCCATTTTCACCCGCAATAACCACCTGAACACTTTTATCTTTTTGTAACAATTTCTCTAATTCGGCAAATCTCCTATTTTGATGTGCTATTACTGCGTCAATATTTCCAGGTGATTCTGGAATGGATTGTTTTTTCGAGCCTGTTGTTTTTGTTGTTTTTGTTGTTTTTGTTGATAGGTCCGGTTTTTTGGCCGGACCACCTGGCCAAAAGCTCGATCCTGTTTTTGGTTTTCCCCAATCCATATTTTCTAATATTGGTCTTGCTCTATCATTTAAAGCATCCATTTCAGCTTGATCTCGTGGATAAACTATCGGAGCATTATCTTGAATTATATCATAATTTTTTACTTTGTCTTTAATCATTAGAGCTGAAATCTCTTTATTTCCTCCATCAGATACTATAAAATGGCCTAGATATTCATTGAAAATAATAGGTGTTTTTTCACTTATTTTTCCTCCTTTAAGAGGATTAAAATAATAACAACCATGTACTGCAGCTTGGTTAGTTGTATCAAATACCCAACCTATACTACTATCATGAATTACCGGAGCAACTATTAGACCATTTGGAAATAAACTTCTGATATTTATATTTTCCAATAATGTTAGAATATCCACATTTGAATCAGCCAATGTTTCCCGTTTAAAATTTTTATATTGCTTACTACCATTTCCTTTACTAGTAGCAACCAAATTTACAATATTTTGATAAAATTCACATGGATTAATTCGTGGCTCTGCTACATATGCTAATGATAAGAATAAACATCTCAATGTATGTTCGTTATCATTTGGCATTTTAATAAGATTTTTTAAGTCTATAGTAAGTATTATAATATTAGAAGGACGAATTATGACTTGTTTATTACTCGATATATCTGTAAAACAATTATTTCCTACATGTATTAATTTGTCACGTGACATTATTTACTACTTATACTACAATAAGAATATTTAAATTATAAAATATTGTTATTTATTATTTGTAATCTTCACTTGTTTTATTTAGATGATGGCATTACCGGTCTATCTTTCCACTCCTGAAATTTAGTAAAGGCTTGCTGTTGGTTTGACCGATGTTTTTCCTTTTTAGCCTTTTCTAAAACAGCAATAGCTGAATTGATCTCTTCATCGCTAATTACCCCATCTCCATTTGTATCTATTAAAGAAGGTAAAACCTTCATATGATCTGGAACTATACAAAATTTACTATCTTCATTAAATAAATGGTCTGATAAAATTACAAATACCGCAGTCAATCCTAAAGCCGTATATATATCACGAGTGCCCATCCATGCCATCGCAAATACTAATAATTGTTTGCTTAATGAAAATTTTAAATATTCCTCGGTCGATTTGCTAAATTGAATAGATATAAATTTAGAACCAACGTTTAATAATATCATTACTACACCGGCAAAAAATTTGCTATTGTTCAAATATAAAACATGTTCATGTATGTATTGAAATGGCGCCATCATAAAACTAGGTGAATGATGAATTTCAGGTATTTTTTTTGTCATATTCTTTACTATTAAAATAATAATATATAATAATTTATTCTATTTTTTTATGCGTAGTAGGTAATTAGAGCAAACCTATTTTTTTGAATAATATCATACCACGACTAGTAACATAATTTGCCATATTATTTGTGTAAATACGACCCCGTCTTAAATAAGGTCTGTACATTTGATGAATAGCTGGCATAAACCCTTCTTTAACTTCTCTATTTTTCAGCCAGATGATTATACCCATCACTATAATAAATATAAGCAATATCGTAATAATATAATTAATAATATAATTATTAGACATGTGTATATAATTATATTATATTTTTATTTACACCTTTGAGCTCTAACTAACTAAACATATTGTTGATTCACAACTATCGGAGCATATAATGTAGTATAACCATCTTTATCCGGCCAATTTGGTGACGGATCCGATTTATGATGATTGTAAGGAATGAATAAACTTTTAGAAGGTTTTGAACGAATATATTTTTCAGCGGATATTCGATCTACACCCGTATTTCTAACCTTGTTAGAGTATCCTTCAAACCCTTCTTTTACGTTGCTACTGCTACTTTGGTCATTAGAAGGAGGTGACGCAGGTATTTCAGAAGGAGTCGTTGTTTTGGTTTTATCTTTACTATTAGTGGTTGCTGTTGATGGTGTGGTTGTGGGTGCGGGTGTTCCAATCGTATCAGGTGTAGGAATAACTGCCTCTTTATCTATTCCTACTACTTTTGGCGATTCAGTCATATTATCCATTCCTTCCATAATTGAAGCACTATGTAAAGCAACAACTATAAGGGTTGCTGCTAAACCAAGCCCAATATTATAATATGTCAAAAAGATTAAACAAAACAGCATAATAGTTCTTCCTAAAATCGTATTTATGATAAAATTATTAAAATAATTGTTGTGTAACATAATAAATACCATAATAATGAAAACGATGGTTAAAATAACATGCCTGTATCTGACACTTGCTAAATCATTTAATTTTGGAAAATTACTCATATACTCTCTCTTTAGAATTTAATCTTTATAACCCCAAGAAAATCCTGCGGATTTTCTCGAGGGTTACTCGTTTTTATTCGAGACCATACCTGGTCTCGAATAAAAATAATGTCATACCTAACGCAACGGAAAATGACACATGTGTCATTTCCAGTAGCTTGTAGGTTAAATCTGTATATTCAGTCTGTTTTTCAAATTATTATCTTAATTTTTATTAAGAGGAATGTCTTTAGCGATGTATGCTGCTCCATTTGATAATAATATAGATCAAGTAAAAGATACAGATAATCATATAAATAAAAAAAGGTCTGCTGTTAACAAAACACAAAAAAGATATCCTAAAGAAAATTCTAATTCAAACTCATCCATTTCAGAAAAAGTAAATTCTGTTTTACAAACTATTCATAATTCAACGGAACCAGAAGGAGATAGCTTAGCCGATTTTAATCCATTACCCCCACCCAGTTCTGCCGGTGTAGAAAACACGCGATTTAGAGAACAATATTCGCAACACAATACACCTTCTTCGTCTTTGCCATATTCCAATAACGAACAAACGGATAATCATATGTCTAGCGATCATGGGAATGATTTAATGAATCAATCTGGTTATCAATATCCGGGTGCTCAAGGACAGGGTCAGACTCAGAGTCAAGGTCAGACTCAGAGTCAAAGTCAGAGTCATTATGGAAAAAATGTAAATGATATCAATAAACGATTTAATCCTAATAACTTGCCTTATCATACATTACAACACAGCAATTATGGCTATACTGGTTACCCACAACAACAACAACAACCCGACGCACAACCATCTAGCAATTATGATGTCATGATTGAAAAATTGAATTATATGATAAATCTGTTGGAAGAACAGCAAGATGAACGAACAAATAATGTAACCGAAGAAGTCGTTTTGTATTCTTTTTTAGGCATATTCATTATTTTTGTGGTAGATTCATTTGCTCGTGTTGGCAAATATACGAGATAGACAATGGGTCTAAATGAGTCTTGTAAAAATGTGTAAAATATATATGGCACATTCATGTAAACTAACAGAAATCGAATATTTAGAAAATAAACAATGCTTATTATGTTCACATAAATTATTTTATGAACATCATAAATGGTGTGTATGTCAAGACAAAAATGTTAAAAAGGTAACATGTATTGCCTGCGAAGAAATCAAAAAACAAATAAATGAACTCTATGTGGAGCTAAATACTACACTAAAAATATTCAATAATGAATGTAAATATGCTCTAACAATAAATGCCGAATTATATGAGCAATTACCACTAATAATAGAAGACCTCAAGAATTTACAACAACATTATATGGCCAATTAGAACTGGTTACTATAAATATATTTCTAATGTTTTGCTATTGAGATTATAATGTATACGATATTTACAATAGACATATTTGTTCTCATGTTTACACATATTTATTCCAATTTCCAAATTAGATAATGCTTTTTTCAAGTTTATAAAATCATTATTTGTGTATAATGCTCGTATATCATGCTTATATATTTGATGATTTTCTATTTCCACAGAAAAATTACTTTTACTTTGTAATGATTCATTGATACATACTTTTACATTTTTTACTACATCTTTTACAAAATGTGTAGTATCTAATTCTGTTGATAATCCGAAATTATTTTTGACGGGATTGTATGCGTATATTCTATCAAAAGTAGTTTTTAATGGTAGTTCCAATGCGCATATATGAAAATTTCTGAATAGCATACCTAGGTGTATATCTTTATCTTTATATTGTTGTAATATTGTTATCAATTTATGACCAACACTTTTTTAGGGTTGAATGTATGATAAGCAAAATTATAAAAGAAATATGCGGCTGGGTTCACTATGATCGGTCTAGATTTTTTCAACAAATTATTTACTATCACATCATTATCCGATATATTTTCTATTACCGCGTATTTAAATCGCGTCATTCGTTCATGTATTTTCCACAACGCCACTTTATATCCATGAGCAAATAAGCCGTCGTTTTTACAACAATTAATACTCGCAAAACAACATAGGCAATCGGTGCCTTTTTTTAGGCTGACACACGAATCTCGAAAAAAATAGGCGCATAACACTTCGCCCCCTGTCGTTATCATATAAACAAAAATATTATGGGTTTTTATCAGTTCCATTATATTTCCTATTTCTGTCATTATACAAATATCGAATTTTCTCTCGTTATTCTCTTTGAAGAACTCTAATAAATGATGAATATTCGTTTTACCGACTTCTACTAAGGCGACATAAGGTAATAGGGCGGGAGGTTTAGCCCAAGGTGTCATATCAAAGCAATATGTTTTATAAATACAAAGAGGAACTATTCCTGTAACTTCTCCTTCTCTCTTGAAGAGTGAAACTACTATGTTTTTATTGAGTAATCGTTGATTATAATGATGGGTTTGGATCAACTGAGGCGCAATGTTCTGCTTTCTTTTTGATTTATCAACGCACAAATAATCGACATAGTATGCACTAAAAAACGCATCTTTAGTTTTATTTATGCTTATACGAATAGGTCTTGATGTCATGGCGCCTATCATTTTTTTATTGAGTATTTGTTCGCTGGTTTTACTATCAATAAGTATTTCATCATCGTAATAATAACTGAAAAAACTGGATGAATTATGACCTGAAAAATAAGCGCCAATATTTTCTTTTGTAGGATTAAATTGATTTTCGCCATTTTGAAGATAATTTTGACGGATAAAATGTGTAAATTGTTTGAGTTTTAAATCCACATTGTCTGAATATTTAATCGTTTCTATATTTTTAAAATTGGTCCATCTATTTTTCTCAGGCAGTTCAAAATTGATAATTCCTGGTGGAAATAAATAGTAGCGGAAATCGTATACATGAAAAACGGGTTGTTCGGACCAAAAACGAAACTGGATTTTAATGTAGGCACATAATGCTACGATTATAATAAATATGAATAAAAGCAAATATAATATGTAAAAATATAATATGTAAAACATACATATTATAATCAAATAAATATATTGAAAGAAACGGAACAATCTATTCCGGTTTTTGAAATATATATAAATAATTGTATTCATATCCAGCCTTTATTAAATCTATTTTACCTTGAATGATAAACCCGATACTTTGCGCTATAGCTAAAATAGCAGGTTCACCTTCCATATACATCTGATGTTCTTGTTTTCGGAATGTTTTCCCAGACTTTTTATTAGAGAATTTTTCGACGAATTTTGCTGAATCGGAATTCTTATCCAATTGGAAATCGGATTGATACACAAAATCGTCAAATGTTACTTTACTAGTAGTTATACGTTTAGACGCATATCGTTGTGGTGTCAATGTAATTAATGGGTTTGCCGGCGGAATAATCGGGTCGAATTGTTCCCTGTCTACTATATGAACCACTAAAAATCCTCCAGGCATTAACCAGTTCATACAATTTTTGAAAAATACCGATTTATCAGGCATATAATATAATGTAAAGTACAGGCACAGAATATGTGTAAAGGAATCGTGATTAAATAATTGTGCTCGTGTTACATCACCTTGTTCAAAATCATAATTTGGGTAATTCGCTTTGGCTTTTGTTATCATTGCTTCGGAGCTATCAACACCGGTAACGTGTAATCCTTTACTGGCTAAAGCGGCGACTATATTACCTGTTCCAGAGCCGATGTCTAATATAATCGATTCACTGGATGGGTGTGTTCTATTAACCAGTTCAGTAACAACATAATCGTCTAAAATGTTGTTATATACCAGATGATCGTAAATTGTCGCATAGAAATCGTCATAAACGGCATCGCCTGATTTGAAATCGAAATTGTCTTGAGTCTCATACCCTTCTTTTTGTGTTTTAGTAATAGTTATAACTATCAATAATAAAACTACTATTATCAATACTTTTGCCCAATTAGAAGATTTATAATATAATTGAGTTATGGAATGAATAGTTGATTTTATTGTTTTTGATATATTTTTCATAGACATATTCCTTTATATGTATAGTTGTGATATTTTTTGTTTTGATTTTGTTTGTTTTTGTTTTGATTTTGTTTGTTTTGATTTTTTGTTTGTTTTGATTTTGTTTGTTTTTGTTTATTATTCTATACAATTGTATTATGTCAAACGATTCTGAAATAAATGATATGAGAGAACAAAAGGAATTTAAAGGCGTGACATTTTCTGAATTTAAAAAGTCCGATGTTAAAAAAGAACTGCTAAAGAATTTAATTAATTCTAAAATAGAACCGGCGTGTTATTGGTCTGCTGAATTTATTTGTGCTGGACATTATAAAGAGTTATGGGAAATCATCTTGTTTTTTTATAGCAAACATGTTCATTTAGGGAATCCTAAACTCGCAATTTATTTAGATTTAAGAATAGAGAATTTCAAGGAAATAGTTTCTGGTGGATACGCAAATAATGAATTGAAAATGAGAAATAGTGAGAAAATGCGAAAATTGTTTTGTGAAATTATGTGTATTTTATGTTGTGCGAAACGGAAACATAGTTTTGATGATGTGAAAATTAAAAAGGAGGATTTCGATATGACACAAATGACCGACCGATTCAAAGCGCCAAATGTGAACTATGGTCGACCTATTATGTTAGAAGGAGATCCTAAAGAATTATTTATTGCGATTAATGAATTGGCGTATAATTTGAGTAAAGATGGACGGAATTCTATCAACGCTTGTTATTGGATTGAATGGATGGCAGAATACGAAAATATTTGTAAATCTAAGAAACAACAATGTAAATGTGAAAGAAGACTTCAAATGCCAGTGGATAGTAAAAATCAAATGGATATTGTATGGTTAATTTGGGATACTATTTTAAAAGAAACTGAAAATCATCTTCCATTGATTAAAAAAATAATGAAAAGCTTATTGAAATTGTTCTCTCTAAGATATAATAATTCGTGTAATACGAAACGGCGTTATATTTTATATTATGCCGTGGAATTATTGACAGAACCCATTAATTTGGAAGAAGAGATAGTTAAGGACAAAGACCATGTGAATGTTGTTGTATCTAAAATAAATAATATTTATAAACAAATTAAGAAGAATGAGAAATCGCCGAATACGGATTATTTATTCGCTAATACGAACAAATCGAATTTGGATAAGACGATTGAAAAGTTGGATAAAATGAATAATTTCGGGGAGAATTTTATCCCACGATTATGATTTTATCCCACGATTATAATTTTATGTGTCTATAATATAATTATGAGTTTGCCGATTGAAACTATCGCATGGATTGTTGCTGGTAGCGTTGCCGTAATAGGTATAGGTGCTGCTGGTATTGGACTATCAAAAAATAAAATAAAAAAGGAAGCGGATAAAATGAATAAAAGAGCAAGTGATATTCTTGATAGTCTAGAAGGTTTAGCAAGGGGTAAGGGCAAGAAAAGAAGAAACAAAACTAGACGACGCCATAATAAAAATAAAAGCAAAAAACAATAGGTAGAAAATAATATAAGTAGTAAGTTTAGCAGAGATAATAGGAATAACAGCAGCAGGTGTAATAGTTGTAGGAGGGATTGTTGGTGGTGTTATGTATTACAATAAAAAACAGAACAATGAATCAGATAGATCACAACAATCTGATTGGGAAGATCCAGTTGGATCACAATCACCTCCTAATCAAATAACTTCTCAAGTTGATTTGAAAGATGCAGTTGGATCACAATCACCTCCTAATCAAATACCCGCAGTTAATAATGGTATTTTGGGCGGTAGAAAATCCAGACGTCGCTATAATAAAAAAAGTAAAAAAAGTAAAGGTAGAAAAAAATAATGTTATATTGTATATGAGTCAAATATTAGGATTAGGTTTAGGCACAGATGCTATAACCGCAATAGCTATTACTGGTGGAGTAGTATTAGCGCTAGCAGCTACTAAATTATTCAAACCAACAAATACCAAAAAAACCAGAGTAGTGTGTCTGTTGTAAATACATCTTCAGCATCTACTATAGATTGGAATGCGCCAGTAACCGCAGTAGATAAGTTTTTTGATAAAGCTGATGTATATGAGCATAAGAAAAGTTGGCGGCCAACAGGAACAGGAGAAGGAAAAAAATCCAGACGGCGTCATAAAAGCAAAAAGTAGAAAATAAGAACATTTAGAAATACAAAACACAAAAAACATAACAAAAAGAAAATTATATTTGACTAATATATAATGTTCAAAGATCTTTGCACCCCCGCGATGGTTTACTTTGTTCTCTCCATGATTACTATTTTATTGGCACTTTTGAATAGAATGTCCGCGTTATCTATAATAATCAAGTTATTCTTTGTCTTATTGTGGACTTGGTTCTTGAATTATTTATGTAAGAAGGGACATGCCGGTATTTCTTGGTTCTTGGTATTATTACCATTTATCATGATCGTTTTAACTGTTGTTTTCTCTTTGGAAACTTTGAAAATGGCGACACGTTAGACAAACGGAAAGTAAAAAATTATATAATTATATCTTGTAATTATATAATGCCAGTAAATAGAACGCGAATAAATAAAATGCGTAAAAATAAAACACGTAAAAATACAAGTATAGGCAAAAGTAAAAAATTTGAACAAGAAATTATTCTCACTTTTTTACAAACACTGAATATGATTAAATTATATCATTGGAAAACATATAGCTACGCAACACATAAGGCTACCGACGAATTATATTCCAAATTGAACGACCATATGGATAGTTTTGTGGAAATCATGTTAGGGAAAAACGGCGATAGAGTGAACTTAACCCGAGTGAAATCTATTTCTCTCAAAGACTACACTTCTGTAAGTGATTTCAAGAGAGAAATTCTAAAATTCAGAGAATTTTTGATAAAATTAAATACAAATAAAAGTATGGAAAATTTGGCCAATACAGATTTATATAATGTCCGCGATGAAATATTAGGCGATATTAATCAATTCTTATATTTACTTACATTCAAGTAATAAGTGTATAATCAAATTAAATAATATTTATTTTAATTATAATGAATTCAGCAGCAATAGGTTCAACCGATTCTTTTTCAAATAATATGAAAATTGGTACATCGCCTTTTGCTTTCTCCTCCCCCTCCTCCTCCTTCTTCTCCTCCTCTAACTCTAACTCATCTTTTACTGAATCATGGGCTACTTGGTTTAGCGAAATATCTTGGAAAACCTGGGTCATCGTTTTCCTAGTTTTAGCACTATTAGGATTCAACATTTTCTATTATTTAGCAAGCGGAACCCAAACTATCTCCAATTTTTTAGCACCTTATATTGCGTATTTTAGTGCATTGTTCGGCCAAACTTTGGGCAGCACGACAAAACAAGTAGTAAATACTTCGGCGACTGGCACAAAAGCGGCGGCTGATATTACGGCAGGAACTATTGATACCACGATAGATACGGCTGGTGCTATTATTCAAGGAACTACTAACTCAGTATCGACACAATCAGCACAATCTGTGTCAACTACTATGCCGCCGGTAGATGCTCTACAACAAAACACGTTGAATAATGCTTTGGATAGCGCATATTCGCAACAGCAACAACAGCAGCAGTTTGGCGGTGGATATGCGGCGGACGATTCATACAGCAGCATCCAATCTGGTAATAAATCGGGTTGGTGTTATATTGGAGAAGAGAGAGGTATTCGAAGTTGTGCGGAAGTAGGACCAAATGACCAGTGTATGTCTGGCGATATTTTCCCGACGAGTGAAGTATGTGTTAATCCTAATTTGAGACCATAATCTGTCATGTCATGTTATGTTGACGCTTATTGAGCTACTAGGGCTTGACCCATTCGCATTGATTGCTACTATAGAAAAATAATATATATGTCCATTCAAAAGACCTTTAATAGTTGTTGTCAACATACTGGGTGGAACCGCTACTTTCTGCGAATTGTCGTCACCCGTATAATAATAAATAATGTAATCCAAAATGGACGCTCCACCATCACTAACCGGTGTTGTCCACGATAATGTGACTTCAGTCACGCCTCCGCTACCCTGAAAATTGAGCGGTTCAGTAGGAACATTTGAACATTGATCATAATAAGTCGGGTTAGCAGGGTCATACGCCGGAATAGCATTCGCCGATCTAAAAAACTTTTCATTCGTAGGCCATTTGTTTCCACTCGTCGCATAAGTCAATTTAGTTTTAGGATAATAAGTAGGCAAGCCATCATTATAACATAATTCTTCGATAGGTCCTGGCACATCAGATGCCGTCGTAGGATTACATATATCTGTCAACACGGGCACATAAGGTGTTGGATGACATAAATCTTCTACACTACCGCATATTAATATTCCGCCATCAGGAATGACTAGTGGTTCTGGTGGTATTGTGGGAATAATATCTGGAAGAACTGGCCCACCGCCGCCTCCTGAAGGTTGAGGCGGAATAACTGGTGGTGGTGGACCTCCTCCTCCCCCGCCATCAGTATTAGGTAACACCGGATTAATAGGTATAATAGGGTTTACAGGGGGACACGTTAATGGACTGCCGGTTGGAACCGCTATTCCTCCAGAAGTAGGTGTAATTGTGCTATAACTGACACGCCTTAAGCTTTGCGTATTGGGATTCGTATATGATTGAGATTGTGTAGCCCAAGTCGTGTTTCTATTTGTCCAACTACCTCTGGCTATTTGTCCATATTTTTGCGATTTAGTAATATTTGAACTATTATTTTTATATTGAAGAATATTGCCTTTATAAAGCATGGCTAATCTGTGTGCTTCTTTTGGCGATATAGAAATCGGTAGATTAACAGGATATACGCAACTATTTTCAAATCTAGTCCATTCTTTAGTTGGATCCGGATTATAAGATGGACCTAATCCGCCTGACATTTATATTTATGTATTGAATACATAAAAATATTTTTGGTGTATTTATTTATTTCTTTTACCACTTCTTGTTGTTTTATTTTTATTTTTATTTTTATTTTTATTTTTATTTTTATTGGTGTATTTGCGCCGTCTACCGCTACCCGTATTTATTACGTCGAGAGCGTCACCATTATGAGAAATGGGGGGATTCAAATATCTATAAAATAAAGCTGCTGTAGTAACAGAAGCTAGACTTATTGCTACTATAGGGAAAATACCTAATTCTGACATAATATATAATAATATACTTAGATATATTTTTTTTCTATTATTGCCCTCCATAAAAATACCAACGCAACGACAAATAATTAGGATTAATCATACTCATCGCGGATGAACTAGACATCTTTGTATTCGGTCCGCCTTTAACCAAACTTTGGATAGCCGTGGTTCCTAAAGCATAATTGTAATACCATAAATTGCTAATATATCCAGAAAATCCGCCGTTCATTGCGACATACACATCCCCATAATTTTGTTTAGGCACCCCCAATAATTGCGTGCTTTTTGTAATAGTTCCGTTGATGTAAACATCCAACGTCGTATTTCTACAACGGATAATGACATTTACCCATTTATTTAGTGGAATATCCGGAATATCAATTTCTTCATTAATGACATTATATGTGTTCATAATAACCACTAATTCATTAGTGTTGGGAGCTATATAAAGTCCCGGCGCATTATTAGGAAAATTCAATCCTTTTGTATCAGGGTCTGTCGAAATATTAGAATTTCCTTTGTGGAAAATATGACGATATTGTCCTGCTTGATATTGTAAATTGTCTATGAATATCCATACAGACCATGAAAATTCAATACCTGTAGTATCATTTACCGATCTAGAAATAGTTTTTGCGCCATTAGAGGATGGGTCTTGAGGGATAATTATCAGTTGTTTAGCATCAACCATCCCGTCGATTAGATGCGGCGAGGTAGAATGTGCGAAAAACATGGCGATTATTTGAATAGAAATTTGTAAAACGACAACAAAAATTAAAATGACTAAAAGTAAAAAAGAAATTCGTGCTACTAAACTATTTGAATTTAAAAAATCGGTAAGCCCCGACCCTCTTGCCATTCCAAGACGGGATGATGATGGCTGTGGTGCTGATTGTGTTGTTGGTTGTGGTCCGTTCATCTTATCTTATATATATTATAACATAAGAAAAACCTATAGAATACCTTTTATCCGATAGTAAAACTAGAATCTTCAGTTGACCCTTCCATTACTGAAACCTTCACTTGATATTTACCGAATACATTGGATAACATACTAGCCCCATACCCAGCCTGATAAATATTCCAAGCAGTTTGCGGGTCAGTAGAATTAGGATAATACTGGAATTTAGCGGTCCAGCCAGAAAATCCGCCATTAGGGGTGACATAAACAGGTGCATCCGCGTTAATTTTTGCTACACCTGGTAAAAGACAAGTTTGAACTAATTTACCATCCAAATAAATATCTAAAGTTCTTCCGTAAGCACTGATTAACAAATTCACCCATTTTTGAATAGGCACATTTGCTACATTACATGTATGGATAATTGCTTTAGTGGTTGGGTCGACATAATCTGTTGGGTCTGTGTCGGTCTCGTCATCAGTCGGATTACATGCTAAATAAACAGCCAAATTATTTTCAACACTACCTAAAGTGACCGCCGGACAAGGGTCCATGGTTTTAATATCATCAGGTGTCGTGGATAGTGTGCCCATTCTGCCGTAAATTATTTTTTGCTCACCATATTTATAATTCCAGTCATCGACATAAAACCAAATAGAATAAGTAAAATTACTAGTATTTGCGCCACTACTTGCTAAAGTAGAAGCATCTATAGTTTGTTTAATAGTTCCCGATGAAATACCAGTTAATGTATTTACATCGGAAAAAATATATCTTAAAGCAACATATAATAAAACAATAATTATTATCACTAACAATATACTTCCGATACCCATAATATAATATATGATGATTATTATTTTACGTAAAATCAATAAAACTCAAACAAATTAGGGGACACCATAATTGTCGCCATGTCCCGTCATATACCATCGCAACGACAAAAAGTTATTCGCATTAAATGTGTTCACATCGGGAACAACATCTGCCGCCTCCGTTTTCTCAACCACATTCTGGGTAGGAATAAGAATAGAATCAATTACCGCATTTGTATTTGTTTTCGACGTTTCAGTATGAGTAACTTCTGCGAGTTCGTCGGCTACTACATCTAACCAAATGGAAGGAAGAGGTGGCGTTTTATTCTTAACAAAATTGTATAAATAATATATTTGTTTTGCGTCGATAGCGGTGTTGAAATAAACCACATTACAAATGCCCCCATTTAACCCCTTATTTGAACCGACAACTAAATAATCTTGAGACATGTATGGGACAACATTTGGCGCCGATTTAACCAATTGACCATTATAAAATATATCTAAAGTTCCGCCATTATAATTAATTATCATATTGTTCCATTTTTGTAATAATACATCTGCCTTTGTGTAAATAATGATGTTACCATTTTCATCATATTTTGTAAATTTGGAAATGGAATTTGTGCTGGCGTCTGTTGCTCCTCCTACATCTTTATCAGGAGGCATCGTTACCATAAGCACATTGTTATTGGGATTATATTGGACACATGGTTTTCCACCATAACTCAAAATAGGCGTATATATTTTGTGTTCTATATCCTTTTCCGGATTTGTCGAATCTAAATAGAACCAAAATGAGATGGCGTAATTATAATTGTAAAATCCTGAACCGCCGTTTAAATTCTGATAATAATTTCCACTAGCATCTGGAAGTTTAATATCATTTAAAGACTGATAAGACCCGAAATATTGTTCTTTATTTAAATATGTGGGTTTATTTACTAGTTGCCTACCTCCCTGTTTTGCGAATTTGGAAGCGAAATATGGTGTAAATAAATAAATAGCATAACCAAATAATGTGAGACCGAGGAGGCCCAAATATTTTGTTGGCGATTCGCCAGGGATACCGGGTTTTGCTAATAAATTTAATCCGTCAAGAAGTGAAACCAAAATACAAGGAATGTATAAAATGGTATTGACGATTAACTTATAAAGTGGACTCTGCTTATAATAAGTTCCAAGTGTTAATAGTTTGAATACAAGAGTTAAAATAACAAGAATAACTAATAAATTGACAATGAATGATATGATGCCTGATCGAGATGATAAATTTTGTGCGATAGTTACTAACCATCCAATTAAGGTTCCTGAAAATCCTAAACCTAGAAACAATAATAATACGCTACGAAATCGTTCCCAAATAGTAGTAGTCTTATTATTTTCTTGTTGAGTAGTAGTAGCAGGATCCGCAGAAGATGGGATAAGAGATGGAAAAAGCGTTATAGAAAAATAAGCCGCATAAATTATAAAAAAAATAAATAATAATATTCCAATTGTCGCTTGAATATCTGGCGAATCATTCCCATTATTTCTCATATTTACAATTCCAAAGGTAAATAACACAATGGCTGCGATGAAGAATATTACACTAATTATACTAAATGTTGAAAACCCTTTTAAAATACTATTTTTCACCTTTTTGTTATCGGGAAGTGTTGGAAAATTATACGCGCTTAATAAATAGAGTAATCCAAAAATTACTAACAAGAGGATGGCTATAAGAGATGTTCCCATATATTGTTTAATATACCCGCCGGGGTCAACGCCGCACATTATTATCAAAAAAAAGATTATACATACAAAAATAATCGCGAATTTTATTCTCTCATATCCAATATTTGTTGAACTAGATGATGAGTGTTGTTTAATATTTTTATAAAAAATATAACCAGCAATAAGAGTTATAGCAATTAAAATAAGTATAGCATAATCATGAATTTGTTGTTTATTTAATAAACTAAATAGTATGATAAGCCCTATAATAAATAAAACTAAAGATATGGTTGGAAATGCGTTCAGAATTAAATATTTGGCCGTTTTTTTAAATTCGTTATCTTTATCGCTTTTGTCGCTTTTGTCGCTACCATTTTCTTTTCTTTTTAAATAAACAAATAGTATGATTTGCGCAATAATTAAAAATAGAAAAAAATACCCCATAGATGAACCTGCGCTTGAACTAGATTTTGACGGCTTTGAATAAAGAATAACTAAACTAGTGATAGTTATGAAAATAATGATAAAAGTTCCCGCAGCGTATTTTAAAATTGATATATTATCGGCGTCAGACAAAAATGATTTTTTAAAAAATTCATTTAATTTAGACATTGGACCAGCAATTGGTTCATTTGGTTTAGTAATTGGTTCAATTTGCTTTTTATCATTTAATATATCACTTATATCACTTATATTATATTCATTCTCTTTTAAAACACTCATATTATTATATCTTGTGAAAATAAAAAGACTGATCTAAATCTAAATCCAATAGTTGTTTGTTGTTTTACATATTTTCATGTGCTGTTTTTTTCCCATGACATTCACGACATAAAGCTATTAAATTTTCTACTTCATTTCCACCCCCATATTCTAATCGCACTTTATGATCTACTTCAAACCATGCATTTAATTGAGTTTTACAATCACCGCATTTCCAATTTTGACTAGATGCTACATATTTCTTCTTGGTCTCACTTACTGAACGTTTAGTTGCTTTTCCGCCATTCGAACTGCTCTTGCCCGATTGTAATAATCGTCTCTCGTGCGAGTTTATAAGACTTGAAGCTCCGCCATCTTCATCGTCGCCTACCATATTTTTAAAATGGTCCATAAAACTCTTTTCGGATCCTCCGCCACCACTTTCTTCCGTTCTTCCAGATGTAAAATCTAATATGGGAGAGATCATGTCCATTGAAGATTTGTCAATAGGCATATATTTTACCACATTATTCGCATGTAACAAAATATTTTTACATCTTAATGGATTCTTTTTAACGAGTAAATAAAAAGTAATACCTAAGAACGCAAAAAACGCCATTTGATAATATTTTTTATATTTGAAAAACATTTTACTATATTTTCCATCGTGATATGTATTGAATATCAAAAATGCGGTGATGGCCATTATTATTATTTCAAATCTCATTTATTATAACACGGCAAAATATTTTGCTTTGTTATAATTTTCTATTTTCTAATTTCTATTTTCTATTTTCTATTTTCTATTTTCTATTATGTTTTTTGCGTGTTTTGCTTCTTTTTACTTTTTCTCTCTTACGACTAAAGGGTGGAGTACTACTGCTACTGCTACTACTACTGCTGCTACTTGTTGTTGTTGTGCTAACCATATTTGTCGTATATGAAAACTGGCTATTTTTCTGTTTTCTATTTCCTATTCCTCTTCCTCTTCCTCTTCCATTTCCTAAACCTTGACCCATATTCCATAACACATTATTATGTTTATGACTCTTGATAAATAACCCATTCAACACCTTTAATTGTTCTACCAATTTGTCTACATTTATCGGCGTAGAGCTTGCCGCCAAAATAAACATAATCATTTTTTTAATTTCTTGGATAATTTGTTTTTCCGCTTCATTTAATTTATCATAGTTATTATGTAGTTGTTCCATGATAGGAAGATAGATCATAACAAAACCCCAAATATCGATATTTTTTACATATACATTAGAAAAGTAATCCATCAAATTCATTTGATTGTTTTTTGTAAATTTAAATAAAATTTGGGTAATATATTCAAAAATGAAATAAAAAGTATAGTCGAAAATAATTAGATTGTTTTTATAAGATTCATCAATATTTACATTCTTCAATTCTTCATCGAAAAACTTTTTAAATACCCCATTAATGTTTTTCAAATGCCCTGAGCCTCGTTTTGCTATCCAAGCGACTACATAATTAATCACAAAAGTTCTTATTGATATATAACTAGGATTAGGATTCTTTTTCAAAAAGTCCGCATACATTTTGGTGAATAGAGAATTGAAAAGAATACTGGAAAAAGGAACATTGAACTGAAATGGTCTATTACGCATCGTTTTTGGCACTTGTTTTTCACCATCATACGATGCGGACAATCCCCAGTCTATTAATCTCGCATATAAATGCTTATGGTCGCCGGTGTCATCTACCAGGACATTTGAATCTTTAATATCTACATGATAAACGTGTTTTTTATTCATAGGCACTATTCCTTTTAATAAAAGATTTATTAGAGCATCGTTTAATTGTGCCATTTTTAATCCATTTAAATCCACTTTGATAATATAATCGCCCACATCTATTCCACCATAGGGCATATTTATTGCTGAAAGGCGGTCTAACGAACTATTCACATTTTCTCTCGTTATATCCAATTTCTTCAACGCAGAGCATTTCTTATCGAAATTTTCCAAATCGGAATCGGATAAAATATCTGGACTACAAATGGAGAACCCTTGTAAGAGAAAATAGTCTGTATAATTGGGGACGCTCTGGAGTTTTTGTTGAAATTTCACAATATCTTGATATTCCTTTGTTGCGTATTTTTTCTTCATCAATTTGGTAATTTGATTTTGCTGCTGCTCTTGACCACTAGCTTTAGATTTTTGTGATTTCATCGTCTTGTTTTTACATTTTAATGCGGGATTGAAAATACAGCCAAATCCGCCGGAGCCGGTAACCTTTCCGCCTACAGGTTTCTTCTTATTTTTCTTATTTTTATTATTTTTTCTGGTTTTTCCACCAGCAAGAGCTGCTGCTCCAAATACATATTTTGCTAAAAGAAGTCCTGCGCCTGTGCCGATTACTGCTAAAGGAACAACATTTTTTGCTATTTTTGAGTAGGATAATGGTGTACCTACATTTTCCCCAGCAGCAACAGCTCCAGTATCGCCCTGATATCCTTGTGCTCCTGTATCGCCTTGATATCCTTGAGCGCCTGTATCGCCTTGGTAACCTTGTGCTCCAGTGTCGCCTTGGTATCCTTGAGCTCCAGTATCGCCTTGATATCCTTGAGCTCCTTCGTTGCCATGTTCTCCTAATTCTGATTCTGATAAGGGTACATTTAGATCTGCTGTGGGTTCTGACACGTTTTCCAAATTATTTTCTCTAATAACATTATTTAGTATATTTATAAATCTTTCACTCATTTTTTCTTGAGTGGGTAAACTTAACCAGTATTTTGTTAGTAAATTGTTAGTTAATTGTGTTACTAATTGATCTAATATTTCTGTTCTACTAGCATCATCTCTTTTATTTCTATATAATAAAGTAAGAAATTCTTTTAATATTTCACTTATTTTTAAACGAAAAGATGAATCTGTTATATTTACCAATAACAATCGACATATTTCTACTAATTGTATCTGATACGATGTATTATTATGGTTAAATACTATTGGATTTAATATATTTATTGCTTTGTCATCATTTGTGACATCTGGGGAAGTGTTATCTATAACTAAATTATAATATTTTTCTATTGAAGGCGTTCTCCATTTAATTATTTTCCAAAAATAAAATAATTTATTTGGTATAAATTGTAAATATATAATAACCTCGATTAAACATATTCCATATTCCGATTCAAAGAAAATAATAGGGAATTTTTTTTTATATGATAATGTTATATTTGTTAAATCTGTATTTATTATTAAAGCATCATTAAATTTTTCTCCGTTGTCATCAAGAAAATCATCCGGAAATCTGTTAATATAATTACCACTTGTATCCTTATTCTGTGATGTAGAAATAATATCTGATAATAACATAATTTTACCATTAAATATGGTTTTTTGATCATAAAATGATTGTGCAATATGGTATGCATCACTGGCAATTGATTGTTGTAAAAAAACTTTTAATTTAATCATTAATTCGTTTTTTATCCCATTACTCACACATAAATAATCAATATAAGCATTTAAAAACCACAAATCATTAGTACGTGCTTGTGTTTTTATAACTTCTAATTCACGAGAATCAATAGATTCTAATCCTGGAAACATTCCAAATAATAAGCTATTAAATTTTGATACATCTGTTGTTTTTTTCATTTTTTTCATTTCTTTAATTGATTTTTTAAATCTATTATTATCATCTTCTGTGTTGGTATTTTCATCATCATCATCATCATCATCATCATCATCATCATCTTCTTCTTCTTCATCATCATCTTCTTCTTCTTCATCATCATCTTCTTTTTTTTCTTTTTTATCATTTACAATGTCTAAAAATTTATGTGTATCTACACGAGTAAGCTTTGCCGCGGCGGCTGGATACCCTATATATATTAAAAAACTATCATAAATATAAATATTATTAAATAATAATTCCACACGATTCATATCTGACATTATTTGGTGATCAATTTTTTCAATATTAATTTGATCACCTTCTAAAAACACTGATTCTGTTAATACATCTCTATACAATACATCTAAATTAAACTCGTAATCTACAATATTCCACCCTATGTATTCCCTAGGAAGATTTTGATTTTTAATAATTTCATCTGTCAATATTGTTGATTGTGGTTCATTAATTATCATATTTATATATTCACCTCCTCCTCTTTGTAGCTTTTTATATTTCAATTTATGTGTTTTTTTATATTGGTTTTTATATGGTTTTTTATTTTTCTTGTTTTTTTTAGAGTCAATCATATACTTTACTTATATTATTGAAATATTTTATTTTGATTTTACTTGTTGTAAAAATAAACAATAGCAGCAACAAATAACACAACAATGACTAAATATATTACCTTAGCACGTATCTTATAGTATTCCTTAAATTTAACCTCTTTCGGTTTATAATGATCATAATATTGTTCATAAAATTCAGACAAGCTAATCTTTTTCTTTTCCAACAATTCGTTGATTTTATTATGAATATGATGTGTCCATCGAATAAAACTTTCTCTCGTATCTAAATAGGGTGTTACCGGATACTGGTCCAACAGCTTTTCAAAATGTGTCGCCATCTGTTCATTCGGTAAAAATAACGGCAAGTTTTGAATGAAATCATAATATTTCTTTTTAGTCACCGCGTTTGGACGCAACGGATAAGAGATTGCGATAGTATGAATAAAGAACCAATAATGCGGGCCCCAGACATTCGGATCCAATTTCATAATTTACGCCAATATTTATATTCTATGTTTTGAACATAACTTAAATATATCGTATTATGCTTAAATAACATTTATAATCTATCCTAAAAATGAATAATAAGCCGTTTTATAATAATAACAACCATAATAGTAATAATAACATGTTCAATCTCAACAATAACAACAATAACAACGTTTGTCATAATTGTAGTAAAATAGGTCATTCTTTCAATCAGTGTAAATTACCCATCATTAGTTATGGCATTGTATTATTTAGATCAAGCGCAAAAGGGCTTCAATTCTTGATGATTCGAAGAAAAGATAGTTTTGGATATATAGATTTTATCAGGGGCAAGTATTCGTGTATAAATATAGAACAAATACAAAAATGTGTTGACGAAATGTCTATAGATGAAAAAGCACGTATATTAATTGAACCATTTGAGTCCCTATGGTCTACGTTATGGGGTGATGCCAATTATAGGGGCGAAGAAACGGCAGCCTCAAAGAAATTCGAATCCATTAAAAATGGAATCATTTTAAATGACGAGGTGATAACATTAAATGATATAGTTGGACGAAGCGCCACACGATGGGTAGAAACCGAATGGGAATTTCCAAAAGGACGAAGAAATTTTCAAGAAAAGGATTTAGAATGTGCGTTGAGAGAATTTGAAGAAGAAACTGGGTATTCGTGTAAAGATATCAAAGTCATTGAAAATATTTTGCCGTTTGAAGAGATTTTTATCGGTTCGAATCATAAATCGTATAAGCATAAATATTATTTGGCGTATATGAATGAAATGATTGATAATATGGATGGATTTCAGAAAGCCGAGGTTAGCAAATTAGAATGGAAAACGATAGATGAATGTTTAGAATCAATACGCCCCTACAATTTAGAAAAAAAACAAATTATAACAAATATAAATAAAGTATTACTTGAATATAGATTATATTCATAGTATATAGTAGACATTAGATATGGCAGAACCTAGTTATGAATTAAAAATGGAGTTTGATACGAATAATTGTGCCGATTCATTAAATCTTTATGATAAGAATTGTAATAAGTTTCTATTAAAAAAAGAAATTTTGGAAAGTAAAGAATTAGAAGAGCATCCTGATGAGAATAGTTATTTATATCCCAACTTGAATGATCCCAATTTCAACATAAAAATTGCCGAAAAAAAGGAATTTAGTGACAATAAATACGACGGGGAAATTTATGATGTCAAAAAACAGGCAGAAATATTAAGTAAGGCCGATTTTGAATTAGCGCCGCATCAAGCATTTGTTCGCAATTTTCTTTCTTTTCAAACGCCTTATAATAGTTTACTGCTTTATCATGGTTTGGGGTCAGGAAAAACGTGTAGCGCAATTGGTGTAAGCGAAGAGATGCGCGATTATTTAAAACAGATGGGTATTTCTAAGCAAATCATAATAGTTGCTAGTCCAAATGTCCAAGACAATTTTCGTCTTCAAATATTCGATGAGAGGAAATTGAAAAATGTGGACGGATTATGGAATATTAGAGCGTGTATTGGAAATAAATTACTGAAAGAAATAAACCCGATGAATATGAAGGGGTTATCAAGAGAAAAAGTGGTCAGTCAAATAAAAAATTTAATCAATCAATCTTATATATTTGTTGGTTATGTTGAATTCGCAAACTATATTGCGAAAAAGGCACAAGGTAGTGAGATGGAATATAAATCGGAGAAGGAAAAGCTTAAGAGAATGACGCGCAATTTACAAAATGAATTTAATAATAGACTGATAGTTATTGACGAGGTTCATAACATTCGTATAACCGATAATGAAAGCAAAAAGGTGGCAGATCAAATAATGTTTTTAGTTAAATCGGCGAATAATATGAGATTGTTATTACTTTCTGCTACACCAATGTATAATACGTATCAGGAAATCATTTGGCTATTGAATTTGATGAATGTGAATGATAGACGTGCTATGATAAGCACGCGTGATATTTTTGATAAATATGGAAATTTCAAAAAAAATCTGGAAGGTGAAGAAATTGGTAAAGACTTGTTGGTTAGAAAGGCTACTGGATATGTGTCATTTGTTAGAGGTGATAATCCTTATACTTTTCCTTTTCGAGTTTACCCTTCCGAGTTCGCAAAGGCGCATACATTTAAATATGGCGGAATAAAATACCCGAGATATCAGATGAATGGAAAAGTTATAACTGATTCTGAAAAGGAAAGCATTTTAAGTATTTATTTGACGGATGTTGGACCTTATCAGTTGATGGGATATAAATATATTATAGATAGTGTTCGAAAACGGAAAATAACGCTGACGACGAAGATGGGGCAAATTAAAGAGATGCCTAGTTTTGACAATATGGAGAAGTTTGGATATACTTTATTACAACTTCCGATTGAAGCACTCAATATAATATATCCTATTGATAATTTGGAATACGCAGTGGAAAATATTACGCCGATTCAAAAATTTAAGGATACGGAAGAAGGGGTAGAATCTGCTGAGGAATTGGAAGCAGAAGCACAATTAGAATCAGATGAAGTAGAAGAAGCACAATTAGAATCAGATGAAGTAGAAGAATTAGAATCAGAAGCAGTTGAAGCAGAAGTAGAAGAATTAGAATCAGATGAAGCAAAAGAATTAGAAAAAGATTTAGATGAAGATTTAGATGAAGATTTAGATGAAGATTTAGAAAAAGATTTAGATGAAGATTTAGAACAAGCAATATCTCCTAATGATTTATTAGATAAACAAAGCGCAGATAAATTAAAAAAACTAATTTCATTAATTAGTGCAACAAAAGAAGAACAAAAAGAAGAAGAAGAACAAAAAGAAGAACAAAAAGAAGAAGAAGAAGAACAAAAAGAAAAAGAAAAAGAACAAAAAGAAGAACAAAAATTACCAAAATGTAAGCCCGGGTTTCATAGAAAACCAGCAAAAACCGGCGAGTGTATACCAGTAGAAGATATTCACGTAGAAGAAAAATTGCCAAAATGTAAGCCCGGGTTTATCAGAAAACCACCAAAAACGGGCGAGTGTGTGCCTAAGAACGCAAGAGCTAAACCAAATTTACAAATAATAGAGGATAGTCCTATAGAAAATGAAATGATAAATAATTTAGAAGTAAATCTTAGACCCACATCTCAACCATCTTATACAGGTTCCTTACAACGAGGGGGTGTTGAAACGACAACAACAACAACAACATCTTCATCATCAACAGATATTTATATAAACGCCAATGATTTGACCGGTGGAAAAGGATTAGCCCGAATCATGGATTCTATAGATAGTAATAATCCACCTGAAAGAGGTTCATTTGAATATAAGCCGTCCGCATTAGCCAAAGGATGGAATATTTTCTCTCCCCAAGAGATAGGCAAATATAGTTCCAAGATTAAAAACATTTGCGATAGCATTGTTTCATCGGTTGGAGGAAAAGTAGTAGTCTCCGAAGGTATTATTTTAATTTATTCAAATTATATTGACGGCGGTCTTATTCCAGTAGCATTAGCATTAGAAGAATTGGGATTTACACGATTTTCTAAAACATCCAAATCATTATTCAAAGTGGCTCCAACACCTCCAGTAGATGTGAATACTATGAAACCCAGAAAAAATAGGTCTGATCCGTTTCAACCAGCGCGATATTCGATGATCACCGGTCAACCCCGTATTTCGCCGGATAACGATTATGAAGTTAAAGCGATTACAAACGAGGATAATATTAACGGACAAAAAATAAAGGTAGTTTTAATTTCAAAAGCAGGTGCCGAAGGAATAGATTTGAAATTTATTCGTCAAGTTCATATATTAGATCCATGGTATAATATGAATCGTATTGAACAAATTATTGGCCGCGCGGTTCGTAATTTCAGTCATAAAGATTTACCATTTGAAAAACGAAATGTAGAAATATTCATGTATGGTTCTGTGCTAGGCGATGACGAAGACATTGAGGAAGCAGCCGATTTATATATTTATCGAGCGGCAGAATATAAAGCAATCCAAATAGGTCATGTCAGTCGTGTATTAAAAGAAAACGCGGTCGATTGTATAATTAATCACGATCAAATCAATTTTACACAACAGAATATGAGAACAAACGTTACGCAATTATTATCTAATGGTGAGGAGATTGATTTTCAAGTAGGGGATACGCCTTATTCGGCGAATTGCGATTATATGAAGGATTGTGATTATGAGTGCGCAGCTAGCCCAGCGGCTGATGTAGAAATCCGTGTTAAAGAAGATACGTATAATGAAACATTTATTATGATGAATGCTGACAAAATATTACAAAAAATAAGAAATTTAATGAAAGAGCGATTTTTTTATAAGAAAAAGGATTTGTTGAATAAAATAGATAGACCCAAACCATATCCCCGTGTCCAAGTATACGCCGCATTAACGCAATTAATCGAGGATAGTAATGAATTTATAACAGACGCATATGGTCGCACTGGTTATTTAGTCAATATTGGCGACTACTATTTATTTCAACCTGGCGAATTGAATAATGAGAAAATATCTATTTTTGAAAGGGCAGCACCTATAGATTATAAACATAACAGCATCAAAATAAAAAATGATACTGAACAATCGGGGATTATTCAAAAGTTAGAACAAGCAACAGAAATTAAAGAAAAAGTGGTTGAAGAAAAGGGGGTTAAAATCGTTCGTGAATTAAAAGTTAATTATGATTTAGCGCTTGAATCTGCGAATAATCCAACGAGAAAGGAAGGAAAGGAAGGAAAGGAAGGAAAGGAAGGAAAGGAAGGAAAAGATAAAGAAGAAAAGGGCGAAGAATGGTATAAGCATTGCGGCTCGGCTATGCGTCTTTTAATAAAACATTTTCAGGTTCCAGTCTCCGACACTTTAGAATTTTTAATAGAACATATTGTAGATGAAATTCAATATGATGACAAATTGGATCTATTGAATTATCTTTTTTCAAAAGAATTCGAACAAGGAACATTTGAGTATTATTTAAAACTCTGTTTAGAGAGAAAAATAATCAAGACCTCGAATTTAACAAGTATTATTTTATATTCTGGAAACACAAGAAAAATATTGATTTTAGATGCTAATAATAGATGGATAATGGCAGAATCTGAAGATATTAATGAAATATATGAAAGGGCTGATATGATTTTACGCATATCTCCCGAAGAATATAATGAAATTATGGGATTTATGGGTTATGACAAACAGAATAGATTTATTGTTTTCAAAGTAAAAAATACTACAAAGAAACGAAATACTGGAGCAAAATGTCTAGATAAGACAAATAGTGATAGACTTCTAATGTTGAATGAGACTATAGGAGAGAATAAGTTTATCGATAAAAATGAAGCTGATATTAGTGCGGAAGAAAAAGCAAATGGAATGATACCTACAAAGAGGATGGGCAAAGCTATGATGTGTGCTACACAAGAATTTCTGATGAGATATTATAATAAAACAAAGAAAAATGGTAAAATCTGGTTTTTGAATTTTGAATTGGCAATGTTATATAAATTCTAAATTGTTGGTAAATATGAAATTGTTGGTAAATATAAAATTGATAGTATATATAATTTTGTATTTTATGATAAAATATAAAATTGAATCGAAATTAATTAAAAGAAATATGTTTATAATATAATAATGGAACCTGCCGCAGTAACTAAATTATCCAACAAAAAGAGAGATAATAATCGGTATAATAGTATATATTCGAGGTCGTTACTTACGCGTTCCTTATCATTACCAATAACATCGATTGGTAAAAATATTCAAGAAACTATCGAGAAAAATATTCGGGCGACTTATGAAGGCAAATGTGTTGTTGAAGGGTTCATAAAACCGGGCTCGTCTAAAATTATTACTTATTCGAGTGGAATGGTTTATGCTACCAATATTAAATTTGAAGTTGTATTTGAATGTTACATTTGTTGTCCTGTTGAAGGAATGCTTATTTCATGTGTTGCTAAGAATATTACCAAGGCAGGTATTCGTGGCGAAAGCGTAGATGAAACGCCGTCGCCAATAGTCGTATTTATTATGCGTGATCATCATTATACGAATACTTACTTCTCATCTATTGAGGAGAATACGCGGTTTGTTGCGCGTGTAGTAGGTCAACGATATGAATTAAATGATAAATATGTAAGTATAATTGCGGAATTGGTGGATACTACTAAGAAAGATAAGGAACCGGCTAAGCCTAGAATAGTTTTTGAAGACTAAATTACATAAAATAAATCCTTAATCTTTATAACCCCAAGAAAATCCTGCGGATTTTCTCGAGGGTTACTCGTTTTTATTCGAGACCATACCTGGTCTCGAATAAAAATAATGTCATACCTAACGCAACGGGAAATGACACATGTGTCATTTCCAGTAGCTTGTAGGTTAATGATATGTTATTGTACATTATTTAACATTACTTAACCTTATTCAGGGGTCCACTTTTTAACCTATTATTTTTTCCGTTTGAAAGAATGGCGTCTCTTGATTCTTCTTGTTCTTATTCTTCTTGTTCTAATTCTTCTTGTTCTAATTCTTCCTGCTTTGGCTCTTTTACCTCCACCATAGCTACTGCTTCTTAAAGTTCTACCAAGGTTGGAGAATGTTCTTCCAACAGAACTATTACTATATTTGTCTTGAGCTCTTGCCTTGTTTATGTTATTTATTATTGCTCGATCTTCATCTGGCGTAGATGAGCCTTGTAATAAACATGGAATTAATGGACGAAATTTTGAATCAGGTATAAATGGTAGAGAACTACCATTATATTTTTCAAATATCAAAATTTTTAACATATTTAAGGATGGGTTCAGATGAGAACAATCACCAAAACTATTTTGATTACCACGATTTTGGAATATTATATTATTATAAATTTGGAGCCCGATATCATTATATTTTTTTTTTACAAAATCTTGTTTGCTTGAATTTATTTTTTCTACAAAACTATCATAATTACCATTCCGTATAATATTCGTTAATTCACTCATTATTTTAGCATCTTCCTCTTTGGCTATCCTTTGTCTTTCAGCATCTTTCTGCTTGGCTGCCCAACCATCTTCATTATCAAACATAGACATTTATATATTATATTATTATTATAAATTTTCTTGTATAAAAATAAAAACTATTTAAAAATAACAATTTATATTAGTATATATGTCAGAAAATATGATTATCGAAAATAATGAGAAATTTTTTATTGAAATGGATGTTTCTGTAATAGAATTAAATACTATTCGTGAAAAGATTGAATCGATGTCTAAATTTAATCAAATTGAAGTTTTGCGAATTTTGAGTAAACGAAAAAATGTTACATTAAATGAAAATAAATATGGGATTCATATTAATTTGACAGAAATTGAACCTTCTATTATTGATGAGTTGAAAGTATATATTAATTATGTGAACGCACAAGAATTAAATTTGAATGAAATGGAATTACAAAAGGAGGAATTCAAGAATACATATTTTACAAAAGATAAACCAAAAGATAATAAAGATAATGCTACAAAAAATAGTAAGTATCATGCTTACACAGCTTAATTATAATCATGTATTACAAGATTATATGTTAACAGGAAAATGTTTAATTAAATCCACAAAGAATAAATTGCGGGAATTATCCTCAGAGAAAAAACAAAAGAACAATTTGAATTTTATAGTTGCTGAGCCGGCTACAGAAAAGGTTATTACGACTACTGCTAATGCTAGTGATAGTGCTAGTAGTGCTAGTGTTAGTGCTAATGTAAGTGCTAATGTGAGTGCTAATGTGAGTGCTAGTGATAGTGCTAATGAGAAAATGAATGAAAGCATTCTTTTTTATCCAGAAGAAAAGGACGCTCTTTTTTGGTGCTATTTTATTTTGAAAAATGGATTAAGTGCGTATGAATATCCCAACGCAACATCATTCGTAAATGAGAAAACGGAAAAATTCAAATGTGTTCAACTTCTAAGAGATAATAAATCCGCACTAAAAACAAATAAAATTAAAAATTTAAAAGAAGATATAGAAGACGATTTGGCAAATAAAGAACGTATTGGAATGAAAACATTTATAGCGATGTGTATCGTGAGCAAAATTAATGTCCTTTACATTCACAACAGGAAATGTTTTGAACTCATTCATGATGAGAATGAACCTATACATTTAGTTCAATGTAATACAAAACCATATCTCAAATATTGGGGACAATTGAATATTGATAAAGCACAAGTAGAGCTCTACAGAAATACATTATTCAAGTGGGAAAGTGTAGATAAGCCATTGAAAGCAATCGGATCATATAAATCAGATGAATTATTGGAGTTATGTATTCGATTAGTTTTTGGAGATGATTCAACGACAAATGCTCTGAATAAACAAAATCTTAAAAAGAAAACAAAAAAGGAATTATATGAATTATTAATTCAGAATTTGTAGAAAAATTGATATATATATTTAATATTTAAAAATATGTAATATTATATATATAAACCATGTCTAAGTCAATAGATAATAGAGATAATAGAGATAAAAGAGACAATACAGAAAGAAGAGACAATAGATATAATAAAGATAATAGATATAAAAAAAATGATAAACCGCCTCAAGAATTATTAGAACAAATGGCTAATATTTATTGGGCGAATAGTCCATTTATACCTAATTATAAAAAACAAAACGAGTTGGAGGTCCGTTTTGGAACAAGGAATATTAAACCCATTACAAAAATCGATTATGATAATGTTATTCAAAAAATAAAATCGCTTGGATTTAAGTGTGAAAATGAGGCAGGCGATTTTATGTTACGTATATCCAACGAGTTCTTAGATCCTGCTACTGGCGTATTTAGAGATTCGGATATCAGAACGGAAATTAGTGGGTTTAACAGAATCCAAGAATATTGTAAACATAATAATTTACAAGAGTTATTATCCTCATCATATGGCGCTGTAGAATTCCATAGAAAAAAGTTTTATAAGGGACCAACAGATACTGAATCATTAAAACCCGTCAATTTCGATGACTTCAATTTCCGTGTGTCATATCAAACAGAAGAAGAAATTCCGCAATCAAATGCTATTATTACCGAATTAGTTAAAAATTGGGAAAAGGTTAAAAAGTTTTTCAGATATATCAACCGCGTTACTTTTAAACACCCGGATATTCCAGTCAATGTCGATATAAGCATTGTTAAAAGTTCAAGTATGGGTGAAAATAGAAGACCTAAATTAACGTATACTACCGACGAGTCCAATGTGTTTCAAAATCCGGAGGTGTATGAGATTGAGTTAGAGGTGAATACTGATCCCAATGGTTTAGGTCCTGGAACAATGGTCGATTCGGCAGCGAAATTACTAGCAGCGCTTCGTAAAACAATAAAATATGTTCTAATGGGGTTACAAGAAACGAATTATCCTATTTCCTATCCAGAACAAGCACGCATTTCACACGATTATATGCGATTGATTTACGGACAAGAGTATAATTCATCAGAACAACGAATTAATTCATCGAATTTTATTGGTCCCAATTCATATACTTTACAAATAGCAAATATTGCGCCCATAAATGAAAACGCGGTTATTCCAAATATACGAAATGATTATACTGTTACAGATAAAGCCGACGGAGATAGACATATGTTATTCATTTCGAATTTTGGCAGAATATATTTGATTAATACTAATATGAAAATATTATTCACCGGAGCCCAAACATTAAACAAGGAAGTGTTTGGTTCGCTTATAGACGGCGAATTAATTTTACACGATAAATACGGCAAATTTATTAATTTATATGCGGCGTTTGACGTGTATTTTATCAATAATATTGATGTGAGACCATTCGGGTTTCTTCCACGAAAAGCCGACGATAATAGATCTAAATTTCGAATTCCTTTACTGGAAAACTTAATCAAAATATTAAAACCGGTTTCGATAGTTCCGGATGAAATATCGCCTATCCGAATCACTAGTAAACAATTCTATCCGTATAGTGGAGATAGCGGCAATATATTTGATGCGTGTAATTATATATTAGGGAAAGAAGAGCAGGGGTTATTCGAATATAATACCGATGGCTTGATATTTACTCCTGCTAATATGGGGGTAGGAACAGATAAAGTAGGTAAACCGAGTCCAAACAAAAAATCCACCTGGGTCAATTCTTTTAAATGGAAACCGCCGCAATTTAATACGATTGATTTCTTGGTCACCACTATCAAATCTAACAAGTCGGGAGCGGATATGGTGACGCCTATCTTTCAAGATGGTCTTGATACCTCGTCTGTCAATCAGTTGGACGAATTTAAAACAATTGAATTGCGCTGCGGATTCGATGAATCCAAAGATGGTTATATAAATCCATGCCAAGATGTGATTAATGACAATTTACCTAGTGTAAAAGGCGGTATAGACAATGAAAATAAATATAAACCTGTTGTTTTTGTTCCTACAAATCCGTATGATCCTAATGCGGGTATTTGTAATATCATGCTTAAAATGGACGACTCAGGTGTAAAGCAAATGTATACAGAGGAAAATCAAGTCTTTGATGATAACACGATAGTAGAGTTCCGTTATGAAATGTCGAATGACGCGCAATGGAGATGGGTTCCTTTGCGTGTTCGTTATGATAAAACGGCACAATTAAGGCAGGGGCAACGAAATTTTGGAAATGCGTATCCGGTTGCTAATAGCAATTGGCATTCTATTCACAATCCGATAACTATTGAGATGATTTCAACAGGTAATAATATTCCGGACGAATTAGCAAATGATGATGTATATTATAATAGATTTTCGTCCAAGGGTTCAGATAAAACGCGCTCCTTGCGAGATTTTCATAATTTGTATGTGAAACAACTTTTGATTACACGCACTGCGAGAAGAGGCGATACACTCATCGATTATGCGTGTGGAAAAGGTGGCGATTTTTCGAAATGGATTAGTGCGAAACTATCATTTGTATTCGGCATTGATATTTCAAAAGATAATTTGGAAAATCGATTGGACGGGGCTTGTGCGAGATTCTTGAATTATAGGAAAGATTTTGAACACGTGCCTTATGCGTTATTCGTCAACGGCAATAGTGGCGCCAATATTCGTTCAGGTGCTGCGATGTTAAACGATAAAGCGGTTCATATTACTAAAGCGGTTTTCGGTTCAGGTAGTCGCGACGAGGAGAAGCTGGGTAAGGGCGTCGTTCGCCAATATGGCAAAGGTGAAGAAGGGTTTAATATTTCATCGTGTCAATTCGCTTTACACTATTTCTTTGAAAATCATCAAACATTTCAAAATTATATGAGAAATGTGGCGGAATGCACTAAAATCGGCGGGTATTTTATTGGCACTTGTTACGATGGAAAAATAATATTCAATTTATTGAAAAACAAGGCAAGGGGTGAAAGTATTTATTTGTTCGATAATGATGTTAAAATTTGGGAAATAAATAAAGATTATGATTCTAGTGAATTTGAAGATGATGCGAGCAGTATTGGATATAAAATAAATGTATACCAAGAGTCGATTAATAAAATGTTTCCAGAATATTTGGTGAATTTCGATTATTTGAATCGGGTTATGGAAAATTATGGATTTAAATTGGTTACTAGAGATGAAGCGAAGAATATGGGATTGCCTGAAGGGTCTGGTCTATTCGTGGAATTATTTAATTTTATGTTGGACGAGATTAAACGGAATAGTTCTAAAAAGAATGATTATGGAACGGCGATGAATATGAACGCGTATGAACGAAAAATATCGTTCTTGAATAGATATTTTGTATATAAGAAAATTAGTAATGTAAATGCTGAAAAGGTGGCGCTTGATATGATTGATGAAATGGAGGAATTGGCTGGACCGGAGCCAAAACAAAAAGAAAAGGAAAAGGAAAAAGAAAAAGTCAAAACAAAGGCTAAAGCTGTGTTAGTTGAAGAAAAACCAAAAGCTCGTAAATTGAATAAAAAATTGGTTCTTGTTGGGGCTACCGAATCGCCTGTAGTAGAAGATTTACCGGTTGAACCAAATATACCGGCTCTTGAACAGGAGCCTATAATAGAATCCGTAGTAGCCCCAGCCTTAGAAAAAGAAAAGGATAAAGAAAATAAAGATAATAAAGATAATAAAGATAATAAAGATAATAAAGATAATAAAGATAAGGAAAAGAAACCTAGAAAACCTAGAGCCAAAAAATTGGTTATAGAAGAGTCTGAACCAGTTATTGCTGAAGAAATAGAAGGCGAACAACCAAATCCGGTTGTTAAACCTAAGAAGAAGAATCCACCAAAAAAGCTAGGGAAATTTGTAATAAATGATGAAGAAGAATAAATAGATATGAATATACCAACTTAAAAAATAATTAATATATAATATACCCCTCAAACTAATATGAGTTATTATATATTACCAAAAAAACATATTAAGATTGAAATAAATCCAACCTTATCAACCGGTCCACCCGTTAAATTAAAACCTGTAATATCACAAAGTATAGTATCTTATTTATCTGAAACTGAAACTAATTTATCGAATTTATCACCTATTGAATATAGTATCGAATTTATCCGTAAAATTGCGAATCCGTATGAATTTATTTTTTCAAAAGTGCCTGGTTCCAAGTTTTCTGTAAGTAAATTAAAACCATTTTCCAATACATTTTATGTAATCTATGAATTGTTCAGCACATTTAATTTATTAGAATCGATGACCAATAGAAATATTACCGCTATTCATTATGCAGCAAATAGTGCGGCGTCTATCGAATGTTTAAGTATGTTTCGCGAAGATAAAAATGATATTAATTATTCACTAGAACTAACTAATAATTTCGCAACTAATGGACTGAGACCTAATTCAGCTGATTTTTTATATTTTGAAATTAATTCTGGAACTAGTATTGGTTCAGACATTGACACCAGTTCGGATTATATTATTGAATTAATAGTAGTTGTTTGTAATATTTTATCTTATCAAAATTCTCAAGGAATATGTATTATAAAAGTAGACACTTTGTTTTATAAACCGGTTTTGGATATTTTATTTATTTTAACTAGTCTATATGATAAGGTTAGTATTATAAAACCTAATACATCAGATATTAATAATAATGATAGATATTTAGTTTGTAAACATTTTAACCATAATTCTTCACAGAATAATTCTTCAAAAATGACAGAAAGCTTTGTTAACTTATTAAATGAGGTTATAAATAATAAATATTTCATTCATTCGTTGATTAAATCTGAGCTTCCATATTATTTTTTAAATAAAGTAGAAGATTCAAATATTATTATAGCTCATCAACAAATAGAATTTATGGATCAGATTATAAGTCTTGTTAAACACAAAAATAGAATGGATAAAATAGAATCTTTGAAAAAAACGAATATTCAAAAATGTATTCAATGGTGTGAAAAATTTAAAATTCCCAATAATAAATTCGCTGAAAAAGTAAATATATTTCTACCGATAGTTATTTATGACGAGCACCATTTATTAGACGATGATGCTTTTATCAAGTTGAACGATGACACTGACACTGACACTGACATCGCGATTGAAAATAAAAAAGATGCGAATATTTTGACTGACCTAGTTTTGGTAGATTCTAATGACGAGGCGTGTATCCACTCCATGATGTAGATATACCATTATTTGCTACTGATGGCCCCCAACTTAGATTACCCAAATTGATTACTGCTTTATCCATATAATCATTTGAACCTGGAAAACACGTTTTTGGATTATCAACAGGAACATACATAAACGGATAGTAAGGATTGGGCTTACACTTGGGCGTTTTATTCTTATAAATAAATGGCACAAATGGTTGGCCGTTGACATTCGGAATATAACTAGCACTTCCAGATAATAAATTTTGATTGTATACTGCCTTTTCTGCCGTATCGACCGCTAATTTCATTGTCCTTGTGCTGCTTGATACTCCGCCTTCTACTGCGAATTGTGGGTTACTGGGTTTGTAAATAACCAATTTACATCCATTGGGATTGCTGGGTCCAGAAAATCCCATCCCAATATACGGGTTCGAAATATAATTGTTGAAAATAGTGGTAGCTTGAGCACCATTAGATTCGGGAGATAGCGTGGATAAATAATTAATATATTCTGCCAATGTTGTAATATTCAAACTATTAAATTTAATTTGGTCTGCTATAGAAATATATCCTTGAGTAACGGAGTATTGGTAAGCTGCGGTCACTAATTCTACTTGGCTCTGATTATTACCTGTATTCGGATAACAATTGCCGACATATAAATTCGCTAAGGATTCTACATCCGCGCCTTCTTTTGACAATGTTGTTGCTATGGCCGGAGAATAGAAATTGAATATTTTCTGGTCGTATGTCTGACATCTATTTTGTCTATATTGTTGAAGTGTTGTATAATAATTCTTTTTCAAATTGGTGCTTGCGGGTCTCACACGCAAAAGTGCGTTTCTCGGTTGATTACAGCAATAAGATGTTTGTGGACTTGTTTTTTGACCTAAAAAATTAGTGCATACATTTTGAGGATTATTTGATAAATACGTCGGTTCTGGATACACATTTGAAACTAGCCCTATCCCATCACACGTTTTACAATTCTTATCCATTTGAATGGTTCCATCTATTTCTACTGCGGGAACGGCGGCACTTGGCATATTCGGTTTGATTGAAAATTGTCCCGGTCTATCTATAGTCTGACCTATTAATGAATAACTTTTAGAAGTTTTTGATTCTCTGTTTGTTAAACATGAATAGGGACTATTTAAAGTAATGTAGGTGCCTGGATTATCCGGGTCTTCTACAATTTGCGGGGGAATAGGAGTGGTTGTTCCTTTTCTATATGCCCATTTAAGCGGTCTTGGTAAGAAATTTCTTTTTACAAACGAAAATCGGCCGGCACATGATGGGTTGATAGGTGTAGGTCCAGGTGTTATATTTGTGTAGTCGCGATTAGTTAATGGCCTAATATTACCTGCGGTTACTGCGACTGGATTGCTGCCTATACCTGCTCCTTTCCAGGTGACATATCCGCCTATATTTGATCTATTATTATAACTTCCCATTCCTTGTGGGTAACTTGATGTTAATGTTGACAATGCCATTCTATATAAACCCTTTAGAAATTAAAATAATATAGAAAATAATATAGAAAATAATATATAAAAAATATATTTTTGTATATTATAGCTCTAATGATTGTTTCTTTATTAATCATATTCTTTATTATACTCATTTCTTATCAATTGATTTTAGCTATTTGGGGGAATAATGTGTTAGAAGGGTTGGAAAATGCGACGACGACTACGACTACTACTCCACCAGTTCAAACATATCAAGAATATAATACAAATGACCCTAATAATCCTAATTCAGCGCTTATATTAGCACAACAGAATGCTGGAAATATAGAATACCTAAAACAGCGTGTGAATGATTTGATGGGAATGAAACAACAAGTTACCGATATTAGTCTAAATGTAGTTGCTTTGAACGACCAGGTTGCTGGTCTTGTTCAACAACAAGCAACTTATGCGCAAAGTATAGCTGGAAGTCAGCCGGCAAATATTAGTGGTATTCAATCTGCTGAATCTGAATATACTACTGCGTAAATGAAGACAAATATTGTTATAACGATTATGTAAATAATAGGGATAATAGGGATAATAGTGAAAAGGAGGTTGTTGATAGAATCGAAATAAAAATCAACGAAAAAATAGATAAAATCGATGTGTATTTTGTTGGGCAGGTATGTAAATCAAATATTAGAATATGAATAAACTATTATTTTGTAATATAATTATATCTACATAAATTATTATGACAACCACAGATTCTAAATCAAATATATTTCAAGAAGTATTAACCGATGTAGGAGGTGTTGAAGAACGATTATTAGGCCCTTCATACCCTTATTGGAAAAATATTAAGACACCTTCGCAGATTGGTATGTCTGATGAGGGTTCTTTAAATGCTTTGGGAAAGGATATTAATGGATTAATACAATATGTAGAAGTATTGGTTACTGGGGCGAGTGATGCTACTGGTGGCAAGGTTTTAGGAAATAAATTTTTTTTACAAACAGGTGGTAAATGTAAGGATGTTGCTACTAGCAAAGATGTGGATAGATATATTTATATTAATAATGTTCCACAAGGAAATATTCCATTTATCTCTTCTGGGTTAGGCACCAATTTTACCGAATTTAAAGGATTAATTCCTGGAACAATGAGTAATTTGAATGTATTGAACCCGTTTACGATTATGCAAGCGTTTATGTCTGGTGCTACACCCGATTGCCGGGAAATATCATTAGAAGTGGTTGATAACAATAGCGTTTCTTCTAGTGAAACGCATTTTGTATCTGTCGTTGATTTACAAAATATGGATGCTTGTAGTTTTCCGAATAAAATAAATCCTATTTCGGGGAAAGTATGCTCTGAATCATTTACTACAATGGATAGTGAAGTGGGGTATGATAGTGATTCAAAGGTTTATTTACCTTCTGACCCTATCGTTCAAATATTCTTTGCTTCTATCGGTCTTTTAGGTATTTATATCTTGTTTTGTCTTATTGAAAAGAATAGAGGTTTTAGTGGTAAGAAACGATAATTTTGGTTTATTTTAGGTTTTAGAATTTGATTATAGAGAGAAAAAGGTTTCTAAATTATTTCATAAAATATTTTTTATTTGATGAAATTGTGTTTTTACTTACTTATTTAGTGCTTTCTATGCTTTCTTCTTCTTAGGGAATGCACCAGGCCCAGTTGCTTCAAAACGACTATCAATTATGTAATGATATTAAATGGATAAATGATAGATATGATGCTGATGGTTATTATATCACAGAATGTTATGAAAAAAATAAAAACAATCATATATTTGTGGATAATGTTTTATGTTATTACCATACAAAGTATTGTCCCCCTCTTCTTCTTCTTGACCCGCCTGCTGCTGGATAAGAGTGTAATGTCGTCTGTCCTCCTCTTCTTCTTCTTCTTCCACCTGTTGCTGAAAATGATTTTGTAACTGGCGCGGAAACAGCTTGTCCTGCAAATGGCTTCATGTTCGTATTTGAGTTTGTCCCCATTATAGCTGCTCCACCTTTTCGTGAGCGTCCTTGTCTTTTACGACTAAAAATATTAAACATTCCTAAAAATCCTTTACCCTTGCTAGAACGCTTTCGACGTCTGCTTCCTCCTGCTTGTGGTGCTGGCGGCTTAAATAATCCTGATAACCAATTTCCGGCCTCTGTAGTTTTTTTCACAACCGATGTTCCAACATCACCTAAAGCATTTCCAGTGCTAGTTAAAGCATTCCCAGCAGTATCATAAGCTCCTTGTGCTGCACTATTAGTTTGTTGATAGGCTGTCTGTCCACCTCGTCTTTGTCTCATGCTACTTCTCGTTCTCGTTCTCGATCGACGCATTATATATAATAATAACAGAAATTAAAAGGGTTCTTGCTAAATCTATTATTTTTATAATTTTTATTTTTGTTATCTCTTCAAAACTAATTTAACGAGTTCAACGGCAACCATTGCGCCGGCAATTTGCGCCACTATATACGGAACTATATCAGACGCAGCCATTTTTCCAGCAGCAAATACTGCTAAAGTGACCGCAGGGTTAAAACATCCACCTGAAATAGCCCCACCAAGTAATACTGCAACTGCTAACGCAGCACCTATGGCTAAATAATTACCGGTTGCTAAGATAATAAATACGAGGAACAAAGTTCCTAAAAATTCGACAAACAATTTGGACATCATTTTTATATATACTATAAAGAATATATAAAATATACTAATATGTTTGTCTAACAATTTCGCCCCATCCTGCTCCTCTTCCATTATTCGCTAAACTGGTATTGCTAATAGCCCCCTTTTTACGAGGCGCAACGCATCCTCCACCTCTTACCGATTTAAGTGCGGTTCGAACATCATTTGTATTATAATTCTTATACGTTAATGGCGCAGAAGATGGTAATCCTTGTTTATATGAACTTTGACCTACTGCTCTGGCTTTTCGTGTAGAAGTAAATAATGCGGATGATGTCGGCGCAATATATTTGGTCGATTGAGATAATAAATAACTTTTTTGGGTTCCAGCATTAAAAACAGAGGTAGGTTTTAAAGGCGAATACATATCAGTGCCTGTTTTCGACGCTTCCATCGACCATGCGGTTCTCGCATATTGTCTTCTTGCGTTTGAAAATTGACTCGCACCATCAGCCACTCCAAATTGCGGTGGATTAGGATGTATTCCTGCTAAAATGCCATAACTATGATAAGGCATTTGTCCTGGTGCTTGATGAGAAATAGGTCCCATGATAGGCCCACTCGCATAACTGCCTGATGAAAAGGGAATATTACAATATTGTTTATATGCTAAAGTTGTCATTGTAGTAAGTTATATACTGATGTGAAAAGAATTATTTATTTTGCTAATATATCAATTATATCAAAATAAATGGGTTCAAATTATTTGAGTTCTAATTATTGGCTCAATCAAATTATTGGGTTCTAATATCTTCGAATAGCACGCCAAGCAGATTGATTGGGTGATCCATCATTACCACCATATGTTAAATCATTATAGTTCTTATTAATTGCTCTTTGTTTTAAATATCTGGAGTAATCGGAACTATCATATACATATTTTATGTTACAACTTGCGGGCGGAATACCTGAACCATCACATTGATCTTGAATATGACCAAATGCGTTCTTCAAACCAAAAAGTCCTGGTCGACTTTGAAATGTTTGGCATGGACCACCACAAGAATAGTATTTACGACTCAATAAATCGCCGGCATTATTGACTGCGCGAAAAGGTGTGCAAATGGGTTGATCAATAATAGGGGTGTCTTTTAATAAAGGAGAATTTTGTAATTGAGTAGGATAAGTAGTATTCCATCCATTTTTTAATAAAAAACGAGTTTGAGCGAAAGCATCGTAGTTGTTTGTAGTTTGGACTTGTTGAGGGATAAAACCTGGAATACCTCCACCAAGACTTAAACTGAATCTAGAATTAATAAATGTTTGCCCGCCAGAGCTAGATATAGGATTTGTATAACCAACAGACATATATATAAATTATACAAATATAAAAATTAAACGAAATATGCTAAATGCCTTATATAATATTTTATAGTATAGTATATATAGTAAATGCATAAACTAACTATTATAGCGGCAACATCTATAATATTTGTTCTTCTAGATTCGGTTTACTTGTCTTTAATGTCCAGCTATTTCAACAATCAGGTAAAAAGTATTCAAGGTTCAGCTATCAAATTAAATATGGTGGCTTCTATTTTGTGCTATATTTCACTAATCTTCGGTTTATATTATTTTATTCTTAAGGATAAACGAAGTATTGTTGATGCGTTTTTATTAGGTTTAGTCATTTATTCTGTTTATGATTTGACTACTTTAGCATTATTGAAAAACTGGTTTGTAACAACTGCAGTTATAGATACATTATGGGGTGGAATATTATTCGCATTGACCACGACGTTTGTATATAAATTGTCTAATGTTTATTAGATAATATACGTGTTGTTATGCGTGTAAAGCGTAAGGAACAATATAAAGCGTCACTAATAAATTGATAATATTAATGTTCAACGATTGGGTTGCTAAATAAGACGCAGATAAACAAGAACTCGCCATAATAATACTATCTCTAAAAATAGCAATTAACCCCGTTTCATTTGTGTATTTTTTGAAAATATCAAACATCAAATTTGTATTATACGGAATAATTCTTAGATAAGAATAGAATAACAAATCGTGAGTAATTTGTATAGCGATTGCTAGCAATGTAAACGTCCAAATTGAAAAGGTGTTGAAAAAATAATGATAAACAAATCGCGTTAAAACTATTCCAATAGTTACAAGGGTGACTTCTGCTAATACCGCGGATAAGCCGTATACTTTATACCAATATCGCAAATATTTTGAATGCTTTAGCTGGACTAATGCTAGTCCTAATATGATTGTTTCTACTAACAACACCCCATTTATAATGGGTAAATAGTCGGAAGTATTTGAAAAGTTAGATATATTTTTGAATATTACCATTTATAAAAATATTATTATATACTAGGATGACAAATAATATTTTTAATAATGAAATTATAACAAATCGTGTTTTGTTACACATAAATAATAATTTTGTTCAAAAACGTATTTTTTTACAAGCCTTAGATAGTGCTATATTGATTGTAGGGGCTTTCTTTTTCTACAAAATAGTCGGTGAATATAAAACCGATATTTATAAATTATTTCCTGTAGGAAATAAAAATTTTCAATATATTTATGTATTTTTACACTTTCTTTTTGTTTTTATTTTAGATTTGATTTTGCGATATGTATACGCATATAGTTTTTATACACCTATCTGATTACCTATCTGATTACCTATCTGATTACCTATCTGATTACCTATCTGATTTTGTGTAAAATCGCTGTCATAAATTTTTCTACGCTCTTCGGGCGAGTGTAAAAACCACAACTTGTTTACTTGGTTGTTCCATTTAGACCATACATTATCCTCTACTCTATAAAATTTTTTGGCCATAATATTTTGTTTCTGTATATTGAAATATTGTGGATTTTTCAATTTGTTTAATACTGAACCAATATTCCACGTGTTTGTCGTTTCATTGTAATATTCTTGTTGTTTTATGTCCAACAATAATGCGTAATCTTTGATATCTCTTGATAAATTGGATGGGATCTGAGATCCATAATATCCTGAAATTATATATAGGACGTCTTCTGGTAAGGTATTCATTAGTTGATTAAATGTTTTTTTATCTTTATTATGTTTATTATTATTATTTTTTTCTATTTCTCTCATTTTTTCTATTTCTCTCATTTTAGGTAAAAAATAATGTCTATAATAATAATCTTTCATATTTTGAGGTAAACTTGCTGGAATATTTATACCATAATTCTTTGCGTTTTGGTATGGACATGGGTATGGATCTTCTTTATTATTATTTTGATTGGTCATGATAATAATAAAAAATAATATTTATATTGATTTGATAGTGTTTTATGTAATGCTTAGATAACGTTTTTTATTATTATGTTTTCTTAATTGGTCGTAATCATTCGCGGTGCAATATTCATCGTAATAAGTTCCTGGAATAATAGTTTACACGCATATGGTATTTCCACGTAAGCGAAATCTGTTCTATTGTCACACGTTCTACAATGATGAATATGAACCTCGTCATTATACGACGCAATAAGCCCGCATTTTTTACATACATGAACTTGATATTTGTCCGACGCGTCATACATTCTGCCTCTGGTAAACCTTGCCGCTCCGTGTGAGATCATACAATCTCTCTCCATTTCTCCAAATCGAAGTCCTCCATCCCTGCTGCGTCCTTCTGCCGGTTGTCTAGTCAAATTGACCATCGGTCCAATTGAACGACTATGCTGCTTGTCGTTCACCATATGTTTAAGTCGTTGATAAAATACCGGTCCAGTAAATATACTACATTCAAACTGCTCACCCGTAAGTCCATTATACATAATCTCATTACCCTTCGATTCATACCCCGCATTTTGTAGTTCTTGACATATAGAACGAACATCCAATTCGCCAAAACTGGTTCCATCTCCGAAAAGACCTAGTTCTACCAGCGTTTTCCCCAAAATCGTCTCTTTCAATTGAGCAATAGTCATTCTTGATGGAATCGCATGTGGATTTAATATCAAATCTGGCCTAACACCATTTTTAATAAAAGGCATATCTTGTTCTGGAATAATATTACCAATAGTGCCTTTCTGTCCACTTCTCGATGAAAACTTATCCCCAATGACCGGCTTACGAACATTACGTAGACGCACCTTTGCGAAATTATATCCGTCTCCATTCCTATCTATGTAATTTTTATCAATAAATGTTTCTTCGTCGGTTCTATAAATGCGACTCTGATCCTCATATTTTATCACTTTAGTATGATCATTTCTAGCGTCTTTAATAGGTGTAATCTTAGCAATAATAACATCGCGATTTTCTACTAGTGTATTTTCAGGCATCAACCCTTTACTATTCACCTTATTGTAATTCGCAAATTTCATTCCTTTTGTTTTCGTCGAATCCGGCTTACATCTGATTTCCTCGTCACCATTGATTTTCTGTTTATCCTCGTCTTTTTCTGTATGAAGAATCGTGGCTTGAAATAATCCGCGGTCTATCGATCCCTTGTTGAACAATAAGGAATCCTCCTGATTATAACCCGTGTGTGTCATGATAGCAACTATTGCGTTGAATCCTGACGGAATTTTATTAATATGAATCATGTCCATAATTCTGGTGTCGACTAATGGACGCGCCGGGTTATTCAAAACATACGCGGTTTTATCCATGCGGTTTTCGTAGTTTGTAACATATACTCCCATCGCCTGTTTGGCTTGTGCGCAATTACTTGATAGAAAGTTATTTCCGGCTATAAAACTATGATTATCAGATTCTACAGTTATATCTGATATTAATCTATTTTCTACTTTAATAATACTTTCAATAGGAATGAATAAACATTCACCTTTAGTTTCAGTCATAGAAATCCAATTTTCTATATTATGTTCTTTTAAATTTGGACTACTAATAGACCTATTATTTTTATAACTTCTAATAATATCTGATATACGACTAACTTTCATTAATAATTTATTTGCAATTTCAGTATTAGTCGCATGATTATCATGATCTTGTCTTATTAATTCAACTAATTTGACATGTTTATCAACTATTATATTTTTATATTTTAAATATTCTATAATTAGAGCAGCACCAATATTTTTAGTTTTTGCGTATCTGTAACCTATTTTGTCAAAATATACTATTAAATTTTCTTGACTATCTGAAATTTTAAAACCGATTTTACATCTATTTTCTTCTACTTTTTGTTCGGTAATTTTAATAACATTTACCTCGAATTCTTTTAATAATGTTACACATTGTTTCATAAAATTAATTAAACTATTTTTATGTATCGGATTAATTTGTTGTGAGGTTTCAGCACAAACAAAATTAAATCCTCGTTTATACATTTTATTCCATCTAATCTTACACCCATCACCACCTTGAAATCCCGCAAGGAATTCTCTTTTAATCAATAAAGAACCATTCATTATCCAATCAGGTATTTCATTTCTCATAGTTTCTGTTTTTTTCCCACATGTTATCCCCAATATAATTAATAGTGCTGGTATTACACCTGTTCTATGAGCTGAAAATGTATGATGTGATGTGTTATTAAATTCTCTCGTCCCTTCATATATTTTACATTTATTGAACCCTAAATATTCTATATCATTTTCAAAGGCATTAATATCTTCAATAGTTCCAAAATCTAAAGAACATGATAATGATTTTGTATTATGCTTTGTATAAATATTTATGGAACCATCAGCTAATATAAACCCGAATATTCTTGCAATTATATGTAATTTTGGATGATTATTATGTAATGGAAGTAAATTATTGTTTTGTAGATTTTTTACATATTTATTTATTAGCGATTCTTTAATAGATAATTCTCTTAATTTATTAACAAATTTTGTTTCGTCTAAAATTAATATGTTATTTTCAATTGTATTACATATTTCAGTTGGGGTAGTTGAAATTCCTATTTTTGTATCTTCTTTTTCTAATATCATTTCTCTAACCTCTTTCCACCCTTTCGTTGTCATAAATTTATGATCTTCTGTTGCTATTATTTCTCTACCACTAATCGTTGTAATTTTATAAATTTCTTTATCAGTTTCCCTTACATATTGATTTATTACTTTTGTATTCGTCATTTCCATTGTTTCTGGATGGAATGAAACAACCTCATCACCTATTTTAACATTACCAATTTCTATTCTTGACCCATCTGCCATAAGAACTTTTTCATGTATATCCAAGCATTGGTAAGTATTACGAGGCGATTGGTTGTGTTCCGGGAATGGAATACATGATGCCAACACTCCGAAAATCGTGCTCGGATGAATTTCGCTATGCGTATATTTATAAATCTCGTCGATTTGCGTTTTACTGGCAGTTAAATCAGCAGGTTTCATCGCAATCATACTCCACGCTTGTTCTTCAGGATCAATATATTCAATAATCGATTCTTCCAATTTACAATTCGTCAACAAATCGTCCCAATTTAAATTGCCTGAACGAATATCTTTTGCGATTTCTCTTGTGATAAGAACATTGTTATCCTTAACACGCAAAATAGGTCTCGTTACACGACCACTATCATTACACACGCGAATCTCATTCATTTTATAATCGAATATTACAGAGGTATAAATATTGATGATTCCCTTATATTTCTTATCTTTCAGCATATTATATAAATTTACGGGGTCAATTGCGACTCCAATCCACGCGCCGTTGACAAACACTTTAACACGTTCAAACAATTCAGCCGCTGTTAAATTCTGAATATCGACAATATGAGGCGCAACATATTCATAAATAGGAACACTATTTGAATGAATAGTGACATGAGTCATATAACTCAGATTTTTTACAATACCTACAGATTGGCCCTCTGGCGTTTCCACTGGACATAAAAATCCCCATGTCGTATTATGTAATTTACGAGGCGGAATAAGTTTACCGCTTTTATCCGTAGGCGTAGAAATTCGTCTAGCATGACTTAAACTGGAAACGTAAGTTAATCTGTTCAATACTTGCGCAACGCCCACCTTATTGCTATTAATATGCTTGATTCCGAAATCGCCAGTAGACAATGCTCGTTTCAATCCGTTTTCTATAGTGGTCGATTTGATGATTTTATAAATGTTTGTCTGATTAATAATGTTCTGATAATCATCTGTCGATCTCCACGAACCAGTATTAATCTCTTTACAAATCTGTTTTTCCATGTCCTTTACTAACTTGTTGAAATAATTTCTGAACAAATTGTTGAGTAGTGTGCCAGTAAGGTCGACGCGTTTATTCACATAAGAATCCCTATCATCTTGCTTGGTCCATTCGAAACTGGCTTGTAACAATCGGTTCGTCATATAGCCCAAGAAATATATTTTTTGAGTGAGTGTGCTACAATGCGGAAACAGATCGCTGTTTAATATTTCCAATGTGAATTCGTGCTTTTTCTTGGCGCCGGTTTCTTTATCCATATTGATTGGCGTATACATCACATACCCCATAATATATTTGATCGCCTCTGGTTGTGTCATGTATCCGTTGGCTTCAATAATAGATGCTTGTAATCCTGCTAACAACTCTTTCTGCTTTGTGCTGTCAATATCAAGGACCACTTTTTCACACGCTTCTTTATCCGACAATATACCTAGTGCGCGGAACACTATAAATAATGGAATCGGTTGTTTAACGCGCGGCAATTGGACGTAGATCGAATAGCCGAATCCGTTATTTTTCGAGGAAACATACATCGTTATTTGTTTTGGCGAAATACATTTAAAATCAGGAACAGATTTGATTTCTGCGGACCAGTTATATTTGGTCTGATTTTTGGATACGTTGAAACAATAGACCTTGTTTTCTGCCGCTCGTTCTTGGCCTAACACAGTCTTTTCTGAACCATTAATAATAAAATAGCCGCCGGCATCGAATTTACACTCGCCCGTTTGGTTATGCTCTACATGTTTATACTGAGTCAAGACACAAATATTCGATTTCAACATGATTGGCAATTTACCAATATGAATTTTGGGTAATGTTTTATAAAATGTTTGTATATTTTCCAAGGATTCGCCGTTTCTCACTACAAATTTAATGTTAATATCGATGGTCATTGCTGACGCATACGTGAAATTTCTCAAACGGGCTTCTTGGGGAAACATCAATTTAGTAGCGCCGTTATTTTCATGGATTTGTGGACGATAAATATGGAAATTTTCGAATGTGACAAAGATTTCTAGAGCGTGTTTGCCGGATTTAGGGTCGAAATCTTGTTCAGAAACAATACGAACCGGGTTGAACATCTCGATAGTTCTGGTAATCTGGTATCCAACAAAATTATTGTAGGATTCCAATTGATGTCGCACTAGGCGTTCGAGATGATGGCCTTTGAAATATGTTTGGATGATGTCCCATGGTGTTTCAATATAGGGATCTTCCTTTTTTTCTACTTCTGTTTTTTCTACTTCTGATTTTTCTCCTTCTACTTCCTCTCTTTTATCTTCATTTTGCTCATTTTGCTCATTTTGACCTTGAATGCTTGCCATTTTATTTATAGTTTGTACATTCATCAATAGGTTATTAAATATTTCAATTTATTTTTAAATTGTTTTAATATGATATATAATTTCTGTTAGTTTATTTTTTTGACATGATTATGGATTACATATATTATAATACTTTTTGTAATAGAATATAAAAAAGTTTTATTATATCGTAATATATGTCTGACACTAATCTATTAATAACTCGTCAAACTAAAACCAATAAACATAAATTGATTGATGCGTTAGATGACAAAGAAGAAAAGAAAACAGGAGAAAAAGAGAAAACAGGAGAAAAAGAGAAAACAGGAGAAAAAGAGGGAATACTATCAGAAGAACAAGAAATAGACAATTTAATAATACAAATTGACGAAAGTTATCTAGAAAAAAATATTAATTATATTGGATGGACTGCGTTAGATGTGCTTAAATCAAAACATGATGAATTGAATGATCCGAATAAATATAATGACTATGATTTTGAAGAATCTATCTATGGACCTAAACCCAGACCTAATTTACGTATAAGCCCATATAATTTCAAAAGTGTTGACGACCTTGTCACGTCTACAAAAAATAAGAAAACTAAGAAAAATAAAATAGAAATAATTAAACGACAGGTAAATATAGATGTTGAAATTAATAATATTGGTGATTTATTAAAATTGATTGATGAGAATCCATTAGATGAATCTGTTGATTACAATATCAACTTGAAAGCATTACATAATATTCGTGTTCCATTATCAGAACTGAACAATATGATTGGTCTAGCAGATATGAAAAATAATGTAGTAGACCAAATCATTTATTTTATTCAAGACCTTCATAAGACGGGCAGCGATTTTATGCACACGTGTATTTATGGTCCTCCTGGAACGGGCAAAACAGAAGTGGCAAAAATAATGGGAAATATTTTCAGTAATTTAGGTATTCTTAAAAAGGGAACATTTAAAAAGGTGACCCGAAGTGATTTAGTGGCCGGTTATTTAGGACAAACAGCAATTAAAACGAAAGATGTAATCAACGAATGTTTAGGTGGTGTGCTTTTTATTGATGAAGCATATTCTCTCGGAAACAGCGAGAAGAGAGATAGTTTTTCCAAAGAATGTATAGATACTCTTTGTGAATCGCTCAGTGCTCATAAAGATGATTTGATGGTTATTATTGCCGGTTATGAACTTGAACTGAAAGAATGTTTCTTTAGTTATAATCAGGGGCTAGATTCTAGATTTACATGGAGATTTAAAACAGATGATTACAAGGGCGATGAATTGTATAAAATATTCGTTAAAAAGGTGGGCGATATTGGTTGGTCTATTTCTACTGAACTTAACGGCACGTGGTTTGAAAAGAAACTAGTATATTTTAAATTTTTTGGAAGAGATATAGAGACATTATTATCCAAAACAAAAATCGCTCATAGTCGCCGTGTTTTTTGTAAATCGGCGGACGATAAAACAAAAATAACTTTGTCTGATTTAGAAAAAGGATTTGAATTGTATCTTAAAAACGACGAGGTGAAAAATAGAAAGGATGGACAAAATAGAGAAAATATAATGAAATCGTTGTACATTTAGATTTTTAGATTTTTTAGATTGTTATGTGTTTTTTCTACCAAAATGTTTTTCATCATTATAATATGTCTGATTCTAGTGGCGGTGGATCAAAAAAAACAATTAAAATTAATCCAGATTTATTTAATTTAAGCGGGACTAAAACACGTAAGGTTACCGAGAAAAAACGACAAAATCTACAACCGCTTCTTGTTAATCCGAATTCATTAAAAAAACAATTTTTAAATAGAATTAAAGAACATAAAATAAAAGAAAAGATAGAGCATGATAATAATCATAAAAATAAAGAAAAACTTAATTTCAATAAGACGGCATTAGAACATACTAAACAAAATCCTAGTAATTTTGCCGATGAATTTTATGATTCTATTAATTATCTTTCAAGTCTCTCTAAAAAAAAGAAAGATGATGAAAATAAAATCAAAACTGAACAAGCTCAACAAATAAGGAGAGAGAAAATAGCGAATAAGACTATTAGAAATCCTGTATCTATAAATACACCTATATCATCCTCGTATCCATTACCATATGTCGAATTGGAACTTCCAGAGGAATTAAAAGAACAATCACGACAACCAGCACTTAAATTAAATTACCCTTCAGATAATTCTGTGCCGTATGGTTGTTTAAAAAATGGTGTCAAACCGACTTATAGAGCATGGACGCATACTCAAAAGAATTATAATCAAGAAGAAAAAGAACAGCCCGTTCAAATTACAGATAGAGAACGAAAATTGGAATTACTTAAGAATAGGATTATGGCACAACAAGCTCAAGAAAGAAAACAATCGATTAATAATGGTCATGCTATTTTTAGAGGGGCTCCTCCTGCTACTACTCCTCCTATTATTAGTGCGCATCCTGCTATTAGTGCGCATCCTGATATTACTACACAACCTATTATTAGTGCGCATCCTGCTATTAGTGCGCATCCTGATATTACTACACAACCTATTATTAGTGCGCCTCCTACTATTGAACCTATAATTCCACAATATGAGCCTGAACCAGAGATGTTTATTATGAATCATCATTTAGAGCCTGAATTGGTCGATAATGAGTTTAGTGAAATAATTTATCAAAAACCCAAAAAGGTAAAGCGAACTATTCGTAGAAAATATACGCTTGGTAAATCTAAAATGTATAAAAGGGTATCTATATTAATCAAAGACAGGAATACGCGTAAAAATGTTATTAATGCGCACAAAGAATTGAAAAAACAATCGATTAATGAAGTGAAAAAATATTTAAGAGACCATGGTCTATTAAAAATTGGAAGTAATGCGCCTAATAATGTTATACGTAAAACATATGAATCTGCCATGCTCGCAGGTGAAATTAGAAATAATAATAAGGATACGCTATTACATAATTTTTTGAAGGATACTGAAGAAAATAAATAATATATGTATTATATATAAATGACAAATGGAATGTTTCAATTTAAAGACCACCGGGGGGGTGTATTGTATGATTTCAAATTTGGTTTAGGACCAATTCTAAAGGCATCGGGTATAATATATTTGGCATATCTTGCTGTATATAAAAATATAAAAATTCCACCTTTATTTTTCTTGATAATTGGAATAGCATCATTATTATATTCTAATCATTTTAGAAATTTATCTATACTTCATAAAGATTATTTGAAAATTCATAAGGTGAAACATTTATATTATCAGCCGTTGTTTGTTGATCATATTATTAGCGGTATTGTTTGTATTTTAACCGCTATTTACTTATATTCAAAATAACAATAGATAAAACTATATTGTATTTATAGTACATTTTTTATAGTGTCTATTACTTATAACCGACCTGCGCCCATGCATAATCAATTCATCATTAAATATTAACGCGTCCCCCGTATTTAATTTTATTTCATTCATTAAATTTGAATTCATAATTTTTTCTTCCAAAAATAAATTTAATTTATTTATTATTTCTTTATCTAAATCTGAATTTTTATCACTTTTCATTGCTTGTGTATGATTGAACGAAAAAATATAATGATTATCAAAACGCAATATTTTATTTTTGAAATGTGTTATAGTATCTGACGTATGATATATTTCACGATCGAATATTTGTGAAAATAAATTATCATTAGCATTTTCATCTATAAATTTGATTATTTCAACTATATAATCATTACTAATTAAGGTAGTTAGTCCAGAATATTTACATGGTTCTATACAAACTAATTCTGTTAATGATGCGTAGTTTTCATTTGTGCTAATTGTATTATCCGTATGTAATTTTAGATGATAATTACTTTTCCATGGTTGTATACTATTGGATTGAAAATCATATTTAACATCTACCCAATAATTATTTTGATTGCTGTCTGTATATTTAGTTATATCGACTTGCCTAACTATACCAATTTTACTATTTAATGCTTCATAATAAGGTATAATCTTATCTATTTCTAAGAATGTGTTATTATTTTTAATTACTACATATTCACATCCATTTTTAAATAATAATTTTATTTGTTCTGCTATTTTGTCGGTGTTATTGTCTAGATTAATTATTTGTCCATACATTTATGATATCATAATATTATAATAATATTATAATAATAAAAAATTGAATTATCTTATTATCTTATTATTATTATCTTATTATCTTATTATATTATTATATTAGTATAAAGAAATGTCGCGTAAAATTTATCTAGACAAAGATTGGAATTTCAGTCTACCTGAAAATAAGGATATTATTTATTATCATGATATAATTGGCAATAAAGTAATAACTCATGGTAAATTCAAAAGTAGTAGCGATGTTAGTCATCGTTACTTAGAAGCTTGTGTTATCGAATTAGAGTTTTACAATAACGATAGTAGTAAAATATTCATTTTGAGTACTCTCGATGACGTTTGTTTATTATATTATTATGAATAATTGTATTATTTATTTCTTCGTTTCTTTTATCTATAACTATAATAATACAGATAAAAATGGAAACCACTAAAAATAAATTACCTGATAATATAAATTTATTTTTTAAAGAATTAAGTGAATATTTAAATACTAAAATATTATATTTTGGAAGCGTTCAAAGAGGCGATTATTTTCCCGGTAAAAGCGATATTGATGTAGATATATTTACAGAAAATGAACATAGTATCATGACTAAAATGCAACATTTTTTAAATGTAGATAAGCATAAGTTCAAAAGATTCGCATGGCGTCTTAATCATAACAACACCATGGCTTACGGCCACAAGATTATGTATAAAAATAAAGAACATAATTTCAATGTCGAATTTTCTATTTATAACGAAAAATATAGAAAATGTATTTTAAAAGAACATTTAGCTAAAACGGATTTGCCATTTTATGCGATTTGGTTACTCATAATATTAAAAATAATCTATTACAATTTACATTTATTGAATTATGATATTTTTAAGTATTTGAAAAGAAAAGTATTAACATTTGGTATTGGTCTTCCAGACGACCAATTTATTGTTTTAGATGATTCAAAATAGTGACTACGATGTTACGTTACAACAAGTTATACAACAAGTTGATATTATATTCCAACTAAAAATGTCACAATAACATGCGTCACAACAACTATTAGGTGTCGGTTTATTTTTATCGTTGTTATCTTCATCATAATCATAATCATCCAATAATTGTTCTGATAAAATATCCGACATCTTTTTGTGTATATATAATGACAAAATATGTTTATATCGTTTACACCGATGAACATTTAAGTTCGCACACTTCGTGTGCGTCTTATCGGTAACGTTGCCTTTGAACACTATCCACACAAAGTGCGGATTACAATGTTCAAAGGTGTATATAGATGTAAAAATATTTATAAAAATCAATTAAAGATATAAAAATATAATAATATAACACCACCTTTTATAAATATGGCACTCATAAAAGAATATTTCGATTTAACAACTAAATATCAAGCAGAATATGGATTAAATACACTTGTCTTGATGCAAGTCGGTGCGTTTTATGAATGTTATGCGCTTCAAGATAAAACAAACGGCGCTATTTCGGGCAGTCAAATCGCTGATTTTTGTCGCATTTGTGATCTAAATATGGCGAATAAGAATACGTGTGTTGGAAAAGCGGGTGTCATTATGGCAGGTTTCTCTCATTACATGATTGATAAATACCTGAAAAAGTTACAAGAATCCGGATATACGATTGTTGTTTATAGTCAAGATGAACAAAAATCTAATACGAGTCGAAGCCTTACTGGAATTTTTAGTCCAGGCACTTATTTCTCTCCCGATTCGGTCCATATAACTAATAATACGACTTGTATTTGGGTAAATGTTTTAGAACCATCGTCGTTGGTAAGCAAATATTTTAGTAGCGGAAGTGGTAGTAGCGGAAGTATTGGTAGTAGCGGGGGTAGCGGAAGTGGTATTAAAAGAATGGTTTACGTCGGCCTGGCTAATATTAATATTTATACCGGTGAAACATCTATTTTTGAATTTAAAGAAACTTATTTAAATAGTCCAACTACATTTGATGAATTAGAACGATTTATTTCCATTTATAATCCGAGTGAAGTTATTATCATTGCGAATGTGTCAGACAAAGAAATAGATGAGATTATTAGTTATGGAAACATTCAATGTGCTTCCATACATAAAATAAATTTGATTAGCGGGAATAGTACCGAGATCATGAAACGCGCATTAAATAGTGAAAAGCAAAATTACCAACAAGAAATATTAAAACGTTTTTATAATAGCAAGTCTGATTTCGATTTCACCATATTTTCACAGAATTTCTATGAAAATGTGATTGCTACACAAGCATTTTGTTTTCTATTGGATTTCATTTATCAACACAATCCTAATTTGGTTAATAAAATTAGCGAACCTAAATTTGAAAATAATTCAGAACGGCTTATTCTGGCAAATCATTCATTAAAGCAATTGAATATTATTGATGACAATACGTATACGGGGAAATATTCGTCGGTTGAAAAAATGTTGAATATTTGTCTAACATCTATGGGAAAACGCAAATTCTCGTATAATTTAACCAATCCTTCTACCAATATTCTCTATTTACAACAAGAATATGATATTACTGGACATTTATTAGAATTATACAGCGATTACGATTTCCTCAAAAATAAATTGGGTCTGATTAAAGATATTTCCAAATTGAATAGACAAATTTTTCTTAAAAAGATTTGCCCAAAGATGTTGAACCAATTTTATAATAATTTACACGTCATTAAAAATATATTTACTTATTGCGAAACCGATGCTTTTGTGATGACTTATTTGAATTCAAAGATTCCAAATGTAGGGACTCTCTCTCACTATTGCGATTCTATTTCATTATTCTTGGAAAACAATTTGGTTTTAGAAATGTGTGCGGATGTTGAAACCATGGGTCAATTTGAACTGAATTTTATTAAAAGGGGTGTGGATACGGGGTTGGATAGCAAAACCGAATTGTTGATGGAATCGATGGATAAATTGGAAGCGATTAGACAATATTTCAATGAACGCATTTTGAAATATGAAAAGGCTAGCAAAACCGCAAAGAATGATTATGTCAAATTACACGAAACCGAAAAGAATAGTTTTAGTTTAATTGCGACGAAACGAAGATGTCATATTATTAAGCAACTATTTAGTGGAGGCGGTAGTAGCGGAGCTAGTGCTAGCATTTTAAGTTATACCTCTTCCTACAACGGACAATTGAAAACATTCGATTTTATTGAGACTATTGAATTTAATACTCAGAGTGCTAGTAACGATAGCATAACCAGCATTCAAATTAGAGAATTATGTAAAAATATATCCACCATCAAGATTGAAATGAAAGAATTGATTACCGACGTATATTTGAAAATGTTAGAAAAAATGGAAGGATTCTTAGAAGAAATAAATACCATTATAGATTTTGTTACCATTATTGATGTTATTTATGCGAAGGCGACAATTGCTAAAAGATATAATTATTGTAAACCTTCAATCGCTCAAGGGTTACATAATAAATCATTCGTAAATGCTTTTAATTTGCGCCATTGTTTAATTGAACGATTACAGGATGATGAAATATATGTAACAAATGATATTTGTCTAGGTTCTTATACCGATGGCGTTTTATTATACGGAACCAACGCAGTAGGTAAAACGAGTTTTATCCGTGCTATTGGAATAGCCGTTATTATGGCTCAATCTGGCCTCTATGTGCCATGTAGTTCTTTCGAATTTTGTCCATACAAGTATATATTTACGCGCATTTTGGGAAATGATAATATTTTCAAAGGTCTCTCTACTTTTGCGGTAGAAATGTCTGAATTGCGAACTATTTTGCGATTAGCAGATGAAAAGAGTTTGATTTTGGGGGATGAGCTGTGTAGTGGAACTGAAAGTATTTCAGCCATTAGTATTTTTACTGCGGGTGTGAAAACATTACACTCGAAAAAAAGCAGTTTTATTTTTGCTACACATTTACATGAAATTATTAGGTATGATGAAATTACCGAATTGGATTCGGTTGTCATGAAACACATGTCGGTAATGTATGATCGAGAGAAAGATGTATTGGTTTATGATAGAAAACTTCAAGACGGGCCTGGAAATAATATGTATGGCTTGGAAGTATGTAGATCGTTGAATTTGCCGGATGATTTTTTAACAATGGCACATAATATTAGAATGAAATATAATCCTGAAACGGCTAGTGTTCTTTCTCTCAAAACATCCCATTATAATTCTAAAAAAGTGGTAGGATTATGTGAAATGTGTAATGAAACGATGGGAACAGAGGTTCATCATTTACAACATCAACGTGAGGCAAATGAGGATGGAATTATTATTAACGATCGTTCTATATTTCATAAAAATCATGTGGCAAATTTGATGTCGGTATGTGAAAAATGTCACCATAAGTTTCATTCGACTGCTGTTGCTGCTACTGCACCTAAAAAAAGGGGAAAGGGGGATAAGGGGGATAAGGGGGACAAGGGAGAAAGAAAGAGTGAAAATAGAAAGGGGTCTTTGTAAATATTGTATAATCATAATATAAATGGGTTCATCATCCAGTAGTTTAACAAAACCAAATCCAAATCCAAATCCAAATCCAAGTCCAAATCCAAGTCCAAATCCAAATGCCCAAGGGGCTATTAGCACTATTATATCAAAACCAGATATTATAGGTCTGGTCAGTTTTTTTGATTTTTTATGTGCCGTGATTTCTAGAATTGCTTATACCGATGCCCCGTTGCCTTTATTTTTATTATCAGGCGTATTTAGAATAATACCACCAAAACTTTTAGAACATTTAAGTAAAATTAAAACTATTGATAATCAAGATGAAGAATCTATATATGATTTAACAGCAAATCCAGACGGATTTCCAGTAAGAGTATATAATGGAAAAAAATGTATAGATTTTATGGCATATGTCAAAGAAATAAATATTTTGATTGAAAATACATTAAAAAGTCCTTTTTATAAGCAAGAAACAGACCCAAATATAAAAATAATCAGTGTGGCTGATTCCAACTACGGAGATGCTTTAGTTATCGGTGTAAAATATTTACCTAATTTTATATTTGTTGCGTTTAGAGGAACTTATAGCACAAAGACATTGGCATCATATACGCGGCCTGATTCAATCATACCTATTGCTATCGACGCAGAAGGTCAGACCAAATTATTAAAGGGTATTGCGAAAATTACTTTTGAAATAATGCACACCATAATAGATGCTTCAAAATATATTGTAAGCACATTTTTAAATAGCTCGGAAGTAATACCCGTATTTACAGGACATTCTCTCGGAGGAGCTATGGCTACTATATTGGATTTGGAATATTGTAAACGTATATCCGCAGCAGATCCTGGTTCTGTGTTGCTTCCAAAATCATCTATTTGTGTTAGTTTTGGTGCTCCACGTGCGTTAGGTAAATTGGCTAGCGAAACATTATGTAAATACGCAGTAGATGGTCTGACAATAGTCCATCGTTATTCAAATGATGGTGACCCTATAACATCATTACCCCCACCAGGTCTGGGATTTTATCACCCGTGTTCTAGTGCGGAAGATAAAAAATCTGGTAATAGAAAGTTAGTATCGAGAGATTGTAAAAGTTCAATTGTTGTGAGGCCTTTACCTCGTTCAGAATATACTAAACCAATAAATTGTAGAGATGTTGAACCGAGTAGTTTAACAAAGGCGATGAACGCGGCCCCTAATATTGCGGATCATACGACGTATTCATATGTTAGCTTTATTAAAGCGGCAGATATATCACATTTATTTGTAGGATCGGCACTCACTTGGAGCACAACAGAGATTGGGCGTGTTCAAAAAGATGATGCCATGTATGGAATTAAAGCAGGAGATAGCGAATTAAGGATTGTTCAAATGACTGGGGATGGTCTTTCAGGACTTTATACCATTCAATTTGTTGATTTAGTTAATTTGAGAGAAAAACAAAGCGTTTTACATGAAGATGTTAAAGATACTGGAAAGGTTTTTCTAGATTTAGTTACGGGAGGAGATACACAAGTTGAATTTAAAAATGGTTTACCAATAGCATTTAAAAAAAGTATAAATGATAATGGATTAGAAGATGAAGCTGTTCCTCAATATATAGAAGATGTTAAAAATGCTAAAGGGTCATCTTACGCACAAGGGATTGTAGTTGTTGGAGGCAAGCGAACCAAGAAAAGTAAAAGAAAGTCAAACAAAGGTAAAAACAAAAGTAAGAGAAATAAGAGAAATAAGAGAAATAAGAAAAGTAAAAAGCAATCCAAGAGAAGAAAATAGGAGGCCCTATTTTTTAGATTTTGATTTTGTTGTCTTAGATTTCTTAGTTGTTTTACTTTTGTTGGTTTTATTTTTGTTGGTTTTACTTTTGTTGGTTTTCTTGGTTTTCTTTGCTGCTTTGACAACTGAACTACGTAATGCATCGAATACACCAAATACGCTAGAAAAACCTTTTTTTAGTGTTGTCACTATTGGATGTTTAATAGACTTTTTCGGCATGTTTCTTTATATATAACAATAAATTATATTATTTATTATTTATTATTATAGTATATGTCCAATTTTATTGAAACAAATTATGTAGGTATATTTCTGGTAGTAGCACTTGTTATTTGTCTAATAACACTTTTTACTATTACAAATATAGATCTAAATACGCATCCGACATATAAACTGGTCGACACGGCTACAATAGAAACGATGGACAATATGTTTGAACCGAGCACAAGTTTTTGTAATGAATATGTTGGACAAAGCGAGCGTTTAGAAGAAGCGTGTTCTAAACTAACAGAAAAGAATTGTAAAAATATTTCTTGTTGTGGATTATTGAATGGAAATAAATGTGTTGCGGGAGGGGCTAATGGGCCTACTTATAAAACCGATGATAATAATATGCCGATATCGGTTAATAGTTATTACTATATGGGTAAACTTGTTGGATAACAATAAAAATAAAAATTGATTAATAATATTAGAATATAAATAATTATAACAAATAGTATTATAGGAAGAACAAATATGATTATCCCGATTAAGTGTTTTTCATGTGGCACAGTTATAGCAGATAAATATCGTTATTACGCAGAAGAAGTTAGGAAAAGAAAATTGGCGAAAGATATGGATATTGATAAAGTTATGTATTTAACAAAAGAATTCAATGAAAAAACGCCGGAAGGTGAGGTTATGGACGAATTAGGATTAACTAAAATGTGTTGTCGTAGACATTTACTCACTCATGTTGATATTGAATAAACGCGTTATAATAAATTTCTGTTAGTATTATATATGGGAAAAAGTAGAAAACAACAAAAAGTATGGAAAATGAAAGGATGTAGTAGCCGAAAGTATTTAGGAGGTGCGAGGAGAGCAAAAGTAGGAGGTCAATGTTCAATGTGTTCTTTAACAGGAGGTAAAAGGAGAAGTAGAAGTAGAAGTAGAAGAATAAGTAGAAATAGAAATAGAAGAGGTGGGGGGTGTGGCTGTTCTGCTAAATTAATAGGTGGTGGAAGAATGGCTGGAATGTCTGTGCCTCCTGCAATGGGTGGTGGTGGTGGAATAGTAAATCCATTTGTAGGCGATGCATGGGCGGCAAATGTCGGTCGTTGGCCTGGAGTCCAGGGTATTGCTGGTGTGACTAATCATTTTAGTCCTTATGATGTAACTAAAGATCCTAATCTTCAATCCATATCTGAGAGAGACGGCGGTATTTTTCCACAGCCTGTTTGGACTGGACGAGGTGGTGATATCTACCCACCACTAAATCCTCCCAAAGCGATAATGGGAGGAAGGCGTGAGGGATCGGAAACAACAGGAGGGAAAAGAATGAGTAAAAGAATGAGTAAAAGAATGAGAAAAACAGGTGGAGGAATTATTCCACAGGATTTAATTAATGGTGGTAGAAATATAATGTATGGTTTAGGAAGCACATATAATGCGATGGCTGGATATCCCGCACCAGTGAATCCATTACCTTATAAAGACCAGTTGATGGGTAAATAAATAAATTTGATTACATAAAATATTTTTTTATAAAAATATTATATATAAATGGCATTTCCCAGAAAATTAAAAGAGTTGTGCACCCCCGCGTTTATTTATTTTGTCATTTCCATGATCGGCCTAATTATGCTTGTTCTAGGAAATATTGGTAATTCTAAACATCTAAGTTTAGGCTCTTTTATCGCACATGTTCCTGATACTACGATGGTTTTTATAATTAATCTTATCTACATTTTATTCTGGACATGGATCTTGAATTTAATATGTCGTGATGGACATAGTGGTATTGCGTGGTTTTTAGTTTTACTCCCTTTTATTTTTCTTTTCATCGGATTACTTATGCTTTTGGTATATGGTAAGTATTCGAAAAATAAATACGGATGGAAAATGACTTATGGTAAGAAATATTAGTCAAAAGCTCTAATTTTAGCCAAAGGCTCTAAATTTAGCCAAAGGCTCTAAATTTAGTCAAAAGCTCTAATTTTAGCCAAAGGCTCTAAATTTAGACAAAACCATTCCTAGCAATATTAAAACCATCCCAACATAATCGTCAATAGTAGTCACTATATTTAACCAAAATTGATTACTTACTAATTGGGCTAAAAATCCGAAAACATAAGAAGACATTGCTAATTGTGCCGGATTTAAAAAGGTATTTCCAATTCTTTGAGAAGGAATTATAAATAACCATTCCATAGTCGCCCAAAATTCAGATGTTAATATTTTCTGGTAAATTGATGCTCCAGGAGGTAACGTTGTTTGTAAAAAGAATGCTAATTGGCATGTTATATTTATCATTACATTAAGAAATAACCAATATAAAATTAATAAAACATAATTCATATTCCATTTTGTTATTGATTTTGAATTCATTTATATTTATATTTATATAATATAATTAAATCCATGCTTTCTAAAACACTAAATTATATTATATATTTTTCATTATTTATATTGGGTCAATCATTAAGCATGTGGGGGCAGTATGTTACATTGCCTTTCAAAAACTTGACCTATTATCAGGGTCTAACTATGGCGCTTCCTTATGCGTGGGTTGATTGGATTTTCATGACATTTGCTATTGATATTGGACATACTCAAAAATTGGTCACTCCTACCCAGGACACATTTTTACTAATTGTTGTTCAATTTACGTTGTTGTTATTAATTAATAAATTTTATTTGAAACAAGAAATATATAGAAGCGATATTATCGCCTTCTTTATTATTATTTTTGGATATATTTGTAGTTTTTTTCATGTTGTATCTAAAATATTCAATATCCCTATACCTGAACAACCGACACAACAAAAGAGTGAGGAAAAGATAGAACAAACTGATAGCGGTGTAGTGGTTGAAGAATCTTTTACTGCTGCTGTAAAAAATAAAAAATAAATTTTAATATATGCCTAATTTATATATTAAAATGACTGATTCCGAGTCTTCACCTATAAAAATAAAAAATGGATTATCTTATAAAAAAAACGGGTGGACGTATGTTTCCATCAAAGGTTCGCCAAAAGATAGAGGATATGCCTACGGCTATCTAATCGCAAAAGAATTTAAAAAAGTCCAAGAAATGTTGAATTATAATATATACAATGATTTCGGTAAAACATGGGATTTTTTTATTGAAGCAGGTAAAACCGCACTTAAAGAAACCATCATAACACATTTTCCAGAAATTTATGAGGAAATGGAAGGTATAGCTAAAGGATGTTCTGCTAATGGAACAAAGACAAGCGTCGACGAAATTTTAGCCTGGAATAATTATTTTACGCTTTTAGATAGTTGGTATCCTGAAATGGGGGTTGAAGAAGAAGGGATAACTGCTGGTAGTCGAGAGGGAGGGAGTGGCGTTCAAGACAAATGTAGCGCTTTTATTGCTGTCGGTGATTATACTGAAGATGGCAAAATTGTAGTCGCACATAATAGTTTTTCCAATTTCATCGACGGACAATATTCCAATATTATTTTAGATATTACCCCGGATAATGGTCACCGCATATTGATGCAAACAAGTCCTGGATGGATATGGAGCGGGACAGATTTTTTTGTCACGAGCAAAGGTATTTTAGGAACGGAGACGACGATCGGCGGTTTCAATGTGTATGAAAATAATTATACGATTGCGTGCCGTATTCGAAAGGCGATGCAGTATGGCAACACAATGGACGATTATGAACGCATATTATTAGACGGGAATTCCGGCGATTATGCGAACTCGTGGTTATTCGGCGACACAAATACGAATGAAATTATGCGTATTGAATTGGGGTTGAAATATCATAATACCGAACGAACGAAAAACGGGTATTTTGTCGGATTCAATGCCGCATATGATCCCCGCATACGCAATTTAGAATGTAATAATTCTGGGTTTGACGATATTAGACGTCATCAAGGCGCAAGACGAGTCAGATTGACCGATTTGATGGATGAATATAAGGGAAAATTAAATCTGGATTTGGCGATGAAACTTATTGCGGATCATTATGACGTATATTTGAACAAAGAGAATAAATGTTCGAGATCGGTGTGTTCTCATTATGAATTGGATGCGCGCGAATATATGTCTCAAGCGGATAGACCGAAACCTTTTGCGCCTAGAGGTGCGGTCGACGGATGTGTTGCCGATAGTCAGATGATTAAAAACATGTCTTTTATGGGACGATGGGGTAGTTCATGCGGAACTCCATTTATAGCTGCTGAATTTTGTGACAAACATCGTCAATGGAATTATTTGAGACCTTATTTACACGACAGGCCTAGCGAACCATGGACTGCGTTTACTAGTAATAAGTCGAGTAATAAGTCGAGTAATAAAAAAAGTAGACGCTTAAGAATGGGTAATAAAAGTAAAAACAAAAGTATTAGGAAATAAAAATAGAGATAGAAACAAAAAATAAAAAATAAAAACAAAAAAATTATCCGTGTTTTCGGAATTGAACCGAAGACCATTTGATTTCCAAATAATTAACCACTACAGTCAAATGCTCTACCAACTGAGCTAAACACGGACATGGCTAGGATTTCTACGTCCTAACACAATAAGCTTAGAAAATTATTACTATGTAAATGACAATGTTTTACATATTTTGAAATATTATTACATTTCAATATGAGTTCTATTATAGAATTCAAAATAAATAAAATATAATAATAAAAAATAAGATAAAAAATAAGAGTATAATTATATAAATGGCTCATAAAGAAAAAAAGGCGAATATATCCATGGAAAATATATCTTGGAAATTGATAGATAAATATTTCAAGGATAATCCATCCAATTTAGTAGCCCATCATTTAGAATCTTATAATGATTTCTTTTCAGGAGGAATCAATCGTATCTTCAAAGAAAACAATCCTATTCGATTCATAGAGAGAGAAGATGAAGAAGCCAAAGGGCAAGGACAAGGACAAGGACTAGAACATCGAGACCAATGTCTATTGTATTTAGGTGGAAAAAACGGCGATAAAATCTATTTCGGTAAACCAATTATTTATGACGACAATTACGCACATTATATGTATCCCAACGACGCACGTTTACGCAATATGACTTATGGTATCACTATTCATTACGACGTCGATGTCGAATTTATTTATTATGTTAATGACGAACTTAAACAACATACAATGACCTTGGAACAAATTTATTTAGGCAGATTTCCAATTATGCTTCAAACGAATTTGTGTATCTTGAAAGGTCTTAGCCCAGAAGTGCGATTTAATATGGGCGAATGTAGAAACGATTATGGCGGTTATTTTATTATTGATGGAAAGGAGAAGGCCATTGTTAGTCAAGAGAAATTTGCCGATAATATGCTTTACATTAAAAAAAATAAACCTGATAATACGTATAGTTATTCGGCTGAAATCCGGTCTGTTTCTGAAGACGCGTCCAAACCTATTCGCACTACCGCGGTTAAAATGGTCGCTGGTCCTGCCAATTTTGGTCTTACCAAATATAGCATGGGTCAACTAGTAGTAGCCGTTCCAAATGTGCGCAAACCGGTCCCCTTATTTATTCTTATGCGAGCTCTTGGTGTCATATCAGATAAAAGTATTATCGAATATTGTCTTCTCGATTTAGAAAAGAATGAATCCTATATTGATATGTTTATTCCTTCCATTCATGACGCAAATAAAATATTTACACAGGAAACCGCGTTGGAATTTATTGCGCTCTTAACAAAACGCAGAACTATTACCGGAGTTTGGGATATATTGATGAATTATTTTCTACCAAATGTGGGTGAGCAGAATTTCTTAGATAAGGCATATTTTATTGGATATATGGTAAAACGACTATTACGCGTTTATAATAAAGAAGAGAAACCGACGGATAGAGACAGCTTTAGATTTAAACGCGTTGAATTGACCGGGTCATTAATATACGACCTTTTCAGAGAATATTTCTTGATTCAAAAGAGAGATATTGCGTTGAAAATCGATCAAGAGCATTATTATCACAGGGGCGCATATAAAGAAGAGTCGTTTATAAAGTTGATTGAAAATAATTCACGAGAAATTTTCAAAGAACGAGTAGTTGAAAGCGGATTTAGAAAAGCATTCAAGGGCAATTGGGGCGCGGAAGCTCATACAAAACGTGTCGGTGCTGTTCAAGATTTGAACCGGCTTTCTTGGAATTCTTTCATCTCGCAATTGAGAAAAATCAATTTACCATTGGATGCGAGTGCGAAAGTGGTGGGGCCGCGATTGCTACATTCGTCTCAGTGGGGTTATATTGACCCGGTCGATACGCCGGATGGTGGAAATATCGGTTTACACAAACATATGGCTATCAGCACGATAATTACCAATGGCAGTTCGGCGAAACCGCTTATTAAATGGCTTAGAGCAAAAACGTCATTGCGACTTCTTCAAGAATGTAACCCGCAATATTTGGGCGCGACTACTAAGGTGTTGGTGAATGGTGTGTGGATTGGGGTTATTGATAATCCTACTGAAACAATTAAAATGTTGAAACTATTTCGAAGGAATGGATTAATTTCAGTGTATACAAGCATTTCATTCAATTATGAAAGCAGAGAAATATTTATTTATACGGATGCTGGACGATTAAGCAGACCGGTATATTATATCGATGGTATTGGTCATGGTCATGGTCATGGTGATGGTAGAGATAATAAGCCCAGTTACGATAGAGAAGATATTTTAACACTTATCAATTCGGGTAAATTTTCTTGGGAAGAAATTATTGCGGGGTTTAAAACAAAATCGGACGAGGGTTTTTATTCCAAGAACAATAAGATATACGATATTCATGAACTCTATCATAGTTTACATTCTATAGAAAACGTTGAAGAGGAATTTATGAAAAATAAAGCGGTCGTCGATTACATTGATACCGCAGAAGAAGAAGGCGCGCTTATTGCTACCCAGTTGGATGATTTGAAGAAATCCAAATATTATACGCATTTGGAAATTGACCCGTCTTTGATTTTAGGAGTGTTGGGGAATATGGTTATTTTTCCTGAAAATAACCCGATTACACGTGATGCGTTTTCGTGCGGTCAAAGTAAACAGGCCGTTTCTGTGTATCATTCGAATTATCAGATGCGTATTGATAAGATGGGGGTTGTTTTGAATTATGGACAAATACCGCTGGTCAAATCCCGTTATTTGAAATATATTAATAATGAGGAGCAGCCTTATGGCGTGAATGCTATTGTGGCTATCATGTCTTATACTGGATATAATGTAGAAGACGCTATTTTAATCAATGAAGGCTCTATTAAAAGAGGCTTATTTAATACCACCTATTTTTCCATGTATGAGTCGAGAGAAGAAAGCACTAAAGTTTCAGGCGCTTCTACCAGTTCTTATTTTTCCAATATTGAAAGTAAAAATGTGGGCGGAATAAAACCGGGATATGATTATTCGCATCTAGATAAATATGGGCTTATTAAAGAAAATACTGCGTTGGATGATAAGATGGTAGTGATTGGAAAAGTGACCTCGGATTCTGCTGGTTCAGAAAAGGTGCGCGATGCATCAGTTTTCCCCAAGAAGGGTCAATTGGGTTTCGTCGATAAGGCGTTTATTACTGAAGGTGAAGAAGGATTCCGTCTGGCGAAAATTAGGGTGAGGGAAGAACGTATACCCGCAATTGGTGATAAAATGGCGAGTCGTGCTGGGCAAAAGGGAACTATAGGACTTATTATTCCTGAATGCGATATGCCTTTTACTGCGGACGGATTGAAACCCGATATGATTATAAACCCGCATGCCATTCCGTCGCGTATGACTATTGGACAGCTGGTTGAAACATTGTTGGGTAAAGTGGGAGTGTTGTATGGCGGATTCGGAGATTGTACCGCGTTTGCGAATAAAGGACCCAATACCGAGGTATATGGCGAAATTTTAGTTCGTGCGGGTTATCATAGTTCCGGTAATCAACTACTATATAATGGAATGACTGGAGAACAAATATATTCTGAAATATATATCGGGCCGACTTATTATATGCGTTTGAAACATATGGTGAAGGATAAGATCAATTACAGAGCACGAGGACCGAATACGATGCTTACTAGGCAATCGGTTCAAGGACGTGCGAATGATGGTGGCCTGCGTATTGGTGAAATGGAACGCGATGGGATTTTGGCTCATGGATGCGCTGGATTTTTGAATGAATCCTATTTGATTCGCGGCGACGAATATTTTATGGCGGTCTGTAATAAAACTGGCAGTATTGCGGTATATAATAAATCGATGAATTTGTTCTTGAGTCCTTTTTCAGATGGGCCTATTAAATTCAATACGGCTTTAGATGGAAAAATGAATATTCAAAATGTAAGTCGTTTTGGTAGATCGTTTAGTATTGTTCGTGTTCCATATGCTCTGAAATTGCTTATCCAAGAATTACAAGTGATGAATGTTCAAATGCGAATTATTACGGAAGATAATATTGACCAATTGATGAGTATGTCTTATTCTAACAATATTAATAAATTATTACTAGATACGGATAATACGGATTTGAAACTATTGATGATACAAAATAGAAATAAGTTGAAGAAAAATACGGAGGTTGGTAATCCATTTGAACAAGCAAAGGAAACCCCTGAATATAATAATTTTGATAGTGTTACTTCGCCGGAGTATGGAACTGGAAGTCCTGCGTTTCAACCATCGGATAGTGCGGAGTATAATCCGGAAAGTCCACAATACAACCCGGGACAAGAGACAAACAGCCCTGTCAATTCGCCAGACTTTTTACCGCCATCATCTTCTCCTAAGCTTCCTTCAACAGAACAATCGGATTTGGATAGCGTAGGCAGTAGTAGCGTAGGCAGTAGTAGCGTAGGCACTAGTAGCGTAGGCAGTAGTAGCGTAGGCAGTAGTAATATGAGAGAAGCCGATGAACAAATTAAAATTAAAGATCCAGAGCTTAAAGCAAAATGGGAATCACTTCCAGAAGGAGATAAGAAAATCTTGGCTGAAATGATAGCAAAGAAAAAGGCGGAAAAGGCTGTTATAGAGCCGTCAACAGATCTGTCATTTAAACCAGAGCCTGTAGAAGCTCAACATATGGGTGGTTCTATATTGAATATTGATGAGCCTGCTATTGAGGAGGGCAATAGTGGCAATGAGGAGGGTAATGAGGGTAATAATGGCGATGAAGGAAGTGGAAATAGTTCTGGCGGTTCTTCTACAAAATCTATTGCGATAAATTTGTAATTAGAATATAAATTAAAATTGAAATTTAAAAATAAAATGATAATGTCTAGTATATTTATAATGGCAACGCAAAATTCCAGTAGTTTAATATCATCCGTCTATAAATCTAGAAAGGTGGTTCTAGAATTGATGAAGAAGCAGGGTTATAATACAGAAGAATATTCCAATTTCAGCGTCAATGAAGTAAACGCCATGTTTCAAAACAAGCAGTTGGATATGCTTCTAGAACAAGAGAAGGAAAATGTAGATACGCTTCGCAAAGATAAAATTTATATTAGATATTATTTAGGTAAAAAGATTGCGGATAAAAATATTCAAGAAATGATTGATGACTTGTTCAATTTAGAAGAGATTTTGACCAAGAATGATACCTTGATGATTATCATTAAAGACGAGTTGAATGAAACGTTGACTAATTTGTTAAAACATATTTGGGAACAAGACGGGATTTTGATAGTCATTATTAGTATTAAAAGACTCATGTTTAATATTTTAGATCATATTTTAGTTCCGCCTCATAGAATCTTGTCTAATAATGAAGTGGCGGAAGTTAAAAAAAGGTATAATATTACGGAAGATACACAATTTCCGGACATTTCTCGATTCGATCCTGTGGCGCAAATTATAGGTATTCGTCCTGGACAAGTGTGTGAAATTATTCGACCTAGCAAGACGGCAATTACTGGGTTATATTACCGAATTTGTGTTTAGATTTGAACGTGTTGTATGATGAGTTGTTATTTCATTATATTATTTTATTATGATAATATAATGAATACCGCGCAAAAAAATTATGAAAAATTGAACACTTATTCCGAACTATTTCCGTCTGTTTTAGATGAATATAAACGTTCTTATATCAATTACAATAAAAATCCGGATTATAATGAATATTCGCAAATATATTCGAAAAATAAAGGGGCGCTCCACACTTTGAATTCGAATGTCTTTGTTTTAACGAATGATATTCAGAAAAACATGGATAATTTAAATAAACAAATTGCGATTTTAGATATAAGGATTAGTCAGGAAAAAAGTATTAATGCGAATTTAAAGAAAACATGGAGTAGTGTTAAGGGTGTTGGTAGTGATGGGAGTGACTTGATTGGAGGATGTGTCGGCACCGAATTTGGTTGTTGTCCAAATGGAGTGACTGCGAAAAATGATCAATATGGAACAGATTGTGATGGGTTGAGTTCGGCTAGACAAATGAATGACGATGCGACCGATTTATACAAGACGCAATATACGACAAATGTTTTTTTATTAATTGGTTGTGTTGGTCTGCTTATTACATTATTTACCATTTTCAAAAAAACGCCAACTAGTAATACAAATAGTTCTGCTAGTAGTAGGAGATAAGATATTGCTTTTTACTGAACCATGGGTAATCTTTTGTTCAAAGCAAGGGTGTAAAATGGGACACTTTCTTTTGGTTAAATTGCGTAATTTAAAAATTTATATATTATTATATAATTATATAATTATATGTCTTTTGCTGTTAGTTTCCCATCACCGGTTGGTATAGTGATAGATGGCACATCATCATATGTGTATGTAGCAAATAACGGAGGTTCCAATATTGCTAAATTTAATCTTACTTATGATAGCAATTTAAGTATAGTTGACGCTAGTTGGGTAACTGGAGTTACAAATCCCAGATATTTAGTCATAGATCCAAGTGGTGAATATATGTATGCGACAAGCACTTTTAATTCACAAATTGCTAAAATAAATATGGTCGATGGTAATTTAAACGCCGATTGGGTAAGTTTGCCGAATGGTAGTTCTCTTGGTGGACTAGTTATAGATCCTACAGGTCAATATCTTTATGTAGCAAATTATGGATCAGAAAATACAATTTGTAAAATAGATATATCAACTGGTAATTCTATAAATTGGGTAAATATTATTGCTCCTGTGGGATTAATTATGGATACTATTGGCACATATTTATATTGTTCCACTGGTGCTTATATTCAACAAATAGATATATCTAACGCAACTATTACAAACTCTACATGGACAACATTTCCTGATGATTATATCATTGAAGACATGGTGATTGATTATAGACAATTTTTTATGTATGCGCCAAATAGTAATGGAGACTCAATTTGTCAAATATCACCTATAACCGGAAATTTGTTTAATACAACCTTTTTGGTAGGGTTAAATAGTCCTTCTGGAATAACTATGCTTCCTAATCGTAACACTTTATTTGTCAGTGATACAGGTAATAATAGAATTATGATATATATTTTACCATCTTTTTAACCTACAACAATAATGAGGAAAAATGATAAAAATAAAATAATAAATTGTAAATATGGCGAATGTTTATAATCAAATTAAGCAAATTATGAATATTTATAATCAGACAAAAATAAGAAGGGAAAAAGAAACAAATGAATCAAAAAATGGATCAATAGAAATAACAAAAAATAAAATAGTAAAATATAATACGAGACCAAATATATATACGCATAAACCTAATACGCATAAACCTAATACGCATAAACCTATATTAATAAATTATTCAAAGGTCTTTGATAAAGTAATGCCTAGTTATTATAGCTACCCTAATTTTTTAGAAAATGAAAAACAGGTCATAGCTCATGAACCTTTTTCTAATTCTATATCTATTTCTTTGGTTTTAGGAATGACATTTGTAATTGGTCGGTTTATTTATACGCAATGGACAAATAAAAAATGAAGGTCTTCTTTTCTTTATATATATTAATGAGTTCATCTGATTCCGAAGTAATTGAATCCGCAGTATTAAAATTACAATCATTACAAACCGAATTCGGTTTAGTCATGACACAATATAAACAGGCTTATGCGAATTATATAAGTAATATCCAAAACGCTGATATGGGGTCAGATTCAGGTTCAGGTTCTACTAAAACATTTACCATGTTACCCGGTAGAACTTTCTGGAGCAAAACAGGGGTTACTGCTCATGAGGCAGCATCCGCTGATGATTGTCAAGCTCTTTGTAGTTCAGACCAGACTTGTAAGGGCGCAACGTTTAATTCAGAAAAACAACAATGTTGGACAATTAGCGGTCAGGGTGAACTAGGTGTTGGTCAAGATAATGAATACGCCATTGTTCCTGAATTAGCACAAAACGCCCAAGTTCTTCAAATGCTTAATCAAAAATTGATGGATTTGAATTCTAAAATTAGTGATACGCTTGGAAAGATGACGACACCTGGAAAAAATAATATGAACGCAGCAAATTCTCAACATGCCGAATTAACAAATATTTATGATTCCTTATTAGCAGAACGTAAAAATATCGATAATATGTTGAAAGAATACACAACTATAAATGATTCGTATAACGACCAATCTATTTACGTTGTTCAAAATAATACCACGTATATGTTTTGGTTTTTTTTAGCTCTAATTGTAGTTATCTTTACACTCAAATTACAATTTTTTCCTGAGTTGAAAACCAATTTAGTTAAAACTTTGTTTTGGGGTATTATAATTATTTTATTAATTACGCTCATGATGCAACTTAATACACCTACCGGCTACTTTTTTTGGTTGTCTCTTGTTGCTATAGTGGTGCTTATGCAAATAGGAGTTTTTCCCAAACCTTAGGACTAGGACTAGGACTAGGACTAGGACTAGGACTAGGACTAGGACTAGGACTAGGACTATAATTAGAAAAATAGGACTAGAAAAAATATAATTATATTTTTATATTATAATTATATCATGAACGATGAATTAACAGCAAATTTAAGACAAGGTCTTCAATTTAATAAATATCAAAATAAAATATCAAATGGTGTGAAAAATAGCGACACATATAAATTACTTAAAAGTAAAGAGAATGGTCGAGAAGGTGTTGAAGGATTCACTAATCCATCATCTAGCCAAGTTCAGCAAGGAGGATCGATGTCTTCTTCTTCTCAAACCAAACAAATTTTAAGCACATCTCAAGTCTCTCAAAGTGAAATGGCCGAATTAGAAAAATTACAAACAACTTTTAATTCTCTTTTAGAACAATTCAATAGCGCACAGACTCAATTGTCTTCCTCGGCCAAAGAATATGTGGCTATTTCTAATCTACCCAATCCTAAAAAAGAGATCAATGTATTTGTCAACAAAATGATTCCAGATGATACTAATGCTTCCTATTTAGGAGCTTATAATGATAATATTGATGCGCCTTCCATGACTATGTTGACCGGCAGTTGGTATACATATGACCAGTGTAAAAAAGCAGCCATTGATGCCGGAGTACAATTTTTCGGGTTGGAAAATGTGGGCGGTTCTGGCAGCGACCCTAATACTGCGTATTGTTCAACTGGTAATGATGTGGCTACCGCGCAAAAATACGGACCTTATGTGCCTTTATGTTCTCAGGGAAGTGACGGACAAACGTATGGTGGAGCTTCCGTCAATGCTATTTATCAGCTTAATGGAGATGTTGCTAGTTATTTAGGATGCTATAAAGACGATCCTTCAGCTCGCGCTATGACTATGAGCGGACCTGATTTAACTAAATATTCTCCCGTATTTGTATGCGGCCAAAATGGCAGTGCGCCTTGGGGAACGACAGAATCTTTTGGTGACCCATATGCTAGTTGGATATGGTATACGGCTGATGCGCAAAATGGTGCTCCAGTTAATACCGGTGCTCCGGTAACGCTCATATATAATTTCAACTATACTGGAACATCGTATATTAAAGCAACACTTATTGGTATGTGTGACGACATGTGTGATGTATATTTAAATTCTAATTTTATTGGGTCATTTAAAGGAGGATGGGGGCAGAAAGAACCTAGTCAAACAATCGCATTATCTATTGCGCCCGGTCCTAATTATATCGCTGCTGTGGTTATAAATAATGGCGGGCCGGCTGGGGTTATAATGTCGGCGACTAATGACGCTACCAAAGAATTTTTATTTGAAACTGACGCGGATTGGAAATATACGAATACACCGCCTTTACAAATGGTTCCTAATGGGCAAAATTATTCGGTTGCTACTTGTCAACAATATGCCAAGGACGGCGGATATCAATACTTTGCTTTACAAAACGGAAGTACAGGCACTTCTCAGTGTTTTGTTAGTAATAATATAAACGATGCTACGCGATATGGGAAATCAGAAGGAACAACTACTTTAGCAGATGGTAAAGCGTATGGTTTAGCCGGTATAAACGCAATTTACAAATTAGATGCGGTTGGAATACCTGATAACATGGGTAAGGCAGGTTATGTAGACAAATATGGTAATATGGCCAAATATCCTGCGTCGATGGTTAGTGCGGATGGAAAAATAACGAATAACGCATCATGTAGCAAAATTGTGACGGATATTGATACGATTCAATATCAACAAATGCCATATTATACTGATTTGATGATGAGTCCTGAGACGACATGTGGTCTTTCTAAGGCGGTTGAACCGGCGAACCAATCCCTCGACCAAATCAAAAGTCAATTAGTCGCTACTGCTGAAGCATTGGTTAATAAAATCACGTCTTTAGAAACACTTAATGCTAATTTAAATAATCAAATGGGTATTGATAAAACTGCTTTAGATAAGAATCTTAAAACGTATAAAGATACTATCACCAAATATAAGAAAATGACTGATATGACAAATATTAATGGAATACTTTCTGATAGTGATATAGTTGTCCTGAAAGAAAATTATACGTATATTTTTTGGAGTATTTTAGCGATTGCTGTTGTAATAGTTGCTATGAATGTTATTAGGAAATAATACGTGAAAGATTATTATAATATATTATATTATATTTTATAATAATATATAAATGAGAAAAGGTGTTGTGAGAGAAGGTTATACACAATGTACACAAAATAAAACATCATCATGCGAGGAGTGTGTAAATACTTATATAGATGGAGCAGGTCAAATATGCCATTGGTCAAAAAATGAAGGATGTAATAGTTTCGATGGTGTTACAAATTGTCCTTATAAATCCAATACAAATATAGATGCCGGTTCAGGAACAATCATAACCCCCATTACGACAGACTTTTCCAATACTGAAGAGAGAAACGCACAAACATTGACAGATATTCAAGGACTTCAAAATATTGAAAAAGATTTATTTACTCAATTGGAAGATGGTTTATCGGTCGGAACATTAACACCTGAACAAAAAGAATCACTCATGAATAAAATAAACGAAATATCTCAAATGCGAACCAACCTTTATAAGAATTTGAATGGTATGTTTTCATTTTATCAGAATAATGTGGCTGCGTCTCGCGATACCTTGTTAGAACAGAGCAGCGCAGTAGACATCGTCGAAAATGAATTGAATGAAGCGAAAAAACGAATGAAACTTATACAACAAGATCAGGCGAATAAATTACGTTTAGTAGAGATAAACACTTATTATGGTGAAAGATATGCTGATCATGCGGGTATTATGAAAACGATTATAATTATTTGTATTCCCATTATTATATTGACTATTTTAGCAAATTCGGGGATTTTGCCGCGAAGTATTTATGCGGTTTTAGTCATTATTATTGCGGTGATTGGTCTTATATATATTTGGAAACAATTATTGTATTCGGTTTCGCGTGATAATATGAATTACCAAGAATATAACTGGCCGTTTAAAACGAGCCAGGCTCCTCCTATAGATACAACCAATCCTGAGGGGACCGATAATCCATGGCAAACGACCGGAGTAATATGTTCTGGTTCTGCTTGTTGCTATGACGGAACGACTTATGACCCTACACAAAATAAATGTGTTCCGCCGCCTCCCCCTCCAGATGCGACTGATGCTGCTACAGGGTCCAGTGCTAGTGCTGCTGGGTCTGCTGGGGCTGCTGGGTCTACAGGGACTACATGGTCTACAGGGTCTGCTGGGACTGCGTCTATGGGAATGCCTATGGGTGGATTTGGAGGTATATAAAAAAAATGAAATAATTTAATTCTATTCTATTATAATTATCAAGTAAATATGGATTATATCAATAATAGAATACAACAAGAATTTTGTCATGATACGATAGAACAACTATCTGATGTTAACCTATTATCCGAATACATGAAAAGTAATTCGGTTCAGAACGAAATTGTAAAATTGGGAAATGTATTAGATAAATATGTAGATGAAGAAAAAAAGCAGAAAATAATTAATGATTATATATTGGAGTTGATACCAGCAGGAACCAAAGGGGTTATTCGTGGTAATAAATTCAATAAAATAGTTCAAAGGTGTATATGTAATTTAGCACTAGATACTGAACGATTTGAGTATTGCTTTGAGAAAAAACACGAATTACATATGACATCCGAAATACCAGATTGGTATATATTTGAAAAAAATACAAATAAAATTATTATAGGAATGAATCAATTGGACCTAATTTCTGGTGGACATCAACTAAATAGAGGATATAAATATTTAGTTGATAATAAGCATAATACTGAACAGAGTAAACTATTATGTGTTATTAGTAATTATACGCAATTTAAGTGCAACAAAAATAGTAAAAACAATAGTAAAAATAAAGCATATACATTATTTGAAACCGGATTTAAGAATAATACATTATGTTATTTGAAAAATCTCCAAAATATAATTACCAAATTTTTCAGATAGATTAGTAAGTAGATATTTCTATAAAACTATAAGAGTGGATTGAATTGAGATATCAGCTCTTGTTTTGAAATAGATTTAGGGCCTGTTGTATTATTATGATCGAAATTGACTTTTTTTAACAACTCTATATTTTCGTCGACGGATTTGTTATTTGTAAATTTAATGAAATAATGCGATTGAATGCTTTTATCTTTATTGGGATTCTTATCTATTTTTCCGGCATATACACCGACACGTCGAAATGAAATATCCGGATTTTCTGTTTGCGCGGTAAACACAAAATTCACAGGTTCCAATTTTTCAACTATCTCTCGACAACTATCTTTTTTTTCCCAAATTTGAAATATAGTATCTACATTATGTTCCAAACCATTTACTAAGAACGATTTTTCTGGAAGGTCCATTTCAAATATCAGATGAAATTGGGGTGGAAAGACACGTTTAAGACTATCCTTTTTGAAACTCTTGGGCAATATAAACGAAACCGAATCACAAAATTCGCACGATTTTTTAATAAATTTAATTGCTAATGAGGATTGTCTACCAAACGGAGGATTACCTATGACATGTATTTTTTCAAATTTGGTTATTGTGTGAAATTTGGTTTTGATTTCTGTATCGGTTAAATTCAGGGGAAGTTCTAAAAAATCTTGCTTGATTATATCGACGTGTTCTGGCTGTAGATCATAAAATATATAATAGTTTGATAAGGTTTTTAGTTTATTTATAAATGAACCATTTCCAGCACTGGGTTCAATAATTAAATCATCATTAGAAATAGATAAGTGTGTTTTAACCATTTCTAAGCATAAATCTACCGCAGCGTCTTTTGTATAAAATTTATCTATTGTATTACGTTTTAATCCTGTAAGAGACATACTATTTGTTATACTATATTATTATATTCTATATTATTATCAATTTTTTATTATTATCATTTTTTTATTATTTATTATATTTATATAGCCATAATATAACTACATAAAATATGGATCAAAACAATATCATAACACAACAACAAGAAATGACAGCAAAAATTAATCAAATGCTAGCACAATCTTCCGACGCATTAATGTGTGGTCCTAATTGTCAAAAAAATAGACAATCTGATAAACTTCATCAAATATATTTAGACGCACAAACCAATATTGTTTCTGCGCCGGCTCAATTAAAACAGGCTGAAAAAAATTATTATACTTTTACAGATGGTGACGCAGGATATAATTCGGTTTTAGATAATCAATTAACGCAACAGGTTAATGATTTAGGTTATAAGATGCAGCACGAATTTGATGATAGTGTAGATAATGCGACATCGTTGAACGACACTTATAATAGTCTGTCTACAAATTACAACCATGTTTTAGAATTATATAATGATTATGTTAATGAAAATGAATCGTTGAATAATAAAATTAAGCTACGTGGAATAGATATAATTACTACAGATAGAAAAACGTATTATGAGACGCAAAATTATGATGGTCTGTTGAGCTGGTATAGCATATTTAGATGGATATATTTTTTGCTTGTTGTTGCGTATATTGTAGCCATGTTTTTGGTTTCTAGTTCTGTTTCTCTCGTATATAAAATTGTGAAATTAATTTTGATTATTATCTATCCTTTGATGCTCAGTTATACTATACCTGAATTTTATAAATTAATTGATTGGATTTGGATGTTATATCCTAAAAATATTTATAAGACGTTGTAATAAAATCGTTACTACTATACACCTTTGGACATTTAAGTTCGCACAAAAATACGAATTAAATAATCCAAAGTTTAGGTTTTTCATACCTTATGTATATTTTGTTTATAGCAATTCGGTAAAACTGCTTGATTACTTTTGATTTCTCTACATAGATAACTTGGTCTTTCCAAATTATGTATTGCTTGGTATGCCGACCCGGAAAGAATTGTAAAACGCGCAAACAAAACAAATAAATTAAAATTGAATTGAAAATATATAAATATGTGTTATTATACATATATATTAGATAATGAGCAATACAAAGACTAAAACAAAAACTAAAACAAAGACCCTGTTAGTTGTAGAGGAGGATGAGAATATTGTGGTTGAAAAAAAAGAGTTAGAATTAGAAGAATTAGAGTTAGAATCCAGTAAAGAGTATTTACAAAAGTATTTAAAGTCAATCAAAGGAACCACCACGCCATATAAACGCGTTTGTTTATCTCCGTTGAGATACGCCGGTGGAAAAAGTAAAGCCATCGGTCTCATATTAGAAAATTTACCCGCATTAAAAGAAAAGAAAATAGTGTCACCATTCTTCGGCGGCGGTTCGGTTGAATTGGTCCTTTCGTCTTGCTTAGGGTTTGAAGTCGTCGGTTATGATATATTTGGCCTATTAACCAATTTTTGGAGTGTATTAATAAATAATAAAGAAGAATTTATAAATGAACTAGTTAAATTTAATATCACGGAAGAAGAG